>Ga0181532_10005816_pt1 | contig 10377 bp, 9 predicted proteins | sample PEATcosm2014_Bin_33_FD_119768 | JGI IMG/M metagenome (GOLD analysis project Ga0181532, IMG submission 119768) | Peatland microbial communities from MTU Mesocosm Facility, Houghton, MI, USA - PEATcosm2014_Bin11_30_metaG | ecosystem: Environmental > Terrestrial > Soil > Wetlands > Peat | place... | reverse complement strand
GCCGACGTCAGGCCGAACCTCGCCCGCGGCTGCCCGCAGCACAATCTCGTTATTTTCGGCGAGCGCGATGGCGAGTCCATCGGCGCCGGTGATAGCGACCGCGCGCTCGGCGACCAGTTGCAGCACTTCGTCGAGAACGAACTGCTCCTGCGGGTCGAACTCCGCGACCAGAGCGCCCAGACTGCCGGCATCGAAACCTTCTTGCCGCGCGGCCAGCGCCTTGCGGCGGCGAACCTGATCGTGCAGCGCGGCGAAAGCCAACAGCGCCTGCAGCGCGTCATGATGCGACGGTGTTTTCTGATCTGGTGCAGGGCTATGCGAAGAAGAATCGGAACCTGCGGAAGAGGCCTGCTCGCGCGGCCAGGGAGGCACACTGGCTCCGGCAAACGGAGTGGTCACTGCACGATCCGGGTTCGTGGTGGAAGTCGCCATTCGAGACGGTTCACTTTTAAGTTATCGGGGTTTCAGCGGAGTTGCAATTACCTGGACATGACCCCATGGGCATGTACTTTGGTAAGCGTCCTCTAATCCAATTCCGTCTTTCGAAACGGCGGTCAAGAGCGCGCGTAGACGGACCAGCTCGAGGAGTAGAATCCTCCGAATCAAGACGGGCTCGAATCAAGACGGGCTCGGTAGATAAGGGAGAGCGTTATGCCCCAGCCGCGCACTCACGGATTGCCCGGCCCCGCAGTGGCCGCGCTGATCGTTATCGGGATGCTGGCCATGGTGGTCATTCCTGCGGCCATCACGTTGCATTCGGTCAGTTCTCCGGGAAAGCTCCAGGTCGGGCTGAATCCGTCGCCTCACGGCTACACCTGGAGCCTGCTTCTATTCATCGTTCCGATTCTTGCGATCACCCTGTGGTTTCTGTCCAGCGAAGGTCTGGAGATTCCGCAACGGGCGTTCTGGCGGACGATCTGGATTCTGGTTCCCTTGGGATGGCTGCTCGACATCCTCTTCGCACAATGGTTTTTCTGCTTTCCGGATGCGAGCGCGACGCTTCGCATCCCGGCCCCTGCGTTCGGCAGGCCGGTGCCGATCGAAGAGTATGTCTTCTACCTCACCGGGTTCATTGCGGTGCTGTTGCTCTATGTCTGGCTGAGTGAATACTGGCTGGCTGCCTACAGCGTTCCGGATTATCCGGCGGAGGCGAAGAAAATGCGCCGCCTCCTGCAATTTCATCCGACGTCGCTCATCGTGGGCGTGATCCTGATTGGTGCGGCGTGGTTGTACAAGAAACATTTTGCCCCGGTTGCGGATCGTGACGGATTCCCCTGGTATTTCGCGTTTCTGGTCGCCGGCGCCCTGGTTCCGGCCATGAGTTTCTATCCCATCGCCCGCCGCTTTATCAACTGGCGCGCCTTTAGTCTGACGCTTTTTTTCATGCTGCTGATCAGCGAGTTCTGGGAGGCGACGCTGGCTGTGCCTTACGGCTGGTGGGGTTTCCAGCATCGGCAGATGATCGGGCTGTTCGTAGGAGCGTGGTCGAATTTGCCCATCGAAGAAGTTTTCGTCTGGATGGCAGTGACCTATGCGACCACCATCGTGTTCGAGGTGGTCAAAATCTGGCAGGCCTCGGGGCGTCGGGCGAAAGAAGCGTTCCTGGGGACGGAACAAAGCTTCTCGTAGAAGGGCTCAGCAAAGTCGTGCTCGGCAAGCCTCAACTCCTCTCGCTGTCGGAATGCTGGCGGACGAGCCGTAGCCAGCTACGTCTCTACGGAACCGGAGATGGTCCTGCACCATCTTAGTTACTAAGGCGGCGCGGGCAGGCGGAGATAAGATTCGTAACATCGGGCTCCGACCGACCCGGTTCTCCGGCGGTGCAGCATTATGGACGCAGGAACATCTCCCGCGCGACAAGCCAGGGTGAAGCACCGGCACGAACTCCGCACTCTGACCTACGTCACGATCGACCAGGCGAACGGCGGCATCGTGCGCAACTTGAGTCACGAAGGCGTGGGAGTGCAGGTGGTAGCAGCGGTTCGTCCGCGCCAGCAATTGCGCGTGCGCTTCGAGCTGCACGACCCGCGGCTGCGCGTGGACGGCCGCGGCGAAGTCATGTGGTCCACATCGTCGGGCCAGTGCGGCATTCGCTTCCTCGACCTGTCCGAGCAGATAACGCGGCAGATCGACGAATGGATTTTTGGCAGCCTGCTGGAAGCGACTGCACATTCGGAGCGGGCCGAAGAGATGTTTGCCGGGACGCCGTTTGGCAAGGCTCTGCTGGCCGAGTCGCTGACCTTGCCCGCCTGCGATGAGGACGACGGCTTGATGGTTTCCCCAACTCCACGGAAGGTCATCGAGTTGCCGACCCGGTCCCAGGGGCCGCAGCCAGCGCCCATGCGCGAGGAAGCTGCCGAGACCGCGGCATACGATTCACTGGGAAATCAGTTTTTAGAAAATCGGTCTCTGGAAGATCAGCCGCAGCAAGATCCGCCACTAGAAAATCAAGCGCCAGAATTGGACTGGCTGTCGCGGCCGCTTTCCGGCCGCAGTCTCATCTGGACGGTCAACGTTTTGGTGGCGCTGGCGGCGCTGCTGCTGGTTGTGCTGGTTTTTCTCTCTGTGACCGGTGAACCTCCGCGATGGCCGCTGGCCATGATGGGCGGGGCCGCGCTGTTTGTGGCCGCCCTGTATTGGGGATTCTTTCATGTGTTCGCGGGAGCAAGTCCGGGGGCACGATTGGCCCGGATGGTGAGATCGGATGGCGAAGAGGAAGAGGAGTTCCGAGGCGCCCGCTTCCGCTGAAACTGTTTAACCCCGGCGGCTTAAAGCCGCGATTCGTAGAGTCGCTTTGCGGCGCGGCTGGAAGCCGCGCCCTTTCAAGGCTGTAACTCTGTAGGTTTATCGGCGTGAACTGAGAGCTGAGTGATGGCAGCTGTTCTCAGTTCGCGAAATACTGCTGCGCCAGCCAAAGCTGCAGCGTGCGCTGCTGTTGGGGCGCAAGCTTCACGAAGCGGATGCCCAGATTTCCCCGCTTGTCCTGCCACGCGATCTCGGCCTGAGCCTTCAACCCCGCGCGGGCGCCGGGCAACGCGAATGAAACGTGCAAGCTCTTCACCGGCTCGACCGGATCCTTGGTGTGAATCTGCATCCCGCCCTGGCTTACATTGACGAGAAAGGCGTCGGTCGGCTTCTGGCCCTTGCAGTTTAGTGACACGGGTACTTCCAGGCCGGCGCGGTGATAGCGCAGGCGGCCGTCGAGAATCATGCTGCGCGCCGCGGAGAGCGTGCGTACGGCCTGCTCCACGGAAATTGGTTTTTCGAAGGCAAACAGCGCGCCCGTCTGATCGAGAGTCTGGGTGCACTGTGGGCCGCCCATAATGACCAGCGGCACGGTTTTCGGGGTTTCGATGTCGTGCAGTTCGCGCAAGAATTGCGCGCTTTCGTTTAGATCGCAGTCCACGATGAGGGCATCGACTTTTGATTTGCTGAGCCGGGCCAAGGCCCGCTGCGGTTCGTTTTCGACGGAAACGTCCATGTGCAGACCGCCGAGGATGCATTCCAGAACACTGACTTCCTGCCAATCGCGCGAAACCACCATCGAGGAAAGTGTCATGACTTCAACTCTAGACAGGTCTGTAATGGGCACGTAGATAACCAACGTAACAAGGGGCTGATGGAGCGTCGGATCACTCTTCCCCATGAGGTCTCCGGCGAGGCTAAGCCTGCCAGCGGCCCTGACGTTTTTCAAAGAAATCCGTCCAGATCGAGTGCCCACTGATATGCTCGTCCCGTCGCAGCGGCTTTCCGGGGCGGGGGTTATGAAGACTGCAGTTCACAGATGGTTCTCTGATCGGTGGGCGTTCAACACCTCGAATGCCTATTGGCAGGCGCTGTCAATGCTGAGCAGGGGGAAGTTCCTGGTCGCGGCGTTTATCACCTGGTGCGCGGTCGGTTTCGTCATCGATCTGCTACTGGTGAACTATCAACCCTTAGGTCGAGGCTTTTTCTGGCCAATCTACTTTGGCACGCTTGGGGCAGCCGTTTTTGCGGCCCGCATGGGGCGGACTGGTCTTGTCCCCGTTCTTCTACTGATTATGGGAGTCGGCCTGTGGCTGGGGGTTCGAATCTCCTTCCATTCGTTCGTGTCGCCGGACTTGGAGGCGATGCATCGTCGAGTCGTCTTCGACGCCATCGGCATCCTGGTGGGCACGACCGTCGGGTATCGGCTGCTCGTCGATTTCATCAGGACCGAAGGCCTGGCCACCGTCCGCATCCAGACCGAACTTTCCCTCGCACACCGCATACAGGCAACTCTGGTTCCGACGCTAATTCTTCAGGTTGACCGCTTTGAGGTCTATGGGAAATCCGTTCCCAGCACAGAAATGGGCGGCGACTTGATCGATGCCGTGGAGCGCGACGGAACGCTGCTGGCCTACGTGGCTGACATTTCCGGACACGGCCTGGCGGCTGGCCAGTTGATGGGAATGTTGAAGACGGCCGTGCGTGTCGCCCTCCAGTTCCGACAGGAACCGGTAGCCGTACTGGAAAGTGCGGACCGTGTGCTTCCTGCGGTCAAAGAGGCGAACATGTACGCGACGCTTGCGCTTCTGTACTTCGACGGCTCGTCCGAAGCGGAATATTCGCTGGCGGGCCATCCGCCCATCCTTCACTATCGCGCCTCGACTGGGGATATCGCGCGGCTGGGCATGGAGCAGCTTCCCTTGGGCTTGATGCCGGGGGGACGGTATTCGAGCCAGCGCGTCAGCTATTCCGCCCGGGATCTGTTTCTGGCGATTTCCGATGGGATCTCGGAAGTACCCAACCAGAACGACGAAGAATTTGGTCTCGATCGCCTCGAGCAGTTGCTCAGGAAAAACGCCACGCAGTCACTTCCGCAGCTGGGGGAGTTGATCATGTCCGAAGTGAAACGGCACGGCGTGCAGCAGGACGACCAGACGTTGCTACTGCTTCGCGTCCGCACATAGCAAGCATCCGTCGCTCGCATTGCAACTCACACCGCGCGGTTCGACAGGTGGCTCGGACTTATTTCCCCCGATACCACTCGACGGTGCGCCGCAATCCTTCTTCGAAATCTACTTGGGGTTTGTAGCCGAGAGCGGATTCGGCTTTGGAGATGTCGGCCAGCGAGTGTTTGATGTCGCCGCCACGCTCGGGACCGTATTTGGGAGGTCCGGCATAGGATGTGAGGCCCTGCAGCAGCTTGAAGGTTTCATTGAGGCTGACGCGGCGGCCGGTGGCCACGTTGAAGACTTGTCCCGCAGCGTGGGCGGCGGGGGCTTTGCAGGCCAGCAGATTCGCTTCGACGGCGTTGTCGATGTAGGTGAAGTCGCGGCTCTGTTCGCCGTCGCCATAGATGGCGGGCTGCTCGCCGCGCAGCATCAGCGTGATGAACTTGGCCAGCACGCCGGAATACGGTGACAAGGGATCCTGGCGCGGGCCAAAAATATTGAAGTAACGCAGAGCCACGGTTTCTAGCTGGTAGCAGCGGTAAAAAGAAATCAGGTAGTGTTCGCTGGCCAGCTTGGCGACGGCGTAGGGCGAAATCGGGTCGGGCGTCATGGATTCGCGCTTGGGTAGCGTCGGGGTTTCACCGTAGACAGAAGACGAGGCGGCAAAGACTACGCGCTTGACCTTGGCGTCGCGCGCGGCGACCAGCACGTTGACCGTGCCGTCGAGGTTGGCCCGGTTGCTGGCCAGCGGGTCGAGAACGGATTTTGGCACGGAGGGAATCGCCGCCTGATGCAGGACGAAATCGACTCCGGCGCAAGCCTTGTGCATGGCGTCGAGATCGAGGATGTCGGTCTGGCGAAAGTCGATGCGGTCCAGAAGCTCCGCGATATTTTCGCGCTTGCCGGTGGAAAAGTTATCGACGCCGCGCACCTGCTCGCCACGGGCCAGCAGCGCCCGCGCCAGCGACGATCCGATAAAGCCGCCAATGCCCGTAATCAGGTAGGTAGCCATGCCTCTTCATCATAACGAATGGGAGGGATTTCGTGCGGACGGGAGACCGGAGAAGTTACGAGAAGGGTGACGAATCGGGGTCCAGTTGGATTCGAGAAATGGATTGGGCGAGAGGTGCGCCGAGCTTCCTAGGGCTTGCCGCCTGGGTCTTGACTTTTGCGGATAACGCGCAGGAAATCTTCCCGCATGAGCATCTGGCGGCTTTCGAAGAATTCCGTGAGCGCCTTCAGGGCCGCTGCGGGATCGGTGATGGAAGGCAGCGCCTCCAGCGGTGCGAGGGAGGGAAGCGAGGAGGCAATACCCGGCCCCATGATCAGAAACGAACGTGAGACGGTGGCCAGCAAGGCGCGCAAGCGCAGCCGGTTCTCGTTCGACATTTCCGTGAAGGCGATGCCCATGCCGAGGTAAGGATAGCTCACGCGGACGCAGCCCTTGGCCTCGACGCGCTCTCCGTTGGCATCCAACTTCATGTGCAGAATGGTGCCCACCGGATAGGTCGCTTGCGCTTCCACGTAACAACCATGCAGGCTGATGTCGGTGAACGAGGCCCAGGTGTGAACGTCGTGGCCGTCCTCGCGGATATGGACGCTGCCTTCGCAGTGGTAGCGCGGGCTGCGGCGTTTCTCCGATCCCTTGAACTGGCCACCGGGACCTGTAGTCGCAACACTCGACTCGGGATGGTCTTCCGCTCTTCTCTGCGGGGCCGGCACTGCCGCACTCGCGGAGTATGGACTGGATGTCTGTTTCAGGGCTCTTAGATAAGCCACGCCCGGGTCGATTTCCTCTGCCATAGCGTCCCCGTTGCGGACGAACCGCGTCCGCTCTTATCGAAAGTCAACCCCGGCGAGCCTCCTCAGAAGCAGGCGGGACTGGTCCGGGAATTCTGATGTCTTTATCGGTGCAAACGGGTTGCAACATTAGAAAGGGAGAGCGGACGGTGCGTTAAGAATCTTCTAATAATGCTCTTAATGAAGGGGCGTGCCCGAGGAGGCTTCCGCCGCCGTCCGTTGCTGGGCCGCTTGCCGGATCTGCCCCCAGAGTTCGTCGCGTCCGGCGCCGGTCTTGGCGGAGTAGGGAAGCAGGCGGGCGGTGGGATATTCCTGGCTCAGGGTTCGCAGCGCGCTGTGCAGTCGATTGTTAGAGAGCCGGTCGCTCTTGGTAGCCACTAGTAGGAATTCGCGGTCTGAGGCGGTGAGGAAGTCCAGCAGCTGGCGGTCACTCTGCTGCGGAGGAACGTTGGCATCGACCAGAACGATGCACAGGCCGAGCGTGGGGCGGTCGTTAAGATAAGGCTCGATGAACTTCGGCCATTCCTGGGAAATCTCGCGCGAAATCTTGGCGTAACCGTAGCCGGGAAGATCAGCGAAAATCAACTCGGGACGCGGCTTTCCGGGCCAGCGAATCTCGAAGAAGTTGATGCTGCGGGTGCGGCCGGGAGTGGAACTGGTGCGCGCCACCTTGTCGCCGACCAGGGAATTGATGACGCTGGATTTGCCGACGTTGGAGCGGCCGAGGAAGGCGATCTCCGGCAGGCTGGGAACGGGGAATTGCGCGGCATCGGTGGCGGCCGCCAGAAACCGGGAGAGAACCCTCATGCTCAAGTTTGCAACGAGGGGAGGGTGGTTGGCAAGCGACGCCGAGTTAGCGCACTGGCTCACGACGAAACTGCTTGCTCAGTGTGAGGGCTTGATGTTGGTATGACGATCCTATGTTCGTGCCATAGATTTTTTCCGGGCGCGAGAGCAGGTGCATATAGTTCAGTCGGCCGACGAGTTGTCCGTGCTCCATCAGGAATGGAACTTCGTGGGCTCGCACTTCGAGCACGGCACGGGTTCCCTTGATTTCGCTGGAACCGTAGCCGAAGCCGGGATCGAAGAAGCCGGCGTAGTGAATGCGAAACTCACCGTCGGAAGGATCGAAGGGAACCATCTCGGCGGCGAAGTCGGGAGGGACACGCACTCGCTCTCTGGACGCGAGAATGTAAAAGTCCCCTGGCTCAAGAATCAGATTCTTATTCGCATTCTGATGACGAACCTCCCAGAACTCCTCCGTCGAATAAAAGCCAACCCGGTCCAGTTCGATCGCCGGGGCATATCGCTTTGCCTTGTAGGCAATGATCTCGCCCGGTTCGGAGGCTTCGAGATTGACGGTAATTCGCAAGCCCCGCTGAAGTTGCGCCTTGCCCGGGATTCCCTCGTCCATGTAGACAAGCGGTTCCTCTTGATCCAACCCTTTGATCGTGCGATCACCCGAGCGAGGACTTCCTTGAACAAACCGCAGCTGACTTAGCCTCATCCCGGCCCGCACGGCCACGGTAAAGGTGCGAGAAACGACTTCGGCATACAGTTTGCCTTTGTATCCCTGCGGAACGCTGTCGAACTCGGTGCCATAATCCGTGATGAGGCGAGTGAAAATGTCGAGTCGACCGGTCGTACTCTTGGGGTTAGCGCGGCCAGAAATGTTGTCAGGTAAGCTCAGCTCCTCCACGAGAGGGATGATGTATACGCAGTCCTTTTCCAGGACCGGGGCACCAGTCAAGTCTACTCGCGCCATCCGCAGGTCCTTAATCTTGTCTGCGACTGTGCCATTCGGTCCCGGTAGAAAGCTTGCTCGTACCCGATGCGCCATATCTCCCAATCGCAAGTCTAGACTTGCCGGCTGGATATGGTCAGGGTTGATCGCGGGCGTGGCCTTGATATTTCCCCGGTCGATTAAGTTGCTGATTTCCTGCGAAGGAAGTATTCCCGAGGTTCGCGGCTGAGCTTCTTCGACCGGTAACTCTGGCCCATTTTCGAAAGCAATCTGACTTTGGTTCGATGTGGACATCTTTAGGATTCCCCGTGCTTCTTCATGGCTTCAGAGATGCGCCGTGCCCTCTCGACCAGTTCATACTGATAGAAGCTAGCGTAACAGTCCAGGCTGCAGAAACCACCCTTCCTTCTTTGCCCACTCCCAACCCGCTTCCCCTGCAGAATTTGTTTGCCGCAATTTGGACAGATATTCATTACCCACAACTCCAATAGATAGTCTTCCTCGGACATGATGATTTCTCTAAGGAATCACACGATGCAACCTTCATGAAGGCCGCCCACCGATTGCGAAAAGGTAGGCATCCTCGGGGCCGGAATGACAATCAGGGCAGTCCTTTCGAAATCACTCTCGAAAGCTGCGCTCCATGGCTGGAAAGATTATCATCACTCTACGAACGTAAACGACACAAGTCAAGTTGCGAAATGTATAGCAACAGAGTGAATCAGCGACCGACGCTACTGGTGCGCCGTGGGAGCGTCTGTGGTTCCGGTGGTTAGCGGCGCGATGGGCTGCGCGGTTTCTTCCTCACGGAATGTCGGCAGCGGAGATTCCAGAGCGATGGCCAGAACTTGATCCATCGTATCCACGAAATGCAGCTTCATGGCGCTGCGCAGATTTTCCGGAACCTCGGCGACATCTTTTTCGTTGTCCTTCGGCAGAATCACTTCGAAGAGCCCGGCGCGATGCGCGGCCAGCAATTTCTCTTTCAGACCGCCGATCGCCAAAACCTTGCCGCGCAGCGTGATCTCTCCGGTCATGGCCAAGTCGCGACGCACCGGAATTTTGCTGAGCGCGCTGGAAATCGCGGTAGCGATGGTGATGCCCGCCGAGGGGCCGTCCTTGGGAATGGCGCCTTCGGGCACGTGCACGTGCAGATCGAGGTTGCGATAGAAATCGCGGCTGAGGCCGAGCCGTTGCGCGCGTGAGCGCACGTAGGACATGGCGGCCTGCGCAGATTCCTGCATGACGTCGCCGAGTTTGCCGGTCAGCGTGAGCTTGCCTTTGCCGTCGACGACGCTGGCTTCCGTGCTCAGAATGGAGCCGCCGACTTCGGTCCAGGCCAGGCCGGTGACCAAGCCGATTTCGGATTTTTCGTGCGCCAGAGTGTCGCGGAACTTGATGACGCCGAGGAAGTCGTTGACGTTGGCGCCGGTGATGGTGATGTTATAGTTCTCGCCCTCTTTGACGACTCGGCGCGCGACTTTGCGGCAGACGTTGCCGATTTCGCGTTCCAGGTTGCGCACGCCCGCTTCCCGCGTGTAGGAGCGGATAAGCCCGGTGATGGCTTCGTCGGTGAACTTGATGTTCTTTTCCGAGAGGCCCGCGGCCAGCATTTGTTTCTTCACCAGGAATTGCTTGGCGATTTCGACTTTTTCCTGCTCGGTGTAACCGTGCAGGCGCAGCACTTCCATGCGGTCCTGCAAAGCGGGAGGAATCGTGTGCATCACGTTGGCCGTGGCCACGAAAAATACTTGCGAGAGATCGTATTCCACGTCGAGGTAGTGATCGACGAACATGAAATTCTGCTCGGGATCCAGCACTTCGAGCAGAGCGGCCGACGGATCGCCGCGGAAGTCCATCGACATCTTGTCCACTTCGTCGAGCATGAAGACCGGGTTGCGCGTGCCGGCTTTCTTC
>Ga0181532_10005814_pt1 | contig 10380 bp, 9 predicted proteins | sample PEATcosm2014_Bin_33_FD_119768 | JGI IMG/M metagenome (GOLD analysis project Ga0181532, IMG submission 119768) | Peatland microbial communities from MTU Mesocosm Facility, Houghton, MI, USA - PEATcosm2014_Bin11_30_metaG | ecosystem: Environmental > Terrestrial > Soil > Wetlands > Peat | place... | reverse complement strand
TCGCCGACACGGGTTTCTGGCTGGCGCTGGCGAATCGCGCCGATCGACACCATCAGGCGGCGCTACAGGCGATGGCTGACCTGCGTGAGGGGCTGGTCACCACCTGGCCAGTCCTGACCGAGACATGTCATCTGCTACTCAGCCGGCTTGGCGTGCCTGCGCAGTTGGCATTCCTGCGCGGGGTTCGCAACGGTGCCTGCAGTCTGTTCCAGATGGGCGATGGGCATCTGCCGCGGATCGAGGAGTTGATGGAGCACTACGCGGACCTGCCCATGGACCTGGCGGATGCGTCGCTGGTGGTGCTGGCTGAAGAGTTGGGAAGCGGACGCATCTTTTCGACCGACCAGCGCGACTTCCATACCTACCGCTGGAAGAACCGACGGCCGTTCCGCAACCTACTGTTTGCCTGAATGCGCTGCCCTACACTTGCCGCAGCTTCAGTTTTGGAAACCAGCGGCGAAAATCGGTGGGGTTGCGGGTGATCAGCCCCTGGTACCGACACGCGAAAGCGCCGATGAGCAGGTCGGCCACCGGGCGCTTCGGCGCATCGCTCGCGCGCCGCGCCTGAACGTAGCTGTTCCAGGCACGATGGGCGCATTCGGTGTCCGCAAGTGTCCAGTCCTCGGTGAAGTCGATCCCAACTTGCTCGAGAAAGTGTTTTTGCGTCTCCAGGTTGCCGGAAAAAGCCGGCGACAACTCAACCATGGTGACCGCACAGATGACCAGACCGTCCCGCAACGACTTTTCAAGCAGGTCGGCCGACGTTCCCCCGAAGCTTGGATCGTTCTCAAGTACGTCGATGAGGACGCAGGTGTCAACCACCCAGCTCATCGCGTCTTTTCACCGGCGCGCAGGTCCTTCATCCAGTCGGCGGTTCGCCTGGGGCTGCGAAAGGTATTGGCGAATCCCAGCATGGCCTTGGGCCCGGCAATTTGCTTCCCCGGCTCGATGAGCAGCCGCACCTCGCACGACGAGAGCTTCTGCCAGCGTAGCCGGTGTCCCGGCTTGAGCCCCAGTTCCTTGCGCAACGAGGCAGGCAGGGAAGCTTGGCCCCGTTCGGTCAGGGTTGTGACGAGGCTCTTCATGTCCAAAATCTATCATGTAAGAACATCATGTCAACTTCTCCCGGCAGACACAGGGCGGCGCCGAAGGACCAGTGCATCGACGACAGAGCCTGCGGTGGAGGTGGAGGAAGGGGGTGCGTGTACTCCGCGTCGGATGGCGACTGGGCATGTCTTTGGTACGCGGTACCCCTGTGAGCCGCGTCGTCGTGCTGGGCTGGCGCCCTGGTCAGACGAGACTCCGGATCGAAAATTTGGCGGTCCGGCCTGGACGGGTGATCGTCTTGGGGTGCGCAACGACGCGGCCATCAGCCTGGCGGCCAGGGCAGCCCTGTCCGACGGGGTGAGCCCTGTCGTGCGGTTGACCGGGGGCCGGGCGATGGCGGTCGAGCCCGCCGTTCCCGATTACCATGTCTCCCGCCGTGGCTGGTTTGGCCGGCGGCGGCGCAACCGCCGTGCGGTCGTGCAGAGGCGCAGCCTGCTGCTCGCGCTTTGGGCTGGCCTGGCCCGCCTGGGTCGCGGGGCGTGGCTGGTCGGACGGGTTGTGGGGAAGATCGTCGCGGTGCTGGCCGTGCTGGGCGGCGCAGGGTGGGGCGGTCGCTGGGCAATTCGCCACGTCGTGGATTCGCCGCGCTTCCAGGTCCAGCAGATCGAACTTCAACCCTTGCAACACGTCCGACGCGAAGAGCTTGTGGCGCTGGCTGGGGTGGCTCTCGGCGACAGGCTGCTCAGCGTCGACACCGATGCGGTCGCGGCGCGGCTGGCCACCCACCCGTGGGTCGCAGCCGCGCATGTGAAACGCCATCTTCCTTCGGTGCTGCACGTCGAGCTGGTCGAGCGGCGCGCGACGGCGGTCGCCTCCCTGGGCGGTCTCTACCTTGTCGACGAGAATGGACGGCCGTTCAAGCGCGCGCGCATGGACGAGGCGGACAGCCTGCCGGTTCTGACTGGCATCGGCCGCGAACAGTTCGCAAAGTTACCCGAGGCCAGCGCAGGGGTGTTCCGCGAGGCCCTGGCGCTGCTCGACGACTACCGCTCGCGGCCTGGCCGGCCGGCGCTCTCCGAGGTCAGCATTGACCCACGCTTTGGTTTCTCCCTCATCCTGCTGGAAGGCGGGGCTGAGATCCGGCTCGGCCGGGGCGAATACAGCAAAAAATTGGCGCGATTCGATCAAATCCTCGAAGCTATGGACAAAGAACATCTGGGCGGATTGTCTGCCGTGCGGGTCGTGAACCTCGACCTGGGCGGCAGACAGGTGCCGGTGCTTCTGCGTGGCCGCGACGGTGACGCCGCGGCGGAGAAGCCGGCATCCAAGCCGGCCAAGAACTGACAGGCCGAAGGAACGGAGACGAGAAAAAATGGCGAGACGAAGCTCCGACATCATCGTTGGGCTCGACATCGGCACCACCAAGATCGCGGCCATCGTCGCAGAAATCGTCGAGAGCGGACTCGACGTCATCGGCATCGGCACGCACGTATCGCGCGGGTTGAAGAAGGGAGTCATCGTCAATATCGACTCCACCGTCGCGGCCATCAAGCAGGCGGTGCTGGAAGCCGAGGGCATGTCCGGCTGTGAGATCTCGCAGGTTTACGTGGGGATCGCGGGAGGCCACATCAAAGGCGTGAATTCCACCGGCACCGTGGCCATCAAGGACAAGGAAGTGCGGTCGAGCGACGTGGCCAAGGTGCTGGAACTGGCGCGCGCCATTGCCCTGCCGGTGGACCGGCACGTGGTGCACGTGCTGCCGCAGGAATACCGGGTCGACGGCCAGGATGGCGTGCGCGAGCCGCTGGGCATGTGCGGGGTGCGCCTGGAAGCGCGCGTGCACATCGTCACGGCTGCGGCTGCGGCCCTGCAGAACATCATCAAGTGCTGTAGCCGGTGCGACCTGGAAGTGGTGGACACCGTGCTCGAGCCGCTGGCCTCGGGCGAGGCTGTGCTGGAGAGAGACGAGAAGGATCTGGGTGTGGCCCTGGTCGACATCGGCGGCGGCACCACGGACATCGCCATCTTCACCGAGGGAGCAGTGGCCCACACCAGCGTGATTCCGCTCGGCGGCCATCAGTTTACCAGCGACATCGCCTTTGGCCTACGCACGCCGCCGCACGAGGCAGAGAAGATCAAGCACCGCTGGGGCTGCGCCCTGGCCAGCATGGTGTCCGCGACCGAGACCATCGAGGTGGCCTCGGTGGGCGGCCGCGCGCCGCGCATTCTGTCGCGCCAGATGTTGTGTCGGGACATCATCCAGCCGCGCATCGAGGAGATCTTCTCGTTCGTCAAGGCGGAAATCATGCGGCTGGGCTGCGAGGACATGCTGGCCTCGGGCGCCGTGATCACAGGCGGCGCGACCCAGCTTCCAGGCATGGCGGAACTGGCGGAGGAGGTGCTGGGCATCCCGGTGCGGCTGGGCATGCCCAAGGGAGTCGGGGGCCTGGCCGACGTGGTCAAGTCGCCGGCGTTCTCGACCGGCGTCGGTCTGGTGCAGTACGGCGCCAGTCAACACGGCCTGTCCGGCCGACCAACCAGCACCCCAGCTCGCAGCGGTGGCGGCATCTTCAGCCGCCTGCGCCGGGTTCTGTCGAGCGCGTTCTAACGTCACTGCTCGGGGCCGGTGCGCGCGATCTCGGCGTCGTCGAGAAAGATCTCGGCCGGCTGTTGGGTGATGTACGATGCCGAACCACCCACATTCCAGGATAGCCACATGGTGGGTACGGTCGACACCCCGGACACATCCACTAGCGGCTTGCCATCGACCCAGAAGGTGACGTGTCCCGTGTTGTCCGTCGCCTGGTGCATGAACGCCTCGACAAGGAACCAGCGCCCGATGGGAGCCACAGCCGTTGTAGTGGGAATGTACTTGTGTGCGTGCGGGGTATCGTACAGGTACCAGGACATATCAACGCCATTCGAGGCCTGTTCCAGGTCGAGGCTCCACAGGTACACATAGGTGGCGGAGTCCGCGGGATCGGTACGCCCCTGGAACTCAAACACGTTCCAGTACTGCTCAATGGTGTAGTTTTGCGGAATATACATCCACACTCTGTAGTAGGCATCGTTGGGCAGGCTCCCCCACCTGTAAAGCCGAGCGTATGAGGTCCCGTTGGCGGCGAAGATGGCTGACAGTGCTGCATACTGTCCACTGTGCGTGGGGGTGGCGACAACCGACAGCTGTGCATCCGATGACACTATCTGTCCGCCCGCGCTGGCCCCACCGTCGGTCCCACCCTCGGTCCACTGCGACAGATCTCCAGTCTCGAAATCGGCAGACCAGTAGGGTGGGTCGCTGCCGAGATGGATCTGGTCGCTGCAGGCCCCGAGGACCAGCAGCGTCACGACTGACAAGGCTCTTCTCAAGGCTTGGTCGCGCTCACTGTTTTGCGGGCCAAACCGACGAAGCGACCCGCCGGGTAGCGCCCAAGATATTGCTTGGCCAGTGTCGTGGCGACAGCGGCATCGTGACGAGCCAGCGCTGCTTCGATGCCGATGGCAAGCGCTTCCTCGGTGAGCACGCCTTCGGGGAAGCGCGTGAGGTAGCTTTGCAGCAAGGTGCCGGCGCGCGCTGGGTTGTGCTCGCGGCGGAGGGATCGCAAAGCCGCCATCACCAGCGCCGCCTCTTCGGGCGGTGGCGGGGCCGGGGCCACCGTCACTGGAGGCGATTCTTCGACCGAGTCCCGCACGTCGCTGGCTGCGACTGCCTGCCGTCTTGCGGTCAGCGGCTCTCTCGCGCGGTCGCGATGGGTCGTGACATGGGAGACCGACGCCACAACCGCCTTGTGGGCGACCGACGGCGAAGCCGGAATGCTATCGGCCAGGGCCGGTCTCAGCTCGGGTTCTTGCTCTCGCTGCGCGATGGGGTGCCTTGGCTGGGCGCCCGGCATGGTCAGCGCGGCCGACGTTCCATGGTCTGAACCGGCAAGCCAGCGACGAGCCAGCGTGGCACTGAGGATGGTGGTGCTGACGAGCAGGGCTGCCACCAGGACAGCAACTCGCAAAAGGCGCGGGCCCCGCGCAGGCCCAGCACAGACCCTGGCGTAGACGCGCCTTTCCGCCAGTTCGTTGTCAGCGGTGGGAGGCAACGATCGCAGGAGCCGCGCAGCCTCGGCTTCGTCTGGATCGCGGAACTCTTGCATTTCAAGCAGTCGCTGTTTCATGGCATTCCCGCCTCAGCTTGTCTCTGTTTGCGCAGGGCTGCGACCATGGACACCAGATCCTTGCGTGCATGGTGAAGCCTGGTCCACACGGTCTTCACCGGCACGCCGTGCAGTGTGGCGATTTCCTGGCCACTGTACCCTTCAATCTCGAACAGAACCAGGGTCGCGCGGCGCTTGTCGCTCATGCGGGCAAGCATCTGGGCAAGCACGCGCTGATCCTGCTTCTTCTCGAGTGCCATTGCAGGCGTGGCACTCATTCCGGCCAGTTCCATGGAGTCGACATCCTGGCCACGTGAGAACAAGTTCTTGAACCAGGCCCGGCGGCGGAAATTTCGCACTGTCAGATGGGCGATTCGATACAGCCAGCCTGCCAGGTTCCCGCCGTGGAAGTACGGCAACTTGCGACGCACGATCAGGAACACGTCCTGCGCCACGTCCTCAATCTCAGCCTCTGGCACGCCCAAAGCACGCATCCAGGCCACCGTCTGCCGAAAGTAGGCGTGGTAGACGTCCTCGAAAATCAGTTGGGCGGAAATCTGTGGGAGGCGACGCCCGTCCGTAGCGCAGGGAGCGCCGCTTTGGTCATGCTGGGGACTGGACCACCTCTGCACATCCTAAGTATGTCACCAGAAGCCATAAAGCTTCTAGTTGCGCGATTCTGTATGTCAGCGCACAGAACCGAGCGAGATGCTGGCGCCTGCCAGCAGGCCCAACCAGAGCCGTGGCGCGGTGCCCACAGTTCCAACGGAATCGACGACCAGAGGAAAACGGCGTGCGCTGAGTTCCGCCTGCAAGGCCAGGAAAGGCGACACGCGACGACCGGTGGCCTGAGCCCGAAATCCGAGGCGTCCGCCTGCGTCGATGTGTGTCGAACTGGCGTCTTGATACAGGCCGCGTCCGTGCGCGACTAGCAAAGCCCCGTAGGGCCCAAGCTCGATTCCGAGTTCGGCTGGACCCCAGCGCCAGGACAGGCTTGCCGAAGCATCGAGGGATATCCGGGCCAGCGAGAGATCGTAGTCCTGCACCTTGACGACGGCTGGATAACTGGCCTCCAGGCCAGCCGTCAGACCGAAGCGTTGCCCCGACGCCAGCCAACGCAGGGCGCCACCCCAGGTCATGGCAGAGTTGCGGCCGTCCGATCCGGGTGCGAGCAGGAACTCGGGCCCAAGATCGAGCCGCTGGGCACGGGGCGAGCGAGGTTGCTTCGGCCCCGTGGATTCACGCGCGGGAGGAGCGGGAGACGGCTCCCCCAGGTCTGGAGGCTCAAGTACCAGCGCCGCGAAGACAGCCGCAATCCTGGTCCGTTCGAGGCAATTGCGGTCGGGATCGGAGTAGGTGGCCGAGCGACCCGCCACCAGTATCGACCAACTCGTGCCCATGTCGCGCACCGTGACCGTCGCGGAAGACGTGCGACCCGTTTTGGCGCTCAGCAGCTGAGTCAGTGCCGCATCGATGTCGGCGCCGCGCGGACAATCTCCCGTGGAATCGACCATCGCCGCCTGACCGAGCCGCGGTTCGAGCACGGAGACAAGGACGAGCCAGCCGAGATACCGGCGCGTGGAGATCATTGGAGAACGGATGCCCCGAGACAAGGCGCACAGAATAGCATTGTCACCGGCTGCTTCGGTTCATGGCGTTGGCAGAACTGTGGCCCGCACGCACGGCCAGTCGCATTACTCGGCGGTTTTCCTGGGATCCGTGATCTGCCACGTGCCTTGCTCAGCATCCCAGGTTCCCTGGGCCGACCAGTGCGACGGGGCGACGTCGTCGTGGTCGATCCAGGCGTGGCAACTGAAAGCCGCTGGCGCGCGGTCATCGCGTCTGTACTGGTAGCAAACACGGCGGGATTCCAGGATCGGCCAGCCCAGGGCGCGGTAGCTGGCGACCGTCGGGTCAGTGGATGACGTGAGTGGGTTGGGACAGACGACCGGCAGGGTCTTGGGCAAGGCCTCGGATGGGGTTAATGCCCGTGACTTGGGGCGGCCGGACTTGTTCGCACCGTGCTTTGTCAGAGCGACGATGGCTTCGCCGCAGGCCTCGATTTCAGACACCATCGTCCTCGTGTCGTATCCGGAAAGTGTGGCTACGCGGTGTGCATTCGACGACGCTCGGAGCGCGGGAACGAGAGCAGCCCCGACCCCAACGGGCACCATCAGCAGCGGCGGCAGGAGCATGGTCTTGTGCGAGTGCGGTGAGTTGGAAGCGAAGTACAGCCCGTCGGGCAGATTGACCTGCTGGGCAGCAAGGGGACTGCCTCCGTCGGGGAGCAAACTCACGAAGAGGTCGATGCCGGCCTGCTCCTCGGCGTCGTCCTTGCCGAAGGCGGCCAAGATACGGGCAAGCTTGGGAAAGAAGGTGCCGGACAGGTAACTGAATCCGTTGGCCTGTTTCAAGAAGCCAGCCGTGGCGATCTTGAATTCCGGTGCGTCACCCAACCGCTTTCCGGCAGCGGCCTTGTCCGAAAGAAACTCCTTCACAAAGGCCACGCTGGTCGCCAGAAAAACCCGCCCGGTCTTGGTGTCCTTTGCCAGAACCGGCTTGAGCCCGACTATTCCCCGAACGGGAACGTCGGTTTCGATCAGCCGCAGATCGCCGTCTTGCGAGAACCTGATGGGACCCTTGCTGGGGATAGGCCGCAGCAGCCCTTCGATCGCATCGAACAGGACCGCCATGTTGTCGACAGCGATGAGCAGATCGAGTGCAACAGGCTTGGTGAAGCCATTGCCGTCGGTGGTCAAGGACAGACCCTCGGGGACGGCAACCCGCATGACACCGACCAGCCGTGTGTCGAGCTGTTCGATGGTGCGGCGTAAAGTGAGCGAAGTACCCGGGATCTTCTCGTCGAGGCCATCCAGCCAGTCCTTCGCGTCGGAGCCGCGAATGTCCCTGAGGATCGATTCGCCGAGGTCGAAGAGCGACTTGACCTTGAGGTCCGTCTCGAACACGAGGTCGGCATCGCCGGGCGCCTGCCGGATGCTCTCGAGATCCCGCGGCGCCGCTCCGGTGAGCAGCAACAGGCCGCGCCGCGGGCTGCGCTGCTGAAGGAAGGCTTTGTTGTGGAAGACCTTGCCATCCTTGGTCGAGCTGAGCCCGAAGGCCAACAGATCGTCGAGACCGAGCTGCCCCAGAATGCGCCTGGCCTTGATCCGTTCCAGGTGAAGTTCGGGAGACACCGTGCTCACCCGCTTGATGAGCTGGTCGAGCTGGTCAGCCAGCGCGGAAAGATCCCCGTCGACATCGGCGTACGCGAAAACCTCGCCCCCCATGTCCAGGTGCTTTGCCACGTCAGAAAAATGCGGCGACGGGTTCGCCGCCGTCTGGGTGGCACAACCGCCCAGAGCCAAAATCGAGGCCAAGCCTGCGCTCGCGACTGCTGTCTTCATCGAATCGTCCCTCCACAAGTCATCGCATGACTGAATTCGCCGAGAGTAGCCCACTTGCCCGCGGAATCGAAGCCTGAAGGCCGCCATGCGTCGGCGATGGCCTGAACTGTTGTTCAGTTTCCAGCCTTTCGGCTGCCGTCCCCCCCAGGTCCGCCCCTGATTTCGTCATGTGAAAAATTTGGAGCATGGCGCGGGCCGTGCGATCCAAGTAGTCCAGGAGAGATCACATGCTCGAATTCGACGACCAGGCTCAAGGTCCGAAGATCAAGGTGATAGGTGTGGGCGGTGGCGGCGGCAACGCGGTCAACACCATGATCGAGGCTGGCATCCAGGGCGTGGACTTCGTGGCCGCCAACACCGACTGCCAGGTGCTGGAGACCAACCAGGCGCCCACCAAGATTCAGATTGGAAAGAATCTGACCAAGGGCCTCGGCGCGGGGGCCAACCCCGACATCGGTTGCGCCGCGGCCCTGGAAGATGCTTCCCGCATTGCCGAGGTCATCGGCGGGGCGGACATGGTCTTCGTCACCGCAGGCATGGGCGGCGGCACCGGCACCGGTGCGGCGCCCGTGATCGCGCGCGTGGCCCGCGAGGCGGGCGCGCTCACCGTCGCGGTGGTGACCAAGCCCTTCATGTTCGAGGGCCTGCAGCGCAAGAAGAAGGCGAATGCGGGCGTGGCCGAGTTGGCCAAGTCGGTGGACGCGCTCATCGTCATCCCCAACGACCGGCTGGTCAGTTTGGCCGGCAAGCACATGACCCTGCGCGAGTCGTTCAATCTGGTGGACAGCGTGTGCGCCACGGCGGTGCGTGGCATCAGCGATCTGGTGATGATGCCTGGTCTGATCAACGTCGACTTCGCCGACGTGCGCACCATCATGACGGGCATGGGTCGGGCGCTGATGGGATCGGGCCAGGGCAAGGGCGACAAGCGCGCCTTGGATGCCGCCCAGATGGCCATCAACTCGCCCCTGCTCGAGGACGTTTCGATCAACGGCGCCACCGGCATTCTGGTCAACATCACCGGCGGTCCTGACCTGATGCTGGCCGAGGTCACCGAGGCCTGCACCCTGATCCAGGAAGCGGCCGATCCCGACGCCAACATCATCTTCGGCTCGGTCATCGACCCCAACATGACCGATGAGGTGCGCCTGACCGTGATCGCGACGGGCTTCCAGAGCCGCACCGCCGTCGAGGCCTCCACCGCTGGAGTCCTGAACACTCGCCCGGGCAAGAAGCCGGCCGACCATCAGATGTCGCTGCCCATCTCGCACGCGGCCCCGGCCCCGCATCCCGCGCCGCCGCGCGTGTTTGTGGCCGCAACCGCGGCTCCCCCGCCGGTTCCCACTTTAGCAAGGGCCGCAGCAGCGAACGCCAGCCCGGCGCCGTCCGCAGTGATTTCAGCGCCTGCGCACAGCGTGGTTCCCCAGATTGTCGAGTTCGCCGATACTGCGGTCGACGAGCTCTCCGCGCCGACTTCGTATCCGGCTGGCGTCCTGCTCTACACCCCGCCTCCCGTGGCCGCGGCTGCACCGGCGCCTGCCTTGCCGGTGGCGGTCGCCGAGCGGGCTGCGCCGGCTCCAGAGCCGCGACCAGTGATCCGTCCCGCGGTCACCTCGCCCATCAGCACAACGCCGGGCAGTGGTCCGCGCCGCACGTCGGGCACAGTGCCGGTGGCGCTGGCCGCCGACCACCTGTGCATCGAGGAGAGCGAGTTCGACAAGCCCACCTACCTGCGCCGGGCCATGGCCGGCGACACGCCGATGGCCATGCGCCTGCCCGGCGAG
>Ga0181532_10005813_pt1 | contig 10383 bp, 6 predicted proteins | sample PEATcosm2014_Bin_33_FD_119768 | JGI IMG/M metagenome (GOLD analysis project Ga0181532, IMG submission 119768) | Peatland microbial communities from MTU Mesocosm Facility, Houghton, MI, USA - PEATcosm2014_Bin11_30_metaG | ecosystem: Environmental > Terrestrial > Soil > Wetlands > Peat | place... | reverse complement strand
CGATGATCTTCCGCTTCTCCACCAGTCCGCTCAGAAGAGTATGGCGGACGAAGTAATTGGCAGACTTCCGCATGGGTACGAACAGATGCTGGGACGGCGCTTCGACGGCGGGCTCGACCTCTCGGGCGGAGAATGGCAGAAGGTCGCGCTGGCTCGGGCATATCTGCGCGACGCACAGCTCTTGATTCTCGATGAACCCACCGCGGCGCTGGACGCCCGCAGTGAATACGAGGTTTTTCAGCGGTTTGCCGGGCTGACCGCGGGAAAAATGGCGCTGTTCATTTCGCACCGGTTCTCCACGGTGCGCATGGCCGACCGAATTGTTGTGCTGGACAACGGCCGCATTGCCGAGGATGGAGATCACGATCAGTTGACGCATCTGGGCGGTCGCTACGCGGAGATGTTCGAACTGCAGGCCGCCAACTATCGTTAGGCCTTAGACCAAAGCACAAGGAAGATTCGCAACCCACAAACAAGGGCCGCGCTGGGCTGCACGCTTTCCGGCACTCACTGGCGACCGCTCATCACGGAAGAGGGTGTGGACCCCAAGACCGTACAGGGTCAGCTTCGTCACGCTACGAGCGCGATCAGGATGGATATTTACACACACGCTCAGGACGCAGCTAAACGAGCCGCGCTGGAAAAATACGAGTCGAGGCTGATTCAATGACGCTCACAGGTAGGAAATCACAGGTAGAAATGTGTTTGGTAGGCCCGAATGGACTCGAACCATCGACCTCTTCCGTGTCAAGGAAGCGCTCTAACCAGACTGAGCTACGGGCCTATATCGTGCGGTGCGGCTACTGCTACCAACAGTGCCCGCATTCAGCAAACCATCCACCACGCTACCGTGTCAAGGTAGCGCTTTAACCAACTGCGCTGCGCGCCTACAACAACTTGTGATTTTACCACCGTTCTCATGGGAACAATTGCTGCTCCCACGGCCTGGTCGTGTCCTAGTTTGGCTCAAATTAGGGCACTAATATAGTTAACAAAATGACGAGAGGTTAATTTTTCACTCTTCGTGAACCAAAAGCAGTACCGCGCCTGTAGTTTTCGATAGTTGTACTACGGCTGTTCCGCCCACGCAGATAGTCGTCGCCGTTGTTTTGCAATCAAGGGTGCCTTGGATCGTCCATACATCCCCATCCAGTGTTGCATGGAACGGTTTTTCATAACCAATCTGCTTCGCTCCGTAAATCGGAATCAGCACTGCTTCCGCGATGCGGACGGCGGTCGTCGCGTCTGGAACATATCCCCGTGCTGGTTTCTTTTGGAATGCTCGCTCTTCTCGCAGACGTTTAGTGGTATCGGGAGGCGTTTGTTCTGGTGGAGTTTTGCTTTGACCAAATGCGGAAACTAATAACCATAAGCTACAGACCATCGCGAGCGTAATGTGGCGACGGAGAACGCCTAGGTTATGACCGTAATAAAGTGTGTTCATGATTTCTTCGTGCGCTTTTTCCGCGCTTGCGCCCGCTTCCACTTTGCCTCTCGCTTCAGCAATTCTTCTTTCGATACACTAAACATTCTGCGGACGGCATTGTCAAACTTTTCGGCTTCTGTGTTGCCGGGTACCTCCGGTGCTGGCAATGGTTTCATTTCTCTCCTTCACTATTCTTCTGACAGATCACTGAACAGATTGTCCGTTTCCCCTGTTGGTAATGACAGATCGCAAATGCGCCGAATGTCGATACCAACCCGCTTGCCGTGGGCCTCCATGTGCGGGTCTTCTGCATAGATCACAGAAGCATTCTCCGCCTTAGCGATAGCTACGATCTGAATGTCGAACTTCGCCTTTGCCCACGTTTCTATCGGTTGGCCTTTTTGCTCGTCTTTGATGGTACGGATTAGTTCGGCCGCTTCTATCGCCGCCTTCACGCCGAACGGGGCCAAGTTAAACTTCGACGTGTTGGTCAGGCGCTTGAGTAATTCCTGACCAGCATCGCCAGCCCTAACCATAAACTCCGCAAGCACAGGTGTAGGTACGCAAATGATCGAATTACTCTCAGAGAGTTTCTGCGCAAGATGACGGACTCTTTCATGGACCCTCGTAACAGGTTTGTCTTTGCGATCCTTGATCGACAGTGCTTTGTCTTCCAGTAGCACTATCAAGTAGGTTGTATCAAAGACAATCACTGTATCTCGTCCTCTCCATGTCGTAACCGCCGCAGTTCATCTAGCGGATCACTGACCTTTTTCCAGTCGTTATCAGTAACCGCACGTAGAGCAGTGAATATGCTGCTAGGGTCTTCTGTGCCAAGCGGAGCAGTGTAACTCTGAACCTCGAACTCCATCAAATTCCACGTTGCGTTTTCGTCGCGCTCCCAAGTGGCAATTCCATTCAGCCGAACCGGCTGGAACAGATAAGGCCCAAGTTGCGAAGCGATTGGTTTTCTTCCCCAGCAGTAATACCATTTCCCGTCCGAATCTTGGAGATGGATCGGAATAGTCGGCTCTTGCCCGCCCACTCGCTTTAGTTCTCCCTGAACGGATGCATTTTCTCTTAGCGGCCCGTACTTAGGACTTAACTTTCTCTTCTTACCGGGGAATTCGATGATTCTGATTTCGCGGTCACCAAGTTTTTCGAGAATCTCTCCGTACCCGTCATCCTCAGTGAACTTTGTATTCAGCTTTGCATAAATTCCAGGGGCATCGGCTGGCCCGCTTCCACTACCAGCCTGTTTAATGCGTTCTCGCACCTGTGCGTCTTTCTCCATCTCTACCAGAGCGAGCGGAGCGGCGCTCCCGTCCTCAACTGTGACGAAATGAACATGATCCTTGTTTCCAAGCAGGATAGCGAAATCAGTCAGGTATTCCGCCAAACGTGACATTGGCATTGTTAGGGGAGTGATCTCTTGCCCATTGATACTGCCAGAAATTCGCAGTTTGAACTCTCGGTAAATTTTTTTAGCCACGGCTCACCTCGCAAAGTGATACACTTCGAGCAGGCAGTCCGGGGCAACGGACAGTTTTGCCGAGAGATCGCGTTGTAGCCGAAGGCCCGCTGGCAGGCGGGCCTTTAGCTTTTGGTGCGTTTGCTATCACCAACTCAAGACTTAGGCTGCTTCCCGCGCTTTAGGCGCTTTGGATCATTAGCACGGTTGGAAAACTCCCACCTTGCCGGTGACCTCAGCGAAAGTCAGCCGCTTTCCAACGATGCCTCTTACTGCCATGTCGAAACGCTCGGCATCAGTCATCCGGCGATTGTTGAAACGATAGGATTGCTCATCCAAATAACGGAACAAATGGAACGGTTCAACGCTCACATACGTGCCCGCTATCGTGCGCTTCAAGAGCGACCAGAAGTTTTCCAGTCCGTTAGTGTGGACATTGCCGTCCACGTACTTCACAGCGTGGTCAATCACCTGATGCGCGTAGTCGCTTGCCAGCCCATCATAGGAAAGCAACGCATCAGTGTATAGTGCCGCGCCAGCTTCCACGTGCTTTTTTACTTCCTCTTGCAGCACGCGCTTGCGGCGAGAACCAACAACCACGGTGCGGATTTCGCCGTCACGCTCCAACATTCCCATGACAGCCGTCTTGTCTTTTCCGCCAGTGCCAGTAATGCGACGCTGCCGCTTGCTCAAGTGCATATTCCGAGCTTTCCCGCCGATGAACGTCTCATCAGCTTCGACATGGCCTGACAGTTTCTCGAAAGAGCCTTTCATCAAGGCGAGTCGGATGCGGTGATCCATGAACCAAGCAGACTTCTGTGTCACGCCGATTGCCTTGGCAACTTCGTAGGAACTGATGCCGTTTTTGCAGTTCACGATTTGCCACATTGCCATCAGCCATTTATCCAAGCCGATGGGCGACTCTTCCATGATCGTGCCAGTCTTCAAGGTGAACTGCGGAGCATCGTGCTTCGCACGGCAGTGCCAGCGGTTATACTTCTCTAGGAACAGCACGTCCTTGCTGCCACAGCGCGGGCAGATCACGCCATCCGGCCAGCGACGGGCCACAAGATATTCGCGGCAGTTGACAGGGTTGGCGAAGTAGAGAATCGCTTCTTGGAGGGTTTTAGGTTCGCTTGCCATGACCAAATATTAAGCGAAAACCGCTATTTTGTCAACTATATTATTGCCCAAATTAGGACACTACCCACGGCCTGAGTGACACGGGATTGCTCCATTCGCTTCCCAAGCACTTTCCGCCGGCTCGCATACCATCGCTGCCAGCTTCTGTCTCGGACAATCCACTTGGAGCCGGGTGGTCCCCGACCGGCCAATTCTCAATGAGTAGCCGGAATTACTTTTGCGGTACTGCGGCCCGGCTGAAGCCGCGCCCTTCATAACTAAGGTCAGAACCCGAGATTGCGGCACGGCTGACAGCCTCGCCCTTCCCGGGACCTGCCCGAGCTGCAGTTCTCTGGTGATCCCAGACGGGGCAAGACCTGTCTCCACACGAGTTTTTTCTGCAAGCTGTGAAAGCTGGCCGACCCTGGACCATCAAGGTCAAGGTCGACGTCAACGTCAAAGGCAGCGGGCGAGGGCGCCCGCTCTACACGGGAAAGTTGGGGGCGAGTTTGGGCTCGCCCCCGGTTTTGTTTAGGCTGCTGATTCTTTGTCTTTGGATTTGCGGGACTTCACGGATGCGGCTGCGTGTATGCCAGCTGATCCCGCGGGGGTTCCGGTAAGTGCTGCTTCTAACGGGACTCCATCGGGACTGCCGAGTCCGGTGCATGCATCCCATCCCGGACCTGCGCTGAAGGCGCCGTTGTTGCCCTGGGTTATGTCGTGGAAACCGGCGGCTTCGACGGCTTGGGCGTAGATTTGTGGATTCAGGAAGCCGATCGGCTTCCCTAGCTGTTGGTTGATACGCGCCACCAGCCCGGCGTATAAGGGCGCTACCGCGCTGGTGCCGCCGAAGACGCCACTCTCGCCATCGACGAGAATGTTATAGCCGGTGTTGGGGTCGGCATCGCCGGAGACGTCGGGCACGCCTCGGCCGCCGCCCTGCACGGTTGGTGACGGCACACCGAAACCATCCTGCCAGGTTGGCAGAGGGAAAACATTGCTGACCCCGCCACCCGTCGCTCCGCCGCTTGGCTGGTCGTTCCATACGGTTTCGTTGACAATCTGTCCGTTCGAAGCTTGCAGGGTGGTGCCGCCACATCCGAGGGCGAACGAACTGGAGGCGGGAAAATCGACGTGGTTGTTGCCGTCATTGACGCCGTCGGAAGAACCATTGTCACCGGAGGCGACGCAAACGGTTACGCCCATGCCCGCCGCGGCTTGAAAGGCCTCGTCGAAGTTGGTCATGGCCTGAGGCGTCCAGCCCGACTCGGCGGAGCCCCAGCTTATAGAAATGACCGAGGGTTGATTCGTGCTGTCGTGCACGGCAGTGGTGATCGCGTCCAGAAAGCCCTGATCGGTGTTCGGGGAAAAATAGACGACGATCTTGGCTGCGGGAGCAATGGAGCCGGCCACCTCGATGTCGAGCATCACTTCGCCGTCGGCGCTGTTTGCATTGGTTGGGCTATTGGTGCCTCCATCGACGGAGACGGAGATGACCTGCGGGGTGGGGATATTGAGCGAGGCGAAATAGGTGCTCAGGTCGTCAAGCTGAAAGCCGCCGCCTAGCTCGATGATCCCTATGCACTGGCCGGTGCCGTCTCCCGCGGGGTAGTCATAGATTTGTGCGACTTGATTGGGATCGTACGAAGTGGTGGAGGCAGGGGTCTTGCGTTTATGCCTGTCGGGCTCATCCAAGCGTCTGAAATGCGGTTCTGCCTGAGGCCGGTTGTCCAGGCCAAACACTCCGGTGATGATGCTGGCATACTCGGACGGCACGCTGATGGCGCCGACACGGCCGCGGAAATTGCCCTTGGGGTGGCTGTACTCTTTGAGTTCGACGTTGAAGGCTTTCTGGAGATTGCTTACGGTTCCGGAGAGTACTACGGTCCGGCGCGCGAGTTCGGTGCCGGTTTCGTGGACCTTCAAACCGTATTCCTGGGCAAATTTCTTGATCTGGTTGAGATCGGCGGGATCGGCACCGTGGGCATTCTCGAAGTCGGCGCGCGATATAGGCTTGAAACCGGGCTTTGCGAGGGCACTTTTAAGTTCTTCACGCTTGGCCTCCGATTTCGAGCGAATGCGTACGGAGACCTCGATGGTTTGGTCCGGATGCGAATTGTGGATCAGGCGGGCACCGCGGACGGGATGACGCTCACTGCCTGAGATGACGGTAAATTTTCGAGTGGAAGTCACTGATGCTCCTTCGGTTCGGGGGAACAGAGCGGCCAGGAACTAGTTGCGACTGGGAAGTCGCACAGGAGGGGAAGTCCGGGTTCGTCCCGCCGTTCAGATGGGTCCCGAAACGTGACGAGCATATCAAAAATCAAGAAATTATCAATAGAAATTGGAGCGACGAATGGGGAGGGGCTGGGGCTGCGCTTTCCCGTTTTGGGACATGACGGGAGCGCGTGTCGGTGGAGGGACGGGCTTCTCGCCCGGCTCTCCACTCCACTAGCCTCGGTCGCTCTTTAGCTTGTTGGGACGAATCAGGAAGTAGAGAGCGGTCAGGGCGATCAGGAAGGTCAGGCCTACGATCAGGTTGATGCGGGAATCCCACCAGGTTTTGGCGGTGGATCCGAGGACTACGACCAGGCCGATGATGGATCCCCATTTGCCGAGCGGGGAGCGGGCGGGAATTTCGAAGGACTGCGCTTCGGTGAGACGGGTGCGGAAGGAGATGTGGGCCGCCAGCGAGATGATCCAGGAGAGGATCATGCCGAAGAAGGCGCCGCGGAGAATGTATTCGAAGGCTTTGGCTGGGGCCCAGCGTTCGAGTACGAGGGCGACGATGATGCCGTAGGAAGAGGCGAGCAAGGCCGGGGTTGGAATGCCTTTTGCGCTGAGGCGGCCAAGGGCGCGGGGAGCCCATCCGGTGCGGGCTAGCGAGAAGAGCATGCGAGAGGAGACGTAGAGGGTGGCGTTGGCTCCGGAGAGAGCGGCGGTCAGGACCACGAAGTTCATGAAGTGAGCGGCGCCGGGGAGTCCGACGGAGCGGAAGACGGTGACGAAGGGACTCTCAGTGACGCCGGCGCGGTTCCAGGGCATGACCCCGACCAGAATGGTGATGGCTCCCAGATAAAGAAGGGCCAGGGTGAGAAAACTGGCGCGAGCGGCGCGGGCGACGGCGGTGGTGGACGTGGACTCGCCAGAGGATACGGCTACGAATTCCACGCCGCCGAAAGTGTAGATGGCGAAAGTGATGGCGAGGAGCGGGGCGGCTGGGCCGAGCGGGAAGAATCCGCCGTGGGCGGTGTATTGAGGCGCGACCCGTCCGGTGAGGAGCAGAGCGGCGCCGAGCACGATGAAGGCTGCGATGACCGCGACCTTGATCATGGCAAACCAGAATTCGAAGCGTCCGTAGCTGTGGACGCTGAGCAAGTTGATAGCGAGAAGCAAGGCGGAAAAAGCGAAGACCCAGAGGAAGGCGGGCAGGCGCGGAAACCAGAGCTGCATGTAGGTGGCGGAGGCGACCATTTCGGCTCCGATGGAGACGGCGATGGCGAGCCAGTAGCCGGCGCGGGAAATGAACCCAGCCCAGTGGTTGAGGTAGAGGTCCCCGTAAACGCCGAAGGAACCGGCAGCGGGATGAGTGCTGGCGAGTTCCCCTAGCGCGAGCGCGACCGTCCAACTGATGAAGGCGGCGAGGACAAAACTGAGGATGACGGCGGGACCGGCAAGCTCGATGGCGGCGGCGGTGCCGAGAAGGAGTCCGGTGCCGATGGAGCCGCCGACCGCGACCATGGTCATCTGACCGGCGGTGAGTTGGTGATGGAGACCGGACTCAGGGTTGGAGGGACTTGGGTTCGAGGAAGGTGGGTTCGAGGGTACGGGCATGAGGGCTCGTACTCGTATATCAGAGGCGGCGGCGAAGTGGCAGGAAAAAGGCAATAGGGGATGGGAACGGAAATCTGGACCTGGGCAGCTTTTTCGGGGTGAAAGGGTGGGGAGCAAGTTGATCATGACTTTCGTAATCGCCGGGCGGGGGAAGCGCGTTGCTGGTGTGGGGTGCGAATCCTAGAATCAAGGTGGAACTTTCTGTCCGAAGACCACCCATGCCGGAAAATCCTAATCGCGCCGAAATAGCCCGCCGAGTCGAAAAGGCGGAAAAACTATTGCAGAAGGGAAAGACGGCGGACGCGCTGGCGGAATACCTGCAAATTCTGGAAAGCGATCCGGAAAACGATAATGTGCGGCAGATGGCAGCGGAGCTGTCGCTCTCTTTAAATAAGGGGCCGCAGGCGGTGCGGTTGCTGGGAGAGTTGTTTGAGCGGCAGGTGGCGGCGACGGATGCGACGCGAGCGAGCCTGACCTATAAGAAGCTGGCGCGGTATACCAACCCCTCGTGGGAACAGAAAGTGCGCTTTGGTCAGCTGCTGGAGCATTCGAACAAGAAGCTGGCGATCGGGACGTATGAAAACGCGCTGGAAGACTTACTGAAACAGGGGAAGAAAGAAGAGGGTCTGCTGGTTTTGCGGCGGATTGTAAGTCTGGATCCTTCGCAGGCCAATCATTTACGCGTGGCCGAATTGTCGGCGGACCTAGACGAGCACGTGATGGCGTCGCAGTCGTTTTTGCAGGTGGCGGAACTGGCGGAAGGGGCGGGGGGAAACGCCGGCCAGTGGTTCGAGCGGGCGTACACGGAGAATCCGGGGGATTCGAAGGCGGCGATAGCCTATGGCAAGAGCTTGCTGTCACGCGGCGAGGCGGGGGCAGCGATTTTCATTTTCGAGCCACTGGTGCATGCCGGAGATGCATCGCTGGAGCTACGCGATCTGTATGCCCAGGCGCTGTTATCGGTGGATCGGTGCCTGGATGGCGAGCCCTTGATCTGGCAGATGTTCGAGCAGAACCCGGCGCGCATGCACCAGGTGGTGAGCCTGATTGGAAAGATGATCGACTCCGCATTGGACACGGAGGCGGTGGCGCTGGCGCGGAAGCTGGAGGCTTTCCAGCGGCGGCGGGGGGAACGGCGATCATTCATTACGACCATGCAGGAACTGCTGGCGTCGCACCGCGCGTCGGCGGAAATGCTGGAATTTCTGGCGGAGTTGTTCAATGCGTCGAACCGTGAAAGCGACTACGCCCAGGCGCTGGTGAAGCTGTTTGATCTGTATTGCACGAAGCACGATTACCAGAAGGCGGGGGAGTGTCTGGACCGGGCGGCGGAAGTGGATCCGTACGAGCCGGGGCATCAGAAACGGCTGGAGGCGCTGCGGGGAAAGATTGACGATCAGCGCTTCAACGTGATCGCCTCGCGATTCACGACGGTGAAGAAAGAAGAGCAGGCGGTGAAGGCTCCGGAACCGACGCTGGGAACGGCCGCGTTGCAGGATCTGATGCTGCAAGCGGAGATCCTGGTGCAGTACGGGATGCGCTCGAAAGCGATCGAGCGGTTGCAGCGCATTCAGGAATTGTTTCCGCGTGAAGAAGAGCGCAACCAGGACTTGCAGAAGTTGTACATCGCGGCAGGTATCGAGCCGCAGTATGCAAAATCAGCGGCAGCGGGGGCGCCGATCGCGGCGGCACCAGCGGCGGCGAGCAGTGATCAGGCACCGACGACAGCCATGGCAGCCGCGGCGAGCGACGCGGCCGACGTCAGCAGTCTGGCGCGAGTCGCGGATATCACACGCAAGCTCTATCACCAGGGGAATGCGGAAGGTGTGCTGAAAACGGCGGCGAACGAGATTGGCGCGAACTGGAAGACAGCGCGTTGCGTTGTAGCTTTGCGCAAGCCGGGTCTGCCGCCATCGAGCGTGCAGGAATATCACATGGATGGGATGATTCCGGCGAGTTCGGCGGCGCTGGTTAGCCTGGTGGAAGCGCTGCAGGATCTGGTGGTGGCGCGCGGCACGGTGACGTTCGGCGATGCGGGAAACGCCCCGGAACTGATGGGCATCCGCAAAGCCATCGAAGAATTGCAGATCGAATCGCTGCTGGCTTTGCCGCTGACCGAAGGCAATGACGAGAGCAAAGAGCATATCGGAGTGCTGATCCTGACCCAAAACAAGGGCCGGGTCTGGCAGGCGACGGAAGTGCTGGTGATCCGGACGTTGAGCGACCAGGTGTTGATCGCGCTCAACAACGCCGGACTGCGGCGACTGGTGAAAAACCTTTCGGTGACCGACGAGAAATCAGGGCTGCTGAAGCGGGCTTCGTATCTGGATCTTCTGCAGGCGGAAACCCGGCGCGGGTTGCAGCAGGGGACGGCGGTGACGGTGTTGCTGATGCAGTTTGGACGGCGCAGCGCGCTGATCAAGGAATATGGCGAGCAGTCGGTGACGGCGGTGATGGAGCAGATCGGGCAGTTGTTTTCGGCGAACATCCGGACCAACGATCTGGCGTTTCGCTATGAAGCGACAACGGT
>Ga0181532_10005812_pt1 | contig 10383 bp, 9 predicted proteins | sample PEATcosm2014_Bin_33_FD_119768 | JGI IMG/M metagenome (GOLD analysis project Ga0181532, IMG submission 119768) | Peatland microbial communities from MTU Mesocosm Facility, Houghton, MI, USA - PEATcosm2014_Bin11_30_metaG | ecosystem: Environmental > Terrestrial > Soil > Wetlands > Peat | place... | reverse complement strand
TCTTGGAGACAGCCGAGAAGCTCCTTCGCGCCGGGCAGGGGCACGACACCTCCGACGCGGCGCAGGTAGTGCTCGGCATGAAGCGCGAACAACCGCGCGAGGGTCTCGGCATCGAGATCACGCCCGGTCTCACGCTGCAGGGCGTTCAAGAACAAGCCTCCGCTCATTCCGATCCTTCGGTGGATCCGCCACACCGAGAGCGGCACGCCGCACTCGGCGAGGGCTTCCTGCCAAGCGGTCACGTGCTGGTAGACGGAGTCAACCAGAGTTCCGTCCAGGTCGAACAGGAATGCAGGCTGCGGCACCTCGATGTGCGGCTGGGCGATGGTGGTCACCGAGCCAGTCTACGAGTGGACCACGCGCCGTGAACGGGCCGCGCCGTGACCCCGCGGCCGCCGACGACATAGCGTCGCAGGGGCGGATTCCCGCTCGAGAGCAACGGTGTCACCTCGCCAAGAGTGCGAGCACGGGCTGCGAACTTCTCACGCGTGTGGGCCGCTTGGCGCGGCTCCTTGTCGTCACTCGGAGGCCGTCGTCTACGCTGGTGCGTCAATCATGGTGATGCCTCCGAGCGGGTGCTCGAACATGCTCCGGTCGATAAGGAGCACGAAAGCGCCCGTGGTCTTGTCTTGCGCTTTTCCGGTATCGGGACTCGACCGCCGGGCAGGAGCGGCAACCGTGGCGCTGAGGTTGCGGCATGACTTCTGATCAGCACACGTCCGCTCACATGCATCTGCCCACGGCCCGTGACCTGCTGGATCGAGGACTTGTCACTCGCCCTGACACGCTGGCAGAAGTCCGCGAGGGAACCTGTGGCAGCGGTGCTGGCTCGATGCGCTTCATCGAGGTTCGCATGTACGGGGGCCTGCAGTTCCGTCTGCTTCCGGACCGCGGTCTTGACGTGTCCAGTGCCTGGTACGGCGCAATCCCACTCGCCTGGCACAGCCGGGTGGGCGAGACCCCACCCTTGGGCGCGCTGCGCGACGCCGACTGGATCACCGGGTTCGGCGGAGGCCTCGTCACGACATGCGGCATGCAGAACGTGGGCGCCAGCTCTGAGGGCCACGGGCTTCACGGAGGATTCTCCCACCAGGTTGCTCACGAGGTGACGTGGCGACGTGACCTCCAAGGAAGCGACCTTGTGATCGAGATCACCGGCGTTGTCTCCGAGATCGATCCCCTCGGCGTGCAGCTGCGATGCCAGCGTCGGATAACGACGAGGACCGGAACGGCTCGGATAACCGTTCGCGACACGGTCGCCAACATCGGCGCACTGTCAACTCCGGCGCCCTGGCTCTATCACGTCAACCTGGGAGCGCCGTTGTGGTCGGAGGGCGCCCGGCTGCAAGTACCGTCGCACGACCGGATAGCGCGTGACGAGGCGTCGCTGCCCGCTCGCGACACCTGGTCGGTGCCGATGCTCGACGAGCCCGATTGCTCTGAAATGGTGATCGAACATGTCCTCGACGAAAAGGCCCCGGGCCGCGCAAGGCTGACGAGTCCCGGCTTCGGACTAGACCTCGTCGTCGAGTGGGATCGCAGCACCCTGCCTCGACTGCACCAGTGGCTCCACCGGGCGAGACATTTGAACGCCCTCGCTTTGGAGCCGGCGAACTGCTCGGTGCTCGGTCGTGGCGCGGATCGCCTGGCGGGCCGCCTGCCCGTGCTTGCTCCCGGCGAGGAACGCGCCACGACTCTGACCGTCACGGTCGGGCCGGCGGACAGAGGCTGAGTTTGCGGTCCCCGACGGGGGAACCGGGCGGTGGACCGTCCTCGAACAGACCAGGTGACGCACCGACGGGGCTGAGCGAACCGCAGGTGGTGCAGCCACCGTCTGTCGGGCAGCATCGACTCCGACGGTCCGGCGACGGTCCGGGCGACGACGAGCCGAGCCCCTTCTGCTTATGCCGCCGGACGGCCGCCAGCTGTAGCGCCCTTTCGGGGCCGGGTGCTCGAAGTCAGGCGATCAGTCCGTGCGGGTCGATGACGAACTTGCGGGCCGCGCCCTTGTCGAAGTCGCGATAACCCTGCGGCGCCTGGTCGAGGGGGATGACCGTGGCCGCGACGGCTTTTGCGATGTGCACCCGGTCGTTGAGGATGGCCATCATGAGCCCGTAGTTGTAGCGCATGACAGGGCACTGGCCGGTGGTGAACGAGAGCGACTTCGCCCAGCCGGTCCCGAGGCTTATCGACAACGAGCCGACCCGGGCGGCCTCGTCGATCCCGCCGGGGTCCGCGGTCACGTACAGGCCCGGGATGCCGAGCGCACCACCGGCGGCCGTCACCTGCATGAGGGAATTCAGGACCGTCGCGGGCGCCTCCTTGGTCGCCGCGCCGCCGTGGCCCCGGGCTTCGAAGCCGACTGCGTCTATGCCGCAGTCCACCTCGGGAACGCCGAGGATCTCGGCGATCTGGTCCCTGGGGTCGCCCTTGGAAACGTCGACGGTCTCGCAACCGAAACTGCGGGCCTGAGCAAGGCGTTCGGGGACGAGGTCGGCCACGATGACCACGGCCGCGCCGAGCAGCTGCGCACTGGCCGCTGCCGCCAGCCCGACGGGCCCGGCGCCGGCTACATAGACCGTCGATCCCGGCTTGACCCCCGCGGTCACCGCCCCGTGGAACCCGGTGGGGAAGATGTCCGACAGCATGGTCAGGTCACGGACCTTCTCCATCGCCTGGTCCCTGTCCGGGAAGCGCAGCAGATTGAAGTCGGCGTAGGGAGCCATGACGTACTCGGCCTGGCCCCCGACCCAGCCGCCCATGTCGACGTAGCCGTACGCAGATCCGGGGCGGTCCGGGTTGACGTTCAGGCAGATCCCGGTCTTTCCTTCCTTGCAGTTGCGGCACCGGCCGCAGGCGATGTTGAACGGCACTGAGCAGAGGTCACCGACCTTGATGAACTCCACGTCCGAACCGGTCTCGATGACCTCGCCGAGTATCTCGTGACCGAGCACCAATCCCGAAGGAGCCGTCGTACGGCCGCGGACCATGTGCTGGTCGCTGCCGCAGATGTTGGTCGCGACCACTTTCAAGATGACTCCGTGGTTGCACTTGCGTCCGACGTTGGCGGGGTTCACCCCCGGCCCGTCCCGCAGCTCGAGCTTCGGGTAGCCGACGTCGTGCACCTCGACCTTGCCCGGCTCGATGTAGGTCACTGCCCGATTGCCTGACATAGCGCCCCCCTTTGTCCTGACAGTGGACCGGGCATCATCCGGCCCTTTCTGGTCCTTGGTCTCAATCTGCCACCGCCTATGGCCGATTCTCAACAGGTCCGTTGGCGACGGCTTGGCGCCGAGACGGCGTGCAGGCGTCGCCTCGGCGGGCCAATCAAACTAGCCGAAGAGAGCCTCGTTGCGGTCGCCCGAAGGTACCGAGGCGCCTGCACACGCTGCGGAGGAGCCGGCGAGAAACAAGTGCACCAGGCCAGCGCTTCTCAGGCCGGGGAGCCCTTTGCCTGCGAGGACGTCGAGCAGCTCTTCCTCGCTCGTCCCGGCCTTGGTGGCCAGTGGTCCCGCCGGGACGGTTCGGGTGGAGGGCAAAGCCGGTGGCGGGCACCTTCTCGTCCCGTCACACTTGGGGGGTGACCACGGCGAACCCTGACCCTGTTGCCGAGACCGCCTGGAGTGCCCGTGTAAACGGCGCCCCGATCGCCTTCGACTACGACGACGTCAGCCTCGTGCCGCGGGTCGTGTCCACGCTGACCCACCGCGTCGACGCCGAACCGAGCATCGCCTTCGGCCCGCTTCGACTTGACCTGCCGGTCATCGGCGCCCCCATGCCCGATGTCTGCGGAGCCGAGATGTGCAGGGCGTTGGCGGCTGACGGCGCCGCGGGCGTGCTGCACCGTTTCCAGTCGATCGTGGACCAGGTGGGAAATGTTCACGGCGCGGTGTCCGGTGACGACGGCGACGCGCCTTTGCCGCCGCCCGCTGCGGCCGTCGGGGTCAGCGGCGATTACCGGGAGAGGTTCTCGGCCCTGTACGAAGCCGGCGTGCGGGTGTTCTGCCTCGACACGGCCAACGGTGCCCACGTTCAGGTGGCGGCTGCCCTCGCGTGGTGCCGCGCGGAGGCGACAGACGTCTTCCTCATCGCAGGGAACGTGGCCTCCGCAGAGGCCTTCCACTGGCTGGAGGACCAAGGTGCAGACGCGATACGCGTGGGGATCGCGGGTGGCTCGGTCTGTGAGACGAGGACCGAAACGGCGGTGTTCGTCCCGACGCCGTACGCGGTCTGGGAATGCGCCCACGTCAAGCGCCGTGCGCTCGTCATCGGTGACTCCGGTGTCCGCACTCCCTCGGACTTCTGCAAGCTGCTGGCTCTGGGTGCCGACACTGTCATGCTCGGTTCTGCACTGGCCGGCACGCGTCAGGCGCCTGGCCGCGTGATCGTCGTCGACGGGAGCAAGTACAAGATCATGCGCGGCGCGGCGTCCTTTTCCGTGCAACAAGAGCACGGCGGCCAGGAACCCGACTACGTGGAAGGCGCCGAGACCATGGTGCCCTACAAGGGTTCGGTCGCGGATGTGACCTCGAGGTACCGCGCGGGACTGCGAAGTTCCATGTCCTACATGAACGCCCGGAGCCTCGAGGAGTACCGGGCCAACGTCAACTTCGTATTCCATTACAGCCGGCCCGGCTAGGCCCAGCTTGTACGTCTCACGCGGTCCTTCCATGAGTACCGACGCCGGTCTCGGGCACCGGCGCATCTATCGTCCAGATCCCTGGCGTGTCGGGCAGTGACACTTGGAGGAGGAGATGTCCGGAAGCGAACCTGGCACCGATCCGTTCACCGTGCGCGCGCTCGCCCCTCACGAGATCGGGCGCGTGGCGGCCGTGCTCGGGCTCGCTCGCCTTCACCAAGGCGACGGCTACTACCTCGTGGCCTGGGAGGGCGACGAACCGCTCGGGCACGCGCACCTGGCGCTGAGCGACCCGCCCGAGCTGCAGGACGTGTCGGTGCGACCCGAGCACCGGCGACGCGGCGTCGCTACAGCCATCACGGCGTCGGCCGAGCGCCAGGCGCACGAACACGGCTTTCACCGCATGCGCCTCCACGTCAGCACCGACAACCAGGGGGCTCAGGCCTTGTACCGCCGAGCAGGCTACGTCGATGTCGGGATCCCCCCAAGACGCGTGAAGGGCACTGTCGTGATCCGCACGGGGCCGATCGAGGTGGACGACACGATCCTCACCTGGGAGAAGCCGCTCGGCGAGAGCCCATGAGGTTTGTGCGGGCGCACGGGCGCGAACCCGGGCGGCAAGCGCGCCGGCGCTCCCGGCTGGCGACTTCGTTTCTGGACGGTCGAGATACCCGGCCGTTCACCCCCAGCCCAGGCCTTCCTCGTTGCGCATGTACTCACGCTCGCGCGCGGACGTGCCCCCCCAGATTCCGTGAAGGCTCGGGTCGTCGAGCGCTTTCTCGAGGCACTCTTCGGCATCGGGGCAGCCTGCGCAGACCCGCGTCGCGCGGGCGACCCCGACGCTGCTCGAGGGATAGAAGAAATCCGGGCCCATGCCCCGGCACGCCGCCTGCACGAACAGTGCCGGGCGGCCGACAGGGTCGCGATGCCCGGTTCGAGCGCCCTGCCCGGGAATGGTTCTGGCGCCCTCGCCTCGCGGACTCTGTGCGGTTCGGGTCGTGGCGCCGCTCGGGAATACGGTCCGACTGCCCTTTGTCGCAACAGGCATCGTTCCTCCCCTCCTTGGCGCGCCCGCCAGGCCGGGTCGGCTGACCCGAACCCGCATCCCGTGTCCGACACAAAGCGGGCGTCTGGTTGGGAGCAGACCCGGCCGTGGAGGCGCACCGTCAAGCTAGGACCCGGAGCTGTGACGAGCCTTGGAGATTGATTGCAGTCGGATTGCGGCCCGTGGTGCCCGCGGTCTTGTCCGCCGGCCTCCGCGACCGAACCGGTGCGCGCGGTGCTCCCAGCAGTGGTGGTCCTGGTCCCGAGCGGGCAGTCGAAGGTGCGCTCGTGCTTTCAGGTGTTCGGGCCCGCGCGTCGCCCAGTCGGGCGATGCGCAGCCTTCGGCGCGCGGTCGTGTGCGCCCTGTGGGATGCGTGCCGTGTGAGCGAGGTGAGGCCGAACCATGGTCAGACCTTGTGGACCATCCACACGTTCGGCTCCCAGTACGAGCCGACGCCAGATCGGACACAAAGTGGCGCGAGCCCCTCGGGGAAGACGTACTCCCCGTCCCGGGGGAAGGCCGTGTTCGTCCACTGTTCCCAGTCGGCTACCGGAGCCTCGATCCAAAGCGACCGCGGCTCGGGCCTGAGAACCCCGGCGCCCAACCGGGCGTGCACCCGCATCCACGGGTCGAAGGGCAGTCCGTCGGATCGCCTCCAGGTGACGTAGCGCTCGATGGCGGCCAGCGGGTAGCGATCCTTCCAACTCGGGCGAACCGGGGCTACGAGCGGTCCGAGACCTGCCCTCCGGGCGACCGATGTCATCGCTTGCACGACGAGGCTGCTCAAGCCCCGTCCTTGAAGGTCGGGGGCGACTTCGGCCGCGAGCGCCGAGAGCGCGGTCGGCGGGCGTGGGTCGTCGAGCGCGCGCAGCCCCAGGGCGTCGATTCCCCTGGGGAGGTCCTGCAAGGAGCCGTCCCAGTGAAACGGGATCGTCCTTCCCCTCGCCACCAGACGTTCCAGGACGCGGTCGTAGAGGAGCACCTGGAGATGAGCGAACCGGGGCAGAAGCACGCTGAAGTACGCCGCCGTATGGTTGCCGTGTCGGTTGTACTCCGGCCACACGTCGCCAAGTGATCGCGACTGCTCCCAGAGGTCCGGTCGCTCGTCGGCCGTGAACATGTTGATCGCCGGCTCAGGTGCGCTTTCCATAGCCACATTTTTGCGGGGGGTGCGGACTCCTTCCACCCAGTTGCCCCGGTGGTGCCGCCATGGGCGCGCGCCGACGCTGAACCACCGTCACGACCTCGCAGGAAGAAGGGCTCAGGATGTTCACCGATTGTCTCCGACCTCGCCGACTAAGCCGTCCTAGAGTTCACGTCGTCGTATTGGATTCGAGGCACGACTTTTCAAGAAAGGAGCACCTCGGTGAAGGGATTCAAGAACTTCCTGCTGCAAGGCGACCTCATCGTCATCGCGGTCGGCCTGGTAGTCGCTCTGGCGTTCAGCACCCTGATCAAGGCATTCACTGACTCTGTGATCACCCCGCTCGTCTCGCGCGCGCAAGGCGGCAGCGCGGCCGGACTGGGGGTCCAGCTCGGCCAGGCGGGCAACACCAACACCTTCCTGAACTTCGGGGCTTTCATCTCCGCCGTCGTCTACTTCATCATCTTCGTAGCCGTCGTCTACTTCGTCATCGTGGTGCCGTACCGGAGGATCTCGGCAAGGCGCGGCGTAGTCGTGTTCGGCGAGCCGGCGCCGACCCAGACGTGCCCGGCCTGCCTGTCTGCCGACCTCCCCATGGGCGCGACCAAGTGCAAGTACTGCGGCACCGACCTGCCCACCCCGTCCAGCAGCGGTACGGGCGCCTAGGCACTGACCTTGCTTGCCCGCTCCGGTCGCCCGGAACGGGCCACTGCCGGAGCACCGCCGGGCTTGTTGGCGGGGGAGACGCCGGCTAGCAGCGGGTAGTCGGCACCCGGGTTGCGCCGGCTGCACGGCGCAAAGCCGCGACCGGGCACCGACCCGTGGTGGGGGCTGTCATTTCACCGCGCCTGCGAGCATGCCGCGGACGAAATGGCGCTGGAAGGCCAGAAAGACGATCAGGGGAACGACGATCGAGACCATCGACCCTGTCGAGATGATCCAGAAGTTGGCCGCGAGCGTGCGTTCCTGGTCGTACAGGAACAAGGTGAGCGGGACGTGCGGATCGCCCCCGAGGAAGACCAGGGCCACCAGCAGGTCGTTCCAGACCCATATGAACTGGAAGATGGCCAAAGAGGCGCAGGCCGCCACACCGAGTGGGATGACCACGCGCCTGAACAGCGTCCACTCGCCGGCGCCGTCGATCCGGCCCGCCTCGATCAGGGCCGTGGGTATCCCGGTGAAGAAGTTGCGCATCAAGAACACACCGAAGGGCAGGCCGAAGGCAACGTGGAAGATGACCACGCCGGTTATGGTCCCGAAGGGGTTCCAGCCGAAGGCAGACCCCATGTCCTTGTAGAGCGATGCGACCGGTATGAGTGCCACCTGCAGCGGCACGACCATCAGGCCGACGATCGTGAGGAACACGGCGTTGCGGCCCCGCCACCTGCCGAAGACGATGGAGTAGGCAGTCAGGCAGGCGATAGCGGTGACGAAGATCGTGGCAGGAATGCTGATTTCGAGCGAGGTCCTCAGCGCGTCGAGCACGCCTCCAGGAGCGAGGCCCGATGGCACGCCGCCGCCGAGTGAGGTGGAGGACCCCCCCGTGAACAGTTCCTTGTAGTTCTGGAGCGTCAGCTGGGAGGGGGCGGAGAACACCTTCCACCATCCGGACACCTCGAACAGCCCAGCCGGGCGGAACGAGATGATCATCATGGAAAGGGTGGGAACGAGCCAGAACAGCGCGATGGCGCCGAGCACCACGTTGACGGCCACGCGCGATGGGCGCCAACGTCTGCGGGACGACCGCTCCCGGGGGAGGCTCTTGGCCTCCTCCAGTACCGGGGGAGTGGCGGGGACAGCCGTGACGGTCATTTGCCGCTGATCCTTTTCAAGTTGAACAACATCGCGGGCACCACGAGTATGAACAGGATGACGGCGAGGGCGCTCGCCAGGCCTGTATGGACCCCTCCGCCGAAGCCCAGGTAGTAGACGTCCGACGCCAGGGTGCTGGACTGGCCGCCGGGTTGAGAGGTGTCGACGCCGAGGTTGACGACGATGTCGAAGATCTTGAGCACGTTGATGACCATGGTCACGAACACGACGGTCAGCACCGGAGCCAGCATCGGGATCGTGATGCGCCGGAACGTCTGCCACTCGGTGGCACCGTCGACGTGGGCTGCTTCGAGGGCCTCACGGTCGAGTGCCGCCAGGCCGGCTGCCACCACGACCATGGTGAAGCCTGCCCAGATCCACAGGTAGGCGAGGATCTCCGAGATGTCTATCAGCGGGACGCTGAGGAGCGCCTGGGCCGTCTGGCTCAAGTTGCTGGTCGGAGTCAACGACTGCGGGCCTAGCCAGAAGGTGCCGGAGAACGACGGCGTGAAGTTGGAGGCCTCGATCTGGACGCGGAAGGGCCCGGTGCCGACGTGCGGGAAGACGAAGCGGCCGAACGCGTCCGTGGTGGTCGTCGTGATGATGCTGCCGTCGCTTGCCAAAAGAGCCAGGTGAAGGTTGGGGAACCCGTCCTCACCGGGCAACACCCCTGAGATGTTGGACGGGTTCGACGCGGAGAAGTCCCGCCACACAAGGCCTGTGACAGCTCCCGGTGACGGGGCGGGCAGGCGCGCCTGGCGGGCGCCCAGCACCGTCAGAGTGTCCGGATTGACGCCGGTGAGCCCGATTCGTACGGTGCTTCCGGCTCTCACGGCCGTGCTCGACTCGAGTGTCCCGTGAGGACCGGCGACGACGCCACTCGTGGCGAGCGATGCGGCCGTCTGTCCTGACGAGAGCGGATAGGCGCCCGGCGGGTGGAAGTAGTCGTCCACGGTCTGGACGAGAGCGTTCAACACCCCGACGTGCGGGTCCAGTTGGAATATCTGCGTGAAGACGAGTGAAGAGGCCGTAACGCTGAAGACGATGGGAAGGAAGATGATGGTCTTGAAGGCGGTGGACCAACGGATGTGCTCGGACAGGACCGCGAACACCAGGCCGAACACCGTCACGATGAAGGGGAAGACGAGTACCCAGATGACGTTGTTGCGGAACGCGATCAATGTGTCGGCGGTCGAGAACAACGACTTGTAATTGGAGAACCCGACTGCCTTGGTCGCAGTCCCGTTGTAGAAGCTGTAGCGGATCGTCGCGATGGCGGGCCAGATGACTATCGCGAGTAGCAAGACGGCGCCCGGGACAAGGAACGCGAGCGACTGCAGGTGGTGCTGGCCCTCGCGCCTGACGCGCCGTCTCGGCGGGCCGAGCTGTTGTTCTACGGCAACTACTGCCATGTCACCTGCCCCCTGGTCCTGTGACAGGCCAGGGCACGCCCGTTGCTTTCCGGGCGTGCCCTGGTTCGTTCATTCGAGCCGCAACTACTTACCCATCTACTCAGTGACCCATCGCGGCCGTCGCTTGGGCCTGCATCGTCTTCTCGATGCCGGCGATGTTGGACGGGCTGGGGTTCTTCACGAAGTTGAGCATGTCCTGCCACAAGCTCGGCTCCCAGCTGCCCTGTAGGTCGTCCAGGCTGAAGACGAAGCTCGTGGCGTGCTGCAGCTCCGACGCGTCAGCCTCGGTCACCGGGTCCGGGTAACTGCTGAGCGGCACCATCTTGTTGGG
>Ga0181532_10005810_pt1 | contig 10385 bp, 8 predicted proteins | sample PEATcosm2014_Bin_33_FD_119768 | JGI IMG/M metagenome (GOLD analysis project Ga0181532, IMG submission 119768) | Peatland microbial communities from MTU Mesocosm Facility, Houghton, MI, USA - PEATcosm2014_Bin11_30_metaG | ecosystem: Environmental > Terrestrial > Soil > Wetlands > Peat | place... | reverse complement strand
TCAGCTCAAGCTGGCCGGTGAGCACGGCCGGATCCAGGTCCGCCAGCGGAGCGTGCGGAGCGAACCCGCCGACCGTGTTGAGCACCGCCCACGGCGGCGGTCCGGAGTCGAGCAACTCGCCGAGCTCCGCATCGTCCAGTACGTCCACCGCCTGGTAGCTGGCCCCGTCCAGCCGCCGGTCAGCTGCGGGCAGCGCCCTGTCCACCCCGGTGACCGCGGCACCGGCCGCGGTGAACGCGCTGACCAGTCCCGCGCCGAGCGCACCTGCCGCACCAACGACAAGCACCGTGCGGCCCGCGATATCCGTGTCCGGCATCTCAGCTCTCCACGTGCCTCGGATGGGACGCCACGGTATCGCAACCAGCCAGGCGGCCGCCTGCTCAGTCGGGCGGAACCGCATCGCTGGCCGGAGAACCTGGGCCGGGGCCGCCGGCCGCGGCACGCCGGCTCCGGCGGGCTTGCTGCGCGATCACCGCCACGCTGATCCAGCCGACCGCGACACAGAGCCAGAAGCTGACGATCCGGTACACCAGGGCCGCCGAGATCGCCGGAACCCGGCCCGCCCCGTAGGCGGCCAGGATCACCGCCAGGCTGCCCTCGACGATGCCGATGCCGCCGGGAACGATGGGCAGCGCGCCCACGACCTGGGCTACCCCGTACGCCAGCAGGACGCCGGTCCAGGGGACCGCGGCATGAACGGCGCCGAAGCTGCAGACCAGGCACAGGAAGTCGGTGCCCCACACTCCGGTGGCCATGATGACGATCCCCGCTGTGGACCGACCGCTCAGCGGGATCTCGCGCATCCGGGCCAGCGTCGACTCGACGCGGGCGCCGATGCTGCCCCGCGGGTGCCCGGTGACTCGCCGGACCGCGCGCACCGCCGCGCCGGCCAGCCGCAGGACCAGATCCCTGCGGATGAGGATCGCTACCGATGCGATGACGATGACGAGCCCGGCCAGGGTGACGCCGGTGTTCGTGGCGCTCGTGCTCCCCGCCAGGGCCACCACGACGCCGAGCAGCAGCAGCAGGGACATGCCGATCGCCTGGGCGATCAGGATCGTGAAGATGGTCCAGCCGGCGCTCGCGCCGGTCGCCTGGTGTCGTCGGTAGTAGCGGTAGCGGTAGGCGCTGGAGACGGCCGGCTCGCCCGGGACCGAGTTCGCGATGGCCTCGTTGGCCAGGGTGAGGAGGAACAGGCCGGTCATCGGGATGCTCGCGCCGCTGAGCCGCAGCACCCGATGCTGGAGACGCGCAAAGAGCCACAGTGACAGCGCCTCGGCCAGGACCGCGAACGCCACCCAGCCGGCGCTGACCCGGCCGAGTTCGTGCCCGGCGGCCACGAGCTCGCCCCGCTTGCCGAAGAGCAGCAGGAGTACGCCGATTCCCAGCAGGACACCGAGGATGTAGCGGATCACATCTTTCCGGCTGAGCCAAACCTCCGGGGTCGTGAGCTCGTCCGCCACAGTGCCAAACTAGCGAATGCATGATCAGAATCGGCCAGAAGGGATCAGGGGGATTGACACAGGACTTCGGCGGCCACATCGGCCGGGACTGGCGAGACTCCGTGCCATGGTGGCCCGCCGAGCCGGCCCCGCCGCCCGGATCGCCCAACGTGGTCCTGGTCGTGCTCGACGACGTCGGCTACGCCCAGCTGGGCTGCTACGGGTCCGACATCGAAACCCCCGTTCTCGATGGCCTGGCGGCCAGCGGGGTCAGGCTGTCGAATTTCCACACGACATCGTTGTGCTCGCCGACCCGCGCGTGCCTGCTGACCGGGCGGAACCACCATCGAAGCGGAATGGGGCGGGTGGCTGATCTCGCGGTCGGCTATCCCGGCTACTGGGGCAGGCCGCCGCGAGAGAACGGCTATCTGTCCGAGATCCTGCGCGCCGCGGGTTATGCCACGTACGCCGTCGGAAAGTGGCACCTTTCCCCTGAAGACGAGACCAACATGGCCGCCTCGCGCGCGACCTGGCCACTGGCCAGGGGATTTGACCGCTGGTACGGCTTCCACGGCGGCGAGACGCACCAGTTCGTTCCGGCCCTGTATCACGACAACCACTCGGTACGGCCGCCCGCGTCGATCGAGGACGGCTATCACCTCACCGATGACCTAGCCGACCGCGCGATCGAGTTCCTCGGGGACCTGCGAGCGGTCGACGCGGGAAAGCCGTTCTTCTTGTACTTCGCCACCGGCGCGTGCCACTCGCCGCACCAGCCGCCGCCGCGGTGGCGCGAGCACTACCGCGGACGATTCGACCTCGGCTGGGACGCGTGGCGGGAGCAGGCCTTCGAGCGCCAGCGGTCAGCGGGCCTGTTCCCCGGCGCGACCGCGCTGTCCGAGCGGCCCGGCTGGGTCCCGGCCTGGGACCAGATGGACGAGCGGGACAAGGCGGTCGCGGCCCGCTTCATGGAATGCTTCGCGGGCTTCCTCTCGCACGCCGATGAGCAGCTCGGCCGGGTGATCGATTTTCTGGCCGAGCTGGGTGACCTGGACAACACCATCGTCGTGGTGGTCTCCGATAACGGGGCGAGCGCCGAGGGCGGTGCGTCGGGGTCGATCAATGATGTCCGCCTGACGAACCTTGACCCGGCGCCGGCCGAGGAGATGTTCGCCCGGCTGGCCGAGATCGGCGGCCCGCTCACCCACAACAACTACCCGTGGGGCTGGACCATGGCGGGCAACACGCCGTTCCGCCGCTGGAAGCGCGAGGTCCACGAGGGCGGCGTCGCCGATCCATGCATCATCTCCTGGCCGGCCAGCGCCATCGACAGGGGCGCGATCCGTCACCAGTTCACCCATGCCATCGACATCGTGCCCACGCTGGCCGAGCTCCTGGGCATCGAGCTCCCGGCCGAGATCGAGGGCATCGGGCAGACCGCCGTCGATGGCGAGAGCTTTGGCTACCTCCTTCGACAGGAAGGCGGAGCAGCGCCGGAACGGCACCAGACGCAGTACTTCGAGATGTTCGGCTCGCGGGCGATCTACCACAAGGGGTGGAAGGCCGTGGCGTTTCACCCGGTCGGGCCGCTCTACGACGACCAGGATCCCAATGCGCCGTTCGACGAGGACGCCTGGGAGCTGTACCACGTCGCAGCGGACCTGTCGGAGTCACGAGACCTCGCCCGGGAGCATCCGGATCTGCTCAGCGAGCTCATCGAGCTGTGGTGGAGCGAGGCACGAAGGAACCAGGTTCTCCCGCTCGACAACCGGGTGCTCTGGGCCCTGGTGAACCCGAAGCCCGACCATCGCGGGCCACGGGAGGAATTCCGCTACTTTCCCGGCGGCGCCCAGGTGCCCGAGTCCGTCGCGGTGAACGTGCGAAACCGATCGCATGCGCTGATCGTCGACGTCGCCATCCCCGACGCCGGCCGGACCGATGGCGTACTGCTGGCCATGGGGTCCGCTCTCGGCGGCTGGTCACTGCACATCCTCGACGCGAAGATCCGCTATGTCCACAACCTCTACGGCAAGCAGCGGGACACGGTTGCGGCAGCGGAGCCGATCGCGCCCGGAGCGCACCACATCGAGTTCGTCTTCACCAAGGACGAGGGCCTGGGCGGCGTCGGCGTGCTGCGCTGCGACGGGCAAGAAGTCGGCCGCGAGGCGATCCCGCGCTTTACGCCGTCCGGGTTCAACGGTGTGGGGGCCGGGCTCAGCTGCGGCTATGAATGGGGGCCCGCGGTCGGAGTCGGCTACCAGGCGCCGTTCCCGTTCCGCGGGACGATCCGCCGCGCCGTGGTCGAGACGAGAGGCCCGGTGGTCCGCGACCCGCTGGCCGAGCTGGAGGCCATCTTGTCCGAGCAGTGACCCGCGGGCTGATCGTGCCGACATGGTGCGCGACGCCTGCGGGCACGCACGCCCTGCCGCTGACCAGGCTGGCCTCAGCAAATCGTTATCGGCCGACCTCGTCCTGCGCTGCCACCGGCAGCTGCCCGGTATACGGGCCGGCTGCCGCGCTGGGCTGAACCGGGCCGCCGGACCAGTACCTGACCGGAGCGGCCGACCGGGGCGGGATCAGCAGCCGCGCGGATATCGCCACCAGGGCCACCACGAACGCACAGTAGATCCAGAACGCGGGCGTGAGACCGGAGCTGATCGTGAGCCCGGCTTGCGCCGCCTGCGCCGACGAGATCCCGAACTGGCTCGGCGGGGTGGCCTCGCCGAGCTGGACCAGCGCCGATATCGCCTCGGCCGCCATCGGCACGATGGCACCGGCCAGCAATGCCGTGCGCAGCCTGCTCGGCTGCCACAGGGCGGCCGCGACCACCACCGCCACGAGCGCGACCATCACCGCGACGTTCCCCGCGATCACCGGAGCCGGGTTCGCGAAAGCGTTTCCCGCGGTGAGGGACTGGGTCGCACCCGCCGAGGTCCGCAACGTGTAGCTGTCCCACGAGGGGGCGAACGCGACCGCGGTACCGAGCGCCGCGACCGTCAAGGCCGCGGCGATGCCGATCTCGTGGCCGGACGGCCTGCCCGGCGCGCCGGCCGATCCGACTCCGAAAGCCACCGCCGAGCCTGCGGCGCACGCGAGCCAGCCGACCAGGCTGAGCACGAGGCCGGGGCCCATGAGATGCGCGCCACCGGCGATCGCCGTGCCTGCGTCCGCGACGAAGAAGCCGAACGTGACGAGGCTCATCCCGGTGGCCAGGAGCGCGCCCACCCTCAGCCTGGTGCCCCCGGACCCGATGAGCAGGGCGCTCGCGCTCCAGACCGCGAGGTAGGCCACATGCGGGACAAGCTCGGCCGGCTGCTGGGCCAGGCTCGCCCCGGCGAGGTAACTGGGGAAGAGGCCGGCTATCCCGCAGCCGACGCCGACGGCGAGCAATGCGGCCGGGATGACCGCGCGAGTGCTCCAGGCGGGGACGGCGCGGGCGGGCCGGCCGGCCGCGCCGGACGGCTGGCCGGCCGCGGCGCTGGGCCGGCCGGGCCGGCCGGCCGCGACGATGGTGCCGGGCGATTCGATCTGAGTGAACCTGGACCACGCGGCGGACCAGCCCTCCGGGGTCTCAGGCCACCACTGCGCCGGCTGGGACCGCGGCGCTCCCGCGGCCCAGATCCCGTAGAAGCGCGGCCCACGGCCGATCTCGTAGCTCGCTCCCCGGTACGAGATGGTCACATCCTCGCGCACGGCTCCGGCCCTCCCTGGTCAGCTCATCCCGTTGTGCTCCGGCCCAGGGTAGGCAGGCTAGCTGCGTGCGGGCTGGGCGAAAGCTCAGGCTTTCCTGACGCCCGGGGCTGCGGCCCGGTCTTGCGGCCCGCAGGTCCCCGAGATCTCCCTGGGGCTCGGGCAGAACTTCGGCGCTGACCGGCCCGCCGACTTGCAGCCGGCGATCATCAGGCAGGCCCGCCTTGGACACTGGGGAAAATTTCGGGCTGCACTCAGGTTCTGTGGGTACCCTCGGCACTGCGTTATCCGGACAGAACGGCTCAACGAGGAGGCGGCAATGACCGGGCGAGGACCGTGGACTGGCGAACCTCATCGGTGCCCAGCGCGTGGGTGTTCGCAGACCGTGGACCGGCTGATGTGCCGTGGGCACTGGTACCGGGTGCCGAGGTCATTACAGGCAGGAGCTTGGGCAGCCTGGGACAGCGGCCGGGGCATCGACTCGGTCGGGTACGAGCACGCGATACGCGACGCGATCGCAGCGGCATCAGGGACAGCGCTCGCGAGAGCAAGCTGACCGTAGCTAAACATCCAGGCCGAGATGGCTGGTCGGGCGAGCGTCAGGGATTCCTCGGTGACCAGAAGCCGGGCCGGGCAGCCGCTCCGCCCGCTGCCGGGTGCCGTCATCGAACAGGACGGCACGCAGCATGGCGTCCGCCGCGGCCAGCTGGGCCGGGTCGGCCCGCTCACCCACCTCGCGGTTGAGTTCGTCGATGACGGCCACGACCGACCGGGCGTAGTCCTGGCCTGCCGCGGTGAGGGTGACGTTGAGCTGCCTGGCGTCGCGGCGGTCCCGCCCGGTCGTGGCGAAGCCGCGCTGCTGGAGGCCGTCGGCGACCTTCCTGGCTGCCTGGCGGGTCACGCCCAGGTGCGTACCGAGCTTGCCGACCGGGAGCGGCTCGCGTAGCAGCAACCGCGTCGCGGCCGCGTCGCCGCGGCGGAAGTCGGCATAACCGAGCCCGGCGAGGCGGCGGGCCAGCTCGCCCAGCCAGCTCTGGAAGGCCAGCGCGAGAAGATCGCCGAACCGGTAAGTGGCGGTTGACAGCTCGGGCATGATCCCAGCATATTAGCAATATGCAACTAGGTTGCACTTTATGCCGGCCGGGGTGGTCATGGCGATGAAAGCCGCCGCCGTTCATCCGCAGGCGCGCGACGGCTGGGCCCGCGCGCGGCTCCTGGCCTGGTCGGCGCTGGCCGGGGTCATCGGCTACGTCGCGATCGACGCGCTGCTGGCTTTTCTGCGGCCCAGCTACAGCCTGATCTACAACGCCGAGAGCGACTACGGCCGCGGCCCATGGTTCTGGGTGATGGACCTGAACTTCCTGCTCCGCTGCGCCTTGTCCCTGGCCATCGTCGGCGCGCTGGCCCGGGTCACGCGCCCGGGCGGTCTCGCCCGCGGCGGGAGGGTCCTGCTGGTCATCTGGGCGGTTTGCTCGGGACTGCTGGCGTTCTTTGCCGACGACCTTGAGGGTCAGGCGGTGACCGTCAGCGGGATCGTGCACCTGGCGCTGGCGCTCATCGCGTTCCCGTGCGTGGCAGTCGGCACCATCTTGATCTCCAGCAGCCTGCGGTCCGACCCGGCCTGGCGCTCCGCCGGCGCCGTGCTGCTCGTCGTCTCGGTGGCCGGAGCCGCCGCCTTCCTGCTGCTCGGCACCGCGTTCGGGCACCAGCACGCCCCGGGCGGGCTGTACGAGCGGATCTTCCTCGGTCTCCAGTTGCTGTGGATCGCCCTGGCCGCCTGCTTCATCTTGGCGAGGCGGTCTCCGTCGAACCACCCGGGGTACGGCTGATGGGTTTTTGCGGGGCCCTGGCCCGCCCCGTTCGCTGCGAGCCTGGCCCGGATCCTCAGCCACGTGTCGCGAGCAGCAGTCGGCCCTCTCGGGCAAGCTCGTGGTGGCAGACGGTCTAGAGAATCCGGCCGCTGCCGCGCCTAACTAGTTGCCGAAAGCAGCTGCTTTCGGCCGACTCGACCGCAGGTGATCATGGGAGACTGGGCGGATGACCCCTTCGACCTATGTGCCTGACCCCGGCAGGTACGAGCGCCTCCCTTACCGTCGCTGCGGGCGATCTGGCCTGAAGCTGCCCGAGATCAGTCTTGGGCTGTGGCAGAACTTCGGCAGCGACACTCCGCTGGACCGGCAGCGCGCCATCGTCCGGCGCGCGTTCGACCTCGGCGTGACGCACTTTGATCTGGCCAATAACTATGGGCCGCCCTATGGCTCCGCCGAAACCAACTTCGGCGCGATCCTGCGTACCGACCTGCGCGGCTATCGGGACGAGCTGGTGATCTCGACCAAGGCGGGCTACGACATGTGGCCCGGGCCCTATGGGGAATGGGGCTCCCGCAAGTACCTGCTGGCGAGCCTCGATCAGTCGCTGGCCCGCATGGGCCTGGAGTATGTCGACATCTTCTACAGCCATCGCTTCGACCCGGAGACACCGCTCGAGGAGACGATGGGCGCCCTGGATACCGCGGTCAGGTCCGGGAAGGCGCTGTACGCGGGGATATCGTCGTACTCGGCGGACCGCACCAGCGAGGCCGCCGCGCTGCTGCGGCGGATGGGCACGCCGCTGCTGATCCACCAGCCCTCCTACTCCATGCTGAACCGCTGGATCGAGGGCGGCCTGCTCGACGTGCTGGACCGAGAGGGGATCGGATGCATCGCCTTCTCGCCACTCGCCCAGGGCCTGCTGACCGGTAAGTACCTTGCCGGCGCGCCGTCCGACTCCCGGGCCAGCCGCGACGGCTCGCTGTCGGCTGACCAGCTCAGCGAGGAAAACCTGGCGCACGTCCGGGCGCTGAACCAGATCGCCGCGGCGCGCGGGCAGTCACTGGCCCAGCTGGCGCTGGCCTGGGTGCTCCGCGATCAGCGGGTGACGTCGGCGCTGATCGGGGCGAGCAGCGTGGCGCAGCTGGAGGAAAACCTCGCCGCGGCGCAGCGGTCGTCGTTCACCAGCGAGGAGCTGGCTGCCATCGACCAGCAAGCAGTGGAGGCAGGCATCAACATCTGGGCCGCGTCCAGCGCCGGCTAGCTCGTCGCCACAGCTAGTGGTGCCACAGCTAGCACAGTGCCGCGCTGGCCCGCTGATGCTGGCCGTTTCAGAGCCCTTTCACAGCGGCAATCAAGTCCCTGGTCAGGCTGCGCCCCGACGCTGGCAGTTATGAACCGCATCCTTATCGCCGAAGGTAAACCGCTCAGCGCCAGGTTCCTGGCCAAGGGCCTGCAGTCGGCGGGCTACGTCACATCGCTGGCCACCCACGGTGACCTGGCCCTCGAGATGGCCGCGTCGGGCCTGTTCGACCTCATGCTGCTGGACCTGTCGCTGCCGGGGCGCAGCAGCCTGGACGTGCTGGCCGAGCTGCGCCGCCAGCGCAGCCGCCTGCCTGTCATCGCGCTCAGTGCCTGGGACTCGCCCGGGCAGATCATCGCCGCGCTCGAGAGCGGCGCGGACGATTGCCTGTCCAGGCCCTACCAGTTCGCTGAGCTGCTCGCCCGAGTCCGGGCCAGGCTGCGGCCGAGGCCCGCGCGGGCGACAGCGGGCTGATGACGTCGCGGACCGGCTGCTGCCGCGCCGCGGCTGGCCCGGGCCAGCGCCGGGCAGCGGCTGGGCCTGGTCACGTTGCGGAGTACCACCGGCTGCTCATCTCCCGCGGAGTCGGGGGCGTACCTGGAAGCGGTCCGGCGGCCCCGGCGACCAGGCCGTCGAGCATGATGGTCAGGTAGCGGCTGCGCAGTTCGGCAGCCCGGCCCTGGCCGCCGATCGTGATCGCGGCGAGCTGCTCCCAGATCGGCGGGAGGTCGAGCACGTCAAGATCGGCACGAAGGACGGGCCGGACCCGGTCGAAGAGGGCCTGAACCTTGTCGTTGGCCTGCCCGGCCAGTACCGACAGCTCCGCGCTCGGCCGGAACTTGCCGGCCAGCGAAAGGGTCAGCGAGCTGATGTCGGCCGCTACCACGCCCCGCATGAACTCGGCGAACACCGTCCAATGGTCTCGCTCGTCGGCCAGCGCCTGGTCGGCGAGCAGGGCAAGGCGCTGCAAGCCGTCGGCGCACAGGTGCCGCAGCAGGTCCTCCTTGCTCGGGTACCGCGTGTACAGGGCGCTGATCCCGACGCCCGCACGCCTGGCGACGGCGCTGATCGGGGCACCGGGGTCGGCGGTGAACACCTCCTGGGCCGCCCGGAGGATGCGCTCGTTGTTGCGGGCCGCCTCGCGGCGGCGGCCGCTCAGCGCCGCCGCCGGCCGGGCAGGTTCGGTCACGCCGGAGATTGTAGTGGAACTTACTGTTCCGTTCTGCGCCCATCGCGCGAACCGCGGTGGCCGGTCCTGGCGTATCAGTCGCTGTGCCGCTCAGTTGCCGTGCCGCTCGGTTGCTGTGCCGCTCGGTTACTGTGCCGCTCAGTTGCCGTGCCGGTCAGTTGTTGTGCCGCGTGCTATGTATCCGGCGTCCTGGGCGCAATTGTTCGGTATCGGGCAAAGTGGCTGTATGAGATTACTCGCCAATAATTGAATGGAGGTGAACAAGCAATTCTTGGCATCGCGAAATGCGAGGCAGTAGGCTAAGCACTCCAACTCGCTGGCGGATATTCGCATAGTCCATGATCCGCACCTTCGGCACTGATAGGGGGATTTGGGTTGCCTGTCGATCTGCTTGTAATTGGCCTGGGCTATGTCGGCCTTCCGCTCGCCCGTGAGGCGGCCTTATCGGGCCTCACCGTGGTCGGATACGACCTGAAACAGGAACTAGTCGCCGGACTGAACGCCGGCCGGTCGCATGTGGGCGACATCCCGCCCGCCGAGGTGGCCACGATGCTGGCGAAAGGGTTCCGCGCGACAGCCATCGAGGCCGAGGTGGGAGCTCCGGAGACCGTCGTCATCTGCGTGCCTACGCCGCTGTCCGCCGACACCACGCCCGACCTCGCCGCGGTCTGCGCGGCGGCCGAGATGGCCGGGCGGCTGCTCCGGCCGGGCATGCTCGTGCTGCTGGAGTCCACGACCTACCCGGGAACGACCGATGAAGTCGTGCGGCCGTTGCTGGAGAAGGCGTCCGGGCTGACCGCCGGGGTGGACTTCGCGCTGGCCTTCTCGCCCGAGCGGATCGATCCAGGTAACCCGGACTTCGGCATCCGCAACACCCCCAAGGTCGTGGGCGGCCAGACCGTGTCCTGCACCGACGCGGCCGCACGCTTTTACGGCAAGCTGTGCGATCAGGT
>Ga0181532_10005809_pt1 | contig 10386 bp, 8 predicted proteins | sample PEATcosm2014_Bin_33_FD_119768 | JGI IMG/M metagenome (GOLD analysis project Ga0181532, IMG submission 119768) | Peatland microbial communities from MTU Mesocosm Facility, Houghton, MI, USA - PEATcosm2014_Bin11_30_metaG | ecosystem: Environmental > Terrestrial > Soil > Wetlands > Peat | place... | reverse complement strand
GGAAGTTCGCGCGCGTCGGCCGGCCCGCGAGGCGGCTCTCGAGCAGCGCCGCGAAGTCAGCGACATCCAGCGAGGCGATGCTGATGGCGTTCTCGGTGGTGGCCTCCTCGACCACGCCCGCGAGCAAGCGCTGTAGCTCGGCGCGCTGCCAGGCATTCCGTGCCGAGGCGGCGGTGAGCGCGTCGGCGGCGTCGGCCAACGCGCTCGCCCACGCGTCGACCGTCCGGTGCTGCGCGAAGTCGGCGATGATCGCCTGCAGACGATCGAGGTACTCGGCGAAGCGCCCGGCGAGGTCGATCGAGGAGCTGTCGACATCGTCGTAGGGGACAACACCTTGCAGCAGCCGCGGCTCGTCCTCGGTCATCGCGACGCCCGTAAGGAGGCGGTCCAGCCCGCTGTCCCAGGTCCCCTGCGCGACGTCCTGCAGGCCGAACCGGCCACGGTGCTGCGCATCGAATCCCCAACGTGCGCCGATGGCGGCGACCCACTCCTCCAGCCGGCTCATGTCTTCCTGAGCGAAGCGGAAGCGGCGCCGTACCGGCTCGCGGTCAGCGAGATCGAGAACCTCGGATGCCGTGACGCGCGCAGTGGCCAGTTCGAGCAGCCGCGCGACGACACCTAGCACCGGGTTGGTCTCGCGCAGCGACCGGTCGGCGAGGCGAACCCGCAGCTCGGCGGTCGGGCCGCGCGGCGTAGTGGGGTCGCCGGTGTCTTCGAGATCGCCAACACCGAACGTCGCCTGGATCAGCGGCGCGAATGTCTCGATGTCCGGGCACATGACGATGACGTCGCGCGGCTCGATGGTTGGGTCATCGCGCAGGGCGTGCAGGATCGCGTCGCGGAGAACCTCGACCTGCCGTGCCGCGCCGTGGCAGGCATGGACTTGGAGGCTGGGGTCTACCTCGAATCCCGGCGCCGGCGCGCGGTCTGCGCGGATATCGGCCTGCAGCCGTGCGAGCAGCGTCCCTGGCTCGTTCTCGTCTTCCGTACCGTGATCGATGTCGTGCGCCTCGCCCAAGGCGCGCGCGAGCACCAACTGCAGCTCTCGGCTATCCCGTCCCCAGGAGGCCAGCAACGGGTTGGCGGGGAGGAAAACCGTCCCAACCGCGCTACGCACGAGCGGCGCATCGTGACTGCGCAGCGCGCCCGTCATGCTCTCCCACGCCGCTGGCGACGACTGAAGCAGGAAGAGGTGGACGTCGCGTCCACCCTCGGCCAGGGCGCGAAGAACCTCGAGGTGCCGAACGGGCAGGCTCGTGAGGCCGAAGAGCGAGACGCGCGCGGGCAGCTCCGTAAGGTCGGGGTCGGCACGCAGCTCGCGGCACGCCGCCTCCAAGCGCTCGGCCGGCCCGGCGGACGCGACACGCGCGCGCAGCCGCCGCCACAGCTCTGCCTGCCAGCGATCATCATCATCGCTCGCGAGCCAGCCGTTGAGCAGCTCCGGGCGATAGACCGCATATCGGTCGTACAGCATGGCGAGGTGCGCAACGACGCGCAGCCGGCGTGAGCGGTCGCCGCGGGCAAGGTCCAGATGGGCACGCAGTTTGGCGAGCCACGCCTCGGCGAGATGCGCATCGACGGTTTCCAGCAGCGGCCAGACCAAGCGCTGCGGCAACCACGGATCGCGGTCAGCCTCGAAGCCCGATGCTACCCCGACGACCTCGTCGACCAGCTGTCGCGGCGACGGGAAGAGGACATTGGCGCAAACGCCGTCGGAGCGCTCGCCGACGCCCAGCGCACCGGAGAGCTGCTGGGCGACCCAACGCTCAACGCCGCGCGTTGGCACAGCGACGACCTCCGCAGCGAACGGATCGGCCAACGGTTCATTAAGCACACCAGCAAGCGCGCCGGCGAGATGATCAGCGCGATCAGCGCGATGGATGTGCAGCACAGCGTTCCAACTATAAGCTCGCTCCCGACAGCAGGGTTGCCAGTTAGCGTCCCTCGTCGCACGGTGATCGACCGCGCTGGTTGACGCAACGCCCCCCGTCAGCGCGGAGAAGCGGGCGCTTGAGGAGCGACATTGCGACCCAGCGATCCACGCGCCGTTCATCGCCGCGCTCTCGTCAGCGCGCAACGGCTCGACGCTCAGCCCGCCTCGAACTCCACGTCCGCCGCTGAGATCGCCTCGCCGGCAGCTCGCACAGACTGCATCGCGGGGCCGCTACCGCCGCGGTTGCTCAGCGAGCCACTCGTCGAGCATGGGGCGCGTAAAGCGGATATGCCGGCCGACCCGATGGCAGGGCAAGCGGCCTGTCCTCACGGCCTCGTAGACCCAGCTCGTCCTGACGTTGAGATACCAAGCGGCCTGATCCGGGCGAAGCAGCCGGTCCTGCAGGAGCAGCGCCTCTGTTGTTGTTGGTGTTGGTGCTTCCATGCGGATATAGACCCCAAGGCAGCCGAACCGGCCAACGGATTTGCACTTGCTTGAGTGCCCCGTCCATCGGTGGCGCCCGACGCCAAGGGCTTCCGCCCCTTGGAGCGCAGGGCCAGTGCGTCTCCCCGCAGGCGTAACGTGGTGCCCATGAGCGAGGGCATATCGGCCTTCTACGACGGCGCCCACGGGATCGCGGCGGTGGCCGTGGTGCCGCTCAGCCCCCACAACATCCCGATGGTGGTCGTGGTCGTGGACGACTCCGCGGACGACGAGCTGGTCGAAGCCATCGCCAGGCTCGCCGAGAGCGCGGAGTCCGAGCCGGTGTCCGCCGTCGGCTACGACGGCGCCTGGGACGCGCTAGATGCTGGCGACCACCACACGCTCAAGTTCAAGCTCGCTCGAGTGGCCGACTTGTGGGAGCGCGCTTGGACCTACATTGACCCACCCCGCGAGCTTGTGGACGCGATCACGTCGGGCGACTCGCATTACGTGGCTGTCCTTCCGCGCGAGCTGGCCGGCGACCTGGGCGACCTGAATGTGGCGAGTCTCGCCGGCGCGCTGATCGTGGAGGTGAGCATGCCGCCGCACGCCCAGGCTGCGGTGCGTGCGCTCTGCGGCTTCTAGTCGCGTTGTGCACCTGTATGCGACGCACGCTCGCTTGGTGCTGATCGTGCTGGGGTGCGACCCGGCTACGCAGATAGGGCACACCGACGGGCATGCGTTCGCGTCGCACGCTCGGAATCTCGCTAGGCTCGCCCATCGTGCACGACTTCGCCCAATACCCGATGCCTGAGCGGTTCGTCGTCACGTATAACGACGGGCTCGGCCGGTACGAGGCCACCCCTGCAGAAGGCCCGTGGGCGGATAGCTCGATCCCTGGCGTCGAGGCGATGATGGCAATTGGCGCGACGCCCGACGAGGCGATTGCGAACGCCAGAACAGTGATCGAACACGTGCGAGCAAGGGGCCTATAGGCAAGCTCGCCAAGCGCGCTCGCGGTGCGGGGAACGAAGGAATCCCGCGGTCCGGCGACCGCCGGACGACCGCTGGGGAACGATGCAGGGAACGATGCCCTGCCGTCGCAACCTCGTGATAGGCTTGCTTTTGCTGCGTTTGCAGGTGTTTTGGAAGTGGGCGGGGGCGAACAAAGGTCGAAAATCGGCCGTGCCGGCTTGGCCGGGCTTTGGGACGGCAGGGCGGCGTGGGCTGCCGAGCTTTGGCTGCCAGGCGGCTAGGGCTTGGTAGACGGGTGTCAGGGTGGTCGCGGTGATGTCGGCGTCGGGTCCGATCTCGATGCGGGCGAAGATGGCGCGGTTCATGACGCGTCGCTCCATTTCGGTTCCTTCGCTGTAGACCTCCTGGGGCCGGTCGACGCGGCTGAGCGCAAGCTCGAGCGCGGCCTGAATGTCCTCGAGTTGGACGTTTGCGTTGTTCTCCAGCCGGTCGGCGGCCTGTCGCTCGGCCTTGAGCTTGTCCTGCTCGCGCTCGAAGACGTCGAGGGTGACGAGGTCGTCGTAGTAGAGCTGGACGAGCTTTTCCTGCTTGGCCTCGATCGCTTTCAGCGCGCGCCGATGGCGCTCGGCCTCCATGCGGACCAGAGCTGCGCGGTCATCAAGCTCCGCTCGCAGCTCGGTGCGGATCTGCTCCTGGATCTTAGGGTCTAGCCGCACCGAGCGATACAGGTTGAGAACGCCCTCTTCCACGACGGGAACCGATGCGTGTCCGCTTGAGCACTGGACCTTGCGGCGCCGGACCGTGCGGTTGTTGCAGGCGAAGTATTCGTAGTAGTCGCCGGTGCGGCCTCGGTGGCGGCCGTAGAGCAGCCGTCCGAGACACTCCGCGCAGACCACGGTGCCTCGCAAGTAGTGTTCGTGACGCTGCGGGCGTTCCCCGCTCACGCGGGCAGCCGTCAGGAGCGCCTGAACCTTGTCGAAGGTGTCCACGTCGACCAGCGTGTCGTGCTTGCCGGGGAAGCGCCGGCCATCCCAGGAGACGATCCCGATGTAGTAGCGGTTGTGCAGCAGGCCGTGGACGCCTGACACCGTCATTGGCCGAGACGGGTAGCGGCGGGTGCCGCAGCTGCGCAACCCTTGCTCCTCGAGGTGCGCCGTGAGGTCGCGCAGCGTCCATTCGCCGGTCGCGTACAGCGTGAACGCCAGTTTGATCAGCGGCGCGCGCTCCGGGTCGACGATGACGCTGCGGATGTCCTGCCCGCCGATCAGCTCGCGCTTGGAGAGGTAGCCGATCGGAGGCTTGTGCGGTGTGCCGCCCTGCTCGTGCTTGCGCCGCAGGCCCTTCTTGACCTCGGTGGCGAGATTGTTGCTGTAGTACTCGGCGAAGGTGGCGAGCATCCCGTGCATGAGCTGCCCCGCCGGCGTCTCGTCGATGTTCTCCGATGCTGAGACCAGTTTGATGCCCATGCCGACCAGCTTTTGGTAGAGCGTCGCGTCATCGAGACGGTTGCGCGCGAGCCGGTCGACCTTGTGGACAATCAGGTATTTGACCCCGAGGGTGGGTAGCTCTCTGAGCATGCATTGCAGGACCGGCCGGTCGTCACTCTTGGCTGACTCGGCTCGCTCGATGTAGACCTTGGCGACCTTCGCACCCCGCGAGATCGCCTCCTTCTTGCAAGCCTCGACCTGTGCAGGAATCGAGTAGCCGTCCTCGTCGCCATCGCGGCCCATCTGGCCGGTGCTGGAAACGCGAACGTAGACCGCCGCCGCCTCGGCGACCTCGGGCTCGCTGTTAGGTTGATCCGTCTCTTCTAGTGCCTTGGACATAAATATCCTCCTTTCGTGTTAATTCGCTTAACCATTTTCGCGTTAACTCGTGAGTTAAGCAACGTGTCAAATTGTTGGGCGGGCCGATCAAGGTGTGTAACCCCGACCGGCCCGCGTTAGCTCACTTCAGCGCATCCAAGCGCTCGGTGATCGCCTTCTTTCTGTCAGCCGCACTCGTTTTGAGGGCGTCGTACTCACCTTTCGCCTCGTCGGCCCTGGTCCTTGCGGCCTCGACCTCACGATCGATCTGGTCGATGGCCCGTTCGAGTGCTGCGCGTGCGTCGAACAGCGCGTCGTCCAATTTTGTCTCACGACGCCGAGTCCGTGATGGTTTGGCGCTGTCACCACCCTCGAGCTTCTTCTTGTGCGAGTAGTAGCTGCCTCGGACCGAGTCGTAGGGTCTGCCGGTCTCCTCCGCCAACGCCTTGAAGGCGTCTGCCTTCTCAGCGCCTGCGGCGACCATCGCCTGGATTCGGTCGTAGACCTCTTGGGCCTTTGTCACTGCCATGAGCTGTCTCCTTTGGGTTGGATGACCTTGGCGGCGGGCAGAAAGACCGATGTCCTTCCGTCCGCCGCGGGGCCGTCCAGCCCTCACGAGCGCACCTCTGTCTTGTTTGCCCAGTGGGTTAGACGAGCGCACGCGATGTCTACGTACTGGCTCTCCCTTTCGATCCCGAGGAAGCGCCGTCCCTCCAGTACCGCGGCTGCCCCGGTAGAGCCGCTCCCGGCAAAGGGGTCGAGCACGACCGCATCCGGTGGGGTGACCAGTCGAACCAACCACCTCATCAGCGCGAGCGGCTTGACGCACGGGTGACCGTTGTGCACGAGACGCGGCGGATGGTGCTTGCCGGTGTAGACCTGCGCGAGGCGTGCTTCGAGCGCTTCGCACCCGGCCTCGCGCTCAGCTCGCGTAGCTTTGGCGCAGAAGAACAGCCGGCTAAGGGTTGGATCGAGCATCCCGACCGGGCAGTCGTCGCTGCACCCACTGTCCGTGCAGTCCTCGGCGTGCGAAAGCACGATGTTGGCAGGCCACCGCGAGCGCCCGTCATAGCCTTTCACCCGGTTCGCCTCGATGTTCAGCGCTCCTGTGCCGTGGACTACGAGGTTGTCGTCCGTCCCTCCGATCATGGGCGAGCGCGCGATCACGATCGGCTCGAAGCAGGGCTTCAGTGTCGTGGCTCGCCCGCCGGGCAAGCGCCGGGATTTGGGTATGCCTTGGGCGTTGAGCCATAGCAGCTGGTCGCGGATCTCGAAGCCCGCATCCTCGACTGCGCTTGTCAAGCGGTGCGACATTCGCGGAGCTGAGAACGCGAGGAGGTGGCCGCCTGGCCTGAGCACGCGCAGGCACTCGGCCGCCCAGACCCGGGTCCAGCGCTCGAACGCCTCTCCCCGACTCAGCCGCTCGCCGCGGGCCGATACCGCACGGTGGATGTCTGTGCCGTCCCAGGCTTCGTCGTGAAACGCGATGCCGTAAGGCGGGTCCGTGACGATCGTGCTGATGCAGGCGTCGGGGAGCCCCGCGAGCACTTTGAACGCGTCGCCCTCGATCAGCCCCCACTCGTTCGTTGCGTCGGAATAGACGGTGAGCTTCCTGGTCATACGGGCACTCCTGCGGTCAGGAGCGCCACCGCGTCGGCGTGCGTGGTGACCGCGAACAGACGCTCGGCCTCAGCCGGCAGCCGGTCAAGCGCACGTCGGATTGCTTCGGCCCGTTGCTCGTCCGGGACGATCCAGGCGACGCGAGGCGAGACTCCGTGGGTGCGGCGTGCCTCGCCCGAGCGGTGGTACTCAAGGTGGCGGCGGGCTTTGCCCTCGATCGTCGTCAGCGCCTCCGTTGCCATGTCGAGCTCCAGCAGCCAGGAGACCTCGTATTCGCCGACGCCGAGCTTGATAGCCGCGTCGGGCTTGAGAGTCATCCGCGCCGCATAGCGTCCGAGATACGGTCGCCGCGGCTCGGGCTCAAAGCCCAGCACGTCGGCGATGCCCCATCGCTGCGTCTCCATCAGTTCGACGTAGAGTTGGGCGACCGCGAGCGTGTGCGCCATGTAGCGCTCGCCGGGCGTGTGGGGACTGCGCACCCGCCGCGTGGAGTCCTCAGATGCGAGCAGTCGTTGGCCGGCGAGGCCGACGGCGAAGGTCAAGCCCTCGCTGCCGGACCGGGCGCCTCCGACCCGTCTGGCGAGTGGGGCGATCACTCCCAGATTGCTCAGACGCGCCAGGCCGTGCCGGGCCAAGCGCGCCCTGCTCTCGGGCAGACCGTCCGGCCAGAACAGCCGCTGAAGCTGCTCTCCACTCATCACCTGAAACCGAGCGACAGCAGCGAGGACGTCGAGGTCGCGGGCTGAGAGCCGCCCGCGGATGCCCGCCAGCTTGCGGGGAGATAGACGAGAAGAGGAACGTAGGTCTTTCGTTGGACTTGTGCTCCGAGAACCCCCACCGTTAGCGGCGATCTCGGGGGTCCCACTCGACGCGAGCGGATAACCGACCGGATAAGTCACGAGCGCCTCCGCTCGTAGCCCAGCGAGGCGTCTTCGCCGTCCAGTTCGTCGGCCGGAGCGGAGACGGAAGGCTCCTCGAGTCTCGCTCCATACAGCGCGGCCGAGCGGTCACGGATCGCTGCTGCTTGGCCGGTCTTGGGCGGTAGCGGCTCGGTGCGGCCGGTGACAACAGCGACGCCGCTACCTGAGCCGGTGCCGACGCGCGCCGCCACCTCGAAGCGGCCAAGCGCCATCAGGTCATCAGCGGAGATACCCGGCAGCTCCCGAGCAATGGTCGGTGCTTCGGTGGCTCCCGCCCGGAAGCTGATCAGTGTCGCCAGGTTCCCGATGAGCGCCGTGCGCGTCGGCTCAGGGACGCGGCCCAGGGTCTGCACCGCAACCGTGAGGCTCGCGCCGAGCCCCCTAGCGCGCTCGGCGATCAGCTCCAGATTGTTCGGCAGACCGTTGACCACGGTCGCCAGCTCGTCCACGAAGATGCTCACGAGATGCCGCTGCTCGGGCGAAACCGACGCGCGCGCCTCCACCGCACTCCACGTCGCATACATCACCGCCGAACCAATCAGCGTGGCTGCCTCGCCAAGCACTCCAGGCGCGAGCGAAACGAGCACGAACCGGCGTTCGTTAAGCAGCCGAGCCATATCGATCTTGGCGTCGACGCTCGCCAGCACCGCCCGAACGCGTGGACGAGCCAGCAACGCCCAAATGCGCGCCATCGGCGCCTGCACGACATCGACTTTGGCCGCCGCAGACAGCGCCTCGTAGTTCTGCCAGGAACCTTTGAGAAAGCCATCACTGAGTCTTGCAACTGCCGCCCGGCGGTAACGATCATCGGCGAACAGCCGGCCGAGGTCGGCGAGCGTCGCGCCCGGCACCTCGCTCAAGGTTCGGATTCCCAGGCGTCCGAAGGTCTCCGATCGAATACCCCACTCGGGGAACATCGACCTCAGCGTCCGGATCAGAACATCCGCGCGGGCATCCAGGTCGCCGCCATGAAGCACATCCAAGCCGGGGATAGCCCGGGAATCGTCTCCGGGGTCAAGCACGACGACCCGGTCGGCCCGCTCGGCAGGGACACGATCTAGAACCGCATCGATGAGATCGGGCCCCTTCGGGTCGATCACGACGCCCGCACGACCAGCTTCGATCTCGCTGAGAATGGTGTTGGCGATCAGCACACTCTTGCCCACGCCGCTCGGACCGATGACTGCTACGTGATGGCTCGCAGCCTCGGGCGTGAGCGCCACCGAACGCTCGCCAGCACCATCGCGGCCAATGAACAGCCTCCGGCCGGTTCGCGAGAGCGCGCGCGACGCCAGGATCTCCGCGGAGCCAACCTCGACACCTGCCAGCGCCTCCCCGAGCGGGAGTCCGAGCAACGGCAAGAGCTCCGCGACAGATAGCCAGCCCGACGACCGGCGCACTCTCGGGAGCGAGGCAAGCGTCCGACTCCCGCGGTCATAGGTCACGCGAATTCCACCGGCCAGACCACGGCGGCCGCGCAACACGCTCTCCACGTGCGAGGCGAGCATCCGCGCTCGCCCCCTGCTACCTGCTGTGAGGAGGACGAGTCCGCTCACCGTGAAGCCCGGGGCGGTGATCCTGTTCCGCCAGGCCCGCTCAATCTCCCGCTGTCTCGGCGATGGGTCCTCGGGCTCACGCCGTGGCCACGGCGCACCGGGCGCCAGAGCGACCCGCACGATGACGGTCTCGCCCTCGTTGAGGTTGGCAAGCCCTGTCAAAAGCGACCGTGACGCAGGAACAGTGTTGTCGGTCAGGAGAAAGCTCGGCTGCGACACAGACAGTCGCAGACCCAATGTGACATGCCCGCTCGGACATTCGGAGAGCCGCGTGAGACGCAGACTCGGAATGACGGCGGCCATCGTTGAGCGCACCGATTCCTCAAGCGGCGCGGGCACGAGCAGGCTGTGCGTGATCCTGTCCTCCGTCGCCACGATCTCGCTCACCAGCTCGGAGGTGAACGGCAGTCCTGCGAGCCCTTCCCAGGCAGCTGCGACGGGTGCTTCTTCGAGGCCCACCGGATACCGGGTCGACAGCCGTACCCGGCTCGCTCTCATTTTCTTGGTTTGTGCGCGTTCCTGTGTAGCGATACCGGCGAGCATCGTTCCGCTCGCGCCAGCCGCACCGAGCGCTAGGAGGTCAGCGTTCACGCGTACCCTCGATCTCCCGGCGTTTGGCCGCCGCCTTCGCCGCCTGTTCGTTTGATCTGCGGTCCCTCAGAATCCTTTTTGCTTGGAGCCATAGAACAAGGCTGAGCATTTCTACATCCTCAGCCTTCCTTACTCCCTTCACCTTGATACGACGTGCTTGTCCCACGGGCAATCCTCCTTTCGCTTAGTTGTTACATGTCTTGTCCTCCGTTGGTTGTTAGTTTCAGTATTGCTCGAACCTCCGTTTTCGATCTTTGTTCGTCATGCCGATTTTTGCTGTGATTGAGCTGCGAGTCTTTGGCAGTCTTGACAGGCGAGTGCTAGAAACTCACCACCGGCGCGTGTACCAAAACACGATCCTGAGCACGGCCGTGACAACGCCCGCGACGAGGATCACGGGAACCAACGCCCCAAGCATGACCGCGATCCTGGGACCAACGGCGCCGAGCGCCACCAGCCCCAGGACCACGATTGCGACTGTTGAGACGAGCTTGGTCATGCGCTGCGCCTGCTCAGCAGCTCGTCCATTGCTACACCGAGAAGGCCGTCCGTCACATCACGCT
>Ga0181532_10005808_pt1 | contig 10387 bp, 6 predicted proteins | sample PEATcosm2014_Bin_33_FD_119768 | JGI IMG/M metagenome (GOLD analysis project Ga0181532, IMG submission 119768) | Peatland microbial communities from MTU Mesocosm Facility, Houghton, MI, USA - PEATcosm2014_Bin11_30_metaG | ecosystem: Environmental > Terrestrial > Soil > Wetlands > Peat | place... | reverse complement strand
TGAAAGACCTTCCGGCTGAGACATTTGCCGTGCCCGCCGGCTACACCAAGGGTGAAACGCAACCGATAACCCCGCACCTTCTGAAGAAGCCCGGGCAGAGTCCGGGGTCGCCAGGCGCCGCCGCGGCGCCCGCCCCTGCGCCCGCTCCGCACTGAGTCTGTCATTGGCGGTTCCGTGCGGCGTTTTTTGGCCGCACGGAACCGCGTCGAACCCCAGGCGCAGGGCCGCAATCGTGAAATCGAAAGAATCGATCGCGTCCCCGCCGCCCAAAGCGTCTCCGGCCACATTCGCTTGGGGCCTCAGCTCGCGGGAGGCCGCGATCCTCGCCGCGATCGTGCTGGCGACGGTCGCGATCTATCTGCCGAGCCTGCGCAACGGTTGGGTGTTCGATGATTGGGAGGAACTTGTAAGTAACAAACTGATTCATAGCTGGGCGTTCGTTTGGAAGTCATTCATCTATGACACCTGGTGGTTTCGCGATCCGGCCCGGCTGCCGCAAAGCTCGTACTATCGGCCGCTGCAAAACGCATGGTTCGCGGCCAATGCCCTGATATTCGGAATGCATCCAGCGCCGTGGCATCTGGCGATGATCGTCTTGCACGCAGTGGCGGTGGTTCTATGCTTCCGCGTGGCGCAATTGCTCACCGGCAACGTCGCAGCAGGGTTGCTGACGGCGGCGATCTTTGGCGTCATGCCGGCCCATGTCGGCGGGGTGGTGTGGGCCAGCGCGATTCCCGAACCGCTCTCCGCCACCTTTGAGTTGGGCGCGATGCTCGTGCTGATCGGCCGCAAACCCGGCTGGTCGCGCGGATTGTTCAGCGGGTTAATTCTATATGCGTGCGCAACACTGACGCATGAGAGCGCAATCCTCTTTCCGCTGATTGTCGCTGCATACGTTTTTCTGTTCGAAGGCGGCGATGAAGGATCGGTAGCACCGGCGCAGGCCGCCCGGACGGGACCGCGCATGGTTTCGGCGCTGCGCGCTGCAACGCCATTCGTAGTCGTGGCGATCGCATACATGTGCGCGCGCGCGAATGCGCTGGGATTGCATAATATGTTCAGTGTCCATCTCGACTACAAACCCATGATGCTGTTGCAGGGCTTTCAAGCGGTGAAGCCCCACTATAGTCCGGTTCAGATCCTCATGACTCTGCCGGTGATGTTGATCACTTATCTTGGGGTGCTGGCGATCCCGGCGATGGCCGGTCCAACTCATGCGGTCCAAGGGATTACGCGCCCCGAGCCAATCGTATTCATATCCGCGCTTGCCCTGCTGATCCTCGCGGGGGCGGCTTTCGTGCTGGCGTGGCGCAGCTCCAGGCGCCGCATTTATTTTTTTTGCGCAGCCTGGATCTTTTTCACGATGGCGCCGGCGCTGAACCTCAACGGCCTTTGGTGGCTGGTCCAGGACCGCTATCTCTACGCGCCATCATTTGGATGGAGCCTGGCGATCGCGGTTGCCGCCTTGCAGATCGCCGCTGCCGGTTCCAGAGCGCGCAACGCCGTGGGCGCCGCGATGGCGATGCTTTTGGCGCTGTACGCTGCATCGACGATGCGCACCGAGCGCTATTGGCACGACGACGTGACCTTCTTCCAGCGATGCGTGGAAATCGGGCCCTATGATTCGAATTATCGCCTCAATCTGGCCGCCGCAATGAACCACGCCCGCGACTTCGAGGGAGCGGCGCGAGAGTTCGAGCGCGTCACGGCTCTCCAGCCCGACCAAGCCTATTTTCACCTCAAGCTCGCGCAGCAATACCAGATGATGGGCCGGCAGTTGGACTTTGAGCGGGAGCTCCAGAAGTACACTGAACTTTCTGCGGCAACGATCCAGCGGCAGCGCGCCGCGGAAAGTTCCGGCGCATCGCAACCCGCCGGTGCGCCATGAGCTTTCTCGGCGCAGCACTGATCTCTCATTCGTGCGGCCGTGCGGCGCGGGCCGCCGCACGGCCGGCTTGCGTGGCGGAGGGATTAAGTACCTGAAATCGAAACAATCGATCGCCGGCTCAACGCGGGACCGGTCTTCCGCCGCGCTCGTTTGGGGTCTCAGCCCGCGCGAGGCCGCGATCCTCGCCGCGATCGTGCTGGCGACCGTCGCGATCTACCTCCCGAGCCTGCGCAACGGCTGGGTGTGGGACGATTGGCCGCAAATCGCAGACAACAAGCTGATTCATAGCTGGTCGTTTGTCTGGAGATCATTCATCCATGACGCCTGGTGGTTTCTCGATCCGCGCGGACCGCCGCAAAGCGCGTACTATCGACCGCTCCAGAACGTATGGTTCGCGGCGAATGCGCTGGTATTCGGAACGCATCCCGCGCTGTGGCATCTGGCGAAGATCCTCTTGCACGGAGTCGCGGTGGTTCTGTGCTTTCGCGTCACGCAGTTGCTCACCGGCGATGTCGCAGTAGGGTTGCTGACTGCGGCAATCTTCGGACTCCTCCCCGCCAACGTCGAGTCGGTGGTCTGGGCGTCCGGGATCTCCAAACCGCTGGCGACAATATTTGAGATGGGCGCGCTGTGCTGCTTCATCAACCGCGAACCCGGCTGGTCGCGCGGCCTGGCGTTCGCGTTGATGCTATATGCCGGTGCGACGTTGAGTCACGAGACTGCGATCCTCTTTCCGCTGATTGTCGCTGCATACGTTTTTCTGTTCGAAGGCGGCGATGAGGGATCGGGAGCACAAGCGCAGGCCGCCCGGACGGGACCGCGCACAATTTCGGCGCTGCGCGCTGCAACGCCATTCGTGCTCGTGGCGATCGCATACATGTGCGCGCGCGTGAATGCGCTGGGGGTTGGTACTTTATTCGGTCTTCATCAGCAAGCGACCGGGATGATCTCGCGAGGCTTCGTAGAAGCACCGCCCGACTACAGTCAGTCACAGATCCTCATGACTCTGCCGGTGGTGCTGATCGCTTATCTCGGGGTGCTGGCGATCCCATCGATGGCCGCTCCAACTCATGCGGTCCAATGGATTATGCGTCCCGAGCCAATCCTATTCATATCCGCGGCTGCCCTGGTGATCCTCGGGGCGGCGGCCTTCGTGCTGGCGTGGCGCAGTTCCAATCGCCGCATCTATCTGTTTTGCGCGGCGTGGAGCTTCCTCACGATGGCGCCCTCGCTGAATCTCAAATATTTGTTCTACCTGATCGCTGACCGCTATCTCTATGCGCCATCGATCGGATGGAGTCTGGCAGTCGCGATTACCGCATCGAGTATTGCTGCCGCCGGTCCGCGCGCGCGCAAGGCCGTGGGCGCCGCGATGGCGATGCTTTTGGTGCTGTACGCTGCATCGGCTGTTCAGATCGAGCACTATTGGCACGACGACGTGACCTTCTTCCAGCGATGCGTGGAAATTGTGCCCCATGCTCCGATTTATCGCCTGGAGCTGGTCGGCGTGATGGACAAGGCCCGCGACTTCGAGGGCGCGGCTCGAGTGCTCGAGCGTGGGACTACTCTCGATCCCAACGACGCGTATCTGCACCTCAGGCTTGCCCAGGAATACCAGAAGATGGGGCGACAGTTGGACTTTGAGCGGGAGTTCCGGAAGTTCACTGAACTTTCTGCGGGAACGATCCAGAGGCAGCGCGCCGCAGAAAGTTCCGGCGCATCGCAACCCCCAGGCGCACCCTGAGCGCCGTCGCGGGCAAGCCCGGCTCTTGCGAGTGCCGCTGCCGTAAATCTATGATCATGGCAAGAACGAAACCGGGGTGAGTAGCGATGAGATCTGAGACGAGCGCCGCGCAATCGTCGCGCCTGGGGCTGGTGGCGATCGCGGCGCTGGTGTTCGCTGTCGGGCTTGCATTGGGGAACCTCGCGCCCGCGCGGGCACAGACCGATGACGCAGCGCAGAACGCGGCGAGCGATCCGGGACAGGATGCTCAGAGCGCAGAGCCCGATCAGCAGGCGCACGATGCCGCCGATGCGGCGCAGGACGCTCTGGACCAGGCGACCGACGCGCGCAATCAGCTCGAGAGCGACGGCGCGCCGCAGGATCAGATCGATGCGGCCAACCAGGCGGTAACCGAGGCGCGAGCGGCCAAGGATGCCGCCGATCAGGCAGCGCAAAGGGCGGACGACGCGCAGAACAATTGAGAAAGCGGGGGATGGCTGCTGGCTCATTTCTTGCAACCTTGAAAGCGCGAGACCGGAACGCGCAGATATTAGCATTTTTGCTACTTGCTCGGGCCGCCTGATGGCGGCCTGAGTTCGCTGGGCGAACCGCTCCAGCTGGGGGACGAGGGTTGAATTCGCAAATTGGGCGCGCAAAAAAGCGCTATCGGCGCAGCTTTGGGATTGCGGCCGCAATGGTTGCCGTCGCGTTGTATGCGGCGATCGTGCTCGCCACCGGCACTACCTCCGACGCGGTGCTGGGCCAGTTGGATTTCGCACACAACGTGCCCAACCTGGTGGACGGCAAAGGACTCAACCATCCTCAAGCGGTGGCGATCGATTCGAGCGCCACGCCAAATCGGGTTTACGTCACCGATCAGAGCAACAACCGGGTGCTGGCCTGGAGAGACGCGGACTCATTCACCAACGGCGCTGCGGCTGACCTGGTGATCGGGCAGCCCGATTTCCTGTCCTCCAAATGCAACGGGAGCAGCGCCGCGGTCAGCGCCTACAGCCTGTGCGATCCGGCGGGAGTCGCGGTGGACGGGGCGGGCAACCTCTACGTGGCCGACGATTACAACAACCGGGTGCTGGAGTACACAAATCCGTTTGTGGCATGCAATAACACCTTCCCGTGCGTGGGCGGCGCGGCCAACCTGGTCTTCGGCCAGGGCGCAAGCTTCACCTCGGCTTTGTGCAACTTCGACACCGCCGATGGCAGCTCCACCGCCATCGACTTGTGCAATCCAGCCGGAGTCGCGGTGGACGCGTTGGGCAACCTCTACGTTGCCGACGGAGGCAACAATCGCGTGCTGGAGTACAACACCCCGCTGACCACCGATGTCATGGCGGATACCGTCTTTGGCCAAGGCGGGGACTTCACGGGCAATAGTTGCAATTACGACACTACCGATGGCAGTTCCACGGCGCTCGACTTGTGCGGTCCAACCGGAGCCGCGGTGGACGCGTCGGGCAACCTCTACGTGGCCGACAACGCCAACAACCGGGTGCTCGAGTACAACACCCCGCTGACCACCGATGTCATCGCGGATACGGTCTTTGGCCAGGGCGGGAGCTTCACGGCGAATAACTGCGATTACGACACTATCGATGGCACCTCCACCGCCATCGACTTGTGCAGTCCAGCCGGAGTCGCGGTGGACGCGTCGCAAAATCTGTATGTGGCGGATCAGGGCAACGGGCGGGTGCTCGAGTACAACACCCCGCTGACCACCGATGTCGCGGCGGATACCGTCTTTGGCCAGGGCGGGGACTTCACCTCGGATGCTGAGTGCAATTACGACAGCGGTTCTTCCGGCAGCGAGAGCACTGCCAACGACTTATGCGATCCGGCCGGAGTTGCGGTGGACGCATTGGGCAACGTCTACGTCGCCGATCAAGGCAACAACCGCGTGCCCGAGTACGACACCCCGCTGTCCAGCGGCACCACCGCCGAACGGGTGTTAGGCCAGGATGATCTCGCACACAACGTGGCCAACCTGGTCGACGCTGCGGGCCTGAACTTCCCCGAAGCGGTGGCGATCGACGCCAGCGCCACTCCAAATCGACTTTACGTGGCCGATGAAGTAAACAACCGGGTGCTGGGCTGGAGAGATGCGGGCGCGTTCGCCAACGGCGCTGCGGCCGACCTGGTGATCGGGCAGCCCGATTTCCTGTCCTCTATTTGCAACGGGATCAGCGCTACGGTCAGCGCCGACAGCCTGTGCTATCCAGAGGGAGTCGCGGTGGACGCGTTGGGCAACCTCTACGTAGCGGATGTTGATAACAGCCGGGTGCTCGAGTACGCCAATCCATTTTCGGCCTGCAACAACAGCTTCCCGTGCGTGGGCGGTCCCGCCAATGTGGTCTTGGGCCAGGGCACGAGCTTCACCTCGAATAGTTGCGATTACGACACCGGCGACGGCAATGTATTCTCCGGCGCCAGCGCAATCGACCTGTGCTACCCAAAGGGAGTCGCGGTGGACGGCGGGGGCAACCTTTACGTGGCGGATGCAAGCAACAGCCGGGTGCTCGAGTACAACGCCCCGCTGAGCAGCGGCGCCGCCGCCGCGCGAGTCTTTGGCCAGGGCGGCAGCTTCACCTCCAACGCGTGCAATTTCGACGGCGGCACCGGTCTCCCCGCGCTCAGACCGTCCTCCGCAATTGACCTGTGCGATCCATCTGGAGTCGGATTGGACGGCGCGGGCAACCTCTACGTGGCCGATCAAGACAACAACCGCGTGCTGGAGTACAACACTCCGCTGACCACCGATGTCACTGCCGATACGGTCTTTGGCCAGGGCGGGAGCTTCACGTCGCGTGCGTGCAACTACGACGGCACCGGCTTTCCCAAGCCCTCCAGCGCCAAGGACTTGTGCGCTCCAACCGGAGTCGCGGTGGACGCGTCGCGCAACGTCTACGTCGCCGACGCAAGCAACAACCGGGTGCTGGAGTACAACACCCCGCTGACCACCGACACGACCGCCGACCGGGTCTATGGCGCCTGCGGCAGTTTCAGCTCGTCGGCATGCACGGGGCTCAGCGCTAACAGCCTGAGCGATCCGAAAGGAGTCGCAGTCGACGCGTCCGGCAACCTCTACGTGGCGGATCTCAATAACAGCCGAGTGCTCCAGTACGATCAGCCGCTGGTGGCTCCCACGCCGACCGCTACCGCGACTCCAACGGCGACTGCGACCGCCACGGCGACTGCGACCGCCACGGCAACCGCGACCGCCACAGCAACCGCCACGCCGACCCCGGTGCCTGCGTCATTAGAGGTGTCGCCCACGGCGCTGCACTTCCCGACCATCGTGGTGGACAGCACCAGCAAGCCAGACAAAGTGAAGCTCTCCAATCCGCGCAACAAAAAGCAGGACTTGCAGATACTCATCGAGGGCGCGGTGCCGACCGCGCCATTCGCCATCGATACTGCGCTCAGCACCTGTCGGGTCGGCTTGCAGCTGGCGCCCAAGAGCGACTGCTACTTCTTCTTGACCTACACTGCCAGCGCGCTGGGCACGCAGAAAGGGACCTTTACGATAACCGACGACTCGGAGGCTGCCGGCCGCACGATCGTCAACCTGAGCGGCAAGGGAAAGGCGGCGAGGAAATGAACGATTCGCCTCAAACTCTTTGGATCTTGTCGTGCTTTCGCCCCCGTGCATGTTCAGGAATACCCCTTGGTGCGTCAATATTAGCCGATTTGGTCGCCCTTGGGCTTGATTGTTACCGCTCGATGAACTATTTATCGCACCTAACGCTATCTGAGTAGCGTAAACACCACTGTACATGACTTGGATTCGAGCGTCAGGATTTTCCATGCTCGACGACTAGAGATGGCGAACCGAAGCCTTAACGATACAAAACACTCCAATGCGCGGCGTCGCGCGGTGATGCACTTGTTGACAGGCAGTGTATTCGGCGGTGCGGAGGAGCACGCACTGTCAATCTTGACCACGATGAGTGCGTACGGATTCGAGCCGTGTCTGGCGGCGCCGGGCGAGCTGATCGCGGCGATGGAGCCTGGCCTTTCGGCGGCCGGCGTCAAATGCCTGCCGCTTGAGTTTTCGTCGCGGCTTGACGTGATGGCGGCGGCGCGCCTGCTGCGATTCATCCGCCGCGAAAATATCGCGCTTGTGCATTGCCATCTGTTCACTGCGAGTTTACTCGGCGCCGGCCTCGCGCGGATGGCCGGCGTGGGCGCGGTGCTCGAGACCTGTCACGGTCCCGAGGTGTGGCGGATGGGAAAAGGCCTGCGTGGCCGCTTCTGGGTGGATCGGCAGGTGGGAAGGCTGGTGGACAAGTATATCGCGGTGTCGCACGCCGCGGCCCGCCATTTGATCGCAACCAAGCGCGTGCCGAAAAGCAAAGTCCGGGTGATTCACAACGGCCGCGACCTGGGCCGTTTCGCTCCAGCGGATACGCGGCGTCGCGCCGCGACGCGCGCCGCGCTGGGGCTCGGCGATGAGCCAACGATTCTCACGCTGGCGCGCCTCGACGATCAAAAGGGCCATCGGCACCTGATCGATGCGCTGGCGATCCTTGCTCCGCGCCAGCCAAAGCTGGTGACGCTGCTGGCGGGCGAGGGTCCGCTGGAGGCTGCCTTGCGCGCGCAATGCGCAGCGCTGGGGCTGGCGGACCGCGTGCGATTTCTCGGCTACCGGCGCGACGTGCCGGAGCTGTTCGAGGCGGCCGACCTGGTGGTGCTGCCGTCGCTGTACGAGGGGCTGCCGCTGGTGGCGATCGAGGCGCTCGCGGCCCGACGCCCGATGGTCGCGACGGAAGTTGACGGCACTCCCGAGGTGGTGATCCACGAAAGAACCGGGCTGCTCGCGGCGCCCGCGAATCCGCCCGCGCTGGCGGCGGCGATCGAGCGCTTGCTTGACGATCCCGCGCTGGCATCGCGGCTGGCATCCGCGGGATGCAAATTCGTGCAGGAAAACTTTGCCTTGCAGCGGCAGATCGAACAGACCGCCGCGCTTTACTCGGAGCTGATCGCAATGGGGAAACAAGGAGAGGCTGCTTAGGGGACGCGCGTCGGGGGACGCAAAAATTTTGACGGGGTTGTTTTACATTTCAGGATTCCTGCTGCTCTACGCGTACGTGCTGTATCCGATAGTGCTGATGGCACTGTCGCCGCCGCAGCCGCGTCGGGCCGGCTCCGATGACGACAGGGCAGGAAGTACCGCGGCGCCGTCGCTGTCGGTAATCGTCGCGGCGTACAACGAGGAGCGTTGCATCGCGCACAAGATCGAGAATTTTCTCTCCTGCCGGTACGCCGGCGAGGCCGAGATGATCGTGGTGTCGGACGGATCGAGCGACCGCACCGCGGAAATAGCCGAATCGATGGCGGGCGAGCGGGTGCGGGTAATTCGCCAGGCGCAGCGCCGCGGCAAGGGAGTCGCGGTGAATGAGGGCGCCAATGCCGCGCGCGGCGAGGTGCTGGTGTTCACCGATGCGAACGCGATGTTTGCCGCCGACGCGCTGGCGAAGGTGGCGGGTCCGATGCGCGATAAATCGATCGGATTGGTGACGGGAGTGTCGCGTTACCCGGGCGAGACGATCGGGTCGACGTATCAGCGCTACGAGCAGATGCTCAAAGGGCTGGAGTCGCGGCTGGGCGTGGTGGCAGGAGCGGACGGCGCGCTCTACGCTTTGCGCCGCGATCTGTTCAAGCCGCTGGACCCGGCGCTGATCAATGACTTCGTGCACCCCATTGTCGCCTCGCTGGCGGGTGCGCAATCGGTTATGGCGGGCGACGCTTTTGCGCTGGAGGAATTTTCGGAGGCGGGCGAATTCGCGCGGCAGGTTCGGATGGTCTCGCAGGCCGCGCTGGTGTATTTCCGGCTGCTGCCGGAGCTCATCGCAAAGCGGCGCTGGCGCTCGATCCTGGTATTGACCTCGCATAAAATGCTGCGCTGGCTGACGGCTCCGCTGCTGGTAATCGCGGTAATCGCGACCGTGCCGCTGGCCGGGCGTGGGGGAACTTTCCGGGTCGTGCTGGGCATGGAGATATTGTTCGGGCTGATCGCGGCGATCGGTATGGTCGCGAGCCGGCGCGGCACCGAAGGCAAGGCGACCATCGCGTATCAGTTCGTCGCGCTGAACTGTGCGCAGGCCGTCGGGCTGTGGCGATGTTTTTCCGGGGAAGTTCCAGTGGTCTGGAAGCCGAGGAACCTTTAAGGCGGGGTATCAGGGTTGAGTGTTGTAGTTTGCAGCGAGAATCGGCGGTCGGATTGGGATGAACTGATCGCGAATTGCGCTGACGCGACCTCGGGCCATCTTTGGCAATGGCGCGAGGTGGTCGGTTCGGCGTACGGATTCGATTCCCATTACCTGCTCGCGCAGGACGGGCGCGGCCGCCCGATCGCCGCGGCCCCATTTATTTTCGTGCGCAGCTTTCTTTACGGCAGTGAGCTCGCATCGATGCCTTATATCGACTACGGCGGGGTGTGCCACGCCGACGGGCTGGATCCAGCGGCTCGCGACGCGGCGCAGGCCGAACTGATTGCCCACGCCCGCGAGTTGGCGGCAAAGCTGCGCGCCAAGCGGCTGCACATCCGAAGCTTGCACCAGTTGGGGGCGCCGTTTGAAGTCAGCACGGAGAAGGTGGCGCAGCATCTGGCGCTCGCTTCGACGCTCGATGAGCAACTGCGGCGGCTGCCCTCGGAGCGCCGCAATCGGCTCAAGCGGGTCGAAAAGCTTAAGCTCGGCGTGGACGTGAGTGACGCGACCGATCCGGCGGCGCTGGCCGATCTGTGCGCGGTTTATTCGGAG
>Ga0181532_10005801_pt1 | contig 10395 bp, 8 predicted proteins | sample PEATcosm2014_Bin_33_FD_119768 | JGI IMG/M metagenome (GOLD analysis project Ga0181532, IMG submission 119768) | Peatland microbial communities from MTU Mesocosm Facility, Houghton, MI, USA - PEATcosm2014_Bin11_30_metaG | ecosystem: Environmental > Terrestrial > Soil > Wetlands > Peat | place... | reverse complement strand
GGTCTGGTCGGCCACGGTCGGTTGAGCGTCACAGACGCGAAGCGCTGGATCTCGCTCAGTACCTGCTGGCTTGTGAGGGCGACGGCGGTAGCCGTCGGTTCGAGCCGAAACCGGCCTAGGTGCGGCGTGATGACTTGTTCGTGCTCCGAGTACTTGACGAGGATCGAGTTGTCGACCGAAGTCGAAAGCACGAAGTCCGCTCCGAGGGCATCGCCAAGGCGCGTCGCTAGTACCGAGGCGAGAGCGGCACAGTCCACAAGGGCAAGAGCATCGCCCGGCGTTGCAGCAAGGACCCTTTGTACGCCCGAGCGGCCTGCAGGTGTGCGTAAGTCCGCTCCTCGCCTCCCCCAAAGTGACGATGGTGCGCGCTGCCGCTGCCCGACAACGTCTGCGAGGAACCCACTGAGAACTATCCAGAGCAAGGCACCCAGAGCGACCAGTCCCAGGACGATGAAGAAGAACCACCTGAGGCCAACTCCGCTCCCAAGACCCTTGACGTACGCAAGTATCCAGAACAGGCCAGTCAGCGGGATGGCGAACAGGACCATGGCTGCTGCCAAGAAGCCGCCGACGGGCAGACGTTGGGGGTCGAGGCGCTTTCGTCTCCGGGCAAGCTCCGCCGAGTCAGGGGCACCCGCCGAACCGAAAGGCGTCACGGAGCTGCGCCGTACAAATACAGCAGCCCGCAGGGAGATCACTACCGCAAGACCACCAACCAGCGATACCGCGAGCCCTTTGTGCACAGCGATCGGGAGGGTCACGAACTCCCAGAGAAACAAACCGATGATCAGAGCGAGCGCGAGACACTTTGTGACACGTGCCGTGCTCGCCTCAGGTAGACCTGGCACGGTCAGGCCACCTGGTGGAGTGCGGTCACGGCGCACAACTGCCGACGCGCGAAGGACAAGGCCGTCACAGTTTCAGCCGCTCGGAGAGACTTCGGTCCGTGCGAGCCGGAGCGATCCCGAGACCAACTCGATGACTTGCCGGCTCCCTCGGTCGCCGCTTCACTCAGCACCCATCTCGCCGGGCCTGCGAGAACCGCAGCCCGCCTCACACCGATTGCTGGCTCCGTCGTATCGAACCGCTTCTGATCCCGATGCGCCTCGATGAAAGACCGGAAGTTCTTCGCCGCGTTCGACCCAGTTTGGTGTCAAGCGGTAGCCGGAGCCGCTATCACCGGGGAGGCTTGAAGCTCCGTACACAGCGGCGACGACTAAACCGCTGAACAACTGCGAGGTGGTGGCCCTCATCGGGCTCCCACCGGAGGCAGCGGTGAGCTCTGTGTCGCGCGGTCCGAGGGGAGCCGCATTCGGCGGTGCGCAGTTTGAGAGTCGGGCCGCCGGGAATCCCGTCGCCGCCCTGAACACGATCATCGCGACCACAGTCACGAGAAAGCTTGCAACGGGACAGCCAAGAGCCCAGATCGTCCTGAAAGGGGAAAGAACGGTTGCAGCAGAGACCGAATCATCCTCTCGCGTGGTGCGTATTCCATCGCTCCTCGAGCTGGCCAGTGCAGCCGCGGCGCGGGCAGCTTCGCGACGCCGGTCGTGCCAATACTCCTTCTCGACAGGCGGTGAGTAGAGTCGCCACTCATTCCCTTGCCTCCTGAGGTCCGCAGCCTTAGCCAATTATCGGCCGCTGTCGCACGACGATTGAAGAGCAAGCAGCCCACATCGCAGCCGGGCCGTAGCTTCGTCGCGCCTGCGGACCTGAGAGACGGCGAAGCGAAGCTCACCGTGGTGAGAGTGAGATAGCGGGTCACAGATCCTCGACGTCGGCCTCCGACGCGAACTTGTGACGAGGCGTGCACCGCCGGTGAACGCCGAACGTCGTGTATTCGCCCCAGGCTTTTGACGCGCAAGCGACGCCACACGCTCGGCATAGATCCTTCGGCACCGATCTACACGGGTCGATGCGCGATATCGAGGAGCGCTTCGTAATGATGGAACTCGCCGTCGGTGCCCACGAGGCGGAATCCGGCCCTGATGAGGGTCCGTTGCGAAGCGATGTTGTCCAGAGTCGTGTCGGCGATCACCCTGGACACTCCGCGGTCGGCGGCTATGGCCAGCAGGGCGACGACCGCCTCTGCGGCGTAGCCATGGCCGCGGGCCGACGGAGCCAGGCCGTAGCCGATCTCGACGCAGCCATCGTCTGGCTGGCCCTTGAAGCCGATTCCTCCGACGGCCTTCCCGTCGGCCAGGCTGGTGATCCGGTAGAACCCGAACGGCCGTTGATCTCCGCGCTCGGCGGTGACGCGAAGCAGGCCCGCCACTGCTCCAACGTCGCCCTCAAAGGGGAAATCGTCCGCCCAGACGTCGGTGGGTCCCGGCCTTCGAGCAACGATGCGTTCTCCCTCTTCGACATCGATCGCGTGCAGCTGCAGGCGCGATGTGCGAACGCCGGTCATAGCACTATCGAAGCAGTCCGCCATCGCCAAGCACAATGGAGTTTCACCGGCCTGGCAAGCAACGTACGAAACCGCTCGCCAAAGTGGTTTGCCCGCAGCACGATTACGGAATGTGAACGCGCCAGCAAGTCCGACGTGTGGCCGCACGCCCCCGGTCCTTGCCTCTCGTGGGCGATCTCACGACCCCCGCAGCGCTTTCCTCGCTGTTGCTCAGCCTGGCGGCGGCAGCTCGAATGTTCCTCTCGGAACTCCCGAGAGAGTGAAATCCTTCGCAGGGGCGGTCGAATGCTGTCTGACGAGCCTGGCTTCGGTCCAGGCGGTGCCGCTCAGGCCCATACTGGCGAAGAAGCTGTCGAAGTGCCCGGCGCCCGTCAGGCAGTAGGTCTCGGCAGGATCCTTGACCACGAGGCAAGTCAACGGTCCGAAGCTCGACGGCTCCGTGCGGATGGCCAGGGAGCCGTGCGACTGTCCGCCCTCGACGGTCAACTTGAGGAACGTGTACGCGGTGCCCGGGAGATACGGTTCGGTCGCGGTCGTGTAGCCGTTGCTGCCGGCGTCTCCCGGGTAGTTCCCCGAACTGCAATGCCACTTCGAGGAGTGCAAGCGGTAGCAGTCCTCGACGGTGCTGCCTCGCACGACCCATTCCATAGACCACCCATAAGGGTTTGTCAGGCGATAGGACCATTCTCCGGGCTTGCCACCGGGCCATGCACTGGTCCCCACTGGAGCCTGCTGTGCGACGGTGACCGTGGCGGGGTTGTTGGTACGCGCGGTCGGACCACTGAACTGATACACGGCTGAGAAGGTCCCCTCGAGGCCAGACCTTGCCCGGGCGAGGAAAGACGCCGGCGTCTCGGGCCGTTGCGCCGTCGCGGCGAAGACCGGGAGGGGACCCAACGTCGATGACACCGTGGTGCCCTTCCACAAAACGCTGCCCGTCTGCGCGTCAACGGCGACCGCATAGACGTTCACACGGCAGCTCGGGCTCGTCGGACTGCGCCCGGTCGACATGCTGCATAGGTGAGGGCCGGGAGGGTCGACGAGGACTAGCCAGACCGGCGTCGTCAGAACACCCGGACCCGTCACAACCTGCGCGAGGCTCGCCCCCACCACACGAGCGCCCTTGGCGAAATCGGTCGACGTGGCGATGTCGACCGCCTTTTGGACAGTGATAGCACCGGAGACCTTCGACCGCGGCACCGGGACCGGTGTCTGACCGTCGTTGAGGGTAAGGAGCGCGTGAAGCATGCTCGAGCTGAGCGCGGGATACCCGGTCTCGTTGACCGCCACCGTCTTCTGCGCCGGGTGAGAGAGGGCCTTGACCTCGGCGCCAGACCACTGACGCGTCCAGGCGCGCCCCCCATTAGAGGTCGCCTCGATCACCCAACCCCCGCCGATCGGGACGCTCAGACCGATGACCCACCCACGGTCTGCGCTCACGAAGGCGACACCTGTGGGCTCATAGATGCCGGTCACATTCCGGCTCGAGCTGAGCTTTGACCCGTTGTCGGTCGCGATGTCCATGGGCGCGACGGCCGGTGCCGGTGAGAACCCCACGAAGATGGCGGTCTGGCCACTGACGGCGCTGAACGGCCCGGGATAGGTGCCGGGCCCATCAGGGGCGTGGACCTCGGGCATGATCCCTGATTCGGTGAAGGTCTCCTCGAGGACCGGGTGCCATGAACGACCGTCCCTCGTCGCAAAGGCCACGTATGGGGAGTGGGTAGTAGCCGCCCCGGAGCCGAGGAACAGGACCCAGGCGCCCCGCGCGCCGCCACACTGCACCATCGCCGTGTCGTCCTGACCAGGAGGGCCGATGCGGTGTGGCTCGGAGAATGACACAGACCAGTGGAGGCCTCCGTCGACGGTGCGCCAGACCTTCCCCGGGGTTCCGATCCACCCGTCGTGTTGCGTCGTGAAACACAGGCTCTGGACGCTCGCCGGCGCTTCCGTGTCGTGACGCCAGAGGCGACCTCCGTCGGCTGTGACGAGAAGCTCGCTGCCGTTGAGCGAATCCACCAGCGATCCCCCGGCCACGGCGTAGCCGATGCTGGGGCTCGTGAAATGAACCGAGCGGATCGCAAGGCACGGTTCTTCTAGCTCTGACCACTTCTTGCCACCGTCGTCGGTCGCCAGCAGCTGGTTGCCACCGACGGCGAAGCCGTGGTCGCCATCGACGAAGTCGACGCCAAGCAGGCCCGCGGACCCGCGGTATTGCACCTGCCAGGTCTGGCCGCCGTCATCGGTGGCAAGAATCCGGCCCGCACCGACGACCCAGCCCTGCTCCGAGGAGAGGAACTGCACGGCGGCGAGACCAAGGCCGGGTTGTGATCCAGTTGTGGCAGAGCCGCCGGAACGACACTCCGAGGTGCCCGCCTCGGCGACGCGGGGCATTGTCGCGAAAGGGCCGAGCACCTGGTTAGTGGGAGCCGAGCCGAACAGATGGAGCTGTGGCCACGGCACGAGGAAGACTGCGACGAGCAGGACAACCACGACCAACACCGTGGCTAGACGCACGACGGCTGACCTTGGCCGCCGGTAACGGCGACGGCCAGATGTGAATGGTGCCAAACGGACCCCGCCCGCCCGGCGAGCGTCGGCGGGCGAGAACTCCCACGGTTCGGCCGCGCCGCTTGCGACCAGATCCCTTACGGCTTGGCGGACCGCGTCCTCAGGAGCGCTCATGACACCTCACCTCCGTTGCGTTGTCTCCCACGCCCAGGATCGGCGCCAGCATGGCCCGGCTCCTGCTCAGCCAGGACCTAACGGTGCCTTCGGGCACGCCCAACTCGATCGCGACCTCGGCCACCGACAGGCCGATCCCGTCGTGGAGGACGAGCGCCTCTCTCTGTTGCCTGGGCAGCATGGCGAGAGCCGATATCAGCGCCAAGCGGTCGAGCGTTGGTGCGGGCACGTGTTCGACCGGCGGCGTCACCGGGGTACGCCGCAGATGCTTGGCACGGTCAGCCGCGAGGTTCCGCACGACTCGCCGCGCCCAAGCAGCCGGCTGGTCGTAGTTACGGATTCGCCGCCAGTGGACCCAGGCGCGTATGAGGGCCTCTTGAGCCAGCTCCTGAGCGATTTGCAGGTCCCCGGTGAGCGCGAGTCCGAGCCCGACCAAGCCTGGGCGCGTCTCGGCGAAGAACTCGTCGTAGTCCGTCAGCCCAGAGCCGCTCATCGGCCTCACAATCACATACACGCCCGAACCTCCCAGCGCGCTGCAGGGCTCGCTACGTGTCGGACCTCACCGTAGGACAACGTTGTTCTGGGTGCGTCGGGACTCGGTGGCGGTCCGCGCCGGAGGGTCGACTTCGGACGTCTGCGAATCTCGATCGCCTTCGGGCTGGGGTTCGTCTTCTCGGTGCAGGCGAGCCGGTATCTGACCCACATCCGGCGTCTGCGGGATCCAAGCGAGCCGGTCTGCCGGCTCATGGACCGGGCGGCAGCCTTGGACGACAAGCTCGGACCGGTGCTGCTCCAGCTGCCACCGACGCTGCGGATCGATCTCGACACGCTCGACGAGACCTTGGCGAGGTTCCCACCCGGCACCAGGGTCGCCGTGGAGTTCCGCCACGGCTCCTGGTATGTCGATGAGACGGCGGAGCTGCTTTCGCGACGTGGCGCCGCCTTTTGCATCGCGGACTCCCCTTGGCAGCGAGCACCGCGTTGGCGCACGGCGGACTGGGGCTATATCCGATTTCATGAAGGACGCTCCGCTCCGCAGCCGTGCTACGGCCACGGGGCACTGGCCTCATGGGCACGTCGTACAGCCGAGGTCTACGGCGACGGCGCCGACGTCTACGCCTATTTCAACAATGACTCGAACGTCTGTGCACCTCTCAACGCCGCCAGGTTCGTACGATCGCTGCGAGCACTCGGCCTCACGGCGAACCCGGGATGGGAGGCGGTTCGTCGGCCGGGCTCAACTTAACGGGCCGATGCCGTCAATGTGGCACGAGGTCTCGTCGGTACAAGTGGCAGGTGACCTCACCCGCTCGGCGCGGTCGAGGAGGGGCTGCGGCTGGGGCCGGAGCGAGAGGTCGTAAGGGCCCTCCGACGCTTTCAAGTGTGCCGCACTCTGGACCCAGCACCCTTGCTGCTCATCCGCACCCATCGCGTCAAGCAAGGGCAGTCTTCACCGACGGCCGACTGACGTCGTAGCCTGGTCAACCGCCGGCCTGGTCATCGGGGACCGAGCTTGACGCTGATCGTCACCTGGTCCCGGTCCCGCTCGTACAGGGCCTCAGGCCGTCGTCTGTTCGGCAAGCTCGTCACCGGTCTCTCGGGCCGACACGGCCACCGTGCGCCACCGTGTGATCGTGTTGGCGGCATCCGCGTCCTTGACAGTCGCGGCAGCGCCTGCGCCGACCAACGCGAGGAAAGCTGCGGTGAGGAAAGCCATGTGATAGGCCGCCAGATGCGCAGTGACATGGCCGGCAACGGAGCTCGTGACCCCGACCGCCGACAACACGGTCGTGAGGACGGCCACTCCGATCGCACCGCCGAGCTGGCGCTCCGCGTTGAAGAAAGTGGACGCACGTCCTGTGTCGGCGTGGCTTATCGTGGCGAAGGCAACCGTCTGGGTAGGCACGAACACACCCGACATGGACATCCCCATCTCCAACATGGCGAGCCTGACGAGCCAGAGATTGGTCTTGTCACCGACGAACGACATCGCCACCATGCCGATCGCGACCCCCGCGAGGCCAGCCATCATGATCCGCCGGGGGCCCAGACGCGGGTAGAGGATCCGGGTTACCAACTGGGCGCCCGCCATGACCCCGAGCGCCTCGGGAAAGGTGGTCAGACCCGCCCCGAGGGCGGACAGCCCGAGACCGTCCTGGAAGAAGAGCGCCGCCAGGTACAGCATGCCCAAGAAGGCGGCTGCGCCACAGAACATCACGATGTTGGCCGACCGGAACAGGCGGTCGCGCAAGAGCCGCAAGGCGATGAGCGGGTCCGACCGGCGGAGCTCGACCGCGACCAGCCCGGCAAGCAGCACCGCACCGGAGCTGCACGTCGTAGCCACGTATGGGTTCGCCCAGCCTTTGATCGGACCTTCAGACAGCCCGTACATCAAGAGGCCTAGACCGACACCTGCCATCACGAATCCGGGGAGGTCGAAGCTGCCTGCAGGATGGCGCGGCTGCTCGCGAAGAAAGACCGTCCCGAAGGCGATCGCGAGCAGTCCGATCGGCACGTTGACGAAGAACACCCACCGCCAACTCAGGTCTGTGACGAACAGGCCTCCAAGGACAGGACCGAGGGCGGGGGCGAGCGCGGTCGGCACGACCAGTATGGCCGAGGCCCTGATCCGCTCGGCAGGCGGGAACGCCCGCCACAGCATCGTCATGCCGACAGGCGTCATGAGACCGCCGCCGATGCCCTGCAGCACGCGGAAGGCGGTCAGCTGGCTCAGGCTGGTCGCCACCCCGCACATCGCGGACGCCGCGGTGAATATCAATATCGCCGTGAGTAGCACTCGTCGCGGGCCGAAGCGGTCGCCCAGCCAACCCGATGCCGGTATGAACACAGCCAGGCTGACAAGGAACCCGATCACCACCGTGTCGAGCGCCGTGGAGGTCACGTGGAAGTCGCGGCCGAGAGTTGGAAGGGCGACGTTGACGATGGTGGTGTCCAGGATCGCCATGAACATGGCGGCCACGTAGACGACCGCAACGGCAACCTTCTGGTTGAGATCTCGTTTCGGCATGCCGTTATGCTACACAGAGTCACTGAGTTAGTCAACCATTGACCTAGTCGGCGAGTGGCGGTACTATCAAGTCATGGCTGAGAGCCCGCGACGTGAGGCCTGGCGTCGCATGCGCGCCGTGGCGCACTCGCCGGCGCATCTGGCCAGGCTCCACAAGCTCTACGGCGAGGCCGGGCTCACGCCTGGCGTGGGCAAGGCGCTCGTGCAGCTCCCGTCGGACCGTCCGGTCCCGATGCGCGAGCTCGCCTCGGCGCTCCACTGTGACAATTCCTATATCACCTCGGTAGTCGACGTTCTCGAGGAAAAGGGCCTCGTGGAAAGACGCGCCCATCCGAGCGACCGGCGCATCAAGGTCATCTCCTTGACCGAGGAAGGAGCCCTTTTGGCCAAGCGCGCCAAGGCGGAGCTCGCAGAGCCTCCCCCCGTCTTCGACTCTCTCACCGACGCCGAGGCGGCGCAGCTGCGCGACCTCATGCGAAAGTTCGGCGACTGAGCAGTTCGCCCGACCGGCGCCCACACGACTGCGCGGCTATCCAGTCCCGGCGACCTTGACGACTTTTCGTCCACTCGTGAGTGGAACAGCTGGCGCTGAATGCCAAGATGGGCCACCCTGATGTCATGGCAGAAGACTCCAGTCCACCCGGCGACCGGACAGACGACGCGCCGGGCGAGTCGGGTATCACCCGCAGCTTCGGATGGTCGAACATGTTCGTACGTCCACAGGACGATCCTCGGACCGAGGGTGGCTTCGACGACGAACGGTCGACGCTCCTCGGCTACCTGCACGACTACCGCCTGACCATCGAGTTGAAGTGCTCGGGCCTCGACGCCGTGGACATGGCACGCCGGTCGGTCGAGCCTTCGAACTTGTCACTGCTCGGTCTGGTCCGCCATCTCGCAGACGTTGAGCGTCACTGGTTCCGCCGTGTCCTCGACGGCCAGGATGTCCCGTCTCTGTACAGGCGCGACGACGATCGGGACGCCGCGTTCGACGGGGCCGTAGGCGATCCGGAGGCCGTCGCGTCCGCCTGGGCCGCTTGGCGGGAGGAGGTGCGCTTCGCCGAGCGCTTCGCCGAGAAGGCGCCGAACCTCGAGGTGGCCGGAAGCTACGACAAGGGCCGGGTGATCAGCCTGCGTGAGGTGCTCGTGCACATGATCGAGGAGTACGCCCGTCATGCCGGCCACGCAGACTTCTTACGGGAACGTATCGACGGACGAGTGGGGCAATAGCCACCCGGCGGGACGTTTTGCGCCGATCCAGCCTGGCCCGGCGGGGGATCGCAGCGAAGGCGAGCTCTGCGGGCGACGCCCCCGCGGGACCACACCGCAGAACCCCTCTGGTCGGTCGACGGCAACGCCCCCGGTAGGGTCATGAATGAACACTCATTCAGTCTTAGGTGAATAAATCGTGACCTGGAGCGCCGCAGATATTCCTGATCAGAGCGGCCGTACGGCGGTCGTGACCGGCGCCAACGGCGGCCTGGGCCTGGAGACGGCGAGGGAGTTGGCGCGCAAGGGCGCCCATGTTGTGATGGCCGTGCGCAACCAGCAGAAGGCGAAGGACGCGGTCAGCGACATCTGCGCGAGTGTCCCCGAGGCGTCGCTTGAGCTTGTCGCGCTCGACCTCGGCTCGCAGGCTTCGGTCCGCGAGGCGGCCGGGCTGATCCTACGCGAGCACGCGCACGTCGATCTGCTGGTCAACAATGCCGGGGTGATGGGCATACCCGAGCGCAAGACCGTTGACGGCTACGAGATGCAGTTCGGCGTGGACCACCTCGGCCACTGGACGCTCACGGCGCTGCTGCTGTCCGCGCTGCTGGCCAGCCCCGATGCACGCATCGTCACGGTGACGAGCACAGCCCACCACATCGGCCGCGCCGTAGATCCCGCGAACCCGCACCTCGAGGGTCGGTACCGGCCGTGGCTCGCCTACGGCCAGGCGAAGCTTGCGAACTTCCACTTCGGCCTCGGGCTGCAGCGGGCGCTCACCCGGGCCGGCGCAAGCACTGCGAGCCTCATCGCCCACCCCGGGCTCTCCAACACCGACCTTCAGGCCGTCAGCGTCCGCGAATCGGGCGGAGCGAGCCAGCGTTTCTTCCACCTGCTCGCCTTGCGGACCGGCATGTCGCCTGCGCAGGGCGCGCTGTCGCAGTTGCGTGCAGCCACTGACCCACAGGCGAAGGGCGGGGAGTTCTACGGCCCGCTGTTCGTCAACAACGGCCCGCCGGTGCGCAAGCCGATCTTCCGGCGCTTGGGGATGAGCGACGCGATC
>Ga0181532_10005800_pt1 | contig 10396 bp, 10 predicted proteins | sample PEATcosm2014_Bin_33_FD_119768 | JGI IMG/M metagenome (GOLD analysis project Ga0181532, IMG submission 119768) | Peatland microbial communities from MTU Mesocosm Facility, Houghton, MI, USA - PEATcosm2014_Bin11_30_metaG | ecosystem: Environmental > Terrestrial > Soil > Wetlands > Peat | place... | reverse complement strand
GCGCTCTTGTCCGCCCGAGTTCCCAGCAGCATTCGAATCATCACGTCGTCCGCCGGACGCGCAATGTCCTCGCCCAGCAGCTGGTAGGCGAACCGTGCCAATCGCTGGTTGATCTCATTGGCGAATCGCATGCGGCTCAAGTCCTGCCCGTCGCCCGACCCCACCTTGGCCTCCTCCGACACTTCGCTGATCAAGCGGATGATGAATCGGGCCTTGTCGACCATCCCCAGATCGCTGAAGAATTCGATTTCGGATTGGATGTTCATCCGGCGGGGAAGAAATCGATCGGCTTGGTAGCCGTCAATGTCGCGACGTCCTTGGCGTCGAATTTGAACAGGCGGATGCGCGCCAGCAATTTGCTTTCGAATTCCGGATCATTGAGTTCGCTCGACACGATCCGCGCCGCAGTGATGTCGCCGGACGGAGCGATCGTCAATTCGATGACGACCTTTCCTTGCAGGGCGGGATTGTCGCGCAACGCTCGCGCGTACATGGAATCGATTGCTCCCTTGTTCTTGGTGAACACCAGCGCAATTTCATCCGCGCTGCGCGAGGCCTTGCCGCTCCCGCCCGCACGTGTCGCACCCTGATTCCCCGAGGCGAGCGTCGGATCCTTCACCTGCGTGGTGCGGATTCCGTTCAGCGACCCCGATCCCGCCGCAAGCCCGCTGCTGGTGGGCGCGCTGATGCCGCCGCTGGTGCCGCCCGCTTTGGAGGTGATGAGCGAGCGCGTCACCGCGCTGACGTCGCCGGGATCGTTGGTCTTCGCCTGGTTTTTCGAGAATTTATCGAGATCGACCTGATCGCGCAGCGCGGCCAGATCGTCGATGCTGGCGAGCAGTCCGCTCTTGGACGCCTTGACGCGCGGATCCACGGGCTGTGGCACCGGTTTGGGGGCGACAGGCGCCTTCTCGAGGGGCTTTTCCGGCTTGGGCGGCGGCGGGGGCGGCGGGGGCGGCGGCGGCTCCATCACCAGCTGCACCACCCGCTCGGGCAGCGAATCGGTGTTCACCACCAGCTTGTGCCGCGGCAAAAAGGGCATGAGCACCGCGATGATCGCGAACACGATGCAGAGGTTGCGCAGGATGACGCGATAGCGCCGCTCCATCTCCTCGGATGGCGACCACGGCAGATCGTAGCGCCGGTAGAACGGGGCCAGGCCCGTGGCGGACGCCGGCGCGCGCTGTGTGGGATTTGCGGTCGCCATATCAGCTCGCGGCCCGCTCGCGCTCGACCACCGCGAAGGATACCTTGCCGTACTCGGCCTCGCTGCAGGTCAACATGATTCTCTTGAGCACGCTATAGGGTGTGCTCTTGTCGCCCATGATCGTGACTTCGCGCTTGGCGATGTCGGTTTGTCCCGCGCCGCCCAGCATGAGAGCGTTCTGGGCCATCAAGGCGGTCTTCAGCGGCAAGAATACGGGACCCGGGTTTGCGACCACGGCCGCGACCGATCCGACCAGCTGGCCGTCCACGTACACCGAGTCCTTGGTCACCATCACCACGACCGTGGCGCCCGGCTTGCGGTCGGAGAGCGATTGGGGAATCGAGATGTTCTTGGTATTCGGCAGAATGTCGACCTCCGCGGTGTGCGCAAGCAGGAAAACCACGAGGATGGTCATCATGTCGATGAAGGGGATCAGCGCGAAGTGATTCGCGCCGTGCCGGCGCTGGCGGTGTCGCTTGATTCGGTACGGAGTCATGTCGGCGCGTCCGCGATCGAAATGTCGGGGAACAGCTCCGCTTTGGAAAACGGCGCCACCGGCAATTGGTAGATGCGCACCGCATCCATGACCTGCACCAGCGTGTCGTAGGGCACGGCCGGGCTCGGCAGGATCGTGGCATCGGTCATCTGCGGAAATTGCGATTTGACCCTGCGCATGAACTCCGACAGATTTTCCAGGTCGTAGCCGTTCGCGGTGTTTTCCAGCACTTTGAGCGGACCCGAGTTGCGGTCGTTGATCACGAGATCATTGGGTCGAATGATCACCTCGAGCTTGAGTCCCTTCGGCAGATCGAGCGGAGCGGCATTGCTGTTGGCCGGCAGATTCAGCTGCAAAATGTTCGTCTTGGAGAACACGGCGGTAAAAATCAAGAAAAACACCAGGATCACCATCATGTCGATCATCGGCACGATGTTCAGATCATCGCGCCCCTGGTGATAGCGGGCGTGATTGCGTCGGACGAGGCTCGCGGACTTTGACTTCATGGGTTTAGAAAATTCCTACACAGTGCCGCGGGCGGCAGCGGGCGCGCGCGCCGGCGCCGCAGGCGCCTGCGCCGCGCCCGGCTCATGCGCCTGGCGCTCCGTGATCGAATTCAAGAATTTCACCGAGGCGATCTCCAAGCTGTCGATCAGCGAGGTGGTCTTCGATTCGAGGAACATGTGCGTCGTCAGCAGCGTGATGGCGACACCCAACCCGGATGCCGTATTGTTCATGGCAACCGAGATGGCGGCCGCGAGCAAGCTCGCCTTTTCCGCCGGATTCGCCGTCGCCACCGCGCTGAAGGCGCCGATCAGGCCGGTGATGGTGCCGAGCAAGCCGATGAGCAGTCCGACGTTGGCGAGCGAGGATAGGTAATGCGTGCGCTTCTCGATGCGCGGAATGACCTCCAGAAGACTCTCGTCCATCGCTTTCTCGATGTCGTCGCGGCGGCGAGCGCTCGCGACTCGAGCCACTCCGTAATTCAGTATGGTGGCGATCGACGCTTTGGAATTTTGCGTCAGCGCCACCACCTGCTTGAAGTTGCCCGAACTCAACGCGGGGACGAGCCTGTCCCACAGCGTGCGGTTACGAATGGTTTCGCGGGTCAAGTACACGTATCGCTCGATGGCGATCGATACGCCGACTACGAAGATCAAGGCCAGCGGGTACAGGAACAACCCGCCGTCCTTGAAGAAATTGACGACCGAACTCATGAAATTCATCTGCGCGCTCCTAAAAGATACCGACCCGCTCCAATCCTAGATTCAACCAGATTCCGTAAAATCGGCTATGACTTACTTCTCACCCTGCTTCGCCGGTTGCCTCGGTGCACCATTTTGAGACGCATCCGATTTCACGGCTTGGTAATAGATCACTTCCCGTTTGAACTCGTCACGGTCGATGGGCGCCAGAGCCTCGTCCAACAGGCTGTTCATGGGCTTGCCGGACAGATCCCCGATATCCGATTTCTTCCACGGCACGATATACATCACCTTCGGCTGTTCCCGGTCGCCGGTCACGGTGGCCGTGCCCAATTCGAGCCGGTCGATGGCAGGGGCTTTTTGCCCGTTCGCACCCGCGCGGACCGCGGCAGGGGTGGCATGCTGAGTGCCCGAATCGGCTGGTTTCGCCGCAGCCGGCGCCTCCGCCGCCGCCGCAGTGGGTGTCGGGGACATGGAGGTATCCGCGCGCGGTTCGCCGGCTTCCGCCTGCGCGCTCGAATGTGACGATTGCGTAACAGTGCCGCCGGCGGCGGGCGCGGGCGCCGGTTCCTGCGCTGCGGCCTGGCGCGGTGCGGCATACCCCGCCATGGCAGCGCAGAGCAATGTCCACTTCACGGCCTTGAATGCGGTGTTCATGCAGGCTCCTTCTTGGCAGCCGGTGCAGCGGCGCCGACGCGTTTGCGCAGCTCGATCACCCAGCTGGCGACCTGCTTGTTCTCGCCGGTGAGTGCGAGGTAATGTTCGAACTGTTCGAGCGCCTTCTGCGGTTCGGACAGATACAAGTCATACAACACGCCCAGATTCAGGTAGGCAGGGGCGTAATTCGGATCAAGCGCTATCGTACGCTGATAAGCCGCCTCGGCTTCGGCGAATTTACCCAGCTTGCGCTCCGCGATGCCCAGTTCGTTGCTGGCGACGGCGTCATCCGGATTGCGTTCGAGGGCCGCCTTGAATGCCGCCTCCGCATCGGCGTCGTGCGACTCTTTCAAATACAGCAATCCCAGGTTCACCTCGGGGCCGGCAAATTCAGGATAGGCCAGCGCGAGTTGCTTGAACTCCAGCTCCGCATCGGCGCTGCGGCCGGTCCTCACCAAGTTCAATGCTTGCGAGTATTGCTGCGCCGCACGTTCCGGCACGGGTGCGGCATTCGCCGCGGCAGCTTTGGCCGCCATCGCGGTGTTTCCTGCGGCGCCGCGTGCCGCGACGCCGGGTGCCGCGGACGCCGCCGCTGCGGGGACAGGGGTGGCGGCGGGAGCGGGTGCCTGCACTGCCGCCTGCGACGCTGGCGGCGCAGGGTGGCGCGGCGTGCTGTGGCAGCCTGCGATCAGCGCAAGCGCAGCGCCGCTAACGAATCGATTCGACCAGCTGCTCACTGATTTCCACCTTGGCGTAGCGGCCTGGATTGAGTTGCGCCAGCGCGGCAAAGCTCTTCTGCACCCACTCATCGTAGGTGCCATCCTTGGTCCGCGCCGTATTCACTTCGTGCAATTTGATCGCCTTCTCCTCGAAGGGGAAGGCCTGCTCCTCGAGCAATACATCGTATTGCTCGAGCTCGTCCTTGGACAGATTCTTCGGCCGCTCGGAACTCATCAGATCCTTGCCGAGCTGGCGGTACAGTTCCGCGCTCTCGAAGGTCGCTGCGGTCGTCACCTCCGCCACCTGGTAATCGGCCGCCTGACCGTAGGCCTTCAATGCCGCCTCCATGGCCTTGCGCTTTTCCGCCAGGGATTTCTTCAGCGGCGCCACCAGTTTGATTCGCACGAACTCCTCGCGCGCCGGGGCCGCCAGCGTGAGGGTCGCCTTGGCGGCGAGCACCCGACTGCGGTCGGTGCGCGACGCACCCGCCGCCCGATCGGCCGCAACGATCTCCCTGAGCCAATAGTCGCGGGTGTTAAGATCGCCCAACTTCGCCGCGATCACGCTCAATTTGTTGCGCGCTTCCATGGCCGGGTTCAAGGGCTGAGGGAAGCGCTTGACGAACGCCTCGAGCGTGCTGCGCGACTTGGCGGCATTACCCGCCTTGTCGTACAGATCGGCCGCCTGCAGGATTGCCTCGCGCTGCACTTCCGGCGTCTCGGTCGGAGACTGCGCGATTTGCTCGAACTCGACGGCGGCTTGACCGGGCCGGTTCGACTCCGCATAGGCCACGGCAAGCTTGCGCGTAACGTCCGCCTGCAGGGGACTTTGCGGAAAGTTGTGCCGGAATCCCTCGAGCACGACGATGGCCCGGTCCCACTGCTTCGAGGTGATCAGCAGCGCCGCCGCATCGAAGTCCGCGTTTGCGCGCACCTTCGAGGTGGGGGCCAACTGCGAGACGCGCAGGAAATCCTCCACTGCGGCGGCACTGTCACCCGCCTTGTTCTTCTGTTCGCCCTGCTTATAGATCGATGCGGCCAGCCGCTCGACGATCACGGCACGCTCTGGATCGTTGGGCGGCATCAATGCCTGCGCGCTTCCGTAGGCCGCTTCGGCCTTGTCGAAATTGCCCTGCTCGAAGTTCGAGTTGCCAATCACGGTCCAGGCGACGCGCTGTTTGGTCGCATCGACCGGCGGCTGGCGCGCGAGCAGCAACTGTGCGGCCATGGTCGCGCGTACATAGTCCTTCTCGTCATACAACTCGGTCGCGGCGCGCGTCAGCACCTGGGCACTCTCCGGATGCGATGGAAACGTCTGCGCGAACTTCAGCGAACTGTCGACCGCGCGGCGGTGCACCTTGGCCTTAGTATCGCCGGACAATATTTCCTCTTCTTTGCCGTAGGCCACGATGGCCGCGTAGCCCGCCGCCGCAGCCTTGTCGTGGCTGCCGTAGCTGTACGCCGTGGTCTCGTACTCCTGCGCCGCATCGAGATACTGCTTGCTTTCGAACAGGGTGTCGGCCAACAGGTAGTTCGTCACCGCCGAATCCGGGTCGTCGGGGAACGAGGTCAGGTAGCTGCGATACCATTTCGCGGCCTCCTCATAGTCCGTCACGTCCTTGGTGCGCTGCGCCTGCGCATGGTAGAACTGTGCCACGTCCTTCAAATTGATCTTGAGCTCGGCCACCACCTTGGGCTCACCCTGGGGCGTGCGTCCCTTCCAATAAGCGGTGCCGTAGCTGTAGTTCTCGACGAACTCTTTCTTGCCCTGCAGCACCAGCTGCGGAAAACCTCCCTTGGAGTACGCCTCGATCGCCTGCATCTCCAGCAGGGGCGCCTTTTCGTTGTTGCGGTCCTGCGAGACGAAGGCTCGATAGCTGTCGGCCGCGTCCGTGTATCGCTCCTTTTCGATGTACAGATCGCCGAGGCGGGCGTACAGCAGGTAGTAGTACGGGCGCGGTCTGCGGTGCCTCACGAACTCGCCGATCGTCTTCGGCCCGTCCGCATAGGAAAACGTGATCGACATCACGCGAAAGGTGTCCTCGACCAATTCGCGATTGGGGCGGCTCAAGGAGTCGATTTCGATCAGTTCATTCGGGTCCTTTTTGGACACCAGCACCGAATCCAGGACGCCCGCGAAGGACTCCAGGCTGCGATCGTTCTCGCCCTGCTTGAACAATGCCCAGCCGTGCTTGTAGAGGCTTTGATTATAAAACGCCGACCTGGCCCCCATCTTGATGACCGCTTCGTATGCGGCCTGGGCTGCCGGATAGGCTTTCATCGAAAACAGCAGCTCGCCGCGGCGAAACTGCGCCTCGTCGATGTAGCGGCTGTTCGGGTAGTTCGCCACCAGCCGGTCGAGGGAGGCCAGCGCTTTGTCCTGCTGCGCATTGAGCTCGTAGGCGCGCGCGAGTTGATACAGCACCGAATCGTTGCGCTCGTACTTGGGGTAGGCTTTCAGCAGCGCGGAGTACAAGTGGATCGCCTCGGTGGCGCGTAAACCCTCGTTGGTCGCCAATTCGCGCGCAATGCGCTCGGACTCGGAGCTCTCCAGATTGAGGTCGGCCAGACGCCGCATCGCCTCCTCCCGCAGCGCCGCATCGCCGGCATTCAAGTCGAGGAAGCGCTTGTAGCTGTCCATGGTCTTGTTGGTGTCCACACCCTGCGGCGGGTCGGTGCTCACATCGACCTGCTGGCCCTCCAGATCCTTGATGGTCGCCGGCTTGTTCGACGCGGCTGCCGCGGCCGGCGCCAGCGCCCAACATCCCAGGGCGGTCAGGCCGGCTGCGAAAAATGCAATGCCCGCGCTCGAACGGCTCATGGGCGCGCCTTCGGCTTCTCGGTCGTGGCCTTGTCGTAGATCGCGGCCAATTCGAAGCGCGCCTGGATCTGATATGTCTCGATGCGCTGCTTCTGCCGCCCCAGCTCTTCGATGGCGATCGACTGCAGATAGCGGTTCTGCTTTTCGGTCAGCGCGGCCAGTCGCTGCTTGAGCTGATCCATGCGGTCGCGGACCGCCGCCACGCGCGCCGCAAAGTCACCGGTATCGCTCGGCACCGCAGCGCGCGCCTGCTTGACCAGCAGCGCGCGCCTCTGCGTTTCGATGAGCGAGGCCTCCAGCTCCTTGACCGAGCGCCGCTCGTTCCAGAGCCGCGCCTTGAAGCTCTCCGACAACCGCCAGTACATGACTCCCTTCATGAGGCGGAGCTTCTCGCGCATTTCAGTCAGGTCCGGATCGTCGGGATGCAGCGCCAGGTAGTCCTCGATGCGCTTCAGCCGCGCCCAGGTCTTCTGCTCCTCCGGCGTACCGAGCGCCGCCACGTCACTGGATTTTTCGATTTCGTTGATCCTGGACTCGAAGTCGACGCGCCTCTGCGTCAGGGCGTCGAGGTCGGTCGCCGCCATCACCGCGTCGGCCTTCGGCACCCGCTCGTTGTATGCTTGCTGGCGGGTGTCGAGCATGTCGTTGTAAGCGGCCAAATCCCCGCGCCAATCGTCCAGGTTGTGGCTCATGAAATTGAGCTCGCGATAATTCTTCAACCCTTCCTGGAATTCATTGGTGGCGAGCAGCTGGTACAGGTACCGCGATTCCGGCGCGTTGGGCAGCGTCTTGAGCTGCCAATACCAGGTGAGCGTGTCCTTCTTGTCGTCGTTCAACAGCCGGTCGAGCAGGTCGCCGTTGCGTATCTGCTCGATCGAATCGTCGATCCGCTTCAATTCGGCATCGTAGGACTCGATGGCCGAGTTGTAATATTCGGCCGCCTGTCCGCTGGCGCCGAGCTGATTGAAGGCGTATGGCACGGTGAGATAGGACTCTTGAACGGCGGAGTCGAGTAGATTGCGCTTGCGCAGTGCGAGCCACGGCACCAGCGCGCGCTTGAATTCGCCGACTGAGGAGTCGGCCCAGCCGACGCCGAGCAGCGCCATGCTCGAGTACGGACCCTCCAGGCGCACCCGTTCCAGAATCGGCTTGGCTTCCGTGGGGCGCTTCGCCTGCAGCAGCGCGAAGCCCAATGCGAGATTGGCCTTGTCGCGCAGCGACAGCAATTCCTCGTCCGAAGTCTCCATCCGGCCCACGCGGTTAAGATACCCAATGGCTTCGGGCACGCGCCCCTTGCGCACCAGCGCGACGCCCAGATTGAACTGTGCGTAGGCGGTCCAGTCCGGGGCGCCGCGCCAGCTGCTCAACGCCTTGATCGCGTCGTCGTAGCGCCCCTCCCGCAGCATCAGCTGCGCGAGCAGCATGTAGCGCTCCGCGTTGATGCGCGGCTGGATCTTGTCCGAGACCTGCCGCAGCGCACGCTCGGACTCCTCCAGATAGCCGCGCTGGTACCAGACCTTGCCCAGGTAGAACCAAGCCTTGTTGCGCACCGCTTCGGATGTCTTGCCGGCGAGCAGAGCCTCGAATATCTTTCCCGCCTCGACGTGTTCGCCCAGCGACAGGTACAGCCCGCCGAGCAGGAGCTGCGCCTCGCCTTCCGTATGCGGCAAGCGGTCGAGCTGCTGCGCGGCGAGCAGACGCGTGATCGAATCGAAATAATCGTCCTGATAGAAATAGAACAGGACGTCCCCGTAGTGCAGGTCCTTGATTTCGTGCGGCGGCAAGCCGTTGGGGTCGGGCTTGACGTATTTCGCAGCGCCCGCGGCCGGCGGCAGCGCCAGCAGCAACCCGCCGAGGAAAATCGGCAGAAGCGTGTACCTCATGCGCAGCACCGTTACACGCCTCATCATTCCCAGTTCTTGATCGTGAACTCTGGCTGGTGCTTCGCAACCTTGTCGGTGATCTTCAGTTCGAGATACTTGGCGCCAACGCCCTTGTCGAAGTTGATCGTGGCGCCGCGACGGTAGTCGCGTTCCATCGGCCCCTTGCCGGTGAAAAATGCCACCATCTCATGCTTGCCGACTTTCAAATTGCCAAGATAGATCTGCTGTACGCCGCCCTTGAGCAAGGCATCGGCCTCGCGCGCCGTGTACAAATAGTTCTTCACTTCCTTGTTGTCGATCTTCACCGTGACCGAGTCCAGGGCGAAAAACGTTCCCACATCCATCGACACATAAACCGCGACCTGCGTGTTGGCGGGGAACAGCAGCTCTTCCTCGAGCACGAACAGGTCCTTGTTCAGGTCGATGACGTCCTTCTTCAGACCCTGCACTTCCTGATCCAGCGTCTTGAACTCGGCCGGCGGCGCATCGGCAGGCGCGGCGGGCGCCGCGATGGTCGCGCCCGGCGCCGCTGCCGCGGCGGTTGCGGCGGGCGACTCGGCGCCGGCCGTCCAAGCGCAGGCCAGCAGCATTCCTCCCACCACCATCGACACGACTCGAGACTTGAAATTCATAGCTGACCCATCGGTTACTCGCGCAGTAATTCTCGTATTTGATCCAGGTAAATGCGCTCGTCGCCATGCTTGTAGCCGACGTGCGAGAAGCGCACCACGCCCGAACGATCGACCAAAATCGTCATCGGCATCTTCTGCAGAAGATAATCGCGACCAAGATCCGTGCCGGTATCGAACATGATCGGATAGGACACTTTCATCGCGCCGGCGAACTCGCGCGCCCGCCGCAAATCATCATCGACGGAAACGCCGAGCACCACCAGGCCGGCGCGCTGATACGTCGCATTGATCTTGTTCAGCGCCGGCATCTCCTGGCGAGAATCTCCGGCCCAGCGCGCCCAAAAATTCACCAGCACCACCTGCCCGCGAAATTCGGAAAGCCGCAAATTGGAACCGTCGAGGGTCTTCAGCGCGAAATCGGGCGCATCCCGGCCCACGAGCGTTGGCGCGGCCGCCGGCGCAGCGGCGGCCCAGGTCGCGCCCAATGCTAAGCTGCCGGCAAGCAATATCCTACGCATGCGGCAACGCCCTCGACGCGTCATTCTTGAGCTGGTTAAATTTGAGCAGGCGCCGACGCGCAGCAACACATCAATCAAGCTGGTAACCCCGCTGTCCTAGGAACACCCCGTAGACCGGAAGCTTTGCGCCCTCGTCTTTCGCCGAGTTTGCCCTTATCAGACCTTATGCAAAATCGCATATTGCAAGCCGCAGTGTCAACGCGATAGGCCCGGGCTTTGTGAGAATTCTGTATGACTTGGCGCACATTCACGAGAAAT
>Ga0181532_10005798_pt1 | contig 10397 bp, 6 predicted proteins | sample PEATcosm2014_Bin_33_FD_119768 | JGI IMG/M metagenome (GOLD analysis project Ga0181532, IMG submission 119768) | Peatland microbial communities from MTU Mesocosm Facility, Houghton, MI, USA - PEATcosm2014_Bin11_30_metaG | ecosystem: Environmental > Terrestrial > Soil > Wetlands > Peat | place... | reverse complement strand
TCCTTGTCGTTCAAACCCGGATAGGCAAAAGCGATTTCGCCAGCCACGGCGCCGCCGCTCCGATAGCGCTCCTGCAACTCCGACAGCAGCGCTTGCGCTTCGCTGGTTCGGCCGGCAAGGCCGTAGAGCCGAGCCATGGTAGACAAGGTGTAGCTGGCGCGTTTGGTCAGGGCCGCGCCGCGCGCGCACGCCTCGATGGCTTCGGTCAGCAGGCCCTTCCGCTCAAAGGCTTCCGCCAGCGGGATATAAACGTTTTCATAGCCGGGATGTGCGCGCACCACCGATTGGTATTGTTCGAGGGCCTCATCGACTCGTCCGCCGTACGACAACACCGTCCCGCGAGTGACCTGAATGGCGGGATTCAAAGGGTCCAGTTCAATCGCCCGGTCGATTTGCCGCAGGCCTTCCTCGTGGCGGCCAAGGTCGTTAAGCAAGTCGCCGTACGACAGATAGGCCGCCGCCAGTCCCGGATTCAGCCGGATGGCGCGCTGGAAATTCTGCTCCGCGCCGCTCCAGTCCCACTCGAAGTGGAACTTGTTGCAAGCCACAACCAGGTACGCGTCGGCCAGATTCGGGTCGAGCGAAAGAGCCCGCCCAACGGCCTGGACCGACTGTTTGAACGGCGTGCCCCAGTCCGCTCCGTTGCGCCGAGCCAGATCGTAATAGGAGTACCCCAGAGCCGCCCAGGCCGCCGCAAACTGCGGATCGAGACCCACGGCGCGCTGGAGCACCGCGATACTCTCCTTGAGCGCATCGGCGGTGTGCTCCTGCGCGTAATGCCGGCCGAGCAGATAGAGTTGGTACGCCTCGGGATTGCCGGTGAGGCGTTTGTCGAGCGCCGAAATTTGAGCCGGCTGCGCATCCACATGCAGCGCGTGGACCACGGCGCGGCTCAACCGCGCGCTCAGGCCTTCGACTTGATCGCCGCCGATTTCCTCCGTGCCGCTCCACACCTGAAAGCCGGTGGCCGCCTCGACGATCCCAGTGCTGACCCGCATGCGGCGGGCGTCCCCCTTGACGGCCCCGGCTAACAGGTAGCGCACATGCAATTCGCGGCCTGCGCCGGCGGGTTTGCGCGCGCCCTCCCGGAAACGGGCGGCGGCCGCGCGGGCCACCACGCGCAGGCCGGGGATCTGCGTCAGGGCATCGGTCAGGCGGTCGCCGATGCCATCGGCCAGGTAGCTCAATTCCGCATGGTCCACCTCGAATGGCAGCACAGCCAAAGAAGGCCCCTCGACTGGTTTGGCTCGCCAGTTCCACCAGGCCACCGCGCCCAAGGGCAAGGCCGATGCCGTAGCCAGCCACCACGCCCGGCGGGTTAGCGTCTTCTCGCCATAGCAGCCCAGGGCGCGCGCTACTTCACGCGGGTCCTGATACCGCTTGGCCGGCTCGCGCTCGAGGCAGCGCAGGATCGCCGATTCCCAGCGGGCGTCCAGGTCCGCGCGATGTTTGCGCGGCGGCGTGGGAGCCTCGTGCAGCCGCTTGCGAGCCACCTCCAGCGCCGTGCCGCCAGTGAACGGCAGAGCCCCTGTCACCATTTCGTAAATGACGATGCCAAAGGCGTACACGTCCGTTGCGGTACTCTGCGCGCCGCGTTCGAGTTGCTCGGGGGCTACATACGCGGGAGTAGCGGCGACGTCGGACAACTGCCATTCGCCGTGCGCCAGGCGCGCCAGTCCGAAATCGGTAATGACCGCCCGCGGACCTTCCTGCTCACCGCCGCAGATCATGACATTGCCGCTTTTGAAATCCCGATGCAGGACGCCTTGCTTGTGCGCCGCCCAGAGGCCCTCGGCCATCTGCCTGATAAACGGCCGCGCCTGCCGTGGAGAAAGCGGGCCGTCCCGGCGAATCCGGGCCCGCAGGTCTTCGCCCGCGAGCAACTCCATGCTGAAAAAGGAAACCTCTCCCCTGTCGCGGGTCAGGTGACGGTCCACGTCGTAGACGCGGCACACATACGGGCTGGCGACGGTTCGCGCCAGCCGTATTTCCGTCCGGAACTGGTCCAACATGCCCGGGCGGCAGGCCAGGTCGGGACGCAAAACCTTGATGGCTATGTCCACACCCAATTCCAGGTCGTGTACCGCGTAGACTTCGCCCATTCCGCCGCTGGCCAGGAAGCGAAGAATCCGAAAGCGGCCGGCCAATACTTCGTCCGGAAGGAATGCCCACGATGCGGCCGCCGCGGAACCCAAGTGTTGGCAGAACTGGGAGAAGAATCGGTTGGCGGGTTGATAGACGGCCACCATCCGCACCACTTCGGCCCGCAGTTTGCTATCTCCGCCGGAGGCGCTATCGATAAACGCGTCGCGCCGGCCGGCGGGAAGCTCAAGCGCCTGCGTGAACAGGTCCTTGACTGTGTCCCAACGAGTCATTTGGTGTAGCTCTCGCGCCGGCGGATTTGCCCGGTAAAGCATTATACAACTATGTCAGCGGATTGCAGGGGAAAAAGGGGACAAAATGTCTGTATCGATCCTTGTGGATCTGTCAATGTGGGGCGGGCGTCCACGCCTGCAAGCGGGTCTCCAGACCCGCTCCACCGACGCTCGGTTTGCGGCTTGCCGCAATGCGGGGCAGACGATCGTATTGTGTCGTCTGCCTCGCCGTATTGGGCCTAGCCCGCCATCGCGGCGTAAAGCCAGGCCTGGGCGGCCTCCCAATCGCGTTTGACCGTGCGCGTGGAGACGCTAAGCACTTGGGCCACTTCCTCCAAGCCCAGGCCCGCGAAGAAGCGCAGTTCAACGACTTTCGAGGCGCGCTGGTCGATAGCGGCGAAGCGCGACAAAGCCTCGTGGACGGCCAGTATTTGGTCCCAACTCTCCTCCGAGCCCAGCATGACTTCGTCGAGATTGACCTTAGGCAAGTCTCCCCCGCGCTTCTCGGAGCGGCGGGCGCGCGCGTGGTCCACCAGAATGCGGCGCATTACGGTGGCGGCAACCGCGAAGAAGTGGGCACGATTGGACCAGTCCACCCCGGTGCCGCCTGCCAGCCGCAGATAGGCCTCGTGCACCAGGGCCGTGGTTTGAAGGGTGTGATCGGACGGCTCGTTGCGCATCAACGCACCGGCCAGACGGCGCAGTTCGTTGTAGACCAGCGGTATGAGCTGCTCCTCGGCCGTGCGGTCGCCCTTGGCCATCTCCTGGAGCAACCGAGTAATCTCGCCCGGCTCCATGTTTTAACCCGATGTGAGCCAGTCTATCATCCTTCTGGAGGGCGGCCAATCTTGGCCGCAGCCGCCTTTTAGTCGGCCAGAGCTCGCTTAACCCGGCAGTCGTTTTTCGATAACCCCGATGGCGTTCCTGGCCGCGCGCGAGATGTCCAGCGCGGGCATCAATCCGAAGCCGCGGCCACGCGTACCCAATGGTTCGCTCTTGGCAGCCAATTGGCGCAGGCGGGGCAGGTCGCCCGAATCGCCGCACTCTCCCACAATGAGCAGCGCGATCAACTTGGCCGCGGGATCGTTGCCCGAAAGCAGCCCACGGGCCACGGGCAGAGTGGCGGGTTCGTCGAAGCGCGCGGCGCGGGTGAGCGCGGCCACCCCCACTGCTCCGCCGCCTGCGGCCAGGTCCAGCAGGTAGGGCAGCACCGCCCGGTCATGATATTGTCCAAGACCCATCACCGCATTGGTCGAGACCAGCACATTGGGATCGTGCGCCGCCTTCACCAGCACCTCCATCAGCTCCGGCCGTTCGAAGGATCCCAGTTCGCGGGCTGCCACCGCGCGGACTTCCGGCTCCGGCGCGGCGAGAGCGCTTTTGAGCTCGTCCACCGCGCCCGCTTCCCGCAGGTTGCGTGCCGCGCAGGCCCGCACCACGTCGCTCGACAGTGCGCCGCGCATGGCGGCAATGGCTTCGTGCGACCGGTTGCCGCGCAGCGCAAAGCAGGCATCGTTGCGCTGGGCCGCAGTCAGCTTCTCGTCGAGCATGCGGCCCACTGGATCGCCGGCCGCCGCCAGCGCGCCGGCGCAAAACATAAAGAGGGCAAACCGTTTCATTGTGCGATCTCCTTTAAAGCCGCCTGGGCCAAGGGCGCCTGGCGCGGATCGAAACGCGCGTTCAGCGCCAGTGCCCGTTCCAAGTGCTTGCGCGCCTGGTCCGTCTGGCCCAGCGCGCGCTCGATCATCCCCGCGTGATAGTAGAATGCCGGCTCGGGCGTGCCCAACTCCAGCGCCTTTTCCTTGGCCTTGCCGGCTTCCTCGTATTGCTTGTTCTTGTAGAGCGCCCACGCCAGCGCATCGTAGGTGTAGATGTCCCGCCGCCCGCGCAATTCTCCCTCGACCAGCGCCACGGCCCGATCCACCTTGCGATCGCGGTCCGCGTAAGCCATGGCCAGATTCCGGTTCACATTCAGCCCGCTCGCCTGCTCCATCTTGTCGATCATGTCGACCATTTCGGCCTGTTTGCGAGCTTCGTCCGGCTTTCCGGCCAGCGCGTACAGATCCTCCAAAGCGCCCGCATATTCCACCAGCGGCACCGCGGACTGCGCCCGCCTATAGCTCTCGATGGCTTCCGTTATTTTGCCCTGCGCGGCGTATGCGCGCCCCAGTCCCGCATACGCCGGATAGTAGCCCGGAAAGGCCCGCAGGGCGGACAGGTAAGCGCGCTCGGCGTCGCTCACCTGCCCGATTTTGAAGTACATGTTGCCCAGATCCACATCGCACCAGGCGACGTTTTCCATCGACCGGCTGCCCGCATCGATGGCCCGCTTCATCACTTGGATGGCGCCCGCGGCGTCGCCGGCCACGAAGCGGTAATACGATGCGCGATTGTAGCTGGACAGATCCGGCCGCATGTTGACCATGCGCTGATACGCCTCGGCGGCCTTGTCGTATTGGCCCAATTCCATCAGCGAGTCGCCCAGCGTGCCCCAGTTCCAGGGATCGTCCGGCAAACTGGAAATCAATGCGCGCGAATACTCCGCGACCTTGGTGAAGTTGTGGCGTTCCAGCTCGATCTGGCTGCGCAAGCGCAGCGCTTCATAATCCGTGCCGTCGGCGGAGAGCACCGCCTCTACGATTTTCGAGGCGCGGTCCAGATAGCCTGGGTCCATGGTCTCGCGCATCTTCTGAATGAAGGCGCCGGCCAGCAGGTTTCGATAGTGGAGGTCGGCCGCGTTGTAGTTGGCCAGGGCTTCGTACATTTTGATGCGCTCGTCGGTGGCCATGCGGGCAACTTTGTCGGCCATGGCGCGGTCGGTGAACGCCTGCATCAGGCGGTCGGGCTCATTTACTTGTGCGGAAGAAACGCAGCAAAGAAAAAAGAAAGGTAAGATCGTTCGCATTGGCTCAGTCCTCAGTCCGCTCCCTGACGGTCGCGGCTCGGTAACGCACGGTATACCGAGCCGCGCACGTCAGTAAGCGGTTGTCTTATTGCCCCGTTGGCGTTCCGCGCCCGTTGGTGCCGTTCGCCTGGCTATGCAGGTAACCGGCATGCGGCGGCGCATGGAACGGGAAACGGTCGAGCAGCGGCACGTCGTTGGAGTTCACGCCGTCGCCCAACTCGTTGTTCGGCGCGACATTGAACCCCGACACCAGCACGCCCGCGGCGGCGCGCAGCCCGATATCCACCACGTCGTCGCCCGGCCTGCGCCCGCCTACGGGCCATCCGGCATTGTCTCCGCCGAGCGGACCCAGACGGCTCTGCTGCGCGTTGGGAATCCCCGGAATCGTCAGGTCGATGCGGGTGATGTCCGGCACGAACACACTTAACAGGTCGTTGCGCGGCGCGGGCGGGACGTTCAGCCCGTAGACGCCTTTGAGCACCGCACTCACAAAGAACGGATCGCCGATCAGCGGCGCGAATTGTGCGTCGTTGGCCGGAGTGCTGCGGTTCCAGTAATCCTTCATGCCCAGCGGAATGAGCAACTCGACGGTCAGCGGGTTGCCGACGCGATCCACGCCCACGTAATCGCCGAACTGCACCGGATCGTTGGGGCTTTGCCGCACGGTTACCTGCTGGCGCAAAGTGGAGGCCCAGCCGGCGATGTGCGCGTTGGGATCGGTGGTGCTGGTCGGAATCGATCCGTTGGCGGTGAGCATGTTGATGGGCACTTCCACCGCGATCAGGCTGATGTTGTAGCCGGCAAAGCCGTCCACGGCGTTGGGATAGGCAGCCCCTTGACCCTGGTCGGCGGCGCCGGACAGCACCGGCGCAGGAGCGCGGAAATTGAGGTAATCGAAAGTGGCGCCGCTATCGAAATAGAAAGCGTCGTCCCGCGGACCGGCAAACACGCGCATGCCATTGGACAGCGTGAATATAGAAGGCTGGCCGAGGTTCTGCTCGTAGTTTGGCGTGCCCTTGGGGCCGGTGTTGGGCGGGGCCACCGAAAGCACGTGGCCGTTTACGTCGTTGAAGAAGAACTCGGCCGTGTTGTTCGCCAAGTTCCGGATCACGACGACGTAGGTTTCCTTCAAGAAGATCCCGGGGTCGTCGATGCTGGTGATCTGGCCCAGATATGACACGAAGGGCGCATTCGGCGCGATGGTGTCGACGAAGACGAAATCGATTTGCATGTCCGGATTACCGTCCAGACCGCGCGAATTGTTGACGTTGAACCGGTACAGGACGCTATTGGAAAACTTGTAATAGCTGGGCCCGTTGTCCGGGTTCTGGAAACCTTGAACGCTCATGCTCATCACCACGCTGTTGGTGTGTCCCTGCTCCCAACTGCGAAAGATGTAGAAATCGTTCAGGTTGGCTGTTTGATCTTCGAGCAGCAGCGGTCCGTTGCGATGGCTGGCGGCGAAAGCGCCGGTTGCCACCAAGAGAACGGACGCAGCTGCGCGGAAGGCGTTGACTCGCATTCTTCCCCTCCTGGATTGAAGTTAGACTTCAAGGGGGTATACGAGGGCGCGGCGGGATTTGGATTTAGGCGTTTCTTGTGGGGCGGGCGTCCACGCCTGCGGCGGGTCTCCAGACCCGCCCTTTTCGGCGCAAGAAGGCACCCAGCCGCTCCATGGCGGGCTCCAGGATCTCGCGCCCAGCCGCGTAACAGATGCGGACGGACCCTTCCCCCCCCGCGCCGAACGCCACGCCAGGCGCCAGACCGACCTTGCATTCTTCCAGCAACTGCCTGCAAAAACCGAACGAGTCCGCCAGTCCCTCGATCTTGGGGAAGAGATAGAAGGCTCCGTCCGGCCGAGGCACCGTCACGCCAGGCATGGCACTGAGCGCATCCAAACAAAAGTCGCGGTTTTGTTTCAGGCGCTGCAACATGCCGGCCAGCTCCGCTTCTCCGTGCGCCAAGGCCGTCTCGGCCGCCTTCTGCGCGAAGCTGGCCGCATGGGAAATAATGAATTCGTTCAACTGCGTAGCCTTCTGCGCCAGGTCGCGGCGGGCCACCAGCCAGCCCACCCGCCAGCCGGTCATGCAGTAGGTCTTCGAGAAGGACTGCACCACCATGACGGCATCGTCGCGCGTGGCCTTGCGCAGGATAGATGGCACGGGCACTCCCAACGCGCCGCCCGCGTAATAAAGCCGGTCGTAGACTTCATCGGCCAGCAGCCAGAGCCCGTGCCGGCGGGAGAAATCCAGCAAGCGCCGCTGTTCTTCGTCCGTGGCTACCCAGCCCAGTGGATTGGATGGCGAAGTGTAGAGCAGCAGGCGCGTTCGCGGGGTGAGGGCCGCCTGCAGCGCGTCGAAGTCGATCGAGTAGCGGTCGCCGCCGAGCGGATGCGGGATTTCGCGCACAACGGCGTTGGCCATCGCCACAATGGACGAGCCATTGGGCCAGGCGGGCGTGAGCACCAGCGCCTCGTCGCCGGGATCGAGCACTGCGCGAATGGCGACGTTCAAGGCTTGCACGCCCGAAGCCGTGACCACGATTTCCGTGGCAGGGTCCAGCTCCACGTTGTGCAACTTGCCATACTGACTGGCAATGGCACGGCGCAAGGACGGCAGGCCCGCGTTTTCGGTATAGAACGTGTAGCCATCGGCCAGCGCGTCCATGGCGGAGCGCTTGATGAAGTCCGGCGTGGGCAGGTTGGATTCGCCGAAATACAAACGCAGCACACCCTCCGTGGACATGGCCATTTCGGCCAACTCGCGGATGCGGGAGTGCGGAACGCGCTCGACGGAACTGGCGACGTGGGGCATTCCTCACATTTTCGCATTTGCCGCGCGCACTTTTGCGGCCGCGCTTGGCCGGCCGGTGTAGAGCAGTGTAGTGATATGCTGATCCTCGTGACACGCGCCGGCAACGGAACTGTGTTCCTTGCTCCAAGCTGCATGCTTCTGCTCTTGTGGGGCTGTGGTGGTTCGTCGAGTTCCCCGCCGCCCTCGAGTCCCACCCCATTGCTCCAATACGAGGCGTGTATTTCGACTGTGCCGGTTGACGCCGGCAACCCGAACGAGCCGGTCATTACGCTGATCGGTGCGCGGGTCGTCAGCCAGCCTGTTGGCACCCCCTACGTCGACGCCGACGCGACGGCCAGCGATCCGCACGACGGAGACCTTACCAGCCAGATCGTCGTCACGGGACTGAATACGCTGGACGTGAACACCGTGGGCGACTACCTGGTCCGATACAACGTGGTGGACAGCGCCCAATTGCCGGCCGTCGAGGCAGTGCGGCTGGTTCGCGTCAATGCGGGGACGTTCCCGGAGCAAACAGCCAGGGACATGGGCACCACCAGCGCCCACCTGGCCTACTACGAGCACTTGCCGGTGAATTACAGCGCCGACCCCGCCCAGACGTTCCCCCTGATCGTCTTTCGCCACGGATGGGGCGGGGCGCGATTCATCCCCGACGGTACCGCCGTTCAGACGCCGCTATCCGGGTTGCTAGCGGGCGACATGGCCGGACTCATCGCCGAGGGCCTCTGGGACGATTCGCGGCCCTTCATCGTCCTCTCCCCGCAGCAGTGCGTCGACCCTCTGACTTTCGTCGTGACTGCGAACCAGATGAAACTCTTCATCGACTACGCCATCAACACGTACAAGGTCGATACCTCGCGCATTTACATGGCCGGCTACAGCCAGGGTTCGGGTAACACCTGGGACTACGTCAACAACTACCCTGTCCAGCTCGCGGCCGTGGTTCCGATGTCCGGCGGCTATGGTTCATCGGTTGGGTGTGTGCTGAAGCAGACGCCAGCCTGGGCGTTTGGCGCTGCCGACGATACAGTGGTCCCCTATCAGGACCAGGTCGATACGGTCAATTCCATCAATGCGTGCAATCCGGTCGAGCGGGCCAAGCTCACAGTCTTCCCCTCGGGCGGGCACGATGTCACGGAAGAGTTCATGACCATTAACTTGACGGGGCTCGGCCAGGGGCTGCCCGCCTACGATATTTACAACCAGAACATCTATGATTGGCTGCTGGCACACAACCGGCCGGCGCCAAGCGGCGCTGCATTCACGGCGACCCCGTCCGCGATCGTGTGGGGCCGTTCGGCCACGCTGCGGTGGTCGTTGGCGGGCGCTGCCTCCTGCCTGGCATCCGGCGACTGGTTTGGCCGGCGGCCGGCGAGCGGAACCGAATCCGTCAAGCCGCCCGCTCCCGGTTCGTATGGCTACGTGCTCACCTGCGAGGGACCCGGCGGAACTGTCTCACAATCGGTGGCGCTGGCTGTCGAGGAGCGCTAAGCCGCGACGAAATGGGGGGCAGCAGATTCGCTGTGGGGCAGGCCATCGTTTTTCGTGGCCTGCCATCGGGTTTATCGGGGGCTTCAAGGGTCGTTGCATAATAGGCGTGTATTTGCACCGCATAATCTGCTTGCAATAAAACGGCATGATATGCTTGTATAGACACGGCATAATAAGCTTGTAGCAACCCCGGATGCCGTCGAGGCCCCAGCATGCCCAAGCCGCACGAAAAACTGGCCGAATCGCTCGCCGCGCTTCAGGAGATCCAGAAGGGCGGGCGCCGCGTCTTCCGGTCGCGCGAGCTGAGCCGCACACACCGGGAGCGGCTGCTGCACAACGGCTTCGTGCGGGAAGTGATGAAGGGCTGGCTGATGTCTTCCAGCCCGCGCGACCGGGAGGGCGACAGCACGCCCTGGTATGCGTCCTTCTGGGAATTCTGCGCAAGCTACTGCCAGGACCGGTTTGACGATGCCTGGCACCTCTCACCCGAGCAGTCGGTTCTTCTGCACGCGCAGAATACCGTAATCCCAACGCAGGTCGTGGTTTACTCCCGGAAGGGTACGAACCACGCCACTAACCTGCTCTTCGGCACATCCATTTATGACCTCAAACAGCCCGAGATGCCGCCCGCGTCGGATGTGTCGGTCACCCGCGGGCTGAGGGTGTTCTCTCCCGCCGCGGCACTGGTGAAGGTTCCGGAGGCTTTCTTCACCCGGAATCCCATCGAGACTCAGGTCGTGCTGTCGAGCATTCGCGAAGCATCGGATGTGCTGCGGATTCTGCTCAACGGCGGCCACTCGGCAAAAGCGGGGC
>Ga0181532_10005795_pt1 | contig 10398 bp, 8 predicted proteins | sample PEATcosm2014_Bin_33_FD_119768 | JGI IMG/M metagenome (GOLD analysis project Ga0181532, IMG submission 119768) | Peatland microbial communities from MTU Mesocosm Facility, Houghton, MI, USA - PEATcosm2014_Bin11_30_metaG | ecosystem: Environmental > Terrestrial > Soil > Wetlands > Peat | place... | reverse complement strand
GGCAACTGCAGGCGCGAGAGCTGCAACTCCATCTCCCAGACATGGTGATACGACGCCTGCCACGGGGAATTCGCCCAAATCAGCGCAATCACTGCCGCCGCCAGCAGGAAGATGCTGCTGATCCCCTGAATGTGAATGAATTGCTGGATCGGCAGGACCAGCGCGCGCGTCACCAGCGACTCGCGTAGCTGGACCTGAAGCGCTCCGAATGTGCGCGGCGGGATTCCAATGGTGATGAGGAGCCTCAGCTCAATGTCAGAGCTGACCATCCATTGAAACCGCAAGAGTGAACTGCCGTCAACCGTTCGCCGGCGCGCGATTGGCAAGCGCACGGCCCCGGAGCTATGCTGGGAGACTCTCATGAGTGAGATCACCCGCAACGTGCTGCTCATTTTCGCCGCACTTCTGCCCATCGTGAATCCGCTGGGCATGGCGCCCATCTTCGCCGAAATGACCTTGGGATACCCGGATGCGGTGCGTCGCACGGTGGCGTTTCGCGTGGCCGTCAACGGTGTCGTGCTGCTGGTGGCCTCTATGTTCGCTGGCTCCTACATTCTGCAATTTTTTGGCATCAGCCTGGCAGCCGTGCAGTTGGGCGGCGGATTGGTGGTCACCTTTGCGGGATGGCAAGTCCTCAACAAGAAAAGCGATATAAGCGACCGGCAAGTCTCGGCCCCCGACAACCAGGAGATTCTCTCGCAAGCTTTCTACCCGCTTACGATGCCTCTCACTGTGGGACCTGGGTCCATTGCCGTCGCCCTTACGTTAGGCAGCAATCTTCACGAGGAGCGTCACCTGCAGCTCATCTTCAGCGCGCTGACCGCGGTGGTTGGCATTGTCCTGATCGGCGTAACGATCTACCTGTGCTATCGCTTTTCTGAAGGGCTACAACGGCTGCTCGGGCCAACCGGCACCAGCATTCTGATTCGTCTGTCGGCATTCATCGTGGTCTGCATCGGCATACAAATCATGTTCAACGGCCTGGAAAGCTTTTATCAGGTGCTGCACGAAGTTGTGCATTAAGCCGGGCGCTTTGAAGGAGCGCAGCTTTAGCTGCGCCGCTGCAAGCTCTTTATATTCTTCTTGTCCCGAGCGGCCTTCAGGCCGCGAGGGATCTGGCTGGGGGAGTTATTCCATCGATCGCCACGTGTATAATTTTTCTTAGCGCGCCCGTAGCTCAGCTGGATAGAGCGAATGCCTCCGGAGCATTAGGTCGGGAGTTCGAATCTCTCCGGGCGCGCCAGTTGTCATTCTTCGCTCCGCGCGAAGATCAGTGGCATATTACCCTAGCAACGTGTCTGCTGTAGACGCTCGCTTTTATGTGCGCATGCCCGCTGCGCTGGCCTGCTCCTTCCACCGTGGAACGTTCAAACCCATCACGATGAGCCAAAACTCCAATGGTATTTCCCCGAGGGCGGAGGCGGCGGCGATCACGGGCCACAGATGGTTTGCGAGCTGCGGTGACAGATAGGTCACCCAACCCAAACCACTGATCGCTACCAGCACTCCCAGAATTCGAGGCAGGAAGGTCGACCTGAAAATGAGGTAGCCGATCAGGATGCACCAGAACCCGAAGAACACCAGATAGATGTCGAACGAGTAAACTCTCAATTTGACAAACATGAGCGCCAGCGCCTGCAACTGTTCCGCCGTAAATGCTCTCAAGGAGCTAGCCTCTTGCAGAATGAGCAAGGGGGCGATGTAGAAGAGGCTGGTAAGAGCCTGAATAGCGCATCCCACGAGAATGACGAACGCTGCGAGTAAAGAGAGGGTCCTGTTCACAGGTTTAAGCAATTCATACATCAGAAGCGCCCACGCGATATGAAACGCAACCCCGATAAGCGAGGATGCGAACCCCAGCCAAAGTAACCTCTCGTGTCCCAGGATATTGGCCGCCGTAGCCGCGGCGTCGCCGGAGACGACAAGCCTGTCGAGAATGAACACGCTGGGGGACGCTGCCGTGATGGCTTCGAGCAGTTGAAAGACACCGGCCATCCTAGCCTTAAAACGCGGCGAGGTCTCTGCAATCCGGTCCGTCATTTCGGGTGCGGTCATAAGTGCGAACCTAGGCGGCGACTGACTGCCTTGCCGGAGCCAGCACGAGCAGGGCTACACCGATGACGACGAGTGCAGCCGAGCCATAAAGATCTCCACGCATGTTGGCATTGGGCAAGGCCTGCACGCCCATAACAAGGGCGTGAGCGAGACTCGACCATGCGGCGAAGGCGATCAGGCTGCGATACGCCGATGGGCTCCGGACCGCGACAAGCAAGAAGATGCCGAGCGTGACATAGAGACTCAGCAGCATCACGTCGGAGTATTCGCCCTTCTGTGGGTGCAATAAACGCATCGCCAGCGGATAAATCCCGGCCGTAAAGAGCACTCCGACCACGACCAACACAACCTTCAACACTCGTTCTCGACGCATGGTGGCCTCCTGAGAACGAACTCAGGGTGCAATCCTAGGCGTGGGAAGAAGCGCAAGTCAACGACGGACGGCGCATAGGGAGCCGGGTTCGCAATTAGGTCGAGCCGGTCATGGAAGGCTCTCGCGGCCGATTTGTCTAGAGTCTGGCCGCAGATTAGCAGTTCCTTATCTCGGCTGGCGCGCTGGTACCGCTGCCTGCTGATCGAAGCATGGAGGTCTTAGTCATGTGGAATCTATAGCATACATCCCTAGCATAAAGCGAAACTTAAAGGCTCGTGGTGGCGCAAGAACTATCTCGATTTGGTTCCCAAGGTGCCTGAAGAAAACCGTGCGGGCGCCGATGAAATAGCAGACGCACATCTGCTTTTATCGCTGCACCCCGGAGGACATCTGATGGATCCGAGCCAGCCCGCCTGTGATCCGGGCCAACTGTCCAGTGAAATGGATGAGGTGATCAAGGAGTTCCTGGTCGAGTGCAATGAAGGCCTCGATCGCTTCGACCGCGACCTGGTTGCTCTGGAGAAAGACAGGACCTCGCGCGAACTGCTGGACAGCATCTTTCGCGCCATTCACACCATAAAAGGCACGGGCGGGGTGCTGGGATACGAGAAGCTGGTCTCGATTTCACACATTGGTGAAAGCGTGCTCAGCCGCATGCGCGACGGCCTGTTGCTGCTTTCCCCTGCGATTACTACCGCGCTGCTCACCATGGCCGATGCCTTGCGAAGCATCCTGCAAGACATTGCCGCCGGCGGAACCGAGGGCACCGGAGATTTCTCCGCCGTGCTCCGTCAATTATCCACGGTGCTCGAGCAGGCGCAGCCGCCGGTCGCGGCCAAAACGCCGCTATCCATCGCCGGGCCGCAGCCGGACAGCGCCGCCCCGCCGCTGCTGGGCGAAATTCTGGTGAGCTCCGAAACCTGCAAGCCGGAGGATGTTGTGGCGGCTGTCGAGTTGCAGCAGGAGGGCGATCCGCGCCGCATGGGCCAGATATTAGTCGACAGCCGCGCCGCCGATCCCTCCGCAGTGGTCGAAGGCCTCAAGATGCAAAGCGACTATCGCGAGATCGGGAGCAACACCATTCGCGTCGACGTCGCGCTGCTGGACAAGGTCATGAACCTGGTCGGCGAGCTGGTGCTGGCCCGTAACCAGGTGCTGCAGTTTACCGGGACCCAGAAGGACAGTAGCTTTCTCAGCACCGCGCAACGGCTCAACCTGATCACCACCGAACTGCAGGAAGGGGTCATGAAGACCCGCATGCAGCCCATCGGCAATGTGTGGAACAAGCTTCCCCGCGTAGTCCGCGACCTGTCGGTGGGATGCGGCAAACAGATCGAGATTCGGATGGAAGGGGCGGAGACGGAGCTGGACAAAACCATCATCGAGGCCATCAAGGACCCGCTCACCCATATCATCCGCAATGCTGTTGACCACGGTATCGAAGTGCCGGAGGTACGCGCCGCCAGCGGCAAATCGCGCGAAGGGCATCTGGTGCTGCGCGCCTTCCACGAGGGTGGCCAGGTCAACATCGAGATTTCCGATGACGGCGCCGGCATCGCCACCGAAAAGCTTAAGGCCAAGGCCATCGCCAACGGGATGGTCACTGCCGACCATGCTGCCCGCATGTCGGAGCGCGAGCTGCTGAACCTGGCCTTCGCCCCGGGCCTGTCCACCGTCGAGCAGGTCAGCAACATCTCCGGCCGCGGCGTCGGCATGGACGTGGTGAAAACCAATATCGAGAAGATCGGCGGCATGGTCGATCTGCAGAGCGCCGTCGGCAAGGGCACTCTGCTCAAGATCAAAATCCCCCTGACCCTGGCGATCATTCCGGCGCTCATTGTTACCAGCGGCGGGGAACGCTTCGCCATTCCTCAGGTCAGCCTGATCGAGCTGGTGCGCTCGGAAGGGCAGGAGGCCGGCCACGGCATCGAGAACATTCACGGAGCTTCGGTCTACCGCCTGCGCGGCAACCTGCTGCCCCTGATCTATCTGAACCGCGAGCTGCGCCTGGGAAGCGAATCCGCATCCGGGTCCATCAACATTGTCGTCTTGCAGTCCGGCGACCGGCAGTTCGGGCTGGTGGTCGACGAGATCAACGATACCGAAGAGATTGTCGTTAAACCGCTTTCCAAGCAGTTGAAATCTGTGTCGTGCTTCGCCGGCGCCACCATCATGGGAGACGGCCATGTGGCCCTGATTCTCGACGTGCTCGGCCTCGCGCAAATGACGCGTGTCGTGAGCGAGCTGCATGAGCAGAACGTGGCCAAGCAGGGGCTGAAGTCGGCTGAAAGCGCCGCGCAGCGCGAGGCCTGGCTGCTGTTCCGCATCGGCAAGGACGGGCGGATGGCGATTCCGCTGTCGCTGGTCTCGCGTCTGGAGGAGTTCCCGGCCACCCAGGTCGAGCGCTTCGCCGGGCACGAGGTCATTCAGTATCGCGAGCAGATTATGCCGCTGGTCAGGCTGGCCGAAGCTTTGGGCTATGCCGGCGCCTCCGACAGCGAGCTGCTGCAGGTCATCGTGTACTCCAGCAATGGGCGCAGCGTCGGCCTGGTGGTGGACGAGATTTTGGACATCGCCGATCAATCGGCGGCCGTGCAACAGATCCGCCACGTGGAAACGCTCAAGGGAGCGGCGGTTATCCAGCAACGGGTCACCGATCTGCTGGATGTTCCCGCACTGCTGGCAGCGCAGCAACTGGCGGGCGGCGAAGGAGCGCAGGCATGAAACAGCGTCGGCAACTATGCACCTTCTATCTCCAGAAACTGCTGTTCGGGGTGGAAGTGGAAAAGGTCCAGGAAGTCATCCGCTACCAGGAGATGACCCGCATCCCGCTGTCGCCGGAGGTGATTGCCGGGCTGATCAATCTGCGCGGCCAGATTGTGACGGCAGTCGATCTCCGCCGGCAGCTCGAACTGCCCGCCCGCAGCGGCGGCGAGTTGCCCATGAACGTCGTCATCCGCCGCGACGATGGTCCCATCAGCCTGCTGGTGGACGAGATTGGCGACGTGGTCGAAGTCGATGAGCAATTGTTCGAGCCGGCGCCCGATACGCTCGATGCCCATGGCCGGGAATTCATTCGCGGCGTTTACAAACTGAAGCAACAGCTGCTGCTTTTGCTGGATACCGAGAAAGCCATGTCGGTCGTGGGCACCCACCCGGCCTAGCACGATCAGGACCACCCGCAGAACAGCCACAAGGAGAGTACATGCTACAGGCGCACAGCAAAGGAAACGGTATTCACAAACAGCGGCTGAACGGGGAAGACGGGCCGCACTCGGCCGCCCTGCTCGATCAGCCGCAACTGGCCGACGAAGTTCATCGCCTTACGGCGGCCCTGCGTTCGGGAAACATTCATGAGCGGGCGCGGCTGGAAGGCTTCGAGCCCGAAGAACACGAACTGCTCCAGGACCTCAATCAGGCACTGGACACCCTCGCCGCACCGCTGGCCGCTGCAACGGAATTCCTCGGCTGCCTCAGCCAGGGCAAGATTCCGCAGAAGATTGCAGCCGATTTTGCCGGCGACCTCAATATCACCAAGGCCAACCTGAATGCCTGCGTCGATGCCCTGGGCGGGGTGGTGGAAGTCAACAACGTGCAGGAACGCATGGCGGTCAACGACATGTCGGTCCAGGCCGCCGAGACCTATCCGGGAATCTTCGGCGAGTTATGCCGCTCGACGAATATAGCCCAAGGGCGCATTCTCAATGCCGTCCGGATCTCAAAACAGATTGCCATCGGCGATTTCAAGCAGGAGTTGGAGACGTTGGAAAAGGTCGGCAGACGTTCCGAAAGGGACGAGCTGGTTCCGGCCTTTATCACCATGATGCGAGCGGTGGATGCCGTGGTCGCCGATGCCGAAATGCTGGAGAATGCAGCGGCTGAGGGCAAGCTGACCACCCGCGCCGATGCCGGCAAGCACAGCGGGGAGTTCCGCAAAGTCATCGCCGGATTCAATGCGACTTTGGACTCCGTTGTCGGGCCGCTGAATGTTGCGGCCGACTATGTAGACAAAATCAGCAAGGGCAACATCCCCCCTAAGATCACGGATAACTACAACGGCGATTTCAACACCGTCAAGAACAACCTGAACCAGTGCATCGAGGCCCTCAACGGCCTGACCGAAGAGATGACTCGCATGTCGGACGCGCACAATGCCGGCGACATCGATGCCATGATTCCGCCGGAGAAGTTCGAAGGCGCCTACCGCGCCATGGCCAAAGGTGTAAACGACATGGTCTTCGGCCATATCGCGGTCAAAAAGAAGGCCATGGCTTGTATCGCGGAGTTCGGCAAAGGCAACTACGACGCCCCGCTGGAGAAGTTCCCTGGCAAGAAGGCCTTCATCAACGAAAACATCGAGCGGCTACGCTCCAATGTGAAAAGGTTCATTGGCGACATGACCCATATGTCGGAAGCGCACAACGCCGGCGACATCGATGCCATGATTCCGGCGGAAGAATTCGAAGGCGCCTACCGCGCCATGGCCAAGGGTGTAAACGACATGGTCTTCGGCCACATCGCGGTCAAGAAGAAGGCCATGGCCTGTATCGCCGAGTTCGGCAAGGGCAATTTCGAAGCGCCGCTGGAGAAGTTTCCCGGCAAGAAAGCGTTCATCAACGACACTATCGAACAAGTGCGGACCCACCTCAAGGCGCTCATCACCGACGCCAACCTGCTGGTGCAGGCGGCAGTGGACGGCAAGCTCTCCACTCGCGCCGACGCCACCAAACACGGCGGCGATTTCCGCAAGATCGTCGAAGGGATCAATGCCACGCTCGATGCGGTGATCGGTCCGCTGAATGTCTCCGCCGATTACGTGGACAAAATCAGCAAGGGCAACATTCCCGCTAAGATCACCGACAATTACAACGGCGATTTCAACACCATCAAGAACAACCTGAATACCTGCATCGACGCTATCGGCGCACTGGTCGCCGACGCCAACCTTCTGGTCGAGGCGGCGGTGGCCGGCAAACTGACCACCCGCGCCGACGCCACCAAACACGGCGGCGACTTCCGCAAAATCGTCGAAGGCGTCAACGCTACCCTGGATGCGGTCATCGGACCCTTGCAGGATGTCGGTCAGGTGCTGGAGAAACTTGCTGGCGGAGATCTTACGGCGCAGGTAGTAAGCGAATATGCCGGCGATTTCGGACAGCTGAGAACCGCGGTGAATGCGCTGGCGAACCAGGTGCGCACGGCCATCCAGGCGATCGGGGCCAATGCGACGACCCTGGTTTCGGCGGCGGAAGAGCTCAACAAGGTCAGCCAGCAGATGAGCGCCAGTGCGGACGAGACAGCGACCCAGGCCAACGTGGTTTCGGCCGCTTGCGAGCAGGTTGCCAACAATGTCCAGACCGTCGCCACCGGGGCCGACGAGATGGGCGCCAGCATCAAGGAAATCGCCAAGAACACCGCCGACGCGACGCGGGTCGCCACCACGGCGGTCAAATCGGCGGAGTCCACCAACGTCACCATCGGCAAGCTCGGAGTCAGCAGCGCCGAGATCGGGCAGGTGATCAAGGTGATCACCTCGATTGCCCAGCAGACCAACCTGCTGGCATTGAACGCCACCATCGAGGCGGCCCGTGCCGGCGAAGCAGGAAAAGGGTTCGCCGTGGTGGCCAATGAGGTGAAGGAGCTGGCCAAGGAGACGGCCAAGGCCACCGAAGACATCAGCCGCAAGATCGAGGCGATCCAGACCGATACCAAAGGAGCGGTCGAGGCCATCGGGCAGATCGGCACCGTGATCGTGCAGATCAACGACATTCAAAACACGATCGCCAGCGCGGTCGAGGAGCAGAGCGCCACCACCAACGAGATCAGCCGCAATCTGGCGGAGGCGGCGCGCGGCAGCTCCGAGATCACCAAGAACATCACCGGAGTGGCGGAGGCGGCGCGCAGCACCACCGCCGGCGCCACCGATACCCAAAAGTCGGCGCAATCGCTGGAACGCATGGCTGCCGAACTGCAAGGTCTGATCTCGCAATTTAAGTACTGACGGTATTGGCCGATGATGGCTGCGGGAGATTCTTCCTGCAGCCATCATCGATTCTTGTTCCCGCGACGGACGCAGACAGGAGATGCAATGCGCGCCTTGATCGTAGATGACTCTTCGGCAATGAGGGCGATCCTGGGCATGACGCTCAAGCGGCAAGGCTTCGAGATTGTGCAGGCCAAGGACGGGATGGATGCACTGGCAGTGCTGACGAAAATCGAACCGGTCGATCTGATTTTGATCGACTGGAACATGCCGGTGATGAACGGATTGCAATTGCTCGAGCGCATCCGCCAGCAACCCCAGTACGAGCACACCCAGATCCTGATGGTGACCACGGAAACCGGCATGGGCCAGATGTCAGAAGCGCTGTCAGCGGGCGCCAATGAGTACATCATGAAGCCGTTTACCGCCGAGATGGTGACGGACAAGTTGCGGCTGGTAGGACTATGAGCTCGCTTTCGCGCAAGATCCGGGTGCTGGTGGTTGACGATTCGGTGGTCATGCGGCGGCTGCTGTCGGAGGTCATCTCCTCCGATCCGGAACTGGAAGTGGCCGGCTACGCAGCCAACGGGCAGATTGCTCTTGCACTGTTCGACCAGGTATGCCCCGACATTGTCACCCTGGATGTCGAGATGCCGGTGATGAACGGCCTGGAGACGTTGAAGGCCATGCGCGCTGCCCGCCGCGTGCTTCCAGTCATCATGTTCAGCACCCTGACGGAGCGCGGCGCCGAGGCCACCATCGATTCGCTGGCCTTGGGCGCAAGCGACTACGTTGCCAAGCCGATAGATTCCGGCAACTACAATTCTGCCCGCGAGCGCATACGCGAGGCCCTGCTTCCCAAGATCAAGGCTTTGTGCCAGAGATCGGTCGCCGAGCAAGCGCCGCAATTTGTCTCGCGCCCGCCGTCAACCCGGCACATCAAGCTGCTGAGTCGAATCCAGGTGGTCGCCATCGGATGCTCCACGGGCGGTCCGAATGCCCTGGCGCAAGTGCTGCCCGGCATTCCGGCAGACTTCCCGGTGCCGCTGTTGATTGTGCAGCACATGCCTGCGGCCTTCACCCGCTTCCTGGCGCAGCGCCTCACGGCCCTCTGTCAGCTCGGTGTCGCCGAGGCTGTAGATGGTGAGGTGCTGGAGCCGGGCCGAATGTGGGTAGCCCCCGGTGGCTATCACCTCGCGGTGGCCCGCCAGGGTCAAGAGACGCGATTGCGTATCAACCAGGAGGCGCCGGAAAACTCCTGCCGTCCTTCGGCGGATGTACTGTTCCGTTCGGTGGCGCAGGTCTATCCCGGCCACGTTCTGGCGGTGGTGCTGACCGGCATGGGACAGGATGGGCTTCGGGGATGTGAGCTGTTGGCCCAGATGGGCGCGGAGATTGTGGTTCAGGACGAGCCGACCTCGGTGGTGTGGGGCATGCCCGGCTTTGTTGCCAAGGCCGGACTCGCCGATGCCGTTCTGCCGATCTCCGATATTGGTCCTCACATCGTGCGGCGCGTAACCGCCTTTCGGCCGATTACGAGCGGCTTATCCCAGCTGGCGGGAGTGGCGACATGAGCCTGGCAGCAATCGACTTCGACTACTTGCGGACGCTGGTGAAAAATCACACGGCCATCGTGCTCGACCCGGGCAAGGAATATCTGGCCGAGACCCGCCTGGCTCCGCTGGTCAGCGAGCAGGGTTGCTCCTCGGTACAGGAGTTGCTGGGGGTATTGCGGCGCCAGAGCTTCAATGGTCTGCATCGCAAAGTCCTCGATGCCATGACCAACAATGAAACCTGGTTCTTCCGCGACTGCAATTGTTTTGCGGCGCTCACTGAGTTCATTCTCCCGGAGATGATGAAGCGCCGCGCCGCCGAGCGCAAACTTGCCATCTGGAGCGCCGCCTGTTCCAGCGGGCAGGAGCCTTACAGCATCGCCATCGCGATCAGCGAGCAGTTCAGCGTGCCGGGTTGGACCTTCTCCATACTG
>Ga0181532_10005790_pt1 | contig 10401 bp, 9 predicted proteins | sample PEATcosm2014_Bin_33_FD_119768 | JGI IMG/M metagenome (GOLD analysis project Ga0181532, IMG submission 119768) | Peatland microbial communities from MTU Mesocosm Facility, Houghton, MI, USA - PEATcosm2014_Bin11_30_metaG | ecosystem: Environmental > Terrestrial > Soil > Wetlands > Peat | place... | reverse complement strand
AGGTGCTGAAGCAGTGCGGCAACGACTTCTCGCGCGCCAATGTCATGAAGCAGGCGGAGAGCCTGCACGATATCGAGAATCCAACCCTGCTGCCGGGAATCAAGATCAGCACCAGCCCGACCGATCATCGCCCGATCAGGGCCATGCAAATGGTGCGCTGGGACGGTAAGACCTGGGTTCGTTTCGGCAACCTGATCGAAGGCACCAACGCATAAGCGCACAAGATCGTCTCCTGCCCGGAGCGCGGGAGTGATCAAGGCCACGTGAGTGCCCGGGGAAAAGCGGAATTCCGTCACCCTTGGCGCTTGCGTCGCGCCCTCGCTGCTTTGCTACCGGTCGTCGGTTCGTCCCCTATTCTGGCCTGCTGCCGGCGGTCATTTCGGCGTTCAGTACGAGCCCGGCGAACGTGATCTGCAACCAAAGTGCCTCGGCGGCCACGCAGCCCGCTCTGCCGGACGTTCCGCAACACCGCGCTTTGACCATATGGCTTCGGTCTACCGGCAGCTGGTGGTACCCGCGCGCTATGACACTGTGATTGCCGACGAAACCAGTACCCCGATTGTGGCGCTCCCGGCCCCTTGCGGCAGCGCCCAAAGGTAGAACGTGCCGGTTGTGGCGGGGGCGTTGAACCACTGACCCCAGCCGTTGGTTTGGCCGTCCGTGGTGGTTGCGATCAGGCCCGTCGTCGGGACCGAGGTGTTGCTTGCCGACCACGCGAATGAGGCTCCGGTCACGGCCGTTGGCGCGGCAACCGCAGTGATGTTCACCCCGGTGTTCGGAGCAACCGGCGAATTGTGGACCTGTGAGGCGCCAACTTGCCAGGATCCCCACGCGATCGTGCAGCCCCAGGTCGTGCCCGTTGTGACCGCTGACCAGGCGCCTGGGCTTGCGGCGGCATTGGTGGCCTGGACTTCGACGTCGATCGCGGTTGCGCCGGCCAGGCCAGTCAGCGTGTATGGGCTGGTCACTCCCGACACGTTCGTCCAGGTGCCGGCGCCGGACGGGCTGGAGCGTAAATTATAGCCGGTAGCGGCGCCATGCGTGCCGTCGACCGCTGGGGCCGTCCAGGTCACTGTGAGCTTCGAATTGGTGCCATCTGCCGGCGGCGCGACGCTGGTGATTGCCGGAGCGTTCGGTGCATAGGGCCCCGTCGCGGCCGTGGTGAGCGTGCTGGTGGACGACCACTCGCTCGTGCCGGCGGCATTTGTGCTCTGAAGTTGTACGTCGATTGCTGCCCCGGCCAGCAGACCAGGCAGATCAAAGGGGCTGGTAACTCCTGACACCACTGTCCAGGTGCCTGCACCGGAGGGGCTGGAGCGCAGGTTAAACCCGGTGGCGGCACCGTGCGTGCTGTCGATTGCCGGGGCTGTCCAGCTCACCATGAGGTCGCTGCCGCTCCCCTCGTTCAAGGTTGCGGCGCCAGGCGCGTCCGGCGGTTGCGGCGTTACCGTACCGAGTGCCGCCGGCACAGCCGGCTCGCCGCCCCTCCCGCGCCCCGGCTGAGCCCATCTGGTCTGCGGCGGCGGCGAGTTCGGGTGGCCAAGAGCGTGTACCGCGACCATGTGCTTGTTGGGTGAGGGTGGCGTTTTGGATTTTGGCATTCCTATGCGGCTCCTGTTAGTGCCGCGTGGATATGGTAGTTAGAGCGTGGCAATCCAGATGTTAGTGGAACTTTCGTTGTGCCCGCAACGAAGCAGTCTTGAGGTAATGCGATCAAACCCTGATACTCACGGTTTTCGCACCATGGCGCTCTTTAGACCTGCCCATAGAATGGCCAGAACACCTTAGGAGCCGCACCGTCTTTCAATATTTAGGCGCGCCGGCATCCCGGGAATTTGGCACTACGGCAAGGCCGATGCCGGTATTGTCTGATATCCGGTTTGGTGCATATGACATTCTAACAATCGTAGTAGAGTAGTAGATTTGAACGTGCCACGATAAATCAACTAACATCAGTAGAGTATTCTCCAACAAATGTCGACCATTACCGGGTCGACGTCAGTCACGGCGACCCGTCGGCAGATTACCCGGTGGCGGCATATGGGATTTCACTGGCCGCGTCGTACGCCGCGAACACAGTCGTGCCTGGATCGATTGCTGGAGCGACACCGGTTACAGCCTCGATTGCGTCAATGCGACCTCCGGCCGATCACGCGGCGACGGGCTGCCGACGCTGATCGGCCGACCCACCCCATTAGTGTCGACGCAACAATCTATCCCGTCCGCAACGCAACGTCGACCTGACCCGGCCACGCCGAGACTTCAGTGCAACAGGTTCAGCGTGTTGCTGGCGTCATCGACAAACCACACCTTACCGTCACCGAGCGGAAGCAAGCCGAACAGGGCCCCCGCGCCGGGCGGGCTGCCGGTGTTGTCCAGCAACTCATGTGCGAGATGCTTGCCATCAGGTGCGAACTCGGAGATGAAACCGTCGCCTGAATTGACCGCCAGTATGTGGCCATCGCGGGCTACCGCCAGCCCGAGGGGGCCGTTCAGAAACCCATTGTCCGTCAGGGTCATGCCCGGTCCGGCCGAATTGCTTCGGCTGAGCGGGTTTGTCACAACTGGGATCCGGTTGCCCAGTGTATCAGCGACATACAGTAACTGAGCGTCGTCGCCGTCCTTGAACCATGTGCAGTCCGTCGCCGCATACCCTGTGCATGGGGCCTGCCTGCCAGGTGCGAGCCCGGTCGGCCCGATCACCAGCGCCGCGGGATCGGTACGCTCAGGGAGCCCCGACGCGATCACCGCGGTCACTGTGGACCTCGGCCGACCGTTGTCCAGGTCGAAATCGAGCCGCACCACCGTGCCCTTGTTGACCACGTTGCCGCCTGCCGCGACGGTGCCGTTGAGCACGTTGGTGAAGAACAGCGATGCATCGAAGCCACGATCGTCAGCCGTCATGTCCCAGGGACCGTTGATCGGCCCACCGGAGAACGTCTCCACCGGCACGCCCTGACTGTTCAGAACGATCAGACAGCCGGCCTTGGCCGTTGCAGCGGTGCCGTCGGTTGTCGGCAGGCTGCCGACAATCACCCAGCCCGCCCGCAAGGCGACCAGCGCCGTCATCAAACCCACACCACCTGGACAGGGACCCGGCAATTTGGTTGCATCGATAGTGGCGAACGGGCTGACCTTGCCGTTCGGCGCGACATCGACGATCGTCGTCCCGGTACCCTGAAGATTATTACTGTTGTTGAAGTTGCTGACCAGAGTGTGCCCTTCCTGCAGCCGGCCCGCGGTTACCGGCACGCGCGCGATACCGTACGGATTGACGTCGCCGTTTTTCGGAACCGTCGAGGCAATGGTCGATATTGTGCGTAGATTATCGAGTATCACGCCACCATCCGCGCGCGCTGGGGACACCGAAGATGGGGAAGCGACCGCGGCGAGCAGCGGTACGGCGAGCAGAGCAGACAAGGACGGCTTCATCATTGATAACCCCTCGGGGTCGGAATGTTGTTGTACGGTGTCGCGCCGTACTGCGCTGAGGCGATACCTCGGCGCCGGTGTGCAGTGATCGACCGCTGAACAGACGGAGTCGGCAGAGGTTTATTCCTTGACTGTTCCATGACGTCGACGCATCGACCGTGCGCTGGCAGGCTTCGCGTCCCGGACGCCCGACCTGACCGGCGATCGATCGTTCTGAGGCAATCCGTTACGAGCCATCCTGCGTGCTGGGTTACAAGCCGTTCGCATCGCGGTAGGCTTGATCCCGGACCGCCAAACCGAACGGTCGTTTCGAGGGAGCAATTCATGCCAACTGCCATCCGCCTCGCCCTGATTGGCGCGACGATCATTGTCGCCGCGCCCGTGCAAGCCCAGTTGATCACGCATAAGGATTTGTCGGAGGCAATGGCGCTGACGATTGCGCGGACCGCGATGGCGACCTGCACGGCGAATGGCTATCATGTATCCGTCACCGTGCTAGGTCGTAACGCCGAAGTGATTGTTCAGTTGCGCGGCGACGGTGCCTCGCCGCATACGTTCGAAAACAGTTTTCGTAAGGCTTACACAGCGCGCACGTTTCGGATCCCTTCCGGCGAGATCGCCAAACGTTTCAAAGACGATCCGAGTTACTTCGCGGTTCACCTGAGCAACGTGATCCCTGCCCAGGGTGCGTTGCCGATCAAGGTGGAGGACGATGTGGTGGGCGCTGTTGGCGTCTCCGGCTCGCCAGGCGGCGAGAAGGATGAGGTTTGCGCCCAGGCGGGGATCGACAAGGTGGCCGGCGAACTGAAATAACGTGCAGTCGCTTGCGGATGCCCACCAGAAAGCGCAAATCATGCTGCGTCGGAACAGGGTTGGGCCAACCTGTAGTAGTCACCGTCCGGCCACTCGGCGAGGCGGTTGCAGCGGGGCTCCCACTCCGCCGGATCGTTGACATACTGGCATAACGCATCGTCTCAGAGGGAGAGGCCCAGGATGCCGGCTCAGCCGTTGGTCCGCAGACAGCTGTGGCAGTTGGCTGCCGGCGCCGCCGCGCTCGCCGCAATCGGTTCCGCCCGGGCGCAAGCGACACATGCCGTGCGGTATCGCGCCACCATCGACACAGTTGCTCCCGACAGTCTCAGCCTGACCACGCGCGCCGGCCAGCAACTGACCCTGACGTTTGCCTCCGATACCGTGATCCTCGCGGTCGTTGCGATGAAGCTGGAGGACATCAAACCGGGTGCGTATATCGGTGCCGCTGCGATGCCGCAGCCAGATGGGACCCAGCGCGCGCTGGAAGTGCACGTGTTCCCGGAAAATATGCGCGGCACCGCCGAGGGCCACGGGCCGTTCGACCTCAAGCCGCTCAGCACCATGACGAATGGCACCGTCGGGGCGGTGACCGGCAGTGTGGGGCGCACGTTCACGGTGACCTACCAGGACGGACAGAAGACCATCGTCGTGCCACCCGACACACCGGTGGTGACGTTCGAGCTGGGTTCGCCGGCCCTGCTGGTGCCGGGGGCACACGTGATCGTGATGGGGATTGAGGCGAGTGATGGCAGTCTCTCAGCGACCCGGATCCTGGTTGGAAAGAATGGGCTGGTGCCGCCGATGTGACGTGCCGGCCTCGATGTTGGCATGTTTCGCCAGGCGATGAGAAATATCAGGCGCGTTCGGTAAGGCCGATTGTGCCGGTATGGACCCGCGCCAGCCACCCCGCGAGAATGGTCCGAACCGCGGGCTCTGCATAACGTGATACGACGAACGCCAGAAAGAGACAGACGGCGATCGCGATGACCAGCGCGGCAGAATCGGAGACATATTGTCGCATCGTATTGATGATGACGTAGCCGACGAATTGATGGAGAAGATAGAGCGGGTAAGTCATAAGACCAATTACGCGCATGATATTAACAAAATGCGGACCGAAGCCTACAAGGGCGTTGTTCCATCGTATCGACGCCACGATCGCTGCGATGCAGACAAACCAGGTCAGCATCGACATGATGGCCGGTTGGTGAACCCCGCTCAGGTTGTCCACGACATACGCGACATACCTGATTTCAAGCAATCCACCAATCACGAACACCAGCGTGCAACCAAGCTCCAGACCGCTCAGGCGTCGCTATTTGGCGAGGCACAGGATGCGCCCAAGGCGAAGAAACAGCCGTGGTGCAGAAGCAGGAGATCAGTGGCCCGAAAAATCGCAGTGCGAGGCAGGGTGTCGATTGTGCCGAACGTGTTCTCCGTTGCAAACTGCAGGATCCAAAATGCGCTACTGATCAATCCAATCAGACCAACACTTTGAAAATGCGATTGAACATTTCAGATGCTATGACCGCAAACACGACCGCATAAAAGTCGCGCTCAATACCCAGCGTCCAATACGGGGATCGAGGCGAGTGACAACAGCCTCTCGTCGACGCGGGTCCTGGTCGGGATGATAGGACTGGTGCCGGCGATGTGATGCGGCAATGCGACGGTAGTTCCCGCCAATCAGCAGGTTTGACGGTCCTTGATGGTAATGGCAGGGCTCGTTGGGGCCACGATGATGCGTTGAGAACAGCGGTGCGAAACGGTCATCGTTGGTTGCCAGGTGAATTCGGGCGAGTCCGCCGCCATCATTCTGATTATCGGTCTCTCCTATCTTCACGTTTTATTAATCCAGCACCGCCTATCCTTGCTGATCGGCAGAGGCGCAGGGGCGGATGGCTGACGCGGAATCCCTGGTTAAGCACCAGTTCATCACAGTTCGGCGAGGTCCGGTGGGAGCATGATGACTTCGTCATTGGATCCGGTGGCGAAATTCGCCCTATCGGTCCATCCGGCGCGCGGGTGTTGGCCGACGTGCTCGCGCACGATGGCGGCGCCGAAGGAACGCTTTGAGCTGGCTCCGCATGACGGCGGTCGGATTGAGCCGCAAGCGATCGAACCCGGTCGACGTCAGGTTTCGTGCCTAACGGTCAGGTTACCTGATTGCGATCAGACGCTGTGCCAATGACAACCCCGAATCTCGTCGAGCGGCTACCGTCATTCCGGCTGGATGGACGGCTTGCGGTCATCACCGGCGCGAGCCAGGGGCTTGGCAGGCAATTCGCTGAAGCCTTCGCCCTCGCCGGGGCTCGGCTGCTGCTGGCCAGCCGGCAGGAGGATTTGCTGCACGAGGTGCAGCAGAGCATCGCCGACGCCGGCGGTCGCGCCGACGTGTGCACGACCGACGTGCGGGACATAGCCCAGATCAAAGGGCTCGCAGATCGCGCCCGACTGATTGCCGAGGGCGAGGGCCTCGATCTGGTGCTGGTCAACAATGCCGGTCTCGCCTTCACCAGGCCGGTCTTCGGAGTGACCGAAGCGGAATATGACAACGTCCTCGATATCAATCTCAAGGGGACCTTCTTCGCCTGCCAACATTTGGGTCTGGTGATGGTGGAACGCGGCTATGGTCGGATCATCAATCTGTCGTCAACCTGGTCGGTCGGCACGGATGCGGGGAAAAGTGTCTACTGTGCGGCGAAGGCAGGTGTTTCCCATCTGACTTCGGCTCTGGCCACCGAGTGGGGGCCGCTTGGTGTGCGGGTTTGCGCTCTGGCACCAACCACCACGCTCACCGAAGCGACAAAACAATCGTTGGCGGCCAACCCCGAGCGGGCAAGGAGGCTGCTCAGCCGTATTCCGCTTGGCTGTTACGCAAGGCCGGAGGACCTTCTCGGAGCGGCAATTTTCCTGGCCAGCCCAGCGGCGGATTTCATGACCGGCCAGACGCTGTTGGTCGACGGCGGTTGGGCGGCGTGGTGACCTATCGGAATCGGGCGTGCGGCGAACATGACCTTATAGGAATAAAATCTCCGTGCCCGCAACGTTCAGCGGCAGGAGGTAGCATTGTCTCGTGGCGTGCTTGCGGTGGGCGCTCTCAGGTCCGGCGGGTTGGTCATTCCGCAACGTACGACGCGAGCCTTCAGACGTCCGCATGTTGATCCATGGAGAATGACGCGCATGAGCCAGATCGCTGCCCCGCTGGGTGGAGTACCAGTTCGGGATAACACGAGGCTGCGCGCCATCGTCGCGGGCACTCTGGGCAACATATTGGAGTGGTATGACTTCTCGGTGTTCGGGTTTCTCGTGCCGTCGCTTGCCGGCGCGTTCTTTCCGAAGGCGTCGCACCTGGCGCAACTGCTGTCCACATTCGCCGTGTTCGGAGTGGGTTTCCTGGCGCGCCCCGTCGGCTCGGTGCTGATCGGTTTCTATGGCGATCGGGCCGGGCGTCGCGCGGCTCTGACACTCACCGTCGGATTGATGGGCGTTTCCACATTCGCCATTGGGTTGCTGCCGACTTATGCGACTGCCGGGATCTGGGCTCCCGTGTTGCTTACGGTGGCACGGCTGGCGCAGGGCTTTTCCGCCGGCGGGGAGTGGGGCGGTGCGGCAACGTTCATGGTGGAATATGCCTCCGAGGGCCGGCGCGGCTACGTCGGCAGCTGGATGCAGCTCAGTGTCGTCGCCGGGCTGTTGCTTGGCTCGGCGTTTGCCGCGATCCTGGCCTGGGGAATTGGCCATGAAGCGCTGGCGGCCTGGGGCTGGCGAATTCCGTTCCTGTGCGGCATCGTGGTTGCCGGTTTTGCGGTGTATTTCAGCCGGCGACTGCCGGATACGCCAAAATTCGAAGCGATCGAAAAGCGGCAGACGGTTGCCCGCAATCCGCTGCGCGACCTGTTCACCACGCATATTCGGGCGCTGTTCACCCAGTTCGGCCTGACGATTTTCAATACCGCGAGTTTCTATATCACTTTGATCTACATGCCGGCATGGCTGACCTCGGTGGTGAAGATGTCGCAGGACCAGGCGTTACTGGTCAGCACGATCGGGTTGGTGGTGTTCGTTGGCGTCACACCCATCGTTGGTGCGTTGTCCGATCGGATCGGGCGCAAGCCGGTGCTGATGACGTCCTGCATTGGTTTCATTGCGCTGTGCTACCCACTGTTCAACCTGGCGAGCGGGGCCGCCTTCGGAACCGTGCTGACGGTGCAGATCATTCTGGTGCTGCTAACAGCGACCTATGCCGCCTGCACGCCGGCCGCGTTTGCGGAGTTGTTCCCGACCCGGGTGCGTTATTCCGGCCTTTCGATCGGCTACAATCTTGCGGTGATGCTGTTCGGAGGGTTCGCGCCATTCATCGCCACGTGGTTGGTGTTCGAGACCGGCAACAGCCTGGCGCCCACGTTTTACGTGATCGGTTGCGCGATCGTCACTCTGGGCTTTGTATTGAAAATCCGGGAAACTGCGTTTACGCCATTGCGCGAGTGACCATCTGCAATCGTCCTCGCCCGCTGCGAGCCGCTGCGAGCCGCTGCCCGTCGCGATCGATGACTCGATCAATGGCCCGGCCATGTTCGGGCAGGACATCACGGTGGCAGGCCTTATGATCAGTTGCAGTGGCGCTATCTGGTTATCGCCGATGTTGGCGGTCGTTTTGAGCGCCATCTGCGGATGGAATGCGGCGGTTTGCAGAGTTACGATTCCGGTTCGCGGTGGCCTCCTGCTCGCCGCCGATCTGGAGTACCCGCATGAACGAAGACGAGCGGATTTGGGCCGTCAAAGGGCTTCTATTCTACGATGTGAAAAGTCCGTCTCTTCGGCATATTCGTGATCCGCATTCGATAACAAGGTTAGCGCAGGAAATCGTTAGAAGAATAGACCGGAACAATTCCATTTGGGGGAAGTGGGATGGTCAACGTGAGCTCCTACTGAAATCGGCTGTGGGCTGCTGGATACCCCTCGAAGCCATGCGGGACTTCCTCAACCGCATGCCTGGCCCGCCGCTTACGATGACGGACGTTGCCCAACGCCTCAAGGCCGTTTGGGAGGAGGAGCATGATCGATATCCAAATGAGCAGTTCCAGCCAGGATGCCTTGCATTGTTCGAAAGGGAAATGGCTGACGGCACAGAACTCCCGGCGATCATTGAACTGCTCCGGGACCACGTGGACCAGGAGGAAAAGCGCATACGGATCGAGCAACGCGAAAGCTATCAGCAATATCGTGAGCAAGACCGAATGTCGCGCGAGCAGCGGTTGCTGTCAGGTGCGGACTGCAATTGAACCCAACTGCAAAAATCGAAGAATTGGTATCGCCGTGCCAACGGCAGAACCTACCGTCTGTCACCGACCAAAGACAAAATATGGAGTCTCCATCGTGTAAGCGCGATGTCGGATGAGGAAACGGGTGGCCTGGTGGGCAAGTATCGGCTGCGCGGGGACGCGTCGAAGATGGTGGCGGAAGTCGCATACCAACCTGAGCCCAAATGGTAGAATGCGCACAGATCGGATCAGGCGGCGCGGCGTGCGGTCAGACGCTCGAGAATCGGCGCGAACGCTGAGGCGGCGGCCGCATCCAACTCGAACGCCAAATGCGCGATCCCCTCTGCCTGGGCTCGCACGGTGAATGGCAGTGACAACTGAGTGCCACTCAGAACCAGCGTGCCGCGCGATCCTTGCTGCATCGCCGGAGCACCGCGCAACGCGACACCCCCTGCGGAAAGATCGCTGACCCGGGCCTCATGAGATGCCCCACCGATCGTCAATCGGCACGTCAGTTCCACCGGATATCGCGGGGTGTCACGCCGCTCCGCCTCAGGGGTAGATGACCGCACCACACGGATCACGGTGTGCCGTAGTTCGTCAACTTGTTGGTGCAAAGCGGTTGCATTATCGCGTACCGCCACCGCGTGCTGGCCGGTTTGCTCCGCCTCCCCCGACACTTCGTCGATCCGTTGCGTCATCTCGTTGGCAGCCGACGCCGTTTCGGTCACGTTGCGCGCGATCTCCGCCGTCGCCGCACCCTGTTCCTCCACTGAAGCAGCGATCGAGGTGGCAATCTGACTGACCTCGCCGATCGTTTGCTCGATGCGGGCAACCGCCTGGACCGAGGCGTTGGTGGCCGAGCGAACCTCGCCGATATGGCGTGTGATCT
>Ga0181532_10005788_pt1 | contig 10403 bp, 15 predicted proteins | sample PEATcosm2014_Bin_33_FD_119768 | JGI IMG/M metagenome (GOLD analysis project Ga0181532, IMG submission 119768) | Peatland microbial communities from MTU Mesocosm Facility, Houghton, MI, USA - PEATcosm2014_Bin11_30_metaG | ecosystem: Environmental > Terrestrial > Soil > Wetlands > Peat | place... | reverse complement strand
CGCTGGTTTTCACAAGTGCAATAGAATCACTGCGGAGGAGTGGCAGAGTGGTTGAATGCGGCGGTCTTGAAAACCGTTAGGCTCGAAAGGGCCTCGGGGGTTCGAATCCCTCCTCCTCCGCCATATCCTAGAAACACAGTAAACACGCACAATTTCTGCCCTTGCTACACTCGTGATACAATTAGATCACGAGGTGGGACCGTGGCTAGGGTCTATATCCGTCGAAAAGAGCCGGGAAAAGGCTGGCGCTACAAGGCCGTCCCGAAGGGTGCGGGACGCCGCCCGACGCTAGAACCGGGTGCGAAGTTCCACGTTCGTTACCCCGATGCCTCTGGCAAGTTCGTGTGGAGCCAAGCATACAACACGTTCGAGGAAGCGCAGCGGGAAGCCGCTGGCCTTGAGTTGAACGCTAAAGCTGTTGCGATGGGTCTGTCTTTGGAAGAGTTCAAGGACCGCCAGAACGCCAACCGCACACCGCTCAAGAAAGCCATCGAGTATTTCCTTTCAGAGGCGAAGAAGACGAAAAAGAGCAAGACCGTCGTCGGATACGAACTGAACCTGCAACAGTTCGAGGAGTCGTTAGGCGGCAAGGTTCGGTTTCTGGACGAGATCAGAAAACCGCAGTTGCAGGTGTTCAGGGATTATCTCGCTGGCAAGGGATACGAGGCGAGAACTCTCCACAATCGCATGATGACGGTGCTGTCGCTGTTGAAGGCGAACCGCATCAAGACCGACTTCTCGCTAAGCAACGATCTGCCTGAGTTCGAAGAAGAACCTGCTGTGCCATATGAACCTGCCGAACTCGGTAAACTGTTCGCAGCGATGACCGACGAAGAAAAGATTCGCTACAAGTTCTTCCTCGGGACAGCTTGCCGAGACAAGGAAGTCACCTACGCATCATGGCAGGACATCAATTTCGCCCGTGGCATCTATCACGTCCGGCGAAAACAGGATGTCGAGTTCACGCCGAAGAAGCACGAAAGCCGTGACGTGAAGATGCCGACAGAATTGGTGGAGATGTTGAAGGAGCGGAAGAAGAAGGCACCCCACCCACGTTGGATTTTTGTCAACGACGAAGGCCGACCCGACAATCACTTCCTCCGCAAGTTCAAGCGCATCGCCCTGCGTGCCAAGGCGAACTGTGGGCACTGCACCGCACCGTGGACCGCTGGACGGTACCACACCACCCGGAAGATCGAAGTAATGTGCGCAACACACCCGGTCTGCCAGCATCACTACCTACATCGTTTGCGTAAGACGTGCGCCAGCAACTGGGAAGCGAGCGGCGTTCCCGTTCGCACAATTCAGTACATGCTGGGGCATAAGAGTTTAGAAACGACACAGAGGTATCTCGGCATCGCGAATCTGGATTCGTTAACTGACAAGATCGACGCAGCGGCAACCAGATCGTGATTCTGCAAGATGGGCACGATTTCCCTATCGCTCCAAGGCTAATTGTTTAATCGTCTTCTCCACGCGGTCTTCGTTTCCATCAACCCACGCTGTTGCGCTAAGACTCAATTCGGACACCAACGCGGCCCCCACTAATTTGCTCTCATGCTCCGGTATCGCGCAATCGGTGCAGTAATCGAAGGTAATAGGATTTTGCAGTCGATCACGTGGGCGTAGAGCACCCCTGCCATTCTCGTTGAATCGAAAATAGCGACGGTCCCCCGGATTGGTGGGGCGGACCTCCGCTGTGTAAGTCGAATTCCAATGTTTGAGGATGGCGGAAGGAAGATTTACTTCGACTTCGTATTTCTCAATCAAGCGGCTTGTCGCGTTGACTAGTGTTATCTCCAGCCTACTAATGTCGTGCCCATCCTGCCGTTCAGCAGTTTTGGAGGAAAGCAGCAATTCAATGCCGGACGGCTTCAACGACCTCCATGTTAGGAGGTGCTTGGGAAGTTCCTTTAGAATTTCACTCTCGTCAGTAAAATCCAGTGGGTTCACATGGAGCAATTCCCTAATTCCCTCCCTCCCAACCGACCTATGCTTGAACGCGATGACTGGCAAAGTACGCTTCTCGGTTCGCTGAATGTAGGTAGCAATCGCTATTTCCTGCTCAATCCAGACGGAACCGCGCTCAAAAGAGGAGCCGTCCGGACGCTTAATCTCGCCTCTCGGATGCAACACCGTGATGAATCCGACGCAGTTATGAAGTGCACTCAGAATGTTCGTATCCAACCCGTTCAAATCGTGAACGTCCTCTGCGAAGAACGGTTCACAATCGGTTAGGTCCCGGACCATTTTCGATATTTGCTTTCCGAGTTGCTTTTCAGCACCCGTGTATTGACCGCAGGAAATGAAGATGGTTTTGCGAATCATGGTTTTCTCGAACTATTCACGGGTCGACCTTCTTCTCCGATTGCGACTGCAATTTCTTGATGTCAGGCCAGTTCTTCCACTCGTTCGGGAAATCGATACGGATTCGGTTCTCTCGGTCAAAAATCGAGAATCCATCCATCTCGATCATTCGCTTATTAATGAACGCGACCATTGCCTCCAATCCTTCTGGCGGCATGGTGTAGTTACCTGAATCAAATGTGCAGGTGACGGCGACGTTTACTTTCTGTTTGCTGGGGATGAACGGAGCGGGTTCAAAGGTAACGTTAGCCTGCTCCCCCATTTTGTACCCGTTGCCATCAGGCAGGCGCAACATGATCTTTGAACCGGAGGGAAGCTGATAATCCTTGCCCGTCGGGTTCTCGATGGCGTAGTCAACTTGAAGGACAACCGTATTTTCACGCCGCTTGATCTCCGAACCCGTGAAGGTCGCTTTCATCGGGGACATCCACGGCTTAGTCTCCTCGTGATGTCGGTATAAAAGATAGCCAGCGACGACCAGCGCAATGAAGGCCGCTGCACCGAATCCAAACGTGAAGGCGCGAATTGCAATTTTCTTCCAGTCCATCTCTTTGTTCACCAATGTGTCCAGCTACCATCAAGGCTGGTTCGCTGCCAACCCGGCCAGATCAGTATGCAATTGGCGGACATCCAGAATAATCTGATTACACTCATCGTGGAGTCGCAGTTTCTGATGGTCTTTGTAGTCTGCCCAAACGCGATCTCTCTTTAATCGCTTACCAGCGATGCCGATCCTTCTGCAATTAATGTCAGCATTGTTCGTGTACGCATCCCAGCACCACTCATGCGAGCCTACGCCTTGTGGCTTCTGCCCATGATTTTGCACCACACGGGCGTAAGCAAGATTGAAAACGGAGTAGTAGGCCCTACTAATGGCACTGCGCTTCGATGCCTCGTCAGCATTGGAGGCTAGCGTTTGAGCGAGTTGCAGGTAATCCACCCAATTGAAAGGCATGGGACTTTAAACAAGTTCAAAATCGAAGTTCAGTCTATCGCTGAACTCTCCCGCACGATTCAACCACCAGTCGTGGTCGAAAGTGGAGAGTGCCTGCTTCGCATCTTGTGAATGGCCGCTATAAACCATCAAACAAAACAGGGTTTGATGTCCCTCATCGTCTTCCACAACCTTCAAGGTCTTCACGGCCTCACCGAATGCGGCTTCAATATGCGCTTTCGATTCGAGCAAGATAAACGCCAACCCTTTGTCGAGGATAAATTTTGATATTTCTCCCGCATCCGTCATTACGAACTGCGCGTTCAAATCAGCCATCCCATTCGGCACAGCTTGCGGCTGACGCTTGATGTAGACTCCCACTTTCTTTACATGTGCCGCAGGTTGCGGCTGAGACTGCTTTTTTGTGAACGAATCGATATACATAAGCGGGTACGAGGGCATGACTTGGGGGACTAACTGTGGGGCTTCCATCAGGTTCATAAATCACCCGCTAAGTTCAGCACTTCAAAGATGTGGACTTCATCACCGTAAAGTTGCTCCGCGATCTGGACCAACGTCGTGTCAGCTTTGTGCTCCCTGACCAACCGAACGAAGAGGCTGTTCGCGTACGCATTGGATGCGTCGATCACGACGCTGACGCCCTTCCGGGTGAGGACAACGCCTTGAAACTCAGACTCGCCAGCTAGAAGCTGGTACGCGATGTCGCTCAATAACGGCTCAGTAATGTCTTTCCGAGGCGTCTCCAAAATTTGGACGTGCATCGCCAAAACCATGAGTTGCGATTCAAACTCGGCGTGTTCGTGTGTCTTCACGGCCCCCACTCCTGCGTTCATCGCACCCAACAGGGCGTCCTTCTCTGACCAATCAGCATTGTCGATGGTGATGCTCAATCGAGCTGGGGTCACTTTAAAGGTGATCGGTGGCGGAGTGGTTCGACGGAGTTCCACCGCGCATTCGACCAGTTTCTCTTTCCTACGCACTTCCACTCCATCCAGCGGGAAACCGTGGGGCTTCAACGCACGAAGAAGGCTTTCGATTGGTTTGTGGAGAGCGGAAAAAGACCCGATGATCGGTTCTTTGAACGTGCCAGTGTACTCAATCTGACCGAACGGGATTTGAATCTTGTGCTTGGCTGACGTTGGCATCGACGTTTATCCGGCCTTTTAGAATACACTACCTGTCAGTACATAGAACAGCCTTCACCGAGGCAGGCGGCGTGCTCAATCGGGCAGCGGTGAGACGGGTGAACAGTTACTGATGTCTGAACCAACACGTCGAGAAACTCAACTAGGACTTGCCGATTTCAAGAAACGCTTGAACGCTGCAAGTCTCAACATCGTGGAACAACACGCCAATTTCCGCAGCACCAGCATCTACTTCGCCATCGGAAACGCTCGTTGTCAAACGAACATTGTCGTGTCCGAACAGTTCTTGGACGATCTGCCGAACACAGAAGAATACAGAGCGATGGTGGACTCTTACGCCTGCGCCGTCGCTGGCAGGCTTCAATGTGGCTCTCCCGACATTTTTTATTGCCAGTCCGGTGTTGCCTTCGAGATTTCGTTCCGTTGGCCCATCGAAAGCGGAGTTTACAACAACCAGCTTAGAGTGTTCCTCCTGACCGATGTCACGATCAAGCCTGATGGTCGCATTGCGAAATGCTCGATGAGCGTCGGAGAAGGGCGAGTATTCACGACCGTGGTAGAAGCCGTGAATAGTGTACGTTCCGCAATCGACTTTGGTCAGATCAAGTTTTACGAACCCGGTGAACATCAACAGTTTTATCAAGATGTGGAACGCAAAAGGCAGCCACAAGAGCGTCGCTCCCAGCAAGAGGTTGAACATTTTCTAACGGGAAAGGCGTATACCTTGGGATTTACCGCCGTCGATAAAGAGAGTGACGTTTGGGCCGCTGACCCTTGGGATGCTTTATACCTTGGCGTCGCGGAGCGAGACTTGGCTCTTGCGATGCGGGTCTTGAAAGCCAACGGCTTGGTACAGGCTGGTACGGGTTCCGACTGCGTGCGTCCAACGGATAAGTTGCTAGCTGAACGCTCATCTCGGGGGAAAGAGGATGAAACGTTCTCAACTTCGCAGCAAAAACTTTCCCGCACATCATTACCTAACAAAGACGATCTATTGAAGGATATGCCGAAGATTCTCAAAAACCACCCGACATTTGCTCTAATAGTGGTCGACCTCGACAACTTCAAAAACGTAAACGATACGAAGGGACATTCAGAAGGCGACGCCTGTCTAGACAAGGTTGTCGCGACAATCGGAGCGGTTGTAGGGCGTAAAGGGAAGATTTACAGATGGGGCGGAGACGAATTCGCGATCTGTCTTCCCGATTTCTCCACGACGGAGGCTCACGCGACGGCGCAGAGAATCAGACTCGCGGTGCAGCAAGCTAAACCGGGCTGCGAGATCGCTGTGACGACCAGTATCGGCGTGTGCGGAAACGATTGCACGGAGTTCGAGTCCCCGGAAGAACTTCTGGATTTCGCAGATAAAGCGATGTACGAGTCGAAACGCAACGGGAAGAATCGAGTTACGTCTTGGCCCTTGCCTGCCAGCGACGGCAGCTAGGCGGGTAGCAGTCGGTTGCGCTGAATGCCCCAGTCGATGCACGCGTAGTTACTGAAAATCGTCTAGGCGTATTAGTTCCCATACTTAAATCACGTTTGTATCGCAAATCGAAGTGATGTAGCGTGAGTTCCCTATCCTCTGCAAATCCTTGCGGAGACTTCCATGACCGATGAACGTAAACACGCAATCCTCTTTGTTGCAACCTTGCTTTGCGCTCGCAAACTCATCGAATCGATTCAGTCGGATAAGCCGGATATGTGGTTTGCGAGGGATAAATGAACACTTTCAAGAATGGAGCGTAAGGGGGTAGTGAAGTAGTGGCTTGACCTTCGTGGTAAAATGGTATTCAGCATCAAGATGGCAGCACACTTCGCTGCCGCCAACCGTGCCGAGGCAACGGTGGACCACACCGAGTGGGATGCGCCCTGAGAGGGAAAAGATGAAACTCAATGCATACGCAACCAGCGGTTCATCGCCCACGCAGTCTGATTTCGTCTGTGAAAACCACTCTTCCGTCTTCCTGCTTCGTCCCCTCTCTCCTTCCGCTTTTGCTTGGATAGAAGAACACCTCCCACTTGAGCGAATTGCGTTTGGAAATGCAGTCGTGGTCGAGCCGAGATACGTGTGGGCAATCCTCGTTGGTTTGCAAGACGACGGACTGGTGGTGACCCGTGGCTAACGCAAAACAGAAACTCGCAGCAGAAAAGATTCGAGCGCGGCTGGAAAACCGACTTGCAAAGTTTCTCGCCTTCGATGCGAAAGACATGCCCGTGCTTCGACTGGGCGAACTTATTCACCTGTCGTTCATGCTGTGGGGCGACGGCGAGGAAATAGGTGGGTTCAATCCGACGATACACGCCATCTTGGAGATTGTCGGCAGAGAGATTCTGTGGGAGTTGCCGAAAGCGGAAGCGGTGGAGACGCCGAAGGTGGTAATCAATTGAATCGAGAACCGATTAAACCAACAGAGGAACAGATGCGTCGGGAAGTGGAGCGGCTGATTAAGAGCGGAAAGATGCCCACGTTGGAAGAACTGTGTGCCGCCGTACTTGAATCACGGCGCAAGTATGCGAATGCCATCCGCAGGGCCAGGCGTGAATCGAAGGAGGCGAAGGGATGAAACCGAAGACCGGATTTGAAAGCGGCACCAGCCCGACGTTCTCGGAGAATGGCGCTCCAATCCAGACGGGTCGTGGGCTGGAAGACACGAAACGTCGAATTAGGGAGGCCTTTGAGCAAGCCCGCAACACTTCCCTGACACCCCCTCCCACCACACCCATGACACCAGCCACGCCGCAAGTTTACTCGGAGCACCACGAACACCGTTTTCACAAGCACGTTGAGAAGCTGACGGAGGTAGCTTTACGCTCCAATCAACTGCGCCCGCAGCGTGTGCGCCAAGACGGGCATCGCTGGCACTGGGTCGAAGTCCCTGTTGAAGCTGCGAGTGAACTAATCGAACAGGCTGTGCGGAGGCTGAGAAGATGAACCGTCGCACTTTATTACAGCGTCTGATATGGGGTATCGCCTCTGCAACCGCCGTCCGCTTTTCGGGACCGCGCACACTCAACCACGACTGTGTCTTCGTGTCGTACACACCTGCGCCGTTGCACATGGTGGACGACAACTGGTGGGCGTGGCGGGAGCGGTTGTACCAGATGGGTGGGGAAGACTACAGCGTGCTTTCGTTTACGCTTGCAGCCGAGGAAGGCGGGTACAGGCAGGCACGTGTGAAGACCCTGCACTGTTTTACCGGGAAGACCGAGGTCCACGTCTGGGACCAGCCTTGGTCTCGGGAAGCACACTATCGGGAGAACATCCATCTGGACTTCGGCCCGTGTAACGGCTGCGGCGCAAAAACGAAAACTGTCCACGCCCAACACTGCAAGTTCACAACTGCGCTCGCCCATCGGCTCGGCCCAAATCTGGATGGATTCAAAGTCGAGAGCGACCTGATTACAGCGCCTACCAAAGAACACCGAGGGCCTTGGGAGTCATGAACCGGAGAACGTTTCTGAGCACCACTCTCGCCACGCTCGCAGCCACCGCGCTGCCTGCGTTGCCGTCTGCCCCAGATTCCTACTGGTGCGACTGCGGGAGAGTCCAATACGTCCGCCAGCCGGAAGGCCACTACGCTGCTAGCCACATTTTCATTGACGGGCAGCGGAAGCGATTTGATTACGGGCTATTCAGGCGACACGAACATTTGCACCGTAAATTGCATACAAGTAAATGGCGGAGGAATAGCGATGGCACCGTTACCCTTCAGACAAGGCAGTACTGAGGTACCATAGGGGTAACCCCCATAGCGTTTGCCACCATCAACATGGCCAAGGAATCGGTTTTTTGATGGAGATAAATGATGAAGAAGCTAATCACGCTTGCAACTCGCCTTCTATGTTCCCTCTTGCTGGTCGTCCAAGCAGCCTCTGTTTCAGTCGCTGAGGGGCAGCAACCTGCTGCCGCTGCTGTGGGCAATGCCTTCATGCTCGAAGACGGAACACCCGTCAAACTGCGGCTCTCACAGACAGTGTCATCGGCGGACGCCCACGTGAATGACCGTGTGGAATTTGAGGTCTTAGAAGATGTCATGGTTGCGGGCGTAGTGGTCATACCCAAAGGCGGGACTGCGCTGGGTACGGTCACGGAAGCCGTGCCGAAAAAGAGGATGGCTCGTGGTGGAAAACTGGAAATCGTCATGGATTCTGTTCGGCTTGTTGACGGTCAAAAGGCTGCTCTCCGTGCGGTCAAGGATGGAAAAGGAGGGGGGCATACAGGAGGAATGACAATCGGAATCGTGGCGGCGGCTATCGTTTTTTGGCCTGCGGCCCCACTTTTCCTCCTCATGCACGGGAAGGACATTTCGTTTCCAAAAGGAACCGATGTACCGACTTTTGTTAACGGAGACATGAAGTTGGACCCTGCAAAATTTCAACAGGCTGAAGGCGGCATGGGCCAACCTATCGTTGCAGGCGTTGCAAGCAACTTAGCCATCAGTTCGACGCCTGTTGGGGCTGATATCTATCTCGACCAGAATTTCGTTGGGAATACACCCTCCACGGTAAACGTTCCAGCTGGTAAGCATTCGGTATCCGTAAGGAAGCCCGGCTTCCAAGACTGGGCACGTGATATGAATTTCTCAGGTGGCGCAATCACGCTCAATGCGGAACTGTCTCCCGGTTCGAGTACCCCAACTCCTACTCCAACAACGGCGCAAGCAAAGCAAGCAACAGGTGCGCCGCAAACTCCGCAAAGTACGGTGGTCTCCCAAACACAACCGCAGATGCAAACTGTTGACGTAACATCGACATCCGACGTTAGTGTTGCCGAAGCTGCTCGCCGAAACAAAGCTGCGAAGGAGGCAGATAAGGCGAAGGAAAACCCACAAGTACAGGCACAAGCACAGCCACAACAGTAGGGTTATCAGGACGGATACCGCTGGCGCTCCGTTCGACGGTCCGCTTATATTCGAGCATCTCGGCACACGCAAACAGCATTGGGCTCACGAGTCCGTGCGGCTGGCAGGTCCACTCTGTTACAACATTTCTACGGTGGTCTTCCGCCACAACTGGGACATCTCCAACAGTTCTCTTTCCATCGGGGTTCTCCGCGAGAATATGCGGCAGAGGTGGGGAATGCAGTCTACTGCCCAAGGTTGACCGGGTCAACAGACCGTGAGGGTGGGCGTAAGGGTGGGATGCACTCCCTGAATTACTGTTTACTCGATGCAGGCAAGTGCGCACTGGACGCGGTGAACTGCCGCAACTGGGTACGAGGCTTGAGGGGATAAGGCGGCGAAGGGTAGCCGCCGAGTACCGGGACCCACAAGGATGGTTTGTGCGTTTCTCAGGAGCTGTGAGTTCCACACCATTGACAACCGCAAAGCAATGACTTCAAAGTGATTGCTGTTATGCCAAATCTCGCCATCGAAATTCACGATGCAGTCCTCGCCTCTGTTGCATTCTCGCAGGGTGAAGCGCAACTCCAATTCTCAGCGGTGTACATACATCAGAGCGACGGCGTGCCGCTTCGGGATGCAGGGAGTGGCTGGGTTCAGAGGGCAGTGCTTCGCATACATGACGCCAAGGTTGAAGGTGCGTTTTCAGAGTTTCCTGTGGATTTAAGCGACGGTCAAATCCGAATGGGACAGATGGTCTTGGACAACGAAATTCCCGTGCCTCTCCGACACAACGGAGCATTTGAGCTGCGCTTACAGCCAAAATGGAAAGGGCAAGGAGTCGTTTCGTTCACCGGCACCGGCGCGGAATTGGAATTACTCGGTGAGCCGGAATACGTGGAAGAATTTCGTCCCTGACAGGGCCAGAACTCCACCAGCGTACCGGGACCTACTTCGGCGGTAAGTGCGTTAGAACGTAGCCGCCCGGCGGCGGACGCTTCGCGTGAGGTAGGGGAGCGTTTGTTGCTTGTTGGTTGAGATAAGTTTTGGGTCACAAGGAGGTCCCTGTGACCCATCTAAGAAAAACGATGCTGG
>Ga0181532_10005784_pt1 | contig 10408 bp, 5 predicted proteins | sample PEATcosm2014_Bin_33_FD_119768 | JGI IMG/M metagenome (GOLD analysis project Ga0181532, IMG submission 119768) | Peatland microbial communities from MTU Mesocosm Facility, Houghton, MI, USA - PEATcosm2014_Bin11_30_metaG | ecosystem: Environmental > Terrestrial > Soil > Wetlands > Peat | place... | reverse complement strand
TGGAGCCCTGGCTCTACGGCAAGAACACCGGCGTGTCTCCTGTGGCCGTCCTGGTGGCAGCCGTCTTCTGGACATGGTTGTGGGGTGCGATCGGATTACTACTCGCCACTCCGTTGACCGTGTGCCTGATGGTGATCGGCCGGTACGTACCCCAACTCGCCTTCTTGGACATTCTGCTGGGGAATGAGGAAGTGTTTGAGCCCAAAATCCGCATCTATCAGCGGCTGCTCGCAGGCGACCAAGAAGAGGCTGCCGAATTGATCGACGGTTATCTCGAGCAGATGCCGCTGGTCGAAGTCTACGACACGGTGCTGATCCCGGCACTGGCTTTGGCCGAAACGCATTGGCATCGCGGCGAGATCAACGAAGAACGGCACAAATTCATCTTCCAGACCCTGAAGGAAACCGTCGAGGAATTGGGTGAGCGTCAGCAAGAAATTCAGGCGACAAAAGCTGCCGAGAATGCGAAAACGCCACCCGCGAATTCCGATCTGGTCGCTCCTGCCGACTCGTCAAAGCTTTGTATCCTGTGCCTCCCTGCTCGGGACGAGGCGGATGAAATCGCGGGGATGATGCTCGCCCAATTATTGGCGATGCGCGGATGCGTTGTGCAGGCCGTCTCCGTCACGGCTCTCGCCAGCGAGATGGTTGAACTTGTCGAGCAGCGCAAAGCCGATGTGGTTTGCATTTCCGCCATGCCTCCCGCCGCCGCCACGCATGCGCGGTACCTGTGCAAACGTCTTCAAGGTCGCTTCCCCGAAGCGGGACTGGTCGTGGGATTGTGGAGCGCTTCAGGCGACCTGAACAAGGCGAGAGAGCGGATCGGCTGCGGTCCAACAGCGCATGTTGTGGGAACGTTGGCATCCGCTCAAGAAAAAATCCACGGACTTCTTCAGCCGCTCTTGCAGCGCTCCGAAAAGCCAACACGAAGTGATGCCGTCGGTCAACTCGTCGCTGAGGGGATCCACGAGTAGCGGTGGGAGTGAAAGTGAATTGGTTCGTTCATCAGTCCTCGGAACCGTGTTTGTTTCAGTACAGTGTTTCTTGCAGTCAAGGGAAATGCTATGGGATTGATTCTGCTGATCATCGTCATCGTCTTGCTGCTGGGTGGACTTCCGACATGGCCTCATTCTCGCAACTGGGGGTACGGTCCCAGCGGCCTCCTCGGCATGGTGTTGCTGATCCTCATCATTCTGATAATTCTTGGACAGATCCCTCGCGGCTTTTGATTAAACTGCGAGCGTCGCGGCGGCGAGGCGCAGCATGTCATCTTGTTGGCGGAAATGACAGATGATTTCGCACCGCGGACAGCGAAGTCGTCGATGAGACGCGGTATCAGGAGAACATCGAACGCATCCTGCCAGGTTGGCACTGGCACGCCTCCCGATTCAGACACACTCACAGTCACGAGAATTCAATGATCAATTACATTTCGGGCCTGGTCTTCGTCGTGGTGTTCCTGGTTGGCGCGGCGCTCGCGCTGCTGATTGGACTGTTCAACCCTGTCTTGGCAGTTCTGTTCGGAGCGCTGTGGTTCGTGGCCGACTTAATTGCCGCTTCGAGCATTAAGCTGGCCGCACAGTGGGAACAAGGGCTGGTCTTTCGCCTGGGAAAATACCACAGCATCCGCGGGCCAGGGCTCTTCTTGATCGTCCCGCTTGTCGATCAGGTGCGAATGGTCGACATCCGCATTCGCGCGACCGATATCCCGGCGCAGCAGGTCATTACCAAAGACAACGTGCCCGTCACAATCAACGGCGTCTTTTTCTTCAAGGTCGATAACGTGGCGGATGCGGTCATCAAAGTGCAGGACTATCGTTATGCCATCTCGCAGTACGCGCAAACGTCGCTCCGCGATGTCATCGGCCAAATGACCCTCGACCAGCTTCTCGTCGAACGCGAACAGATCGGCAAGGCGATCGAAGCAAACGTGGAGAAAGACATCGAGGGCTGGGGTTTAGAGGTCACCGGCATTCGGATCCAGGACATTAATATGCCCGAGGAACTGAAGAAGATGATGTCGCGCCAGGCATCGGCAGAACGGGAGAAGCGGGCGACGATCACCAAGGCCGAAGGCGATCGCGAAGCGTCGGACAATTTGGCGGCGGCGGCCAAAACGATGGCGGCCAGCCCCGGAGCGATGCAACTGCGGACGCTGCAGACCATCGACGGCTTGGGCCCAACGGCCTCGAATACCGTCGTTCTGGCCGTACCGGTCGATTTCATCGACGCCGTCAATTCCTTCACGCGTGAACGCAACAGTCACGTCGCGCCGGCTGCCGCTGAACGAAGCGCGAGCAGTCCTTAAGCAGCGCACGAATTCGACCTGTCCTTCGGTCGAGTCTCGCCAGCGGATTCACTGGAATTGGGGACGCACGAACCGGCCCCAGCCGGCACGGACTAGGGATGACGGCCGTTTCCGCGGACGCCGCACTTTTTAGGCCTCGGCCCATTAAAGGCGTTTACACGCATTTCATTCTCCTTTTTGATGCTCGTCGGCTACAATAGAGGGCATCAGGAAACTGACCGCCACGAGCAGCCCTCCGACCCGCCGCTCCCCAAATGAACCCGCCTGTCGATCCGTTTTCGATCGACGCCGGACTCACGCCCCATGCGAAGACTTATCGAGCTCGAAAACACCCACCAAAAGGCTCATCCTTGAATTCAGTCCTTGCCGATCGTTGCCGGGGGTTCCGCCGATTCGCGGCGGCGGCTTACCGATATGGGTGCATCAGCTGCCTGATTGTTTTAGCGACGGGCACGGCAGCGCAAGCCGCCGACGGGCGGTCGATCAAGTCGGACGATCACGCCCGCCGCGACAACGAACAGAGCGCGGGCGATCACAGACCGTTCGACGCAATCGGCTTGGAATATGCGCGTGAAATCCGCCCGCTCATGTCCCAGTTCTGTCTCAACTGCCACTCGACGGCAAAGCAGAAAGGCGATCTGGACCTGGAGCGGTTTTCGAAACTGGACGACGTGCGGCGGGGAACGAAGGTTTGGCTCAAAGTTGCCGAGATGCTCGACAACGGCGAGATGCCGCCGGCGGACTCAAAGCAGCTCTCGGCCGCACAACGGAAGCAGTTGCGCGGATGGGTCGAGCGGTATCTCCATGCCGAGGCGCTGGCAAATGCGGGCGATCCGGGGCCGGTTGTCCTGCGGCGGCTCAGCAATGCCGAATATACGTACACAATCCGCGATCTCACGGGCGTCGAATTGAATCCGGCCCGCGAATTCCCGACCGACGGTGCGGCGGGTGAGGGGTTCACCAACACGGGGAACGCCCTGGTCATGTCGCCGGCCTTGTTGATAAAGTATTTCGACGCCGGTCGTGAGATCGCTCAACATGCGGTGCTGCTGCCTGATGGGTTTCGATATTCTCCTTCATCATCGCGCAGCGATTGGACGAACGAGGTCCTTTTGCGGATTCGCGGGCTGTATCGAGCACACACCGACACGGCCGGCACCTCCCAAGTCAACTTGCAGGGGATTGTCTTCAACACCAACGATGGCGGTCGGCTGCCGGTCGAACGGTATCTCGCGGCCACGTTCGATGTGGCGGCGAAACTCGGTGTCGCGCCGGCGGTGTCGCACCGCACCGCACCCGCGGCCGGCCCGGACGTCGATCGGGCGATTGCCGCCGTGGCAAAGAAAAACGGGCTGAATGCGAAGTATCTCGGTATTCTCTGGGCCACGCTCAATGACCGGGAGCCGTCCCTGTTGCTCGACGCGATCCGCGCGAACTGGCGTGCGGCCAAGCCCGCAGACGTCGAGGTTCTTGCGGCGGAAATCAATCAATGGCAGAAGGCGCTGTGGCGATTCACAAGCGTCGGACACATCGGAAAAGTCGGCGGTCCCAAGGCGTGGCAGGAGCCGGTGATTCCCCTCACGGCGGCTCAAGAAGTGCGGGTGAAACTGCCCGGGCCGACCGGCGGCCAGAAGGACGTCACGCTGTATCTCGTCGCCGGCGATGCCGGCGATGGCAACGCGAACGATTTCGTCGTCTGGCAACGGCCGCGGTTGGTCGCACCCGGACGGCCGGAGTTGTTGCTGCGGGACGTGCGGAGCTTCACAGGCGAGATGACGGCGCGGCGCGATCGGATCTTCGCGTCCACCGCCAAGGCCCTGGACGCGGCTGCCGAGGCCGGCCGCGCGACGCGGAAGATCGATGTCGCGGCTCTCGCGAAGAAGTACGCGGTCGATGTCGATTCGCTGACGGCATGGCTGGATTACCTCGGGATCGGTTCGAGCGGCACGCTCAAGCTCGATCATTTCAGCAACAAACTGACGAGCGCGGCCAACTTCGACTTCGTCAACGGCTGGGGGACGAACGAGACGCCGATGCTGCTGGCGAATTCGTCCGATAAGTCGGTCCGCGTTCCGGGCAACATGAAGCCACACGGCGTCTGTGTGCATCCGTCGCCGACGTTATGCGCGGCGGTCGGCTGGAGAAGCCCGATCGCCGGCGTGGTTCGGATCAAAGGCAAGGTGACTCACGCGCATCCCGAGTGCGGTAATGGAGTCGAGTGGCGGCTCGAATTGCGACGCGGAGTGACGCGTCAACGGCTCGCGGAGGGGACGGCTCACGGCGGCACCGCCGGGATCTTCGGACCGATGAAACCGCTGGCCGTGCAACCGGGCGATCTCGTGTCGCTGCTGGTCGGCCCGCGTGACGGCAATCATGCGTGCGACCTGACAGACTTGGAACTTGCCCTCGGAACCGAAGGCGCGAACCCGCGCGAATGGAGCCTGACTCGCGATGTCTCCGGTAACGTCCTGGAGGCTAATCCCCACGCGGATCGTTTTGGCAACGGCGGCGTGTGGCACTTCTACACCGAGCCCGTGAAAGGCAGCGAAGGCGGTGCCGTGATTCCGCCGGGATCATTGCTGGCTCGTTGGCAAACGACCGACAAGCCGGCAGAGAAACAACAACTCGCGATGGCAGTTCAAAAACTGCTCGCAAGCGGCCCAGCGATCGGTGCCCATAAAAACACCGCAGACGTTCGGCTCTATCGGCAGTTGGCATCGCTCGGCGGTCCCCTCTTCATGCGAGCGTGGCCCAGAGTCGCGAGGGAGCTCCGCAACGAAGCAAGTTCCCCCGCCGATCGTCGCAGCAACATCGGACTCGATCCGGTCCTATTCGGTAAGCATCCCAACGGCTCGGCGATCGAGGGGGCGAGCCTGTGCGTTCAGGCTCCCTCCGTGATTGAAGTCCACCTGCCTGCCGACTTGGCCGCCGGCACGGAGTTTGTCACCGTCGGCTCGCTGCATCCGCAGACTGGCGGCGAAGGGAGCGTGCAGCTCCAGGTGTTGACGAACAAGCCGAAACAAGACGCCGGCCTGCTGCCGATTTCCGTGACAGAGACCACGGCCAGCGGCCCTTGGACTTCCAACAACCATCGACTTTCTCACGCGACGGCGATTGTCGTGAACAAGGGAAGCGCCGCGCACCGCCGCATCGAGTCGTCGTTCGCTCAATTCCGCGCCGTGTTCCCCGTGGCGCTCTGCTACTCAAAAATCGTGCCCGTCGACGAAGTCGTCACGCTGACGCTTTACTACCGCGAAGATGAGCCGTTGCGGCGGCTGATGCTGAATGACGCGGAGGCTCGACGTCTGGATCGCCTGTGGCAGGAGCTGCACTTCATCAGTCGGGATGCCCTGAAACTCGTCGATGCATTCCTGCAAATTCTCGAGTACGCGTCACAAGACGCCGACCCCAAAGTCTTCGAGCCGATGCGCAAGCCGATCAACGACCGAGCGGCCGCGTTCAAACAGGCACTCGTCGATGCCGAGCCGCGGCAGGTCGAAGCGCTCACCGATTTCGCCGCTCGTGCGTACCGGCGTCCGCTGACCGAGTTGGAGTCCAAAGATCTGCGCGGCTTGTATCGCCGGTTGCGCCAACAAGGCCTTTCGCATGACGAGGCCTTTCGGTTTACGCTGGCGCGGGTCTTTGTCTCGCCGGACTTCTTGTATCGGCGCGAGACGGCTCCGGCTGGACCGGAGTCTGCGTCAGTTTCCGATTGGGAACTTGCCAGTCGGCTAAGCTATTTCCTCTGGTCGTCACAGCCAGACGCCGAACTCCGCACAGCGGCCGCAGACGGCACGTTGCACGAGCGCAAGGTGCTGGCAAAACAGGCCCGGCGGATGCTCGGCGATTCGCGAATTCGGCGCCTGGCGACCGAGTTCGCCTGCCAATGGCTCCATATTTACGATTTCGACTCACTCTCCGAAAAGAGCGAGAAGTTTTTTCCTGAGTTCGCCGAGCTGCGCGGAGACATGTACGAAGAGTCGATCCTGTTCTTCACCGACTTGTTCCAACGCGACGCGTCGGTGCTGAGCAGTCTCGACGCCGATCACACCTTCGTCAACGACCGATTGGCCCGGTTTTACGGTATTGCCGATCGAACGCCATCGGGTGGCGCTCCCCCGTCGCCGACCGCCGCGGTCCCGATCGGTTGGCGCCGCGTTGAGGGAGTGCGTCGGTACGGTCGCGGCGGCATCCTCGGGCTCTCAACGACGCTCGCAAAACAATCGGGAGCATCTCGCACCAGTCCCATCTTGCGCGGCAGCTGGGTGAGCGAGGTGTTGCTGGGTGAAAAGCTGCCGAAGCCGCCAAAAAACGTTCCGCAACTTCCTGAAAATGAAACCGCGACCGATGGGCTCACGGTGCGCCAACTCGTCGACCGACACGTCAGCGACAACCGCTGCTCGTCCTGCCATCGGAAGTTCGACGCATTCGGCTTTGCGCTCGAAGGCTTCGACGCCATCGGACGTTTTCGGGACCACGACCTCGGCGGCCGCCCCGTCGACACCAAAACACAGCTTCCCGACGGCAAGCAAATCGACGGTCTAACCGGCTTGCGAGATTACCTCGCCGTGACTCGGCGCGATGCCTTTGTTCACCAGTTCTGCCGTAAACTTCTCGGCTATGCGCTCGGCCGCGGCGTTCAACTTTCCGACGAGCCGCTGCTCGCAGAGATGCAGCAACGGCTTTCAGCGAGCAACTACCGTTTCTCCGTGGCGATGGAAACGATCCTCCAGAGCCGCCAGTTCCGAGAAATCCGCGGGAGAGATGCTCAATTTGTGGAATCCCCCTAGATGAGAGGCGGTTTTGAAACCGCGTCTGGACAATTAACCTCCCACCGGTGATCATTGAGACCAATCATGAACACACATCACTTTTCTCGCCGTACTTTCCTGCGTGGCGTCGGCGTCACGATGGCGTTGCCGTGGATGGAGTCGCTTGCCGTTTGGGGCGATGTGACCAAGGCGTCAATTCGCGCCAGTCAAGCGCCGGTGCGGCTGGCGGTGCTGTTTTCGGGGAATGGCTTCCACAGCAGAGAGTGGTGGGCGAAGGGTGACGGCAAGCAGATGCATCTCGGCAGGGTGCTGACGCCGCTGGCCGATTTCCGCGAAAAGATGCTGGTCATCCGCGGGCTCTTCAACGCCGAGGCGCTCAAGGGAAATATCCACAGTTCACAGACCGGCAACTTGCTTTCGGGGGCGCCCCTCGCGTCGGGGGGCGAGATTCGTTCCGGCACGAGCATCGACCAATTGGTGGCTCAGCGGCACGGGCGATCGACCAAAGTGCCGAGCCTGGTGCTCGGCTGTGAAAAGTCGAACCCGTCGGTCCACAAGAACTACTCGATGCTTTATAGTTCCCACATCTCGTGGAGTTCACCGACCACGCCGACGCCGCTGGAACTGTACCCCTCGCTGGCGTTCGACCGCCTGTTCAAGGACAAAGTCGACCGCGGCGATAAAAGCGTCCTCGATGCAGTGCTCTCCGACGCCAAGAGTTTTCGGCTGAACATCAGTTCGTCCGATCAACGGAAGTTCGACGAGTATCTAGAGTCGGTTCGCGAAATCGAACAGCGGATCGAAAATGCCGGCAAGCAGGGGACGCTCGAGGGCTGGCGGCCGACGCTCGACAAACCCAACTTCCCGCGTCCGCCGGAAGGCATTCCGCAGAACATCGCCGACCATATGCGGCTGATGTGCGACATCCTGGTGCTCGGTTTCCAGACGGACGCGACGCGCGTCTGCACGCTGAAGCTGAACAACGATCACAGCTCGCTTAGGTTTCCGCATCTTGGCGTCGACTACATGATCCACCATCTGCTGTCGCACTCGGACACGGCCGACTGGCTGAAAGTGAACCAATTCTTCCTGCAGCAAGTCGGCTATGTCGCGCGGAAGATGGATTCGATTCGCGAGGGCGAACGGACCCTGCTCGACAACTCGATGCTGCTGTATTGCTCGAGCATGCTGACGGGCGGCCACGATGCCACGAATCTACCCGTCGTCTTGTTGGGCGGAGCCGGAGGACAAATCCGGGGCGGCCGAGTCCTCGACTTCCGGGGGAAACCGAACCGTAAAATGTGCAGCCTCTACCTTTCGATGCTCGATAAGTGTGGAATTCGCCTCAAGGAATTCGGCGACTCGAAGGAACGCCTGGCGGAAGTGTAATCGGCCAAAGCGCCGGCCAAGATTCGCCGATTCGCGGCTCGGCAGGAGTCGGCTGCCGTCGCCGACTGATTGCGTGAGTCAATCGGCTTTCGCTCGTCATACCATCCGCAGGCGGTCTTGCCTGCGTGCGAAACTCTCGACGACTCACCGCGTCCAAGCATCTTGCAGGCTCTCCACGGGCCGAAAATCGCCGCGATCACAGGCAAAATCCAGCCACCGTGTGGCTGTTGAGACCTTTCATCAATAGGATGATTAAAATCTCAACCGCGCTCAAAGTCGAAGCGAACGGCTGCTCGACGCAGGCTGGGAACACGGCACCGTTGCACCCATGAATCTCCCTGTGCTCGGATCATCCTCTGCCGACTCGGCCCGCCGGCGAATTGCCGCGCGGGTGCTCCCGCTCGTCTTTGCGATGTATATCGCGAACTACTTGGACCGGGCCAACGTGGCCTTCGCCAAATTGCCAATGACCACGGAGCTGGGTTTCTCCGAGTCAGTCTATGGTCGCGGAGCGGGGATTTTTTTCATTGGCTACCTGGCTTTCGAGATTCCCGGCGCTCTGATCGTGGAGCATTTTGGCGCTCGACGCTGGATGGCCCGCATTCTGATCACCTGGGGCCTGTGCACGGCGGCAGTTGGGCTGGTGCGAACCCCCATGCAATTCTATTCGGCCCGCTTCCTGTTGGGCCTGGCCGAGGCCGGATTCTTTCCGGGAATTATCGTCTACCTGACCCACTGGTTCGCCCCGGGCGACCGCGCGCGGGCCATGAGCGGCCTCATCCTCGGAATACCCAGCGCACTGGGGCTCGGCGCGCCTCTGTCGGCCGCAATCCTCCAGATTCATTGGCTCGGCGTTTCGGGTTGGCGGTGGCTGTTCATCTTGGAGGGATTGCCGGCCGTGGTGCTCGGCATCTTTACGTTCTTTTATCTCACTGACCGTCCCAACGATGCCCGCTGGCTCGAGCCCGACCAGCGCGACTGGATTAAGAACGCGCTCGAAGCCGAACGCCTCAGCAAGCGAGCGACCGTCAACGTGACCGTCTTTCAGGCATTCCGCCAGCGCAATGTGATCCTCCTGGCGCTGGCACTCTTTTCCGCGAATCTCAACAGTTACACCTTCGTGTTTTGGCTGCCGACCGTCATCAAGAACGCGTCGGGACTCTCGGTCACCGCCGCGACGCTCTTTTCCGGACTGCCGTATGCCGCCGGTCTGGTTGCGATGGTGATCGTCAGCCACCTCTCGGACCGCAGCGGACGTCGCAAGTTCTACACGATCATGCCGATGATCATGACGGCCGTGTTCCTGACGTTGAGCTCCCTGCCGGGTCAGCCGTTTTGGTTGGTCATTCTATGGCTGAGTCTGGCGGGTGCGGGCATCTATGCCGGTGCACCCTCCTTCTGGGTCCTGGCCACGTCGACTTTGCAGGCTTCCGCGGCGGCGGCCGCGATCGGGATGATCAACGCAATCGCCAATCTGTCGGGCTTTGTTGCGCCTGCGATTGTGGGCGACCTCTTGGATCGCGGCTTCTCACATGCCCAGCTCGTGCCGTTCCTCTCGTGTTGCCCGCTGATTGCCGCCGGGCTTGTTGCGGCGCTGCGAATTCCAGCCAGCTCTCAATCGGAGTCGAAGGGAACCGCAGAACGGGAACTCGACATCAACCGCTGACGACCACTGCGCATGTCGACAAGCAATCGCCACGCCCGCTTGGCATTTACTTACCGTGGATCGTCCGGTACGGAATCCCAAGCCGGTCGAAGATGAATGCGTAGACGTCGGTCGTCTCCGCAATTCGTTCCGACAGGGATGAATCAAGTCCGTGACCGGAATTGGAGCTCGTGCGGAGCAGAATCGGCTCGACCGAGGCGTTGGCCGCCTGGAGCCTGGCTGCCATTTTCCGCGACTGCATGGGATCCACCCGCGGATCGTTGGCCCCTGTCA
>Ga0181532_10005782_pt1 | contig 10410 bp, 8 predicted proteins | sample PEATcosm2014_Bin_33_FD_119768 | JGI IMG/M metagenome (GOLD analysis project Ga0181532, IMG submission 119768) | Peatland microbial communities from MTU Mesocosm Facility, Houghton, MI, USA - PEATcosm2014_Bin11_30_metaG | ecosystem: Environmental > Terrestrial > Soil > Wetlands > Peat | place... | reverse complement strand
TATTACCGTCATATTTGTCAACCAAACTGGCGCAACCAAGGCGGTGACTATAGGAATGAGCGATCCAGCGGGCACACAGTTTGTATCTATTTTAGGATGTGAAGCAGGAAGTGTTAGCGGTGCGGGTTTTAACGGTAATCTGATTGCTGGCGGCTCCGGTTTAAACCTGGTGAACGGGGCTGCGTTCGTGTTTAACGGCCAAGCACACTCTGGACTAACCGCAGTATTCTCGTACTAGCGCAATGCCTTTCCAAATCCAGTCGTTACCGCTCCAGGGATTCGATCTGACCAATCCGCAATCGGTTAAAGTCTTTCAGACGAACTTAGCGCAGATTCTTAGCCAGATACAGAGCGTTCTGAATCAGTTACCAACCTCGCAGAGCATCCTGAACGGGAGTGGAGCGATCAATTCAACAGCACTTTCTCCGGTTAATACGTCATCGACTGTAACGACCAGTCAAAGCATATCGTGCTCGAATGCCACGATGGTTGCGCTTTATTATATACTCAATTCGGGTGCACCTGCCACATGGACACTTACCATGCATAATGTTCCAGTAGCTGTTCCTGTGATAATTTGGGTTTACAACAATTCCGGCTCAAGCGTGGTGATAAAGTTCGCCGCTACCGATGCGAACAATAACGTTTTGGGCAGTTTCTTTACCGGTAGCAGCGGAACTGTAAGCATGGTATCAACAGGGCTTACAGCCACGAACGGACAGACTCATGCTTTTTCCGGTGGTTTATACGGTATAAATGCGCAACTCAATTTCTTAGGGTTTTAACCATGACAATCACGATGACATTGACGGTAGCGGATTTGACGGCGGCAATCCAAGCGTGGGTTGCCAGCACGGCAGGCGGCAGCGCTTCAGTCGCGCACCAGATGAACGCGACAGTGCCACCGGTGATGCAGGGGAACGGCGGCGTTGAGGTGCAACTCAATTTCTAAAGCAGCACTTCATCGGCGTGACAACATTTGAGCATCAGCAAAAGTTTATGTATCGGGATGATGTGCATCTTGCCGGTTGTGCGATGTTCCCAACCGCCGATGCGTTTACCGGTTTGCTTGAGGAACTTGGCAACGATGTTCATCTGGCTGGGGGCCCAGAGGAAATCGACGTAGAGCCCATCACCGTCCTGGTCAAAGCAATAAAGTTCCTGGCCTTTTGGGCATTCTTCGAAGCATTTCCGGCTTACCGGGCGAGCAATGATCCCAATGGTTGGCGGGTCAGGCCACAGATAAACGAATCCATGCCTGACAGCCCACATGACCCAGAGCCGGTAATCCCACGGTTCTTTTGTCACAGGATCAAAGCAACCTTGCGGAATCTGACTGTGTTTCTCGATCTTGTCGCACAACCAAGGAAGGGCTACGGTGTGAAAGCGTTTTAGAGGATAGGCGTTAGGTAAAAGATCCATGTCAAAAGGTTCAAAAGGCGGGTCGTCGGGGGCAAGCGCTCCTAGCATAAATCTAAATCCGACCTATGGCGGATCGCAAGGGGGAAGTCTCGGCGACACAGAGATGCAAACCTCTGATCTTGCCAATTACATAAACACCCTTCTGAATCCGGCAGTCAGCGAGACAAATTGGGCTGAAAGTCTGGCGACAGGCGGCAACGTATCGTTCCCCGGCCAGACTGAAGGAGGGTCCCCATTTACCTCTAACGTTGTCGGATTCAATCAACCCGCCGCGCAGACTTACCCGAGTATGGGTGAGGTATCCGGCTCCGCGAGTCCATCAACTTATACCGGGATGGGCGCAGGCGTTGGCGGGCTTCCGGGCAGCGAAATATCTCCGACCACATCAACAGGTGGCGGCGCCTCCACGTCAGGATCGGGCGCATCGGCGTCGGGCGTAACGGCAAGTTACATCCCAAGTACTTCGAGTCTCCCGCAATGGCAGCAATGGTACAGTGAGAACGTCGGTAAAACGATAGGGGTAGGCGGATCGACCGAAACGATCGGGACGGGCGCGGGCCAACTCGATCCGGCGACGTTACTGAGTGATTTTCAAGCCGGTACAGTCGATTGGAATCCCGCGCAAACCTCGCAGAATCTGCAAGGCCCGTTACTCTCCGGAGCCACAAACGCTTTAGCGACGGAAAGTTCTGTGGCGGGTTCGATTCCGCCTGGAGTCGATCCGACCTCAATCGGCAATCTGGAAAGCCAATTTTTCGGGAACGCTAACCCGGCAAATATTCCCGGAGGCACATTACCTTCCAGCGGGTTGTACCCGGATCAACAGGCGTTAATCAACGCGCAAACTCAATCCGCGCAGGCAGCGACAGCGCAGTCTGAAGCCAATATGGGTTTAACCGGTTCGACCCAAGGCGCCGAACTATCCGGCGAGATCGGCCAGCAGGGCGCGGCTGAAGCCGGTCAACTGATTCAAGGCAACCTGGAAATTGCGCAAAACGCGCAGACGGTCGCGCAAGGTTGGGCCAAGCTTGGGATGGGCGAACAAGCAATCGGGATGGGCGAACAGGAACAGCAGTTCACCCAATTCGCCCAAATCTCACAGCAGTATGCCGGTCTGCAAAGCCAGATGTGGGGAGAAGCGATCCAAGGTCAGGGTGTGCTTTCCGGGTTCGTCAACCAGCTCTTGGGGGCTTACGGGCTAAACACAACGCAAAGTAATGACGTATTGCAGGCTGAAGAATCGCAAGCACAAGATCAAACCCAACTGGAAGCGGCCAGTATGCAGGAGCAGGCGCAAGGCACATCCTCGCTATTCAGCGGGTTGGGCAGCATATTCAGCGGTTCGGGGTCAAGCGGGTTAGGCAGCTTGTTCGGATCTGTGGGAAGCGCTCTGGGGATTGGTGGCGGCATTTCAGCCGGTGGCGCGGCCGCGGCAGCAGGTGCCGGTACAGCAGGAGCGGCAGGGGCATCCGGGATTGCCCTTGATACAGTCTTCACCGTTCTAGCGTTTTAGGCGTGTGATTACACGATCCGAGTTACGGAAACAGAGTGAATCCTGGCTGAATTCATTGTCGCGTGCTGAGCTGTTTGAGAACTATCGCATCACGCGGATCGGGAACGTTACGGGCCTGGACGTGCTCGGGGTACCGGTTTATACGGCGTGCCGGCCAGCGTCAAAGACAGTATCGATCAATGCCGGTAAATCGCTTGACCCTAAAAAGGCGCGCGCTGGAGCGATTGCCGAAGCGATCGAGTTCGCCACATTCGAAAATCCTGCAAGTGAAACAATCTTTTATCCTACGCCTGATCTTGATTTCCCGCTCGCCAAGGATTCGGAATGGGTACCGGGCACCCTGATGTGGCAGGAATGGGTGACGCGCTATTCAACCGGCAAAGACGAGTTGTTCCCGAGTTCGCTTATCTGGATGGTGCGGCCGGAGCCGGAGCCCAACTATTTCCAGAAGAGTTCAAACGGGCAATCGCTCGGGCGCACCCTGCATGATGCGTTTCTGCAAGCGGTTTACGAGTGCGTCGAGCGCGATCAGGCCGGGTTGCGGTACTGTTCAATTCTCAACCTGGATGTGTGGCCGCAACGTGTCGAATTTGATCACGAGGTCACGGATAGGTGCCGGGCAGCGGGACTCAAACCGTACTTTTTCCATTGTGCCGTCGACATCGATCTCGCGGTTTACTGGTGCATCATCCTTGATCCGGCTTGGCGGGCATGTGGCGGATACGGGTGTCACAGTGATCCGGCGGTTGCGGCTGAAAGAGCGATCCTTGAGGCGATTCAATCCAGGGGAGTCTGTATAGCGGGTGCGCGCGATGATCTTGAACGCCGGGGCGATACGTTCGATGACCAGAAAGCACTGCTGGAACGGTTCGAATCCATGCCGGTATGGTACAAGGTTCCGAAGTACGGGATTGACGAATCAGTTGGGATCGAACTGGCCGATGTGTTGAGGCGGTTAGGCAAATGGCGCGAGAAGATTTACTATAAGCACATCGATCTGGGCGAGATTCATGCCGTCAAGGTTGTGGTGCTCGGATTCGAACAGCCGCGGTTGCGGCATTGGAGATCGACACGATGGCACAAGTTACACGCGCAATATTCGTCGGCCCAAGCTTGTACGGTGTAGACTTTAAACCTCTGGCCACTGAGCGATTACTTCCTCCTGCCCGGTGCGGGGATATACTTCAAGTGACCGGCTCAGAGCATCCATCGCAGATCGTCTTGATCGACGGAGTGTTTCACCAGGACTTGGCTGTGTGGCACAAAGAAATTTTATACGCTCTCCTCGAAAGAATTCTGGTAATCGGCGCGGCTTCAATGGGCGCACTGCGGGCCGCCGAGCTGCACCAGTACGGGATGATCGGGATAGGCAAGATATTTGAGATGTATATAAACGGAGAAGAGGATGACTCGCTAGTAGCAATGGATTTTGACGGTAGAACATTTCAGCCTCTTCGACATGCGCCTTTACAACATCTGAAAGCAGATGACGCTTTGTCTGCGATTGAGTTTGCTCGTTCATACGAAGGTACTGTAAGGTGCCCGCTCGACAGAGAGCAAGTTCTTCCTTATGTTGAGCGCGTGTTGGAGAGGATAAAATGCCAGACGATGTAGATCCAAATTCAGATAGCGGCACATCAACACAACCCTCTCCTGCCGCGCAACCGCCTCCCGATACCGGCGCGGATAAACCGGATCAATCCGATGTGCCTAAGGATTCGCCGCTGTATCAGCCGCCCGTCAAGGATACGAGTTCCGATTATGATGATGCCGTTCAGCAGTACCTGAAAGCGACAGACCGCTACCAGAAAGATACCGAACAGAACGCTAAAGACAGACAATGGGTTCACCAGCAGATGCAGCACCTGCTGAGTCAGCCGTTGCCGAAGATGCCGAGTTACAGCCAAGTTTACCCGCAACAGACTGCTCCGCCGGAAGCGGCGACACCGGGCGGTATTGCCAAGAATTTGTGGGGCAGCCTGGCGGGCTATGCGGCGATCGCGTTACCGCTGGCGTTCATGATTGGGCGCAAAGGGCCGGCCGCATGGGGTGCAATGAACGGGATGGGTAAAGCGCTGGAAGCGATCTCGCAAGGCGCAGAACAACGCGGCCAGCAGGCAATAACGCTCTGGAAAGCCCAGAACGATCAGGCAATCAAGATCGGCGAACAGCGGATGAGTTATTACAAGGATATTCTCGCCAATCGCAAGACTGATCTGGAAGAGAAAATGCAGTTGTTACAGCATACCGCCGATTATTTCGAAGATAGACAGGTTGCCGATAAAGCCGAAGCCGGGAATTGGAAAGATGTTGTTGATGTGTTGCGGCAACGGGATCAACTCGTCGCTAACGCTCAGAAATGGCGGGCTCAACATGAGATGGGTATCCTGAAAGAGTTCGGTCTGGATGCCGCGCACAAGGATTATATCGGGCGGCTTGCGGCAAAGAATCCGGATCTGCGGGACGGGTTATCGAGCAGTGATCCGGCGACGTACCGGGCGGCATACGATAAAGCGGTAAAGAGGTACACGTGGGATCAGTACATTCAGGACCGCAAAAGAGAGATTGGGGCTGAGACTAAAGCGCGGAAAGACGCCGGCGAAGAAATGCCGGGTGAAGGCGATGATACGGAGCAAGATCAGTCGATGAACCCGGAAGACCAGCAGTCAATCAGCGAGTTCGCAAAGAAATTCCGTGGCGGACAATGACACACTTTCGGTATCTGACGGCAATCCTGATGCGGACGTCAAGCAGACAGCTTATGGCTATCCTGGGGACGCCACACCGGACTGGAATTCTGAGCACGGCATAGGTGATGCCGGATGGGCTAACCGCGGAGGCGATCATCTTGTCCCGCAATATTCGGCGGCGTTGACTGTATCCGAGCGCGCTGACCGGTTCCCAGGAATGAATCCGGACACGTCTACCGGGTACGAATTCACGTTCAAAGGCAAAACGTACCGGGATGATGATACCGCGCCGGAAGCCGATAAACGGGTTGATGTGTATGACCCTTCGCATCCGCCGGACACATTTCATTATTCGGCAAATATCTCCGGGAAAGAACCGCAAGAATTACCGCCGATCGAGCAGATGCGGGCTGATTACCCGGAGCTAGCCAGTTATTCCGATGATCAGATCCTTAGCGAATTGAAACCTAAGGTCGCTCCCAACATGAGCGATGATGATTTCAAGAAAGCCGCTTACGATCCGGACGGCGCGGAAACGTTCAGGAAACAGGCCGATCAGATGAGTCTAATGCAGAAGGCACGGCTCGATTTCCCGCAATACGCGCAACTCAATGACGATGATTTCACGAAACGGGTTTACGGCCTGTTATCGAAATCAGGTCAGATTGACCCTAAGGTTACGTCACTTGATACCTTCAAGAATCAATTGACGCCACCGAACCCGGTCATTACCTGGCTTCAAAACACGTTTAAACAGGTATCGGATTTTGTTACCACGCCCGGTGCAGCCGATGATCCCTGGACCGGTGTAGCCAAGGATTACGGCAAGATGTTCGAGCGGGCGCAAGGGACGTTGCACGAGTCTGCTGCGGGGCTCTACGGCGCACCGCAAGGACTGGCCAATTTGGGTGAAAGCCCGCTTGCGATTTTGGATGCGGTTGCGAAACAAGCCGGGATAGATAGCCAGGTGCAGAAAGGGTACGATCAATTCACGCAGAAATATTTGCAGACGCCCTTTGATGATTTTTTCCGCAAATCTCTGCACATGCTCAATGCCGCCTCCAACGCGCAACGGCTGGCTGCACAGGCGCACATGGAGAAAGCCAAAGACCTTAACCCGGTGCTAGCGGTAACGGCGGATATTGCGGGGTCTTTGCCGGAGATGACAGCGACATTTGGCGTAGGAGCAGCGGCGAAAGGAGCAACGAAGGCAGAGCTAGTGGGCCGAGCTCTGTGGGCGACAATGTATCAAGCCAGCGCGGCCAATGGTAAAGCCACAGACGCGACAAGCACTCAGCGTTTCTTGAATCAGTATAGAGCGGGAATGTCAACTGCACTTCTTCAAAAGTTGTTTTCAAGTCCTTATGGCCGTCTCTCAACCGGTCTGATGGGCCTTATCTTGCAGGCTGATGTACCAGATATCATGAATTGGATTGAAGGTAAACCGTCGCATATCGGGGATACGGCCGTCTCTATGGCGGTCAATTTCGGGCTCGCTTACATGTGGGGTCACGATAACGTGAGTGAAGCGGCTCAATCGGATGTCGATGCGGCGGAAACCTTACGGCTATCTGGCAACATCAAAAACTCGACCGAACTGTTCGACCGGGCGTTTACCGTGATGCCGGAAGAAGAAGCGCATCAGCACGCCCAGAATTATGTGACCCTGCTCGATATACTGTCCGATAATTCGCTTCATCCCGGCAACATCCTCGAAACCAAAGAACACAAGGCGTTGACACCGGAAACATTAAAAAAGCAGGTAGACAATGCGCAACGCGGGACACCATCACAGATCGCGGATAAAATGGCGGCGATTAAACCAGGTAAATCGGTTTATCTCAATCTGCCTGAACCTGAGGAACCTGCCCCGTATCATCCCTGGAATAAACCTCTTCTGGAAGGCGCGTTTGCGGAGGCGGTAACAGGCAAAAAGGCCGGTCCACTCAGAAAAACCGATGTGCAACGCTTCACCGGCAAATACTATTTTAACCGGGACAGGCTTAATAGGGCTAGCAGCCAACGTGGCGCTATCCTCAATCCCGGTGTGCTCGTTTTAGAAGCGAAAAAGGCAGTCCAAGAAAGCGAGTTTGTTCGGGGGGTAAGCGCAATCGGCAGCATGGAATCAACGCCTAAAGGCAAAGAAGCCGCTGCTCAAATCGGTCAGATCCATAATTGGGCATCCTACGAATCAGCGTCATTCGCCAACGATCTGTTCAGGCAAGAAGCCGAAGAACGGTTCCTGAATGACATGGACACGTCAAAGAAGCGTGCTGCCCTCTACTGGAAATATCCAAAGGAACAGCAGCAAGCCATCATCATCGCTCACGAGAAAGGAGAGGAATCCGGGGACCCGGTTTTGGACGAGATCAGGCGCGTGCACAAGATCGGCTACGGCATGATGGCTCAAGACGAAAATGAGCGAGGCGAGACCTTCAATATTCGAGACAATTACATCGTACACGCAATCAAGAACAGGGAGGCGCGAGAGGTATTTATTAAACGAATGTCCCCTAAATTTGCCGATCCTGATTACATGCATCCGCGCGAGCTGGAGTCATTAGAGCAAGCCGCAATGCTCGGGCACGAGTTCGAAACCAATGAGGAAGAATTGTTTCAGGGCCGGGTATTCGATCATTACCGGACCAAGGCAAAGAGTGATGCGCTCGACTTGTTTGAATCCGAAGGGAACGCCTATAAGACCGATGCCAAAGATATCCCGGAAGAAGCTAAAGAATGGGAAAAGATCAGATCGCCTAAGCGTAAACCGGGCACAAATATCGGGACGACTTATTACGTGCACCCGGAAAAATCTGCGCTCATGGCGCGGGCATGGGACCCGATGTTTAATCAATCGCGCGAAGGTCGATTTGCCGATATGACAGTGGGCAACTTTATCAGAATGCTCAAAGCGGTTAAAGGCGTCACCACACCGATCAGGTTGTTTAGCGCGGCGCATTTGGCACACATTCCAACGATCCGTATCGGTTCCAGGTTTGCGGCTTTGATACGGGACGCAACATTTGCGGACCGGGAGATGACGCCCGCCGACTGGTTTAAAGCGCTCTCGGATATTCCTACCAGTGGCGTTCAGCAGATCGTTAGGGACGTGCGCAAATACCAAAACCTTGTGAAAGCTTTGCAGGGGGATGCCGAAGCGAAAGCGAATCTGACGGATACCGAGAAACGTGATTTCGTTCAGTTATTGGATGGCGGCTACAGTCCCGGATTCAACCATGATCAACATGCCGCTCTGGTAAAATGGTTTAACGAGGTTCTACCAACTAAACTCAAGCAAAGCGGTCAATGGGATACGTTCACCAAGTTCGGTCATGAACTGGCGAGTCACACTAATTTTCAGGAGTACACGTTCGGAACCATCATACCGAGTGTTAAAGCCGCGCACGCTCTTGAGCGTGTAGCCGAACTCTACAAAGCGCGTCCGGAATTGATGGACGAGAAAAATAATGTTCAGCGATTAATGGCGTTGCGTAAAATCATGCGCCAGACCGATCTGCGTTTGGGCGAGATGAACTATGATCAGGTTTTCATGCCCAAATTCCTTAAAGGGCTCGGGGTTGGCACCTTTCTATCGTTCGCATGGCAGTTGGGTCTGGTCGATTACGCTGGCGGCCTGATCGATGTAGGGAAAAACTCCGTTCATTTCGCGAAAGTGCTGGCAGAGACAAAGAATATGCCGCAAGCCGCGCGCGCCTTGCTGCAAGATCGCATGGTCACAGCGTACCTCTACACCGGGGTAGCGATGACTACCGGAGCGATCGTGACCTACCTGAACATGCGGACTAAACCGGGTGGCGATCAGCACAAATTCGGGTTCAGAGATTTCTTTTTTCCGTGGTCCGGTAGAAATGCGGACGGCACAGATAACCGGTACCGGACCATGACGTTCCCGGGTGAGCTGTACTCGATATGGCATGACGTGGCTAGAGAGGGAACGATCGGCGGCATTGAACACGTACTCGGCAACAAATACAACAGCACCATATCGGCCGTCGTGGGTGCGATGAATAACACTAATTTCATCGGCCAACGAATCAGTGATGCCGATATAGCGACTCTTCAAGGCGCATGGGATAGAACGGCTTACGTCTTGTCGCAATCGTTTCAACCGATCGGCGCGGAACAATATGCGAAACCGTTCCAGGAAGCGATGGAAGGCAAGCCTGCCGCGGAGGTTGCCGCGTCGACACAAGACGCAATCGCTGCCTTCTTCGGGTTTAACAAAGCTCCGCTATGGACCGGGCGCACGGATCTCGCGAATCAGATCCTGCAAGCCAGGCAACAGGAGCGGGGCCGGACTGAAGGCGAAAGTGTGCACATGCAGAAGCAATGGGATGCGCGCGATAACCTGAGAACAGCGTTTCAGCAAGGCGATCATAAATCGATCGAGGCAGGGATAAAACAGGCGTTACAGGCCGGACTGACAAAGAAACAGATCGAGTTGACGTACAAAAACCGGAAAGTATCGACTGATAAACTCGCGTTTAAAGCCATGCCGAGCAAAGATCAGTTTACCTGGATGCGCAAGATGAGCCGGGAAGACCTGAAAGAATACTGGCCGTTTGCGCATCATGATGCCCGGAGATTGTTCAATGAACGGCGCACTCAACCTGCCAATCCTTAACCGGTACGAGGAGTTCTGGCAAGCCGCGTACAACGGGCGCGAGTTTGTTCAGATGGCGCAGATTATCCGCGGGATGCTGACATTCTTCGGGGATGACCCGGACTACTGCGATACGATTGAACAAAAAGCGATCGATCTTG
>Ga0181532_10005779_pt1 | contig 10413 bp, 15 predicted proteins | sample PEATcosm2014_Bin_33_FD_119768 | JGI IMG/M metagenome (GOLD analysis project Ga0181532, IMG submission 119768) | Peatland microbial communities from MTU Mesocosm Facility, Houghton, MI, USA - PEATcosm2014_Bin11_30_metaG | ecosystem: Environmental > Terrestrial > Soil > Wetlands > Peat | place... | reverse complement strand
GCCACACCGCGCTCTGCATCTCTGGTGCGGGGGTATTCAGCTTCGGAAATAACACTCCACTTGGCTCAAGCTGTACGGACTATCTAAAGAAACAGGCCTCTAGGCGGGACACTATTGTTCGCATTATTCACACGACGCCAGCCCAAGACGCAGCAGCATTGGCATATCTCCGCAGTTTTGGGAACTCTGGCCTTCCCAAGACTTCATCGCCTACTGGAGATGTCAATGACAATTGTGCAACTCGAGCAAATAATGCCCTCGATGCTGCCGGTATCCCCATGGTTGATTCGGCAGGGAATCCAGTGATTTTTCCGTGGCAAGTTCCGGCGCCGCGAGGCCTACCAGGTACGGCTGGAAACAGGGCCGCCGCGGCTGGTGGCACTCCATATTTGATCCCGCAGGGAAATCCGGGACTGCCTTCGAGCCTTAGCCCATTCGATCCACATTGAGGTCATTATGACGACTCGTCGATCTCGGGTCTGGCTCGTGGTCAGTTCCACCTTACTCCTCATCATTCTGATATCCGCTCTTGTCGCGTTTCAACTTACGCGGTACGGGAGAGAATACCCTCGGTTGACCCGAGGAACAACTCGAGATGAGGTTATAAAACGCTTTGGAACACCCGGAGACATACGGAAGTGTGATTCCCTGTCGTCTTCTTGGGACGGCAACTCAGTGGACGAGATATCTAAGACCTGCGTCGAGGAATTCTGGTATTTCTCCAAGGTTTCTCTTGAACAATGGGTCATTGGCTTCGACAAGAACGGGAGGGTAGTATCAAAGGCGTATCTCGTCTCGCCATAGGAATCGATCAAGATAGCAACACCCAGACGATGGTGAATTCTTCCGGGCACGACAACCTAGGTTTGGGAATTCGAGAACAGGCTGACCAGTGTGACGCTTCCAGGCAGCGGCGGGACGGTTGGCTTCAAATACGATCCCTTCGGACGCGACCTCTACAACTCCTCCTCCAGCGGGACGAGCATTTGTGCTTATGATCAGGAAAACCTCGTAGAGGAGACCAACGCCAGAGGCAGCGCAGTGGCCCGCTACGGCCATTTTGTTTTACCTATGGGGATTTTTCGGGGTGGTTATCTCTGTTCAATGGCATAATCGGACTATCCGCAGGAGGTTCGCCATGACTGGCGTTTCTGAAAGCGTAATCATCCAAGATCCTGATATTCATAGCGGAGAGCCCGTATTCCGTGGCACACGCGTTCCTTTCCAGACCCTTCTAGACTATCTTGAGGGCGGAGAAACCCTGGACGAGTTTCTCAAACAATATCCCGGTGTTAGCCGGGGCCAAGCCATCGCGGCACTCGAAGAAGCAAAGGCTCTTATTCTGGCCCGCTTCGCCAAATGAAGATCCTGATCGATGAGTGCCTCCCTGCAAAACTGATAGGTGCAGTCGCAGCGTTAGGTCACGAGTGTCAAACTATCCGAGAAGCGGGATTCGGCTCAAAGAAGAACGGTGAACTTTTGTCGATTGCTGAAGGTAAATGGGCTGTATTGCTCACCAGCGACCGAAATATCAAATACCAACAGAACATGACCGGCCGTAAGGTCGCTATTTTGATCCTGTGTGCCAGATCCAATCGCATGAAGGACTTGTTACCGCTGATGGCGTCATGTGCTGAGGCACTCATTGCAATCAAGCCCGGACAGGTGATCGATGTCGGGCCTATCTAGTCCTATGACCGCACAAATGATCGTGGCCGGTCAATCGTACTACCGCGCCAGATACTACGATCCCCAGGGCGGACGGTTCCTGGCTGAGGACCCGATTGATGGGATTGTCGATGAGCAGCTGCGTCTTCCCGTCGTACATCGTTACCGACCAACAGGCGAACAATCCGCAACGAGTTTGGCGATGCTGAATAGTGCCTTTTCTGCGAAGTGTCGCTAGGCGGAAAGACTAAATACATCCGTCCTCGGGCCAAAAGCAGGACGGGCATACGCGCCTTCCTGCTTAGATCAGCATGCCGTGTCGGTGCTCACCCGCCTCTTGTCAAGGCTTTGAGGTGCGTTGAGGTGCATTCGGCGCCCGCAGGCTTAGTGCCCGTAGCAGACCTCGCCGCGATAGCGCAGCACCAGCGTATTCTGCTGAAAATCCGCTATCCCGAAATAGTCCAGGTAACCCGTAGCATTGTTGAACTTGCCGGTCCCGCCTTTGATGTAGGACCTATAGTTTCCCCAAGGCACAGCGACGATATCCTTGTCACTTGTTGGATAAGTGGGGAATAGCACCGCCTGCTCCAGTCTGATAGTGTCGCCCGCCGCAGTAACCCAATAATGCTGCACGTTATAGGAGCCGTTACTGTTCTGTCCGAGGATCGTGGCTGCCACTGAGCCCTGCAGGTCACCAAATACCGGGCCCAGGTTGGTTACGCCGGCGATGGCTCCAATATTAGTCATCAGAGCCCCGCCAACCGGCACGCAGTGGGAGCTTCCATTCTCATTCTGAGCAAAGGCAACAGGGACTGGACGAACGCGATCGCTGGGAACGAATGCCAGAAGTGAAAATACCACCCCAGCCAAAACTAGTGTTGTGACTATGCTTTTGAGTGACATGCTTGTCTCCTTGAGTCAGGGTCCAGTGGGAGGCCGCGCGAAATGCACGACCCCTCCTGCCCTGTGCATTGTTTCGTCTACTAAAGCGAAATTCCCCGTTGAATTGGTCCAGGGAAGGCGGAAGTTTCTTGAGAAGCCCAGTGTCTGCCTGACGAACTACCGCCTTTTCGATCAGTTGACATTAGTGTGGGGCGCGGCTACCTTTGTGCCCAAGATTCTGCGGATCGGCGGTGGAGGCCTAATTGTCGCAACTTCCGCCCAATACCATCAGCGGAATACTGGCGAGTTGGCACGCCGGTGACAACGAGGCGTTAGCTGGCGCGATTCCTCTGGTCTATGATGAGCTACGACGTCTTGCGCATCACTACCTGCGGAACGAACGCCCTGGCCACACCCTACAAAGCACCGCCCTGGTGCACGAGGCTTATCTGCGCCTGGAGAAACAAGGGGCAGTCCAGTTCAAGAACCGTGAGCATTTCTTAGCAGTCTGCGCTCAATTGATGCGGCAGATTCTCGTCGATTACGCCCGTTTTCGCAATGCCGCCAAGCGGAATGGAGGCTACCGATTGACGCTGGACAACAACTTAGCATTCAAGACCCGCAGCGTGGACATGATCGCTCTCGACGATGCTTTGAACGAACTGGCTAAACTTGATAAGCAGCAGTGTCGAATTGTCGAGCTGAGATTTTTCGGCGGTCTGTCCATCGAAGAGACCTCGCGTGCACTGAATCTCTCCGCAACGACGGTGAAAAGGCATTGGGCAGCGGCTAGGCTTTGGCTGCATCACCAGATAGCCAAGGCAGCAGATGTATGACTCCCGAACGCTGGCAACAAGTTCGGGAGATGCTAGTGAGGGCGCTGGAGATGGCGCCAGAACAGCGTTCTGCCTTTCTGGATCGGGTATGTTCGTTGGATCAATCCCTGCGGCAGGAAGTCGAAACCTTACTGGCCTGTAGCCCGGACGTGCCCTCCGGCTTTTTGCAATCCTCCTCGTTGCGAGTGACGATCACTCCAGGAACAAAGTTGGAAGACTATGAGGTCAAATCGCTGCTGGGTTCTGGCGGCATGGGTGAAGTCTATCGCGCACGCGATTCGCGGTTGGGGCGCGACGTGGCGATAAAGGTTTTGCCGTTTTTCCTCAGTGCGCATTCCGATCGGTTGCGACGCTTTGAGCAAGAAGCACGAGCTGCGGCGGCTCTGAGCCACCCAAATATTCTTGCAGTACATCAGATGGGCACATATCAAGGGTCCCCCTACCTGGTCTCGGAGCTATTGGAGGGAGAAACGCTGCGAGAGCAGATAAAGCGAGGCCGTCTGGCAGTACGCAAGGCGATTGATTATGGGATTCAGCTTGCGAGAGGGCTGGCCGCAGCCCATGAGAAGGGCATTGTCCATCGCGATTTGAAGCCGGAGAACCTGTTCGTCACAAGAGACGGGCGGTTGAAGATTCTGGACTTCGGGCTGGCGAAACTGACGCAACCGCAGTTCAGCTCAGAACAAAGTTCAGGGACGCTAACCGAAGAGACCGCACCAGGAGTGCTGTTGGGCACGATCGGCTATATGTCGCCCGAACAGGTGCGAGGACAAACCATAGACCACCGAACCGATATCTTTGCCCTTGGCGCGATTCTGTATGAGATGCTGGGAGGGAAACGAGCGTTTCAGAAACCGACCTCGGCGGACACGATGGGCGCCATCCTGAACGAAGACCCACCGGGCATATCTGAGGTAACTCCAAACATTCCGCCAGCTCTGCAACGGGTGGTGCATCGTTGTTTGGAGAAGAACCCGGAGCAGCGATTTCAGTCTGCATCAGATTTGGCGTTTGCTCTGGATACGCTATCGGACTCCGGAGGGTTGGCGTATCCCGCAACGGCTGCGAAAGCTACGACTGGTGCTGGGAAACGCTGGAAGACGATTGTTGCTGCGGCCGTAGCAGTGCTCGCGTTATCGATCGGTGGTTACTTCTTTTCCCATCGCACGCCTGCGGGGTCTGCATGGGTGCAGATCACGAATTTCGCCGATTCCGCAGTTTCGCCCGCACTCTCATCCGATGGACGCATGATTACCTTCATTCGCGGACCGGAAACCTTCGTCACCCCCGGACAGATATACGTAAAAATGTTGCCGGATGGCCAGCCCGTTCAGCTTACTCACGACACTCTCCCGAAAATGGCTCCGGTATTTTCGCCAGACGGCTCGCGAATCACCTATACGGCAACCGACGCTAGCTTCGGCTGGAACACGTGGGTTGTGCCGGTCCTGGGCGGAGAACCACAGCAAATGCTACCGAACGCAGCTGCGTTAACGTGGGTTGACAGGCAACACGTTTTGTTCTCGGAAATAAAAACAGGTGTGCATATGGACATCAGCACGGCTGCCGAAAGCCGCGCGGGGGAGCGTGACGTGTATGTGCCAGCGAGCGAAGCAGGTATGGCACACCGCTCCTGGCTTTCCCCGGACAGCAAATGGGTGCTGGTTTCGGAGATGGACAAGATTGGTTGGCAGCCTTGCCGGCTGGTTCCGTTCGAGGGAAGTTCTTCAGGTGCTGTTGCGGGGCCCGAACGGGCTAAGTGCACCTATGCTGCTTGGTCTCCGGACGGTAAATGGATGTACTTCAGCGCAGACACCGGCGACGGGTTCCACCTCTGGCGCCAACGGTTTCCAAATGGTTCGCCCGAGCAGATCAGCTTTGGCCCAACTGAAGAGGAAGGCATCGCGGTCGCACCCGACGGCCGCTCGCTGGTGACCTCCGCCGGCCTTCAGCAGAGAAGCGTTTGGTTGCACGATGCAAACGGTGATCGGCAAATTTCTTCCGAAGGCTTCGCTGCGTTGCCCGGCCTGGGCTTATTTGGCCAGGTTGCCCATTCCGTTTTTTCTCCCGACGGCAAGAAATTGTTCTATCTTACTCGCAAGGAAGGTTCGCGTGCCTTCAAGTCCGGGGAACTGTGGATGGCGGAGTTAGAGTCCGGCCGTACGGAGAGCGTCTTACCGGGAATTCTGATGAGTGACTTCGATGTTGCACCCGACGGAAAAAGCGTTGCGTTCGCCTCCTTGAATGAACAAGGCAGTTCCCGCGTTTGGATAGCCAGTCTCGACCACCGCACCCCACCGCAGCAAGTGACCTCCATAGAGTCAGACTACCCTTCTTTCAGTCCTGCAGGGACTTTACGATTCCGCGGGTGGGAAGGCGGCTCGAGCTTTATTTATGACGTGCAACCGAATGACGCGAAGCCTCAAAGAATAAGCGCCGAACCCAGAACCCATATTTGCGATTTCTGCGATTCGGGCTTGGGACCAGGGGGGAAGTATTTCTACATAAGATTACGAGATGTCGGTGCAATGGGTGGAGGGAAAGCGTACGCAATCGCTCTTCCCGCCGGAAAATCGCTTCCTGCTCTACCGCCATCGGGTATCAAATCTGCGGAAGACTTAAAGAGTCTCGCAACAACTGTGATTGATATGACGGGGATATCGATTTTCGCTCCCGGTCCAAACCCCTCCACTTATGCTTACATTCGGATAACTGTACAAAGGAATCTTTTTAGAATCCCCCTGAATTGACGCGGAATTCTATTCGGCAGGTGACCGTGGCGAACTGCTAATTTGGGCCACAATCCGCGCTTTTTCTTCCTCTTGATGACATGTTGCATGTGCGATGTCGTCACCGTCCTTATTCGTCTGGTTCGTCCCCGAGGCGTGCGGGCAGTTCTCGCCGAACCCGTTCTTCTCAGACATCAATTGCTGATTCTGAATCGTTCAGGTTATGCACTTGCGCGTAAGCATGACGCAGGCGGGGAGTGGTCGCGTTCGTTCCAAACATGTCACCTTCAACGTAGAGGCGCACTTCGCCCAGCGCAGTGCTTGGGATCCCGAAGTCTAGGCTCAGGCGTGTCGGCCGGATGGAAACGTTGGTATCGTACACGCCGTGCACTTGAGGGATCGGAAAGGAGGAAGGGATGAACAAAAAACTGTTTCCTGCGGGTTTCAAATCATAAATGAAGTCTGTCTTGAAGAAACCGCCAATCTTCAGAATCGTCTGTGTTCCAGGCAATTTAAAGAAGCCGTTATACATCGGGTCGAGAGGCAAATTATCAAACCGCGGGGCTGCAGCCGCGTCTTCACCAATTTCTTAACGCTCTGCTGTGGCTAGGGTGCTCTCCTGCGGAGGTTCTGCGGATTCGATGGTGCCCTCTTGCAGACTTGGAGAGCCTGCAGGCGCTGTAGCGGGCTGAGCTAACGCCTCGGGATTCGTGCCTTTTATCTGATCAATTTCCGTCTGCATCTTGCTCATCTGTACGCGCATCTCTTCGACGAGTTTGCACAGTTCCCGAATTTCATCACTAGAGTTCTGTGATTGCGCCGGAGTTCCTATGGGTGCCAAGGTTCCACTCAAAAAAAGAGTCGCAATCAGGCAAAGCCTGTTCGTTTTCATTTGCCACCTTCTGGCGTTCGTCTTCGCCAACGTTCCGAATTAAATCGCAGAAGGCATTGATATGTTCAAGCGGTCGGGCAGATCTCTTAGGGACACTACAAGTCTCGTTGCCGCAGTTCTTGAACTTCTACGGGTTAGCGCATGCTGGTATCAGAGGCTGCATCGCTCATGTTTACCATCGAGCAAATCACGGACTTCCACGCCCGGCTCGGTTGCGCGAAGACGTTCCTGGTGTGTCTGCTGACGCTTAAAGGGCCTGGCGTCGAACGGTGCGATTCCTACTTGGCCGACGGCCATTCGGGGTATTCGGGCAGGGCGGCCGCAGCGTAATCTCTCCACCTGTGTACGGGCTGCTTCCCGTCGCTGAAACCGGGCAACGCGAATCGTTCCTCGAGCACCTGCGTCGGCAAGAGCGGAGCGAGACGACTTACTTAGAGATGTCCAGGGGCTTGGCGCAGAGCGGGATCGAGAGGTGGACTGTGGACACAAGTAGGATGACTATGACGTTCTACGATAAGACAGGTAGAGAGATGCTGGTCGAGCAGTTCCAGTAGGGTTCAAGATGCGGTAACTGCTCATCGGCCGGTTGATTCGAATGTATAGGTCCGATGCACGTTTATCAAGGGCTGGCTAGTTACCAGAGCAGGTGTTCAACTGTCTGGTATCATTCTTCGGAGTACCCGAGGTGCGCGTCCGACGCGTCCCAATTACAGCGATGTGCTGCGGGAACCGCGTGACGAGGGATGTGGATGAGTGAGGGCTTCGCTCGTAACTTCAAGAACTAGGACATTTGTCGATGCCATTTTAGGAAATGAATCTTGGACGCGCCGTCCAAGAGTTGCCACTGAGAATCGCTCGTACAGGGCGGGCGCGATGAGCTTCGACGTCAGAGCCTCGGACAGCAAATCTGATCTACTTCGCCTTCTCTCCCGGCGAATGCCTTTGGTAAGGACTTTCTTTCTCAGCGCGGTGATAGTGAGTTCCGGCGGTTCACCACTACAGGGCGAAACGGTAGAGTTCCTGGCTCAACACGAGAACACCAGCGATCAGAATTACTATGTGAATGCGCATCCGTACCTCGAAGAACCGCTGGATCAACTCATCCAACGAATTCCAGAGCTGAATGGTATACACTCCGCGAGCGATCAGAAAGAGCTCTCCACTATTCTGGAGAAGACAGGTAAGCAAGTAGACGAATTCTTGGCGAATATTGTTGACGTTACCGCCCACGAGGTGATCAAGGAAGAGAAATTGGGTCGACAAGGTCGGGCTGCATCATCGTTTGAGATTGAAGATAGCTATCTGATTCTCCGGCGCGGCACGGCGATGCTTGGAGTACTCGATGAATACCGGATGGACTCGAACGGGAATCGTCAAGAAGAAACTGGCCTGAACAACGGATATTTCGTCACCTCCGGCTTTGCTTTGAACCAAGATTATTTCTCAACCACGCTGCAAGAGGAGAGCAAATTCCGTTACCTGGGCGAACAAAAGACGGGCTCGCGGGATACGTACGTGGTGGCATTCGCGCAGAAACCCGATGAGGCGACGATTACGGTGGGAATGGAGGTACATCAAGGTCAGCGCGTAAATGTCCGAGTGTCTATGCTGGTGCAGGGGATCGCGTGGGTGGATAAAAACAATTTCCAAATCATCCGAATGAGGACAGACCTTCTGGCCCCGCGCGCCGAGATTGGGCTCAATTGGGAAACAACGATAGTGACTTTCGGCGAAGTGCAGCTTTCCGACGTGGTCACTCCTTTGTGGCTGCCCAGCGACGTACAGGTGGATGCCCACTTCGCATTTCCGAGTGAGCAGATTGGGTATAAAGAACTGAACTTCCGGAACGAGCACCGCTATTCCGACTATAAGAGCTACCGAGTGTCGGTCAAGATGGTGCCAGAGGCTGCAAAGGCAAAGGAACCTGCTCCGGGCAATGTCCCCGGCGACTTGCGAATGGATGATGAGAGCGCGGAGCAGCGTTACTATGCGAATGCGCACCCGTACCAATATGAGACGCTGGATAAGTTGAGCGAACGGATACCAGAGTTGCGGACCATCCGGCCTCCTGGAGATTTGCAGCAATTGCCCACAATTCTAAAGAACACCGCGAACACCGTGGATAACTTTCTTGGACAAATTGTCGATCTGACTGCTCGAGAGAAAATTACGCAGGAGAGAGTGAACAACAAAGGAGTGAAAACGAGAGAGCGGGTGCAAGACAACTACTTGATCCTTCGCCAGAGCGACGGAGATATCGTTGAATACCGGACGGACGCCAAGGGCAATCGAATGGAGCAGACGGGACTGAACCAGGGATACCTGGTTACGTCAGGATTCGCGTTGAGCTGCGAGTATTTCTCAACGAGCCTGCAACGAGAATCAGAGTTTCGCTACGTGGGAGAGCAGAAGATAGGCGCTCACGATACATACGTGGTGGCGTTCGCCCAGAAGCCAGGCCAGAGCACCTTATATGTCACGATGACAATGTCGGAACGAAACGTCACAAGCATACGCTTTCTGATGCAAGGAATGGCGTGGGTGGACAAGAGCAATTTTCAAATCATCCGAATGAGGACGGATCTTCTCGTTCCTATTCCGGAAATAGCGCTGGACAACCAGACAACCGAGGTGACATTCAGCAAGGTACAACTTCAGGAGGTTGCAAGCGACTTATGGCTGCCAAGCGAGGTGAAGGTCCACCTGAGATTCAAGGAGGTTGATGCCACGCGTGGAAAAACCTATGAAATGGACTACCGAAATGGCCACCACTACACGGATTACCAGCGATTCAGGGTGTCTGTCAAAATGGTCGCCCCGCAATAATCCCTATTTCGGGGTTCTTGACGCATGCAGGGCCGATAGGAGAGTCAGTACCGGCGAGGCTTTTCCGCGCGGGCGGCGCGGAAAGCATCAATTTCGGCGGACGTGATTATGTACTGAGTTTCTGGTGGATGGTTTGCGTGTGCTGCCAGCTCAGTTTGGAGTCTTTGGGAACAGATCGCGGGCGCATCCTGATATTGAACGCGGTGGGAAAGGAAAGCCTCGTTGGCAATGTTCAGAGTGAACTCGCGCTCCGCGCCGGCTTCCCGCACATGGAAAGTGTATTCCCGCGCGAGGAGCTTAGACTGAAAGCCCAAGTACTGGACAATGGCGGTGGTGCTCACTTGGCGCCTGGCACGAATACCCGAGAGGGGAGCAAAGGCGCGGGCTGCAGGACTTTGGGGCGCTTGGCCCGGCGACGTTTGGGAGGGACGCCTTCCGCGGGCTCGATTGCCATCATGCTGGTGACAAAAATCTTGAGCCCGTGGGCGTCGAAGTCAATGGTGGTGCGATCGGGGTCCCGTTTGACGATGACCCCACAGCCGTACTGAAAGTGCTTGATGTATTGGCCCGCTTGAAGAGT
>Ga0181532_10005777_pt1 | contig 10416 bp, 7 predicted proteins | sample PEATcosm2014_Bin_33_FD_119768 | JGI IMG/M metagenome (GOLD analysis project Ga0181532, IMG submission 119768) | Peatland microbial communities from MTU Mesocosm Facility, Houghton, MI, USA - PEATcosm2014_Bin11_30_metaG | ecosystem: Environmental > Terrestrial > Soil > Wetlands > Peat | place... | reverse complement strand
GCCGTTGCGTCCCATCAACGCGATCTTCTCGCCGCGAGTCACACTGGCCGTGAAGCTGCGGATGACCACGCTGTCGCCATACGATTTGTTTACGCCATCGAGTTCCAAAATGTGTTTGCCCGACTGACGCTTCTGTTCGAACTTGAGATAGGGGCGCTGAATGTTCGACTTCGCCAGTTCGGCGACCTGCAGACGCTCCACTTCTTTGCGCCTCGACTGCACCTGGCTCGACCGAGTGCCGGCAGAGAAGCGCGCGATGAAGTCGTTCAGTTGAGCGATCTTCTTTTCCCGCTGGGCATTCTGGCCTTCGATCTGCGAGCGAATCTGCGTCTTGGCCATCACCATTTCATCGTAGCTGCCGGTGTAAGTGATGATGGTTTCATAATCGATATCGGCAATGTGGGTGCAAACGCTGTTCAGGAAATGGCGGTCGTGCGAGATGACGATCACAACTCCGTCATAGTTTCGCAAAAAGCTTTGCAACCAATGGATCGAGTCCAGATCAAGGTGGTTCGTCGGCTCATCCAGCAGCAGCGCCTGCGGCTGCCCAAAGAGCGCCTGCGCCAACAGCACGCGGACCTTCTGCCCGCCCTGTAACTCACTCATCGGACGCTGGTGCATTTCGTCGGCGATGTCCAGGCCTTGCAGCAGGAGCGCAGCATCGGTCTCGGCGGAGTAGCCATCCTCCTCGCCGACGACGCCCTCCAGCTCGCCCAGCCTCATGCCATCTTCGTTCGTGATCTCGTGTTTCTCATAGATGCGGTCTCGCTCTTCCATCGCCGCCCAAAGCCGCTTGTTGCCCATGATGACGGTATCGAGCACGCGATAGGCGTCGAAAGCGAACTGGTCCTGGCGCAACACACCCAGTTTCCGCGGACGTACCACGGTACCCTTCTGCGGCTCCAACTCACCGGTCAAGAGATTCATGAAAGTGGACTTCCCCGCTCCGTTGGGGCCGGTAAGTCCGTAGCGCTTACCGGGAGTAAACGCGGTGGACACTTCGTCGAACAGAACTTTAGCGCCGTAGCGCATAGATACATTACTAACTGAGATCATGATTTTTTTCAGGGACTGCGGGAAAACTTCCTACAAGGAGGGTCGCAGCTTTCTAGATGAGGATATCATGAGCGCGTGAAATCATACCTGCGCGGAAAGCAGCCAACATAAGAACGATGAATACCATGCGCTGCGACCGGGGCCGTCTCGCCATTTTGCAATCCTCCACCATGTCGTCTCTACCAGATCGCGTATACCATCAGCGCGCGCGCTCACTGCGTGCCGGTTTGTAAATGAGTGGGAGGAATCAGGATACGTCACCCCGGCGCGGATAGTAATCCTGTCCTCACTCAAAACCTTGTTGAAGTTTAGAGTTTGACTTCACGATGGGGTGGAATTCCGTTTCTCCTTCGTGAGAATATGCTGAACTCGAGGTGATTCAATGGCTCTCAGCTTTGCTGCCGATATTCGTCCGCTGTTCCGCGACGCTCCCGATGTGGAGGCGATGAAGCCCTTTGGTCTCGACCTGTCGTCCTACGATGACGTCAAGGCGCAATCCGAAGCGATCTATTCCCGCCTGGAAGATGGCAGCATGCCTTGCGATGAACCCTGGCCCAAGGAGCAAATCGCCCGGTTCAAGCAGTGGATCGACGATGGCATGGCGCCATAAGGCAGGCCGAACCCTTCGGGAGACGATCCCCCGGCTGCCCTTGGAGCCACGCTCCGGATAGTCGTCAGAATGTCTTTAAGAAAAAAACGGATATGCTGTGTCCTATCGGTTGATTCGCGAGCAATGGCTGCCGCAAGAGCTGGAAGCGACGTTTGCATTCTTCTCGCGACCCGAGAATCTTGAGGAGATCACGCCTCCGTGGCTGGGATTTCACATTGTTAGCGCCGAAAAGGAATTGCACGTAGGTTCGCGAATCGAGTATCGCTTGCGCGTGCACGGCCTTCCCCTCCGCTGGGTCAGCGAGATCACGGACTGGAGTCCGCCGCACCGCTTCGTCGATACCCAGCTTCGCGGACCGTATGCCATCTGGCGGCACGAACACCGCTTGAGCTCAGAAAACGGTGGAACCCGAATAGAGGATGAGTGCATTATGCCGTGCCCTTTGGAGTGCTGGGGCAACTGGCGCACAAGCTGATGGTGCGCCGCGATGTGGAAGGGATCTTTGATTTTCGCCAGAAGCGGCTGGTGGAACTGCTGGGTAAACAATAAGCCGCTTTCGCCCTCCAATTCGTTATGCAATGGCGGGGTCGATCTTCTCCGCGTCGACGCCGAGTTCCTTGAGGGCGTTCTGTGCGCGCTGAGCGTCGAATTTGCCATCGCGCGCCAGTCGCGACAGCGCCGCAGCCGCGATTGACTCTGCATTGATCTCGAAGTGCTGCCGTAGATGCTGACGATTGTCGCTGCGCCCAAAGCCATCGGTGCCCAGGCTGACAAGCCGGTTGAGCAGCCACGGAGACAACTGGTCGGGCAGGGCCTTCATGAAATCGGTGGCAGCGATGATCGGTCCATCGGCGCCGTCGAGGGCATGGAAAATGTATGGCCTCTTTTCCGCTTCGGCTGGATGGAGCCGGTTCCAACGCTCGACCGCAAGCGCCTCGCGGCGCAGTTCATTGTAGCTGGTGACGCTCCAGACGTTGGCGGGAACGCCATAGCGGTCAGTAAGAATTTCCTGCGCGCGTAACGCTTCGTTCAGGATCGAACCGCTGCCGAACAGTTGGACTTCAGCCTCGCCTTTGGCAGCGGGGCGGTACTTGTAAACGCCGCGCAGAATCCCTTCTTCTACGCCCGGCGGCATTTCAGGCATCGCGTAGTCTTCGTTGTATAGCGTGATGTAGTAGAAACGGTCTTCGCCCTCCTGATACATCCGCCGTATGCCGTCCTGCACGATGACGGCAATCTCATACACGTACGCCGGATCGTAGCTATGGCAGGTCGGAACGGTGCTGGAGAGAACCAGACTGTGACCGTCCTGGTGCTGCAAGCCCTCGCCGGCGAGAGTCGTTCGTCCGGCCGTTCCACCCATCAGAAAGCCTTTTCCGCGTGAATCGGCGAAAGCCCACACCATATCGCCGATGCGTTGAAAGCCGAACATCGAGTAGTAGGTGAAGAAGGGAACCATCGGCACTTTGTAGTTGGCGTACGCCGTTCCAGCGGCGGTGAACGATGCCATCGAGCCGGCTTCGGTGATGCCCTCTTCCAGAATCTGCCCATTCTTTTCTTCGCGGTAGTAGAGCAGCATGTCCTGATCGTGTGGCTTGTAGAGCTGTCCCTGGCTGGCGTAAATGCCCACCTGCCGGATGATCGATTCCATGCCGAAGGTGCGGCCCTCGTCGGGAATGATGGGAACAATCAGCTTGCCGATCTTGGGATCCTTCAGCAGTTGCCGCAACATGCTGACGAAGCCCATCGTCGTGGATACGCCGCGTCCTTTCGATCCAGCGATGGATTCAGCAAAGTGATCGAGCGTGGGCGCTTCGAAATTGGTTGCTGGGACCTCGCGATGCGGCATGAAGCCGCCGAGTTCCTTGCGGCGCTGCCGCATGTAAGTTATCTCAGGACTATCGTCCGGGGGACGATAGAGCGAGCCGTCGCGAGCGGCCTCCTCGGGGATTGGAATCGCAAAACGCGAGCGGAAAGCGGTCAGCGCCTGATCGGCGAGTTTCTTTTCCTGATGGGTAGCGTTGCGGGCTTCAGCCGAACCGAGCCCATATCCCTTCACCGTGTGGGCCAGAATGACGGTTGGTCCGTTGTGATTTTCCACGGCTCGCTTATATGCATTGTAGACCTTCTGTGGATCGTGACCGCCGCGGTTCAGACGATGCAGTTCATCGTCGCTCATGTCGGCGACCATGGCCAGCAGTTCGGGGTATTTGCCGAAGAACTCGCGGCGAATATACTCGCCACCCTTGGCTTTGTAGCTCTGGTACTCGCCGTCTACCGCCTCTTCCATCCGCTTTAGCAGAATGCCGGACTTGTCGCGGGCAAAAAGTTTGTCCCAATCCGAACCCCAGACGACCTTGATCACGTTCCAGCCGGCGCCGCGGAAGGCGGCTTCCAACTCGTTGATAATTTTTCCATTGCCACGTACCGGGCCGTCGAGACGCTGGAGGTTGCAATTGATGACGAAGATCAGATTATCGAGCTTCTCGCGTGAAGCGAGGGTCAGGGATCCCATGGACTCCGGTTCGTCGGTTTCGCCGTCGCCCACGAAGGCCCACACCTTGCGCGGGGTCGGCGGGATGATGCCGCGGTTTTCCAGATAGCGCATAAAACGCGCCTGATAAATAGCGTTCAGCGGCCCAATGCCCATCGATACCGTGGGGAAATGCCAGAAGTCGGGCAGCAGCCAGGGATGCGGATATGAGGGCAAACCTGGTTCTCCGCGCAGTTCGTGTCGGAAGTTCTTGATTTGCTCCTCGCTGAGGCGGCCTTCCAGATACGCGCGCGCATAGACCCCTGGCGAAGAGTGTCCCTGAAAGTAAATAAAATCGCCGGGCTGGTCACCGTAGCGTGCGTGAAAGAAATGATTGAAGCCGACTTCGAGCAGCGTAGCCAATGACGAATACGTCGAGATGTGACCGCCGATGCCTGGATCTTTCTTGTTCTGGCGATGCACCATCGCCATCGCATTCCAGCGGATCAAGCTCTTGATGCGGCGTTCCAGATGGCGATCGCCGGGATATGGAACTTCGGCTTCGACGGGAATGGTATTGACGTAAGGCGTGTTGAGTTGGACCGGCACGTTGACGCCCGACTCTCTCGCCCGGTCTACTAAGGCCGAAAGCAGGTCGCGTCCGCGTTGGCTTCCTTCGGCTTCGACGAGTTGATCGAAGGCTTCAAGCCATTCGGCAACTTCTTCTTCGGAATCAATCTCCGGACTAGCCGGGAAATTGAGTATTCGATTCTGGACTTCTACGGTGGCCACTGTTTCCTCAAATCGGTTAACAAACGCTAGCGCTTGAAGTGCGACGCCCAAGATGCTTCTTCGGCACGATGGGGTCCATGGGCTATTCCGTTTTCAGTGTCGCTCAACAGTAAAGACGCACGACATGGTGGACCGTTTCTTCTTTCTCAGTTGCATAGAACCGGTCAACAGGCCTGAACACCATAGCGGTTGTCGAGCCAGAGCAAGCTATTCGCGTATGCTCATCGGCAACACGTACCTTCAAACCCGTGGAGAGCGACGACAGGCCACAGCAGGGAGGGTAAACGCTTGCGTTGCCAACCTCACCAACAATAATCCGATTTTAGCAGACGAAGAGGTGGGGCGGCAGAGCCAACCGGAGGCAAGGAGACGCACGATTCTGGCCGTAGGCTACGGCAAAGCACGCAGCTTGACAGCGCGTCTCACCGTCACTTGGAGTGATCCCACTATCCCTGATTAATGCGCTGCCACACGGCCATGCCCGCGATGACGAGAATCAGCACTGCAGAGACCGCACCCAGGACGCGCACCCACGGCGTTACTTTCTTCATCCGGGCCTGCACCTGCTCTTGTTCTTCACGGAGATTCTTACTGGAATCGTCAAGAAATAATTGCTCGTCCTGATGCATGCTGAGCGTGCTGCGATAGATCAGCAAGAGAATCAGCACGACCGTCAGTACTCCCCAAACAATCAGCAACATCGTCAGAGTCGACATTCGCCACCTCGGTCCAGAAATGAACCGGTCCCGCACCTGATCGATTCCGTGGTACCCGCCAGGTTGGGGCCTCACGCGCCCCTATTATAGCCTCGCCGCTGTGGGGTGGGGCAACAATTTTGCGATTCAGAAATACCTGGAATCGGGCCGGATTGCGTCGTGCGGGAGCAGGCTCCCGACGCCCGGTTGACGCAATCTGCGACCCGGCACACCGTCGTCGCATCTAAACGAGCAAGCGAGGCAATCAGGTCTGTCCCGCACATAAGCCTGTTTTGCTATAATCCCGCTAGCATTTGGAGGAGAGGCATGGCCACCACAACCACTACACCGACCACCACCGTCACACCGACCACGGATGTGAAACCACTTAACTTCACCGGCGCGGCGATCGCCAAGGTGAAAGAAATCATGGCGCAACAGAATCCTGTACCAGCGGGGCTGCGCGTCGGCGTGGTCGGCGGAGGCTGCTCTGGGTTCTCGTACTCGATGTCGTTCGAGAATGGCGCCGGAATGATGGATAAGACATTCGACTTCGACGGCCTTAAGGTCTTCGTCGACGCGACCTCAATCATGTACCTGAAGGGCGTGAGCGTCGATTACATTGAGACGCTGGAGGCAGCCGGCTTCAAGTTCGACAATCCGAACGTAAAGAGCACTTGCGGCTGCGGTTCCTCGTTCAACGTATAAACAAGCAAGCTTTGCATCGTATCGCTCCACTGACGCGAGGCCATTCCGTCAATTAGCGTTGTAACGATTCGTCAAAAAGTGAGGGCTTTATGAAATTGTTTGCCTGTACCCTTTGTGCCGTACTCGTGGTGTTACTCGCTGTGGCAGGGAGTCCTGCGGCGCAAACTGCTACGCAGTCTTCGATGGCCCAGGGCACGACCTCTGCCGGGAAAACACACGGCACCTTCACCGTGGAATTGACCAAAACCCTCGATTCCAAAAAGGCAAAAGTGGGCGATGCCGTTGAGGCAAAGCTCATAGCGGGGATCACTCTCCCCAACGGAACGATGGTTCCTCGCGGCGCCAAGATAGTCGGCCACGTTACCGAGGCCAAGGCCCGCTCGAAGAGCGACCCGGAATCGTCGCTGGGAATTGTCTTCGACAAATTTGTTCGGTCGGGCGGGGAGGACATGCCGGTTAGCGGCGTCATCCAGGCTGTCGCCCCAAATCCGGATGAAGAGATTTCGACCGGAAGTAGCGGCGTAGGGTATACGGATTTGAAGCAAGCAACGGCTGCCCCGGCGGCGCCCGATACGCGCAAGGGGCCAACGCCGATACTGAATGATCAGTCGCAAGGTGTGTTAGGGATGAAGGGCATGCAGCTCGGGCCACAGGGCGTGATCACTTCCAACGGCAAAGACGTAAAGCTCGATAGCGGTACGCGAATCTTGGTCAACGCGACAATGTAACAGGCGGCCGATGCCGTCTTGCGCGCCTGTTAGTTTGCCAGCCCCGTTCCGCCGAGAACGGGGCTTCGTCGTTTTGGCGCCTCCGCCGTAGAATTCGGCTGGTTCGTTTGCCACGGAGCGTTTGGCTTACCCGCACAACGAATGGCTTTTGCCTGGGTTTCAAGAACCGGGTGCCGGCCGCACCTATGCCAACGCGCAGGCACCTTGTACAATGTTGGTTCCGCTTGGCATTCTGTTGCGGCTTGGCAAAACCACCTCGGGGAGTGTGGATGAAGTTCTTGCGCGAAACCGGCTTCTTGGTACTGATTACTTTCCTGCTGCTTTTCCCGTCGGCCTGCGGAAATCAATATCGCCCGGTGGCGAATCCCATTGTGAGTCCGGGCGGGCAGCCGCAAAGTGCCCATTACGCCTGGGTGTTGAACTACAACCCCACAGGCCAGGGAAGCACGACAGAAATCGATGTCTCGGGCGATAGCAATCTGGCGGTCAACTCCATGGGCGTCGGATCCATTGCGGAAGCCTTCCCCTCCAATTCTCTATCCCTGTACGTAGCCAATACAGCCAATGACACCGTCAGCCAGTACTTGCCGACCCTGGCGGGCGCAGTTACCACCATCAGTTTGTTGCCGGGATCGCATCCGGTAGCACTCGCATCGGCCCAAAATACTGCCATGTACGTTGTCAATTCGGGGGCAAATTGTCTCAACAACAACGGTTTGCTCACCGGTTCGATCAGCACCATCAGCGCCGCGACGCTCGCCGTTACCAATACTACTTGCGTCGGTCTCAATCCCATTGCCCTGGTGCAATCGCCGAGCGACGGATATATCTATGTGGTGAATCAGGGTGACAGCAGTGCTCCGGGCTGTGTTACGGGCTGTGTTACGGTGTTTAATCCTGCTGGCCCGGCTGTGACTGGCACGATCACAACCGATCCAAATCCCATATCCGTGACCGTGAGTGCGGATGGGATCTGGATCTTCGTTGTTACCCAAGGGGATGCCAAAACCCCCCCCACCCTCGACATCATCTCCTCCGGCCAGACCACCATCGCAGGCACGGCGTCTTTGGGAGTGCAGCCGACGTTCTCCATGGTCGATCCCAATTCAAATCGCCTGTATGTGGTCAACACCGGCGGTAACACCGTCAGCGTCTTTGACGCAGCCAGCGTAGCCCCCGGTCCGCCGGCGACGATTCCGCTGCTGGCGACGGTTCCGGTTGGGACGGGACCGGTTGGTGTGGCCGCTTTGCCCAATGGGAGCTTGTTCTACGTAGCCAATGGCGGTTCCAACGACGTTACCGTGGTGAGCGGAAACAGCTTCAGTCCGCTGACCACGATAGCTCTACCCGCCGGCGCCAATCCGGTGTGGATTGCCTCCGAGCCAACGTCCAGCAAGATCTATGTTGCGGATAAAGGTACTTCGGAGACCACAATCATCCAGACCGTCAACAACAAGATCTCGCTAAACCTACCGGCGCCGTCGCAGATCACGAATTGCAATATCTGCGCGCTGCAGCAGCCGGTCATGATTGTGACGAAGTGACATGCAATCTGTTGTCTGCCGACCGGCTAAATCCATAGCTACGTGAACATGAATTCTTTGGTGCGCAGCTCGCGAATGGTGTCGCGCAACTTGGCGGCCTGCTCGAATTCGAAGCGCTTAGCCGCCTCCCGCATGTCACTCTCAAGCTTCACGATGTAACTATCCAACTCCTCCTGCGAGCGAAACTCCGGCATGCCCTCGGCTTCGTTGGTGAGGTCGGCATAGTCTGCATTGGCCACTGCGACCAGCGTCATATCGAGCGGTCGCACGATGCTCTCGGGCGTGATACCATGCTCCTCGTTGTAGGCACTCTGGATGGCGCGACGACGGTAGGTTTCGTCGATCGCCTTCTTCATCGAGTCGGTCATGTTGTCGGCGTAGAGGATGGCGCGGCCATTCAAATTGCGGGCGCATCGGCCCATGGTCTGAATCAGTGATCCCGCGGACCGCAGGAAACCTTCCTTGTCGGCGTCGAGAATTGCCACCAGCGAAACCTCAGGCAGGTCGAGGCCTTCCCGCAGCAGATTGATGCCGATCAGCACATCAAACTCACCCTTGCGCAAATCGCGCAGGATCTTGATGCGCTCCAGCGTCTCGATCTCTGAGTGCATGTAGCGACAACGCACGCCAACTTCGCTGTAGTATTCGGCCAGGTCTTCCGACATGCGCTTGGTCAGGGTTGTTACCAGCACGCGCTCATTCTTTTCGGCACGACTGCGGATCTCGTGCAGCAGGTCGTCGATCTGGCCTTTAACCGGGCGTACCTCGACCTCGGGATCAATCAGACCGGTGGGCCGGATGATCTGCTCCACGACAACGCCGGCCGATTTTGTCAGCTCATAAGGACCAGGAGTTGCGGAGACGTAAATCACCTGGTTAACGCGGTGCTCGAATTCCTCGAAGGTGAGCGGACGATTATCCAGCGCGCTGGGCAAACGAAAGCCGTACTCGATGAGGTTTTGCTTGCGCGAGCGGTCTCCGTGCCACATTCCGTGGAGCTGCGGAATTGTCTGATGCGACTCATCGATGAAGAGCAAGTAGTCGCGCGGCACATAATCCAACAGCGTTGGCGGAGGCTCGCCCGGCAGGCGGCCGGTGAAGTGGCGTGAATAGTTCTCGATGCCGTGGCAATAGCCCATTTCCTTGATCATCTCAAGGTCGAAACGCGTGCGCTGATGCACGCGCTGTGCCTCGACGATTCGTCCCTGCTTCTCCAGTTCCACCTCCCACCACGCCAGTTCCTCCAGAATTGAAGTGACGGCGGCATTCTTGCGCTCCGGCTTCATCACATAGTGCGTTTTCGGATAGATAGGCAGTCGTGCGTGCTTCTGCTTTACCGTGCCAAACAACGGATCGATTTGCGCCAGTGACTCAACTTCGTCGCCCCAGAGCTCGATGCGGTACGCGGTGTCGTCGTACGTGGGGAAGACCTCGATGATGTCGCCACGCACTCGAAACGTTCCACGGCGGAACTCGCCATCAGTGCGCTCGTAGAGAATTTCGACCAGCTTGCGAACGATCTCTTCGCGCTTGATCTTCTGTCCCTTCTCCAGGAACAGCAACATGCCGTAATAAGCTTCCGGCGAGCCGAGACCGTAGATGCAGCTCACCGAAGCTACGATGATGCAGTCGCGGCGCTCGAACAGCGACTTGGTCGCCGAGAGACGGAGCTTGTCGAGCTCGTCGTTGACCGTCGCCTCTTTCTCGATGTAAACGTCGCCGGCCGGGATATACGCTTCCGGCTGGTAATAGTCGTAGTACGAGACGAAATACTCGACGGCATTGTGGGGAAAGAACGACTTGAACTCGT
>Ga0181532_10005776_pt1 | contig 10417 bp, 8 predicted proteins | sample PEATcosm2014_Bin_33_FD_119768 | JGI IMG/M metagenome (GOLD analysis project Ga0181532, IMG submission 119768) | Peatland microbial communities from MTU Mesocosm Facility, Houghton, MI, USA - PEATcosm2014_Bin11_30_metaG | ecosystem: Environmental > Terrestrial > Soil > Wetlands > Peat | place... | reverse complement strand
CGGTGGACCAGGCAGAGAACGGCCGTATCGAGGCTATTTCCCAGGTTGGAGGACTGCATCATCGATATCAGCGGCGAGCCGCATAGCCTTGTGAATGTCGCTGCCAGTGTCCAGGAACATTCCACTTCCTCTGTTTTCTGAGCCAGCCTGGAAATTGCGATAGCAAGCTCACACTATTCAACTCTGGGGCGCTTCTCGTCCTTGTGCGTTTTGCTACCGCGGATAACTTATAACTGAAATGGGCCCCATCTGAATCTGCAAGGTCCAACCGCCGAACACCCGGATGGAGTTTGCGGCACCCACAGGTGCGCCGCCGCGTGCGTGAGATTGGCATTCGCATGGCCCTGGGCGCGCAGATCAGCGACGTGCTTCGCATGGTAGTGCTCGAAGGCATGAAGCCGACCCTGTTAGGCGTGGTCATCGGTCTCGCAGGTGCGCTGGCGCTGGGAGGCGTCCTTGCCAGCGTGATCTACGGCGTCAGCGCCCGCGACCTTACCACGTTCGGCACCGTCGCTGTTCTCACCACCGCCGTTGGTTTGCTCGCCAGCCTTCCGCCGGCTCTCCGCGCCGCCCGCGTCGATCCGATGAGGATGCTGAGAGACGAGTAGATCTCGTCCGTATTACTGTACTAGCGTTACAACGCCGCTGCCCACGTCGTAATAGCCAGCAACAACTTTGATCTTGCCGTCTTTCACCATGCTTGAAATTACGGTCGATGCCTGGCTCAACAATCCCGCCTGAATCTTCGCGTTGGCCTTGGTTGCCGCTTCAAGATCGTGTCCGGCTTCGTTGACTGCGGGTTGAATGTGCGGAAAGAAGGAGCTGATCTGGCCGGGCGCGGACTCGCCTTTGATCGTTGCCTTTACGGCTCCGCAATCGGAGTGGCCGATCACCAGAATCACCTTCGTCCCAAGCACTGCCGCGCCATATTCCAGGCTACCGATGATCTCCGGCGTAACGAAATTGCCCGCGACGCGAGCCACGAAAATTTTCCCGATGGTCTGATCGAAGACGATTTCAACCGGCACGCGCGAGTCCGCGCACGACAAGACAGCCGCAAATGGCTCCTGCTTCTTGGCGGTCTGCTTGCGAATATCCGCAAGGGTTTGCGCCGAGGCTTTGATGCCATCTGAGAGATATCGCTTGTTGCCGGCCATCAGTTGGTTCAAGGCCGCATCAGGAGTGGAGACATCCTGTGCCAACGCCACCGATGGAACGGCAAGATCCAGCCCGCCCATCAGCACGCCCGCGGCAGTCCCGGTTAAGCCCATCTTTAAAAGGCGGCGTCGAGAGAGATTGTTTTCCATGGATTCTTTCATCGCACACATCCTTTGCGTTTGAATTGCGCATAAAAGGGTCGCCTATTCTGAGCGAACTTGCAACCACAATGTGGCAATAATGACGGCGTTATGCAGACCAAGACTTTGCATGAACCCCTCCGCGCATCTCGATGCGGTGGGCGTTGTGAACCAGACAGTCGGGGATGCCGTCAGCGATCGTGGGATCGGCGATCTGCTCGTACCAGTGCTGGGTCTCCTGGCTGCGGACTTGGGCTTCCGACTGGCGCCTCGATCTTCCAACTGCTCCGCAATCGTCAGGCGGCTGGGCCTGGCTGGTGCGCGACCACGGCGGCAAGTTACAGGTCGTCAGCTCGGCCAACCAGGACAATCCCATGGGCCAGGGCTTCTACCCCATCATGGGCAACGACAGTCTGGGAGCACGCCTGCTACCTGAAATACCTGAACCGCCGCGCCGACTACCTCAAAGAATGGTGGAACGTCGTCAACTGGGCGGAAGTCAACAAGCGCTTCCAGGCGAGCGGGAAGTAGAACGTCCAGCAGTTACGAATGCGAAAGGGTGCGGCGATCGCACCCTTTTCTGTTTCGAATTCCCAGTTGCGAACGGCGAAGGATCTCGCGGTCACGGAACACATGTTGCGCACGTGCGAGCCACGCCGATGCGGAAGACCGTGCCGTCGCCATAAGCCCCGCCTAACCAAGTCGTCCCATAGAAGCTCCCGTCGCTGGCCTGTATGACCGCGGCACGAGGCCAGAGGCCATCGGAGCCTTGGAAGCTGTGCAGCGTGGTCAAGTTTCCACTTGAGGGTTGGCTGTGCGAGCCCGCGTGGCCGGTGTATGGATGATGGTCTTTCAGGGTGCGGTCGCCGGCGGCAGCGCAACCTAGGGTGCTCTTGCCACGCGAGTCGACATTCACCACGCCTTGTTGTGGGCCGGTGCAGGGACACTTGCTCGCTTCGACGGCCGGTACGGTATAGCCAGACGCTGAAATCTCCTCCTCGGAACAATGCGTAATCTCCTCTAAATGCGACCAGACTGCGTTCTCCGTCGAAGTGAGATAGCGGCGCCCAGCTTGCGGTGCACCTGGGAGATCACCTCCGCGCAGTAAATGGTCAATGGCGCAGTTGACCAGCACGCATGAGGACTGCGCTTTAGGGTCCCCACAAGAACCCCGGCTACCCTGTCGGCCGACAGATACGGACGCGGGTTTGCCGCCTGATGCTGCGGAAGTAGATCTTCGACGCTGCAGGTCCGAAACTCATGCGCCTCGACGAACGGCAGCGACAAACACTGAGCTACGCCACGATCGGCCTTGAGATCGTCTCCGACCACAAATGCGCCCTCTAAAGTGGCTTCTGGCAGCGCACTGAGCGCATCAAGCACAAGGCCTGGCGCGGGCTTCTTACAATCGCAGTAGCGTTGGTCGGCGGCGAAGTGATGCTTGCCTGCGATTTGAGCAAGAGCACGGTTAACCGCTACCTCGCCACATTGCGGAAGGCCCTGCGGTACGCATCGCGGACCCTGAAGTTGGTCGACAAACTACCCGCTGTCACCATGTATCCGGATGAGCGGCAACGCGACTTCATTTTCAGTGATGCCAACTATAAAAACTGGCTTGCGATGGCCGGCGAACCGCTCCGGTCGGCGTCGATTTTGGCGCGCAACTCTGGTATCTGTCGCGGCGAGATGCTGGCTTTGCAGCGCGACTGCATCACTTTGAACGAACAGGCCGACGAAGATGGCATGTGGGGCGAGATGGAGATTAAGCGCGCTCTGAAGAGGAAGGAACGCAGGCGAAAATTGCCGATCAATGCCGACATGCGCACGGCTATCATGGGACTGCTGGGCCGGTCACGCTGTGAATACTTGTTCACGGCGCTTGAGGATCCGACACAGCCGCTGTCACCCTACACGCTCGAGGATCAATTGAGGAGGACCCGCACAACTCTCAAGCTGCACCACGACGCGGGCCTGCACACCTTGAGGCATACCTGTCTCACGGAGTTAGGGCGGACAACGGACAGCTTTACGTTGCAGAGGATTGCTGGGCACGCCCGCATCACCACAACGATGCGCTACGTTCACGTTCAGCAGGATGCCATCGGGCAAGCCTTCGCCGCCAGAGAGCAAAGGCGGCCAGGAGTCCCTACAAAATCCACTACAGTCGAGCGCGGTGCGAAAGGTGAGCCCGTATATAATTGAAAATACAGTGCGAAAGTGGCGGAATTGGCAGACGCACCAGACTTAGGATCTGGCGGGTAAAACCGTGGGGGTTCGAGTCCCCCCTTTCGCACCATATAACTGCTTTTATTGTCAGCACCTTACAAATCGCTCAGAACGAATTGTGCGGATTTTGTATCGGTTGTCTCTGCTCGCTGTCCGCATCCTGACGCAGGCTCGGTCTTTGCAACGACGAGGCGAGTCGCAGGACGAACATACCGTTCCCTTGCCCTTGCAGTTGCGATACTCTGATCAAGACGAGGGGCTTCATGCACAGGAGACTGTTCTCGGTCGTCGTCTGCTTTTTGCTGCTGGCCATCCTTAGCAGTGCCGCCAAACGCTCCTTCACCATCGAGGACCTTTACCGGATTCGCGGAATAGACGACTTGCACGTATCTCCCGACAGCAAAACCGTCGTGTTCACCCTGCGCACGGACGACCTGGCGAAGGCCAAGCGCACAGGGCACATCTGGCTGATGGACGCCGATGGCAAGAACGCGCACCAGTTTACGTTTGGCGAAAAGAGTGAATCGTCGCCCATCTTCTCACCGGATGGCAAGTGGATCGCTTTGATCAGTTCTCGCGATGGCGACGACAACCTCTACATTATCTCCACCAGCGGTGGTGAAGCGCGGCAACTCACCAAAATTTCCACAGGGGTTTCTGACCCGCTCTGGTCTCCGGACGGCAAATGGATCACGTTTTCGAGCGACGTCTATCCGGAATGCGGCGCCGACGATGCTTGCAACAAGAAGATCGACGAGCGCTGGAGCAAGGGTCCGCTGCAAGCCCATATGGCCGATGCGCTGCTCTACCGTCACTGGACGCAATGGAAGGACGGCAAGCGCACCCACGTCCTGCTTGCCGACGTGTCTACCGGTGCCGTGCGCGACCTGACGCCCGGGGACTTCGATTCCCCTCCCTTCCAGCTGGGAGGATCCTTGCAATACGATTTCTCCCCGGATAGCACGGAACTCGCCTTCGACTCCAATCACGATCGCAACCTCGCTTCGTCCACCAATAGTGACGTGTGGGTCGTCCCGCTCTCTGGCAATCAGCCGCCACATAACATCACCGCTTCGAATCCTGCTTTCGACGGCCATCCGAAATACTCACCGGACGGAAAATACATTGCCTATCAACTGCAAAAGCAGCCCGGCTATGAATCCGACCTCTTTCGCCTGGCCATCTACGACCGCTCCACTGGCGCATCACGCGTGCTCACCGAGTCCTTCCACAACTGGGTAGACACCTTCCAATGGGCCGCAGACTCGAAATCTCTCTACTTCAGCGCTCCTATCGAAGGCGATAATCCCATCTTCCGCGTGACTCTCGACTCTGGCTCCATTCAGCAAATTTTGGTGGACAGGACCATCGACTCCTTTGAACTCTCCCCTGACAACCGCCGCATCGTCTACGCCGGCCGTTCCGTCGGCGACCCGGTCGAAATTTATGCTGTGGACCTCGCCGACGATAAATCCTCGAAGCCGCAACGCCTCTCTCACTTCAACGACGAAGTCGCCAATGAGGTGGACATCCGTCCCGCGGAGCGAATCTGGGTGAAAGGAGCCGACGGAGCGAAGATCGAAGTATTCATTGTCAAGCCCCACAACTTCGATCCGTCCAAGAAATATCCGCTCATCCTCAACGTGCATGGCGGGCCGCAGATGCAGTGGCAGGATGCTTTTCGCGGCGACTGGCAGATTTATCCCGGCTCCGGCTACGTCGTCGCGTTCGCTAATCCACATGGTTCCACTGGCTATGGCCAGGACTTCACGGCTGAAATTTCTGGAGACTACGGCGGCAAGTTCTTTGAAGATCTGATGAAGGTCACCGACGAACTGATCAAGCTTCCTTACGTCGATCCCGACCGCATCGGGGCTATGGGTTGGTCCGCCGGCGGCTACATGATGGACTGGTTCGAAGGTCACACCAACCGCTTCAAGGCGATCGCCACCATGATGGGTCTTTTCGACCTGCGTTCTTTTTACGGCGCAACCGAAGAGTTGTGGTATCCCGAGTGGGACTTCAAGGGCCAGCCGTGGAATTCCGACCAATACGAAAAGTTCTCTCCCTCCTACTTCGTGAAAAACTTCAACACGCCCTGCCTCGTCATCTCCGGCGAGCGCGACTATCGCATCCCCTACACCCAGTCACTTCAGATGTTCACCGCGCTGCAAAAAATGAATGTCCCTTCCAAGCTGATCATCTACTCCAACGCCGGCCACTGGCCCAGTTGGTATGAAATGGCTCTGTATTACACCGCGCACCTCGAGTGGTTCCATCAGTATCTTGGGGGAGACGCGCCCCCCTGGTCCACGGAACAATTCCTGCGCAACGCCGTCTTCGACCCTGCGACAGGTCAACGCTACAAGTAACCCATGGGCGCGGAAAACAATCCGAGCCTCTCACATACGCTTTTTCACGCGATATGCAAAACATGTTTTAACCGGTATTAGCGGGCTTCTCCCTTGTTGAGTCCGGCGGTCACGCCAGGGCGCCGCCTCTTCGGAAGGTGTTGTTAGTAGGCAATAATGGGAAGCTTCCGAGCCTGTCTGTGGCTTTAAGACTCTAATCGCAGAATAATTCAGACTTTTGCTGACTACACCCAGGCATTTACAAGAGCGAGATCTTGAGTCAAGGCACTGCTGTTTCCGTTTTCGGCAACAAAAGGTCTGTCTACGGTGACGTGCACGACAGAGACAGGTTCGATCCGAGTGAATCCGGCGGCCTTGAACCAATTGTAGTGTTGGACCGCTCGAACCCGAGCGATGGGCGGCCCGATTGCGCGTGACATCACCATAAGCCCCTTAACTGCACAGCGCTAGCAATCCCGTCCTGTTTTCCCAAAACGGATGTGTTCCAGCGCAAATCCAAGAGAGGCAGATCGCCACAACAGTATTCCAATTCGGGATTCGGCCTCGCATGCGGCGCGAAAAGCTGTTGCCAGTCGGATCGTGCACGGGCTAACATTTTTCTTCCTTTAAGTACATTCTCTTGATCCATGAAGAGCGCTGTGCCCGGGCGGACGTGATACTGCGGTAGCTCGTCGTCGATGGCAGTGATCCTCTTTATTTGTCCCGTGTAGTCTGATTAAGCATTTCTGCCGGCAATCCGCCGGGGTGCCGGATCTCAATCCCGTCGATGCAGCGCAAGAAAGGCGCTGCTATTTAGGAGGATTTATGAATGTTGCGGAAACGCTCGTCTCGCTTCTTGTGCAGAATGGAGTAACACACGTTTTCGGTGTAGCCGGAGATGCCCTCAATCCATTCACTGATGCGATTCGCCGCGATGGCCAAATTCAATGGGTTGGGGTCCATCACGAGGAAAACGCAGCTTACGCAGCTTACGCGCAATCGGCTATCCGCGGCGGTCCTTCCTGCTGTGCGGGAACCGTGGGACCAGGATCTCTTCATCTGATCAACGGCCTCTACGACGCAAAACGCGAGGGCTTTTCCAGCGTGATCGCGCTCACCGGGCAACTGCCTCACGCCGAGCGAGAAACGAAATTCTTTCAGGCTGTCGATCTCAAGCGCATTTTTGGCGATGTTTGTGCGTATCAGGCAATTATCGCCGAGCCGGAACAGATGCCGCGCATTGCTGAAATCGCCCTGCAACGGGCCATTGCCGAGCAGGAAGTGGTGCGCATCGAACTTCCCGCTGACGTTTTGCCGAAACCCGTACCCAGCCGGAGGTTCATGCACTCCCTGGTCAAGGGTAGTTCTCCCATGGTGCCTGCGGCCAGCGAGGTGCGAAAGGCTGCTGACATCATCAACGCCGGGAAACGGATAACCCTGTTTTGTGGGGTTGGGTGTCGCGATGCCAGAAGCCAAGTCATGGAACTGGCGGCGAAGATAGGGTGCCCCATTGCTCACACCCTTCGGGCTAAAGAGATATTCGATGACGACCAGGACCCGATTGTAGGAATGACCGGTCTGATTGGCGCTCCCTCTGGCTACCATGCTGTTCTGGAGTGCGACGTTCTCGTCATGCTCGGCACCAATTTCCCTTACGACGAGTTCCTTCCCGCCGACATTCCCATCATCCAAGTGGATCGCGAAATCGAAAACATTGGGTCGCGCGCGCCGGTGTCACTGGGAATCGTCGGAGACGTAAGCGAGACGGTACGATTGCTGGGCCCGCTCCTGGAGCCTCGCCCTGCCGGGCGCTGGCTTTCTTCACTGAGAACCATGCGAGACAAGTGGCTTGACCACAACTCCGCTTTAAGCGATCCAGCACGGGAGGTTAGTCCGATTCTGCCACCTGTGGTGGCGCGGATTGTTAGCGATCACGCCTCCAGCGATGCGATCTTTGTTGCCGACGGTGGCTCTGCAACGTTGTACATGGCTCGCTACATGCGTCTTCACGGAGAGCGGCGCGTTCTGAGCTCCTTTAATCACGGGGCAATCGGAGCCGGGCTCGGCATGGCTATGGGTGCGAGTTGTGCCGATCCGAAACGTCAGGTTTGGCTTCTTACCGGCGACGGTTCCTTCGGAATGATGCCGCAGGACCTGATCACCGCAAGGGTGTTCGGCTGGCCGGTGAAAATCATTATCTTCAACAATGAGGAATACGACTTCGTGCGGATGGAAATGGAGGTAGCAGGGATCCCCGTCGATCCAATGGCGACAAGGGTGCTCAACATGGACTTCCGCGCCTTCGCCCTGGCCAATGGTGTTGGTTACGCTAGAGCGGAACGGCCCAGCGATCTGGTTGCAGCCGTCAAGCAGGCCATTGCCAGCGATGGCCCTTTCCTGATCGATGCCAAAGTTCAATCGGGCCTGCTGTCCATGCCACCTCACGTTCAGGGCAAGCAGGCATTCGGGTTCGCGATTTCGAAGATCAAGGAGGGGTTGCTGGGGTTGGCTGGAGACCACGAGCAGTGGACCAACCTGGAGAATGAATTTCGTGCGAACCTGACAGACTAAACCAGGAAACTCACGCTACCAAGATATGCCGAAGCTGTACTGGTGCGGATGGAAGACCGTCGGGAGTGCTCCGATAGAAAAATCGTTTCACAGTGTTGCGAACGGGCGAGATGGGTGTACTATGGTGCCGTTTTCGAGGTCAAAAAGGAAATTCCGGATACTGGCGTTAGGCACTTAGCGTGCTACAATCCCTGCCCTGCAGAGGTCGCAATTATGCCACGAGGACATATCACCTGGGCCCTCGGATCTCTCGCGTCCTTTATGCTCGGTCTTGCGGGCATTAGCGGTCTTTCATATCGCCGAATTACGGTGTTCGAGATCGGCTTCGCAGCTATGCTGCTCGCAGTGACTTATTGGTTTCGCGCCAGAAGGTCCCCTCACAAGGGCATTGCCATCGGGATGACGACACTCTCGTTGATAGCAACCATTGTCGCGCTCATCTTCGTGCCGGCTAATCCTGTCCCACCTGCAGATACCCAAGTGAAGCCCACGGTGCAGTTGAGTCCAGTATCAGGCACAGCTACGACGAGCGGCGCGAACAGTCCTGCGATTGTAGGGTCGGGGAACACGGTGGCAATCAATAGCGACGAGCCACCTAAGAAAACAGCGCCTCGCAAGCAAGGGCCAGCCAAGCCGTGAGAGCGATCACCATCTTCGTTTTGCTCGGTGCCGCACTCGCTTCGGGCCAGGCCGCGGGCGAAAAGGCGCAGACATCGGGGTCGTGCAGCCCCGCGGTGGTGGGAACGAACAATCACATCACCATGACCTGCGGGGGCATATCCAAGGCGAAAGCGGACGAATTGGTTCGTCTGATGAACGGAATTCTGGAACGGCAAATTGATCCTCAAGCAGTGTACGGCCTGCTGGACAAGATCCAGAAGGAGTTGGACACGTTCCGCAGCGCGTTTGCCGATCCACTGGCGGGCACCCCACCTGCTGACATAGAGCTTTTGCATCACGCTCAGCGACTAGACAAGCAGTGTGAAGATTTTATTAGCCAATCGTACCAGGCCAAGAATGAAGCCCTTCTGGACTACACCCAAAAGCTGGCGGAATGGCAAAAGAATCCACAATCGCCTCGGCCTGACCCGCCCGACACCGGAACGGTAGATCGCGAGCGCGTGGCCTCCTTTGGGAAGGAAATACTACCTCAACTGGTAGCGGTGCGGGAAAAACTGGCGGCAAAGGCTCCGGGCTACACTCACACAGTCAGCTACAGCGCGGTGAACAATACCTTGCAGGAGCAGGCGATTTGCCAGGACTTCGTAATCCTCACCGGCCAGTACCAAGTGGCGATGTATCAGGAGGCGCAGAAGAGAAAGTTTTCCAAGTGAAGAGTCGTTCGACGTAGCGTCCTGGTTAGTATGCTAATGAGCCGACCCTGTCCTTAGCGAAAAAGCGATCTGGTCTTAAGATCATCCCTCGCACCGGATCTGAAGACCTGCGGACCTGCGTACCTTCGAATTGTCGATTGCAAATCTGCGGGAGACCGCGCATAGCACTCACGGCTCGCGTGCGCGTGCGGCGACGTGACAGCAGAGCGCCTGACCGACTTTAGACAAATCGAAACCTGCTGTCTACCGTGCTGCGCCCATCGCACGGTGCTTCTCGAGTTGCTCGACCACGCTGTCGAGGTCGGGGTAGCCGGCGCCAAATCTCCTTGTGAGCAGTTTCCACCGCGCTCGGCTATCCTCTTGCCGTCAGCGATAACCTCGAACTGACCGTGCTTACCAGGCGTAATGACGGCTTCAATGTTCAGGCGATTCTTAATGAGGGTCACGAGACTCGCGACCTTGGCTTTATTGTTCTGTCACGTCGGGCAGTGAATGATCTCGATCTCCATTTTGTTCTCCAATCTGCTCCGCCCAGCGGCTCAGTCGATTCCTCGAGCTATGTGAATGTGAATTGAGACAACAACCCCACACTTTATACGACGGTTCATGAAAACGGGCCAAGTCGTACCCTAACAGG
>Ga0181532_10005774_pt1 | contig 10418 bp, 6 predicted proteins | sample PEATcosm2014_Bin_33_FD_119768 | JGI IMG/M metagenome (GOLD analysis project Ga0181532, IMG submission 119768) | Peatland microbial communities from MTU Mesocosm Facility, Houghton, MI, USA - PEATcosm2014_Bin11_30_metaG | ecosystem: Environmental > Terrestrial > Soil > Wetlands > Peat | place... | reverse complement strand
GCCGTGCGTGACCGACCTCGAGGGATTCACTTACCTGCAGCAGGAGCGCAAGGGAGTGCTGCTCGGCGTCTACGAGCGCAACCCGAAGCACTGGAAAACCGAGGGTGCCGATTGGGACTACGGAATGGAGCTGCTCCCCGAGGAGATCGACCGGATCGGCGATGAGCTCGCGATCGGATTTGCGCGCTTCCCAAGTCTGCAGCGGATCGGGATCCGAAAATGGGTGAACGGCGCGTTCACCTTTACCCCCGACGGCAACCCGCTGGTCGGCCCGGTTCCCGGACTGCGCAACTATTGGACGGCGTGCGGCTGCATGTCCGGATTCTCGCAGGGCGGTGCGATCGGCCTGGTGCTCGCCAACTGGATGGTCGATGGCGACCCGGGCGCGGACATCTTCGGCATGGACGTCGCGCGCTACGGTTCGTTCGCAAGCAACGATAAGTACCTGCGCGAGATGACCGCCCAGTTCTATGCGCGGCGCTTCGTGATCGCCTATCCGAACGAGGAACTCCCGGCGGGTCGACCGCTCAAGATGACTCCGAGCTACGACGCGCAGAAGGCCGCCGGTGCGCGCTTCGGAGTGGTCTGGGGCATGGAGACGCCTCAGTATTTCGCTCCCCGCAGGCCGGACTTCGTCGAGGAACCCTCGCTCAGGCGCTCGAATGCACACCCCTTCGTCGAAGCGGAAGTCGCCGCGACGCGGACCGCGGCCGGGCTGCTCGACACCGGCGTCTACGGTCGCTACGAGGTGTCCGGACCGGGATCCGCCACGTGGCTCGAACGCCTGCTCGCCAACCGCCTGCCGGCCGTCGGCAAGCTCAGGCTCGCGCCGATGCTCGCGCCGTCGGGCAAACTCATGGGCGATCTGACCGTTGCGCGTCTCGCACCGGACCGGTTCTGGCTGGTGGGCTCCTATCATCTGCAGCAGTGGCACCTGCGGTGGTTCCACGACCAGCTTCCCGGCTCCGGCATCGCAATCGAGAACCTGTCCGAAAGCTGGCTCGGCTTCTCGCTCTCGGGTCCGCGGTCGCGCGACATCCTCGCCCGGCTCACCCGCGCGGATGTCAGCGATGCGGCCTTGCCCTTTCTCGGCTGTCGGCGCCTCGACATCGGACTCACGCAGGCCTGGGTGGCGCGCCTCTCGCTCACCGGTGAACTCGGCTACGAAATCACGGTGCCGGCGAGCGAGCAGCGCGCCCTGTACGACGCGCTGCTCGAGCACGGCACGCCGCTCGGTATGAAGCCCATCGGCATGCGCGCGCAGGACAGCCTGAGGCTCGAGAAAGGCTACGGAGTCTGGTCGCTCGAATTCGCCCAGTCCTATACGGCGGCCATGGCAGGCCTCGACCGCTTCATCGCGTTCGACAAGGGCGACTTCATCGGCCGCGAGGCGGCGCTCGCCGAGCGCGACGGCGGCGGCCCCAGCCAGAGGCTGGTGCTGTTGGCGATCGATGACGCCGGCGCCGACGTCACCGGTTTCGAGCCCGTCTGGGCCGGCAACCGCAAGGTCGGCTTCGTGACCTCGGGGGCCTACGGCCACCACGTCAAGCAAAGCCTCGCGCTCGCGTATCTTACGCGGGCGATCACGGAGGCGCCCGCGCCGGTCGAGGTGCACGTGGTCGGCGAGCGCCGGCCGGCGAGAATCCTTGCCGAGCCCCCATACGATCCGAAAGGACTCAAACCACGGAGCTGAACGAGGCAACACTATGCTTGCGAACCCGCTGTCGCCCCCCTCGACCCACCCGTTGTCCTATGAGCAGCTGCGCGACGAGCCGCTCTTCGATCCGAAGCGGCACCTCTCGCTCGAGCCGCCGTCGCAGCGCTGGACGCTCGAGGATCTCGGGTATACCCAAGAGCAAGCGAGAGCCTGCGCAAGCCGCGTCGCGGTCGCGGGTCCTTGGCGCCTGCTCAGCGATCAGGGCGCAGAGGCGGCGCGGACCGTGGCGCTCGCACTGAACAGCTTCAGGCAGGCGGGAGACAGGACGGCCAGCTATCTTGCCGGGGGCGTCTATCGATCCAGTTTCCTGCGCGATCTGTGCAACTGCCCGCAGGTCACGGCGTTCATCTCTGAAATTGCCGGCTGCGAACTGCTGCCTCACACCATGCCCTCGCAGCAGGTCTACATCAACTATGCGCCGGAGGATCTGGGCAAGGCGGTGGACACCTGGCATACCGACTCCATCGGGTTCGACTCCGTGCTGCTGGTCACCGACCCGGCGAGTTTCAGCGGCGGGCAGTTTCAGTTCTTCGTCGGCACACGGCACGAAGCGGCTGCGCTGCTGCGAAGCAGCCCTGAGAATCTGACCGCTGCAACTGCCCAAGATCTGCCCGCGCAGCGCGTGGTGAGCGTGCCGTTTCCCGCCGCGGGCTATGCGGTGTTTCAGCAGGGCACGATGGTCGTCCACCGGGCGACTCGATTGGAGCGGCGCGCAGAGCGCAACACGGTGGTCATCGGACACGTATCGCGCGACATCGCGCTGCCCGACCCGACTCAAGATTCGATCATCGAGTGGGGGGAGCCCGGCATCATTGCCGAATTCGCCCGTCACAAGGCATGGCTTTCCCGCACGAAACTCGACTATCTGATGCGCCAGATGGACCTGAACACATCGGCCGCCGACATCCGCACACTGCTCGCGGAGGCGATCGCGGACGCCCGTCGTGCGATCGACGTCATTGACACCAGAGCGCCTCAGTGACCGGTCTTGATCCGGGTCCAGGTGCGCGTGCGAAGCCGCCGCATCTGCTCCGTCATGGGCAGCGAGAAGTAGAGGCGCGCCTCCATTTCCGGAGGCGGATACAGCGAGGGATCTGCGAGAATCCGCGGCTCGACGAAGGCGTCGGCGGACCGGTTGTTGTTGCCGCTGTGCAAGGTGTCGGTGATGTGGGCGATCACACGCGGCTCCAGCAAGTAATTCAAAAACACGTGCGCGGCGCCCGGGTGCGGCGCACCGGCCGGGATCAGCAACGCGTCATAGTTGATGTTCGCTCCCTCGCGCGGAACGGTGAAGGTCAAATGCGGATCGAGGCCTACGGCGCGCGCGCGCGCCATCGCCACCGAATAGTCGCTCGACCAGGACATGGCGATGCACAGTTCGCCATTGGCGAGGTCGTGGATGTAGGTGTTCGAATCGAACATGCGGATGCTCGGCCGTACCGCGAGCAGCAGCGCTTCCACTGCCCGGTAGTCCTCGGCGCGTGTGGAGTTGGGGTCCAGGTGCAGGTACGCGAGCGCGAGCTGGATGACATCGACGGGCGAATCGAGAAACGACACGCCGCAATCGGCGAAGCGGGCGACGACGTCCGGCTTGAACAGCATATCGAGACTGTCGACCGGTGCGTCCGGCATGCGGGCCCGCACCTTGTCGATGTTGTACGCAAAGCCGTTGATGGAGTGCAGAAAGGGCACCGCGTACCGGTTGCCGGGGTCGAACTGGCCGAGCACGGCGAGCGCATGCGGGTCGAGATGATTCCAGTTCGGCAGCCGCGTACGATCGAGCGGCGTGAACGCGCCCGCCGCGATGCCCGTCGCGAAAGTTCCCATGGACGATCCGACCACGTCATAGCCGGTATCGCCCATCAAGATGACGGTTTCCAGGGTCTCCTCGGAATCGTAGGCGTCATAGACGACCTTGATGCCGGTCGCGGCCTCGAACGCGGGGATGGTGTCCGGACCGATGTAGTTCGCCCAATTGTAATAATGAACCACGCGCTCTGCGGTCTCGAGCGGCGGCGCGGACCCGCCGTGCTCGCGCGCACCGCAGGCGCCGAGCAGGGCGCAGAGCGCGGCGACCGGAACTCGACGCCGCAGCATTGCGCTTATCCCGCTGCTCGAGCGTCCGCGCACAGCCGCAGCACCGCGGCCCTGAAATCGGCCGCGTAGCTGGCCTTCAAGAAGATCCAGTAGCCCTCACCCGAGGCCGTGAGCACGGCCGGGCAGTCGAACAGCACCACGGCCGCACAGTCGCGCGACTCGAGCACCGCGGCCACGTCGAGCGAGGCGGACAACAGCCGCCGGGCGTCCGGTCCCTCGAGCGTCATGACGCTCCACTTGCCCTCCACGTCCACTGCGGTGCCGGCGCCCGCCGCCGCGGCTGCCGCCGCTGCCGCGCAGCCCGACGCGTCCGGCTCCGGCAGCAGCCAACGCGCCGGAGCGAAGTGCAGCATCTCGGGGCGGCCTTGAGCGCCGCGGCGCACGCCGCCCGGCGCCAGCGGCCAGTTCTCAAGTCCCGCGGCCGTGCCGCCGAACGCCGCGAACTCCAGCATGCGAACGGTCGGCAGCAACTGCAGCGCGCACCGCAATCCCTGGGGTCCGTCTGCGCCGCTCACGACTTCATCCGCGCGCCGCTCGGATCGAAATGCACCGGCGGCACGATGCGCACGGGCGTTTGCGCGCCGCGCAGCGGATCGCAGGCCGTGAGTTGCGCGCTCTCGCCGAGCTGCCGCGCCACCAGCGCGAGTCCAATCCATTCGCCGAGCGAGGGGCTGAAGACCGCCGAAGTGACGTACCCGACTGGACGGGTAGGCGCATCGGGAGCCGTGAGCTGCGCACCGGCGCGAAATTTCCCTCGCCCGTCGCACGCTCTCACCCCCACCAGCCGCGGCCGCGCCGGCTCGTGGAACCCGGGCCGATCGAGCAGCTCCCTTCCCAAGCACGGGTTGCCGAGATTGACGAGGCCTTCCATATTAAGATCCTGCGGCGTGGTCTCGCCGTTCAATTCGGCGCTCACGAGGTAGCCCTTCTCGACGCGCAGGATGTCGAGCGCGTCCAGGCCATAGGGCAGCAGCCCTGCCGCGACGAGCGCCTGCCAGAGCGGCACGGCGATGGCCGGCCGGCAATGCAGCTCAAAGGCAAGCTCGCCGGAGAAGCTCGCGCGCAGCACCCGAAGCTCGCGGCCCTGGTATTGCCCAGCGGTAAAATCCATGTGCCCGAGGGAGCTCAATGCACTGCGCCAGTCCGCCCCGAGCACGCTCTCGAGCGTGGCCCGGCTGCGCGGTCCGGCGACCGCGATGACGGCCCAGGCCTCGGTGACGTCCGTGAGCGTCACACGTCGTTCGCTCCACTCGGTGTCGAGATAGTACTCGAAGTGCGACAGCATGTGATCGCCGTGACCCGAGCTCAAGGTCGCGAGAAAGCGGTCTGCAGCGAGGCGCATCACCAATCCATCGTCGAGCACGATGCCGTCCTCGCGCAGGTTGACCATGTACTTGCTGCGCCCGATCCTGATCGTGCTGGCCTTGGTCAAATACATGGCGTCGAGGAAGGCGGGCGCATCGGGCCCAGCGATTTCAATCTTGCCGAGCGTCGAGCCGTCGACGATGCCGCCGGTCTCGCGCACCCGACGCGCCTCCGCGAACGCCGCGGCGGAGGCGTCATTGCCGCTGGCGCGGTAATGGCGCGGCCGCATCCACAAGCCGCTCGGCTCCAAGAGCCCGCCGTTCGCCGCATGCCATTCGTGCAGCGGCGTACGGCGTGCGACGCGATAGGCGGCACCCGCGCGCAGGCCCGCGAGCGAGCGAAGCGTCACCGGCTGAAAGGGCATGCGCGGCCGGATGACGCCCACCGCAGCGGGCGGCTCGCCCTTGAGCTCCGCGAGGACGGCCGCGCCGAGCACGGCGCTCGTCGCGCCCTGCTCAGTGCCGATCCCGAGCGTGGTGTACCGCTTGACGTGCTCGATGTCGGTGAATCCCTCGGCCAGCGCGAGTCGCAGATCCGCGACCGACACGTCGTTTTGCAGGTCGACGAACTGCCGCTTCTCGAGCCGCAGCGATGCGGGGGAGCGACAGAATGGCGCCAGACGCGGCGGCTCGTCTCCGCGCCCAGCGGCGCCCGAGCCAGCCGGCACCGAACGGCCTGCATGTCGGGCCGCCTGCTCGCCGGCGGCGTGGCCGTCGGCGAGCACGGCGCCGAGTTCGAGATGCCCGTTCGCCGCGCCTGCGAATGCTCGCCAGGACGGCTGCCCCGTGGCGAGGAATGCGCCAATCGCAGCGCAGTACTCGCGAGTTCCGCCCTCCTGCAGCCCGGCCTGCACGCTCGGCGACCAGCCGCCGCTCACCAGCAGCGCGTCGCAGTCGATGCGCCGCTCGCGGCCGGCGCCGACGAGCGGTGCAACGCGGACGGCGCGAATACGCGCGCCCCCCTCCGCCGCCGTGACGGCGTGTCCCGTCAGGCACTCGATGCCGCCGCGCTCGAGCTCGGCGCGCAGCGTCCCCGCCCGGTCCGCGGCGCCGGGCGCTTCGCTGCGCACATCGACGATGGCGCGCACCCGCATGCCGCCCGCCGCCAGCCGCGCGGCCGCCGCGTATGCCCGATCATGGTTGGCGAACAGCACGAGTTCGCGGCCGGCGTGCACGCCATAGCGTGCGAGGTAGCGCTCGGCCGCACCAAGCAGCATGACGCCCGGCCGATCGTTGTCGACGAATGCGATCGGGCGCTCGACCGCCCCGGTCGCAATGACGAAGGCGCGCGGACGCACCCGGTACAGTGTGTTGGCGCCCGGCAATCCGCCCGGCTCCGCGTGCAGCACGATCTGACCGCCGAAGCCGCCCACCATCGCGGTGTCGCTGAGCACTCGCACCCCACGCTGCTCGAGCTCGGTCAGCGTCGCCGCCGCCCATTCGAGCGCCGGCCGGCCGTCAATGCTGGCTCCCTCGAACTCGAGCTCGCCGCCGCATACCGGCTCGCGCTCGCACAGTACGACGCGCGCGCCGGTACGCGCAGCCGCACGCGCAGCGGCGAGCCCCGCCGCGCCCGCCCCTGCGATCAGCACATCGCAGGACAGGTGCTCGACGTCGGGCGGCGGCAATTCACAGGCGGACGGGGCCTCGCCCAGCCCGGCCAGCCGGCGTATGACCGGTTCGTAGGTGCGCCAGTTGGGCCAGATGAACGTCTTGTAGTAGAAGCCGGCGCCGAGGAATCCGCCGCCGGCTTGCAGCAGCGAGGCGAGATCCCGCGACAGCGTCGGCCAGCGGTTTTGGCTGCGCAGGATCAGCCCATCCCGAAGCTTGAGTTGTGGGGCGGGGACATTCGGAATGACGGCGGGGCGGCGGCCGACCGTGAGCAGGGCGTTCGGCTCCTCGGGACCCGCGGACAGCACGCCGCGCAGCCGGCGGTATTTCACGCTGCGGCCGAACTGACGCACGCCATGCGCCAGCAGCGCGGAAGCCGCGGTATCGCCGGGCTGCCCGAGGTATTCGCGCCCATCGAAGGTGAATCGAATCGCTCCGGCGCGGACGCGGGTGCCGCGGCGCATCTCGCCGCTCATGGCGCACCGTCCACGGAACTGCCGCCGAGCAGCCGGGTTGTCAGGACCGCGCCGCTCGAGGGATTGCGCTCGACTTTGAGCCAGCCGCGGCAGCCTTCGATGTGCTGCCAGTGCTCCACCGAGCGTTCGGGACGATCGACACGCTCATAAGTGCGCTCGAATGCGGTGCCGGGCCCCGCCGGCAGCGTCTTGTGAAACGCAAACTCGCGCAGTTCGCGCGGGCCGCAGAACGGACACTTGAGGCGTGTCACTGGCGCACCGGGAACGGGCCGGCGCCGCGCTCATCGAGCAGATGGCCGGTGGCGAATCGCGCGAGACGGAAGGCCTTGATCAGATCGGGCGCACGGCCGGTGGCCACCAATTCCGCGCACGCTGCGCCGGAGGCGGGTATCGCCTTGAATCCGCCGTAGCACCAGCCCGCGTTCACGAACACGTTGTCGTAGCGCAGGCGGTCGACGATCGGGCAGCCATCCATGGTCATATCGTTGGTGCCCGCCCACTGGCGCAGGATCTTGAGGCCGCCTATCTGCGGCAGGAGTTCGACCGCACCCTGCACCACATCCTCCAGGCGGTCCCAATGCCCCTCGCGCGTATAGGAAGGGAAGCCGTCGAGGTGTCCGCCCATCACCAGTCCGCCGCGGTCGGACTGCGCGATGTAGACCTCGCCGTGCCCCGGTGAGACGTAGACCAGCACCGTGTGCAGCAAAGGCTTTATGGGCTCGGTCACCATGGCCTGCAGCAGGTGCGTTTCGATGGGCAGCGGCACGCCGAGCAGAGCGCCGATCATCCCGGTGTGCCCGGCGGTCGCAAACACGATCCGATCGGCCGCCACGTAGCCGCGGCTGGTCTCGACTCCGGTTGCCGCGTTCGCGGAAGTTCGGACACCGGTCACTTCGCAGTCCTCGATGATGTCCACGCCGAGTGCGGTCGCGGCGCGCGCGTAGCCCCAGGCGACCGCATCGTGGCGTACCGTGCCGCCGCGGCGCTGCACGAGTGCACCTACGATCGGAAAGCGCCGCGGTCTGCGTACCCCAAGTTCGGGACAGAAGCGCTCAAGCGCAGCGGCATCCATGAGTTCAGCGTCGATCCCGGCGAGGCGCATGGCGTTGCCGCGCCGCGCGAGGCCCGGGAAGTCATCGTCGGACAGCGCGAGATCGACGACTCCGCGCGGGCTGTACATCACGTTGTAGTTGAGGTCCCGGGACAATCTCTCGTAGCGGCGCAGCGAATCCTCGTAGAAGTAATGGTTCTCGGGATACAGATAGTTCGAACGCACGATCGTCGTATTGCGCCCGACGTTGCCCAGACCGAGCAGGCGCTTTTCGAGTACCGCGATCCGCTCGAACCCGTGGTCCCGGGCCAGATGAAAGGCGGTGGCGAGACCGTGGCCGCCCGCGCCGACGACGATCACCTGGTAGGCACCTTTTAGCTTCTGTCCGGTCCACAGCGCCCGCCAGTGGCCGTTTCCGGCGAGCCTGGCGCGAAGCAGCGACCAGGCCGAGTAGTGCCGCGGCAGGCGCATCACCCGCGCGCCGGTGCTTCGAGCGAGCGCATCAAGGCCTCGATGGCAGTCAAACGTCGTTCGCCTTGAAAATCCATGTGCCCTCGCCACAAAGCCTGAGCCGCCCCCGTATGGCGATCGGTCCGGCGACAGCGCAAACTCTACCGGAGATTGAGACTTAAGGGGCGCACTTGACGGACCCAAAGAGATTGCGCGATGCCGTGATCGTCGGCGGCGGTCACAACGGCTTGGTGTGCGCGGCATACCTGGCGGCGGCGGGCCTCAAGGTGACGGTGCTCGAGCGGCGAGGCGTGGTCGGCGGCGCCGCAGTGACCGAGGAATTTCACCCCGGCTTTCGCAATTCGGTGGCGGCCTACACGGTGTCGCTGCTCAATCCGAAGGTCATCCGTGATCTTGACCTGCACCGCCATGGCCTGCGCATCGTCGAGCGGCGGCTCGCCAACTTCCTGCCGCTGGAGGACGCGCAGTTCCTCAAGATCGGCGCCGGAAGAACTGCGCAGGAGGTCGCGAAATTCTCGGCGCGCGATGCCGAGCGGCTGGCGCCGTACGCCGAGCGCCTCGAGACGATCGCCGATGTGCTGCGCGATCTGGTGCTCGAGACGCCGCCGAATGTCACGGCCGGCGGCTGGCTTGAGGCGCTGCCGGAACTGCTGCGCGGCGCGCGCCTGGGCAAGCGGATCGCCAAGCTCGACATGCCGATGCGCCGCGAATTGCTGGATCTGTTCGTCAAGTCCGCCGGCGATTATCTCGACGCCTGGTTCGAAAGCGCCCCCATCAAGGCGGCCTACGGCTTCGATGGCATCGTCGGCAACTATGCGAGTCCCTACGCGGCGGGCTCCGCATATGTGCTGCTGCATCACGTGTTCGGCGAAGTCAACGGCAAGAAAGGCGTCTGGGGACATGCCATCGGCGGCATGGGCGCCATCACTCAATCGATGGCCAAGGCCGCGGTCGAGCGCGGCGTGGAAATCCGCGTGTCGAGCCCGGTGCGCGAGGTGATCGTCGAAGCAGGGCGTGCGACGGGCGTCGTGACCGATCAGGGCGAGACGCTGCTCGCGCGCAGCGTGGTCTCGAACCTCAATCCGCGGCTGCTGTACGCAAAGCTGATCGACCCCGCCGCACTCAGCGCGGACTTTCGCGAGCGCATGCAGCATTGGCGCTGCGGCTCGGGGACTTTCAGAATGAACGTCGCGCTGTCGGAGCTGCCCGATTTTTCGGCCCTGCCGGGACGCAGCCTCGCCGAACATCACACGTCCGGCATCATCATGGCGCCGAGTCTCGCCTACATGGATCAGGCATATCTCGACGCGAAAGCGGGCGGCTGGTCGAAGCGCCCCATCGTCGAGATGCTGATTCCCTCCACACTGGACGACGGCCTCGCGCCGCCGGGGCAGCACGTGGCCAGCCTGTTCTGTCAGCACGTCGCGCCGACGCTTGCGGACGGCGCATCGTGGGACACGCGTCGCGACCAGGTGGCGGACGTCATGATCGATCTGGTCAACCGTCATGCACCCAATTTCAAGGCCTCGGTGCTCGCACGCCAAATCATGAGCCCGCTGGATCTGGAGCGCACCTTTGGCCTCGTCGGCGGCGACATCTTCCACGGCGCGTTGAGCCTCGATCAATTGTTC
>Ga0181532_10005773_pt1 | contig 10418 bp, 8 predicted proteins | sample PEATcosm2014_Bin_33_FD_119768 | JGI IMG/M metagenome (GOLD analysis project Ga0181532, IMG submission 119768) | Peatland microbial communities from MTU Mesocosm Facility, Houghton, MI, USA - PEATcosm2014_Bin11_30_metaG | ecosystem: Environmental > Terrestrial > Soil > Wetlands > Peat | place... | reverse complement strand
TGTGCCTAACAGAAATGCCTTGCCCGCTACTATCTTCATCACCCCAAAGTCCAGATCATCATCTGTGAGATCGCCGGCACCAGTCGATACGGTGTTGGCGCTCACCGTGGGCTGGGGCGGATTGAAAAATTCGGTCAGGACTTGCAGTCGCGCGGTCTGAAGATTCAGACCGAAGGATTCCGGCGTCGGCGGTTGTGCCCGCAGAACGATGTCCTGCTCAGTTCAGGCCTTGGTATAGGTGTATAGCAGACCGGCTTCAACTTCCGGGAAGGCATTGGGGTACATGACTTGATTGGCACCGACCAAATACCCTGGAGAATTTGTCAGTACGGCAATCAGCACGGTGTTGCTCCCGTCGTCATAGCTCAGGCATATTGGTCTGGATTGCAGTTGCTTCCCGTCCGGCGTCACCAGATCAATCACGCCTTGGGCAATGTCTCCGGGGAAATAGACCTGGTGTTGCCCGTTGGTGGCCGCTGCCGAACTGCCGTCGGGTGATATGTTTATCTCTTCTTTGCTCGCCACCCATTGACCATTAATCAGATGGTTGAGCCCCGTAGCAAGTTCGTTATATGACACAAAGTTCGTCACGATGCTGCCGTCGGGGCCTAGATCGTAAGTCTGCCGCTGCCACACTTGGGAATTGGCGTCCCGCTGCACAATCGAATAAGGGGTGGGTGCCGGCAGAGCGGGCGGGTTCACGCTGTTGGCGGTTGTTACCGCATGGAGCAGGCTGGCGTTCAGGAAAAGGCAAGATAAGATAGGAAGGCGAAAAGAGGTTTTCATAGGAATTGACCAGAGTTTGGAAGTTAGGCTGAAATCCCGGCCTTTCGACCGGTCTGCCTTCGCTCCGAAGCGCATGCGTTGCCAGGTTTTCATCACATTCAGGCCGTTTGAACGGCATCATCTGCCTGCGATGTTATCCTTAAACAACAAGGGTAACCGCCCCCCAAAAAGTTTTGCGAGTCGCCTTCCGAAAATATTTGCCTCAAGCTGGTGTTACATCTACAGGAGTTTCTAGTCTCTAATGTAAATCATGTCAAGAACTACTTATTCACAATTTATTCGCAATTGGGTGACACTTGTGAAACAGCGCTTGTTCCTGAAGTTGAGAGGGAGCACTGGTCTTCAAAATGGGGCAAGGCCAGACGCGAAATGTTAAACCCCTTTCTCATTGCCGTTGCCCGGCATTTTATTCAGCGATTTGAATTCGCCCCGGTGATTTGCTGGAGGAGTTCCTCGGTTTGACCCTCTGCTAGAACTTTTCGCTTTTGCGGCCGCGCGTTCTCGTGTTCAATCGTTGACCTATGAGCCTGACACATCCATTGACAACCACGACGTTTGATTTGCCCGGCTATCGCGTGACCAAATCGTTCGGCGTCGTGCGCGGCATCATCGTGCGGTCGCGCTCGGTGATCGGGAATATCGGCGCGAGCATCCAGGCGATTTTTGGCGGGAACATTTCGCTTTACACCAACCTGTGCGAACGCGCCCGCGAGGACGCCTTCAACCTGATGCTCACGCACGCCGGCCAACTCGGCGCCAACGCAGTCATTGGCGTGCGCTATGATGCCACGGAAATTGCGGCGGGCATCACCGAGGTGCTGTGCTACGGCACGGCGGTTTACGTGGAGGCGGCCGGTTGACCGTTGGAAGAGAAAATTGGTTTTACCCTCAACTCTCAGCCCTCAACCAACAACCAAAGATGGCCGGCCACAGCAAATGGGCGAAGGTCAAGCACTTCAAGGGCGCGATTGACGCCAAGCGCGGGAGGATTTTTTCCAAGCTGGGGCGGGAAATCACCATCGCCGCCAAAATCGGCGGTGGCGACCCGGACATGAACCCGCGGCTGCGCATGGTGCTGCTCAAATGCCGCACGGCGAACATGCCGAAGGACAATATCGAGCGCGCGATAAAAAAGGGCGTTGGCGGCGGCGAAGGCACGAACTACGAGGATTTGACCTACGAAATTTTCGGGCCGAACGGCGTGGGGCTGCTTGTGGAAGTGACCACGGACAATCGCAATCGCACGGCGTCCGATATTCGCAGCATTGTGACCAAGAACGGCGGCAGCATCGCGACCCCGGGCTCGGTCAGCCGGTTGTTTCAACGCAAAGGGCAGATTATTGTCTCACGAGAAGCGGCGGGTGAGGATCAATTGATGGAGCTGGCGCTCGAAGCGGGGGCGGAGGATTTCAAGGCCGAACCGCTGGGTTATCAAATCATCACCGAACCCGCGCATTTCGAGACGGTGCACAGGCAAGTCGAGGCCAAAAACATCAAGTGTGAGGCGGCGGAGATCACGTCGTTGCCGACGACCACCGTGCCACTTGCCGATCCGGCGGCGGTGGCGGCTGTCAACCAATTGATCGAGTCTTTGGAGGAACACGATGACGTGAAGGAAGTTTTTTCCAGCGCCGAGTTCCCCGAAGTGTGAACCGCGCGACGAGGTATGAAGGCATTAAGTGCTGACTCCCTGCTGGCGCGACTGTTGTCCCGATTGACGACGGCGTTGTGCCGTCATCCCCGCTGGTTCATCTATCCGCAACTGGCGTTGTTTCTGGTGTGTGTTGTTTATACGACCGGTTACCTGAAAACCGACATGAACCGGGACAACCTGGTCGGCCCCAACCATAAGAATCACGAGAATTATCTCCGGCTGCAAAAGGAGTTTCCGCAGCAGGGCAACGACCTGGAGGTGGTGGTGGAAAGTGAAAACCTCGAGAAAAACCGGCAATTTGTCGAACGCATCGCCGCGAAAATGGAAGCGGAAACCAATCTGTTTCGCGACGTTTTTTACCAGCAGAGTTTGTCGGTAATGGGGGCGAAGGCATTGCTGTTTGCAGACGACGATGATCTGGTTGGGTTGAAAAAGGAACTCGACGATGCCCTGCCGTTTCTCCGCCAGTTCACGCGGACGACCAATCTCATCACGTTTTTCGAGCAGGTCAACACGGCTTTCCGCACCGCACCGCGTGAAACGAACGCCCAGACCGAATCTCTGATTCAGGCCATACCGGCATTGACGCGCATCGTGACGCAGACCACCGATTGTCTGGGACGGCCGGGGACGCCGCCGCCACCCAGTGTCACGTCGCTTTTCCTTGCCGGCGGCGAAACGAACATCTACATCACCTTCGACCGTGGCCGGATTTTTTTGGTCACGGCGCACGCGCCCAGCGACGAGCTCAATGGCAAGGCGATTGAACGTCTGCGTCAGTTGGTCGGGGAAACCCAAACCGAGGTGACCGGCGTCAACGTCGGTCTGATGGGGGAACCGGTGTTGGATTATGACCAAATGACCCAGGCCCAAAAGGACATGACCCTGGCCAGCATCTTGACCCTGGTTTTGTGCGCGTTGATTTTCATTTACGGCTACAATGAGACCGGCCGGCCGGTGAAGGCGATGATTTGTCTGGTGATCGGGCTGGCCTACACGCTGGCGTTCACCACGCTCACGATTGGGCACTTGAATATTTTGACGGTCACGTTTGTGCCTATGCTCATCGGCCTGGCCATTGATTTCGGCGTGCATCTGATCACGCGCTATGAGGAGGAATTGCGGCACGGCAAAACGGCAGAGGCGGCGATAACCAAGGCGATGGTCTTCACCGGACAGGGTGTTTTCACCGGGGCCTTGACCACGGCCGGCGCGTTTCTGGCGATGTATTTCACCAATTTCAAAGGCATTCAAGAAATGGGGCTCATCTGCGGCGGTGGTCTGCTGCTTTGTTTTGTGCCGATGATGACGCTGCTGCCGGTGCTGCTATTGCGCGGCAGGCAAAACGTCATTGACCACGGGACGACTGAGGATGAGACCCGCGCACGGATCGAAAACCTCTGGCTGCAACGTCCCGTGCTCGTGGTGGCCGTCACGGCCGGGTTGTGCGCCCTGGCGCTGACACAAGCCCGCAAGGTTCATTTCGATTATAATTTGGAAAAGTTGCAGAGCGCCGGATTGCCGGCGGTGGTGTTTGAAGAGAAGCTGTTTGCCGCGGCAGACAAATCCCTGCTGTACGGGGCGGTCGTTGCCGATTCACTGACCAATGCGATTGACCTGGAGAAAAGAATCATAAAGCTGCCGACGGTTGCCGAGGTTGAACCGCCGGCCAGTTTGCTGGACCACCTCCTCAATCCCAGCAGCGGTGAAAAGATCAGACTGATTGGCCAGATCAAACAGGAACTGGCGCCGCTGGAGTTCGGCGTGCCGGACACAAGCCCGGTGGATATTAATGCCTTCAGCCGGACGTTGTATGGACTTTACGGCTATTGCGGCGCGGCGCTGGAAGATATTGGCAGCAGCGACCCGGAATTGACAAAACAGTTTGTCGCGCTGCGCCAGGCGATCGAGAATTTGCGCAAAGCGATGCTGCAAGGCGACACCAACGTGCTCGCGGAACACGCGGACAAGCTGGCGCGATTCCAGCAGGCGCTTTTCACCGACATGCGCGCGACGTTTCAGTTGCTGCAAAATCAGGACAATAGCGCGCCATTGCATGTGGAAGATTTGCCCCAGGCCTTCCGCGACCAGTTTGTGGGTGTGACCGGAAAATACCTGCTGCAGGTTTTTCCGAAAAACGATGCCTGGCAGCGCGACAATCAGGAAAAATTCATTGCTGATTTGCGGACGGTGGACCCCAATGTCACGGGGACGCCGGTGCAACTTTATGAATTTGAGGAGTTGCTCAAGAACAGTTACATCCAGGCAGCCTGGTATTCCCTGGCGGCGATTGCGCTGCTGGTTTTATTCCACTTCCGCAGCATTGGCTCGGTAATCCTGTCATTGTTGCCGGTCGGCATCGGCACACTTTGGCTGGTCGGGTTGATGGGCTGGTTCGGGATTCCTTTCAACGTGGCCAACATCATGACATTGCCGCTGGTGGTCGGCATCGGCGTCACGAACGGCGTCCAGATTCTCAATCGCTTCGCCGAGGAGCGCACACCCGGCATTCTTGCCCGCAGCACCGGCAAGGCCGTGCTGGTTTCCGGTTTGACGGCGATCGCCGGGTTCGGCAGCTTGATCATTGCCAAGGACCGCGGCATTCACAGTCTGGGATCTGTTATGGCTGCTGGAATCGCAACTTGCATGATTGCAGGATTGACCCTTTTGCCGGCACTGCTGAATTTGCTTGGCCGGTGGCGTCCATTAATAGATCAACCCAGTGCCGACAATCCATCATCAGCACTGGGTCAGGAGGAACCGAGGTCAAAAACCTCAAGTGCAGTGAAAAAATAGTTGAAAACCGACAAAAGTCAATCTCTATGTTAACTCCCATCCCTGATAACAGAAAAGTGCCAAAACACTCCTTAAGTTAACGATAACTGTTTCGCGCACGAAAGCTTGATTCAAAAAGAGTTTATTCATTAACTTTGAAAAAAAAGATGGTCAAAGGATTTGGAAATTTTGCCTGGCTGCTCCGAGCGGGATGGCTGGCTTTGGGATTGTGTCTTCCCATGGCAGCACATGCTCAAGACGGTTTTAGTGCCGGGCCGCTCTACGATCAATTTCCGTTGACGCTGGATTCGGGACATCGGACTGAAGCGGTCGGGCCCTTTTTTTACCAACAGGAGCGAGACACGGAAGAATCATGGGGCATCCCGCCGTTATTCTCGCGCGTAACAGACCCCGTCACCGAATCCAAAGGATACGACCTGCTTTATCCGCTGTTGACGTACAAAATTTACGGGAGGGAATACCAATGGCAGTTTTGCCAATTGCTCAGTTTTTCCGGCGGCCAGAATCAAGCGGAGGTTCCCCGGAATCAATTCACGCTTTTTCCGCTTTATTTCCAGCAGCGCTCACCGGACACGAATCAAAATTACACTGCGCTTTTTCCGTTGTATGGCCATCTCAAAGACCGGTTGTTTCGGGACGATATTTTCTTCGTGATGTTTCCAATTTTCAGCGAGACGCGGAAGCGCGATATGGTCACCGATAATTATCTTTACCCTCTTTTCGATCTGAGCCACGGCGATGGTATGCGCGGTTGGCAATTCTGGCCAGTCGTCGGCAACCAACACAAGGATGTGACCACGCGCACCAACGGTTTCGGCGAAACCGAAGTTGTTGGCGGGTACGACAAGTCGTTTTTTCTCTGGCCGTTGCATCTGAAGCAGGACACCGGCATCGGCACCGACAACCCCGGAAAATTTCGGGCCTCGATTCCGCTTTACGCCGTATCGCGCTCGCCCCGGCGCGATTCAACGGCTGTGCTGTGGCCGTTCTTCAACTGGATTGACGACCGCGAAAAGAAATACCGCGAGTGGGAGGGACCGTATCCATTTGTCGTCATCGCGCGCGGCTCCGGCAAAACCACCACGCGCTTTCTGCCGCTGTTCCAACGGTCGCACAACGACACACTCGAGGACGATTTTTACCTGTGGCCGATATACAAATACAAACGCCTTCACGCCGGGGCGCTGGATCAGGAACGCACCCGCATCCTGTTTTTTTTGTTTGTGGACGCGACGGAAAAAAACACGGAGACCGGCAAGGCCAGGCGGCGGGTTGACCTGTTGCCCTTGTTCACCTGGCATCGGGATTTCAATGGCAACCGCCGGTTGCAAATTCTCGCGCCGATTGAACCGGTACTGCCCGACAGCAGCGGCGTCGAACGCAACTGGTCGCCGCTGTGGTCCTTGTGGCGGGCGGAGGACAATCCCCGCACCGGCGCGGCGAGCCAATCGCTGCTCTGGAATTTGTATCGTTACGACACAAAACCCGGCGCGAAAAAATGCTCGCTCCTTTTCGGTCTTTTTCAGTATCAATCCAGTGCGGAGAGCAAAAAATTGCGCCTGCTTTATATTCCGTTGGTCACAAGGCACCAACCGGCAGGTCCTCCGGCAAAATGAAAATGTGCCCGAACCATGTTTGAAAGCATCGGCGAAATCGTCCTTCTGTTCTGGCGCACGCTGCTGGCCGTGCCGCTGGCGTGGCGGCAGCGGCAGAAGGTCTTCGACCAGTTTTTTGAAATTGGCAACGCGAGTTTGCTGATGGTCTGCGTGCTGTCGTTTTTCATCGGCGCGGTCATTGCGCTGCAAACGGGGCCGGTTTTGGTGGACCGCAGCCTGGCCAGTGCCGTGGGCGGCATTGTGGGCATCGCGATGGCCAAAGAACTGGCGCCCGTGATGATGGCCATTCTCATCGCCGGGCGCATCGGCTCGGCGATGGCGGCGGAAATCGGTTCGATGAGCGTCTATCAGGAGATTGACGCGTTGCGCACGATGAACATCAACCCGATCCATTATCTCGTGCTGCCGCGGCTGGTCGCGATCGCGCTGGCGCTCCCGATGCTGGTGGTTTTTGCGATTCTCGTCGGTTGGTTCGGCGGCGCGGTCGTGGCGGAGGCGAACAACCACATTGCCATTCCGTTTCAGGCGTTTTACTCCGACCTGCGCGACATCGTCGAGGTCAGGGACGTGGTCAACGGTGTTTTCAAAAGTTTTTGCTTCGCGCTGATCATCGGCGTCGTTTCATGCCATCAAGGCCTGACGACCATCGGCGGGCCGCGCGGTATTGGCCGATCGGTCACAAAGGCCGTCGTGAATTCCATCGTGTTGATTGTCATTTTTGATTACTTCCTGACCCGCATCCTTTTGAAATGATAAACCATCCGGCAAACCATGATTTCGGCGTCAGCCTGCTGGTTCGCAGCCTGCGCAAGAGTTTTAATGGACAGGAAGTGCTCCGGGGCGTTGATTTCGAAGTCAAGCCCGGCGAAGTTTTCGTCATCATGGGGCCGAGCGGCAGCGGCAAAAGTGTTTTGCTCAAACATCTCATCGGGCTGGAAACCCCCGACGCCGGCGAAATTTTCATCAACGGCGAATCCATTCAAACGCAGGAAATCGCCGCCCAATACCGCATGGCGCTCGTTTTCCAATCCGGCGCCCTGCTCAATTCGCTCACCGTTGGCGAAAACGTGGGGCTTTATCTGAGCGAACATCGCCTCAAAACACCTGAGGAAATTCAGCGCATCGTCACGGAAAAACTCGAAGACGTCGGGCTCAAGGACGTCACCGATAAAATGCCAAGCGAACTTTCCGGCGGCATGAAGAAGCGCGTCGCCATCGCCCGCGCCCTGGTCATCGAGCCGCAGTTGATTCTTTACGACGAGCCGACCAGCGAACTCGACCCGCTTTCGGCCATTGTCATCGGCGAGGAGATTTTACGCCTCAAAGAGCGCATCGGCGTCACGTCGCTCGTGGTGTCGCACGACCGCGACCTCGCCTTCGGCGTGGCCGACCGCATCGCGGTCATCAACGAGGGCCGCATCCTGACCATTGGCACGCCGGACGAAGTGAAGCGATTCAACGACCCGCTCGTCCAGAATTTCCTGCACGCAGACTTCAAACGCGAACTTCAACCTAAATGATTATGAGAAATTCACTCGAAACCAAACTCGGCTATTTTGTCGTCCTCGCCGTCTTCGCCGCCTGGATCATCGTCGAAACCCTCGGCGGCGTGGAAATGTTCCGGGGCGGCTACCACATCAATGCATTGTTCGACACGGTGCAAGACTTGAAGGTGGGCAACAGCGTCCGGCTGGCTGGCGTCGAAATCGGCCGCGTCGAGAAAATCGGGCTGGCCGGCAACAAGGTGCGCGTCACGATGAAGCTGCATTCCGACGCCGTCGTGAGGACGGACAGCAAGGCCACTATTAAATTTACCGGTTTGATGGGGCAGTATTTTGTTTCCATTGACTTTGGCACGCCGGAAGGGCAGCCGGCGGCGGACGGCATGGTGATTCAGACCGAGGAACAGCCCGACCTCAACGCCATCATGACCAAACTCGACCAGGCGGCCACTGGCATTCAAAATTTTGGCAAGAGCTTCACGCCCGACACCCTCAACAATTTGATGGGCCCGTTGGTTGATTTCGTCAAACAAAACAGCAGCCATCTCGGCGGGGCCATTTCCAACATCGAAAACATTTCCGGCCAGATCGCCAGCGGTCAGGGCACGGTCGGCAAACTGATTTACACGGAACAGCTCTACGATTCCGCGCTCGTCACCGTCACCAATCTGCAGGACGCCGTAACCGAGGCGCGCCAGGTCGTCAACGGCGTCAGCAGCGGCCGGGGCACGCTGGGCAAGCTCGTGACAGATGCAACACTTTACGACGCAACTACCGGCTCGATGACAAACCTCAACCAGATTTTGCGGAAGATGAATCAGGGGCAGGGCACGATCGGCAAGCTCGTCAACGACCAGGAATTTTACAAAAATGCCAAACTCACGCTGCAAAAGGTGGACAAGGCCACCGACGGCCTGGAAGACCAGGGGCCGTTGAGCGTCCTCGGCATCATGATGAACAATTTGCTCTGATTGATTTGTGGCCGCGATTTTCAAGTCGCGCTCAAACGCGACCTGAAGTTTGCGGCTGCAAGTTTCACGCCAGCCCGAGGTTTTTCAGGACCCGGACGGTCGAGCGCGACTTGTTGAGCGTGTAAAAGTGCAGCCCCGGCGCGCCGGCGCGCAGCAACTCCTCGCACTGCCGCGTGGCGTATTCGATGCCGTATTCAACCGCCGCCTCATCGTCACCGCCCAGTTGATCCAGCCGGGCGCGGAGCGGGGGCGGGATTTTCGCGCCGCAGAGTTGCGTGAATTTCGTGATTTGCGCCCCGCTCAGGATCGGGATGATGCCAGGCACGAGCGGCACGCTCACCCTCAGCCGGCCGGCGACAAAATCGCGGAAGGCAAAATAGTCGGCGTTGTCGAAAAACAATTGCGTAAGGACAAAATCCGCGCCCGCGTTCACTTTTTCCCGCAGATGCCGCCAATCGGCGTGCTTCCCTTCCCGGCACGCCATGTGGCCTTCGGGAAATCCGGCGACCCCGATGGAAAAATCGCCCGACTCGCGGATAAATTGAACGAGCTGCGCGGCAAACTCAAAACCGCCGGGCGTGGGCTGGAACTCGCCGCCACTGGGCGGGTCGCCGCGCAGCGCCAGGATGTTGTTGCAGCCGAGCGCGCGGATTTTTTCGAGCAGCGCGCGCACCTCGTCGCGGGTGTGGTTGACACAGGTGAGGTGCGCCAGCGCGGTCAGGTGGTGCAGCCGCTGGATGCGGTCCACAATCATCAACGTCTTGTCGCGCGTGCTGCCGCCGGCGCCATAGGTGACGGAGCAAAAATCGGGTTTGGCCTGCGACAACGCCGGGATTTGCTTTTCCAGCAGGTTGCGGTCGCCCTCGTCCGTTTTCGGCGGGAAAAATTCAAAGGAGATGACGGGCCTTCGTCGCGCCGGAGTGTTCGCCGTTTCGATTTCGGATTTGCGGTCAGTAGCCCTGCTGGCGTCTGCCAGGTTTGAGGCTCTCGCCTCGGCGTAGCCTCCGGCGCAGCCAGGGTCGGCCACGCAGGCGGGCTGTTTCGCCGCCAACCTGGCCGCATAAATGTCGCGGATGAATCGCATTGGGTCGGC
>Ga0181532_10005768_pt1 | contig 10422 bp, 7 predicted proteins | sample PEATcosm2014_Bin_33_FD_119768 | JGI IMG/M metagenome (GOLD analysis project Ga0181532, IMG submission 119768) | Peatland microbial communities from MTU Mesocosm Facility, Houghton, MI, USA - PEATcosm2014_Bin11_30_metaG | ecosystem: Environmental > Terrestrial > Soil > Wetlands > Peat | place... | reverse complement strand
GCGGCCATAATGTACAGAGTGCGTTTCTCCGTGCGCCGGGCCAGCGACATCCACAGGACCACGCCTGCCAATGCGCCGGCGTAGAAGCAAGTCTGAATGAAGCTCAGACTCTCGCTGCGGCTGATGCGCGCATACCAGGTGAAGTAGTGGATCGCCATGCTGAAGTTCAGCACTACGGCCAGAAAGAAAACCGTGGTCGAGAACCAGATACTGCGGAAGTGCGGGTTCCGCATGGAAATCCGAAAGCCGGAAAAGAAGCGCGGCCCTTCCGAGCCTTTACCGGAGCCCGAAGTGCGATAGCCCAACGTGCCCAGGGTGCCGATCAGGCCGGCTACTGTCATCAACGCGCCGAAAGCCAGCCCTAAGCGCGGATATCCGGCGTAGTGCAGCTTGGGTTCGGAACCATCCGCGGTGGCTGGGAAGAAAACCAGAAAGGAAAGCGCCGTGGCCGCCAGCGTGCCCAATAATCCGAACAGAGTACGGAGGCCCATGGTGCCGGTACGGTCGTCATAGTCGCGGCTAAGTTCGGCGCCCAGGCTGAGATAGGGAATCCGGTAAACGGCGCTAGAGACGCGCAAAGCAATCGCGCAGGCCAGCAGCCAGACAAACAATCCGGCATGCCCCAGGCTGCGCGGCGGGCTGAAGAGCAGGAAAAAGCACGGCCCCATGACCAGCGCTCCCGGCAGCATGAATATGTGCCGGCGCCCGAAGCGGTGGCGGGTGCGATCCGAGATATGGCCGATGTAGGGATCGAGCAGAGCGTCCACTACCAAGCTGCACGCGAGGCCGATTCCCACTAGCGCGGATGGCAAGCCCATCACGGAGTTGTAAAAGAACAACATGAAAAGTCCGGACAGAACCATCAGGACCGTGATGGGCATCTCCCCCACGCCGTAGAGCAGCTTAGCGGCGAGCCGCACGGGAGGCGCATCCGCGGCGAAGGAGGCAACCGGCGAGAGGGTGGGGATGCTCATGGGCGTGGTCTCGACCAGTTCGGTTTTGTTTCCCCGCGCGATCAGCGGGCCTCCACCACTTCTTCCGAGTTCTCCGGGACAGGCTCACGCAAGAACTGTTGGATGTGCTCGGTGAGCAGTTCGGGCTGTTCCAGCGGGCCGAAATGCTCGCCGCCCGGCAACAGCACCGGCTTGCAGTTGGGCAGCGCATCGTGCAGGAAGTCGTAAGAGCTGATGAAGTGTGAATTGCGGCCGTAGACCAGCAGGGTGGGAGTTTCGATGGTGCGCACCGCATCCAGCGTCATGTCCCCCACCACTTCGTAGTCTTTCATCAGCGTGGTATTGCGGATCAGGTGCAACAGCGGCTCGCGATTGCGCGGCAGCCCGCGCGCCGGGCCGTAAAACTTGGGAGTTTCCAGGCTGAGCTGCAACAGGTATTCGGCGTTGGTGCGTTTGTCCTCGGGAACGTGGATGCCGGATTCTTCCAGTTTGGCCACCCAGGCCGCCCACCCGATCCAATCCTTATCGTTGCGCAGATGTACCAGGGCCGCCAGACCTGGTTCGAGCGCCAGCAGTTTGGGCACGCGTTCGGGATAGAGCAGGCTGAAGTACATGGCGATATCGGCGCCGAAGCTGTGACCCACCAGGATGGGGCGCTCGATGCCCATTTCATCCAGGAAGCAGCGCAAATCCTCGGCCATATCGGCGGCGGTGTAGCCGGTGTCCGTGACGTCGCTGTAGCCGTGGCCGCGGAGATCGTAGGTGGTGACACGGAACTCGCGGCGCAGGATGGGCGCCATGTAGAGGTGCCAGACGGCCAGATTGCCGAGGAAGCCGTGCAGCATGACAATATCCGGGCCCATGCCGACAGTAATGTAATGCAAATTCACGCCGTTAGCTTTTATCTTCGGCATCGGTCAGAAAGACAGCCCCCTATTCGATGTAACCCAGTTCGCGAAGTCGCTCTAAAACTGTCTCCTCGTCCTCCAATTCCGCGGGCACGGCGGTACTGCCCGCCTGGCTGTCCGGCCCACTGGTTCCGGCGGCCGCCTTTCGAACGGGATGCTCCTTCAAAACAGCGTCCCGATAGACTTCCACTGGCACGCGGCCTTGCATTTCCGCCGGAATGGGCAGCCCCAGACTATAAAGTACCGTAGGCGCGATATCCAGGATAGACAACTCATTGGCTACGAATCCACGCCGGATTGCCGGACCGCGCGCTCCGAAGATTCCCACGGGGCGGTGCGAGCCGGACACCGCGGGCCTCTTGGACACAGTCTCTTTCGAAGGCAGGATGGACACCAGGCCGCCATCGCTCAGGATCAGCGTCAGGTCCGGCGCCGCGTCGTGGTGCGGCCCCTGAAAGACTTCATCGCGGGTGAAGACTTCGCTCACCAACGGCTCTCCGGTGCGCAGGCTGGGGATCTGGCGCAGCTCGTCGGAAAGCTTTTTCAGGAACGCGGGGTACTCGGCGGCCGGCACGCCGGGCGAGGTTCCATCGCTCACCACGACATAAATACCGTTGCTGGTGGGAGTGGTGGCGAAAGCTTTGGTCTTGTTCCAGTCCATCAGCCAGGTGTGTTTGGCCACCTGTCCGACTCCCAACAATGCGCCCTGAGTATCGTGCGCTTCCCCCGCTTCGGACCATGCCAGGTATCCGTGCTGTTCCAGCCAGGTATTGATGTGCAGCACGTCATAGGTGGGGCCGAAGCCGTGGTCGGAGGCGATCACCACAGTGGCTTCCGGGCCGGCCAGTTCGCACATCTGTTTCAGCAGATTGTCCACGCAGCGGAAATAGTTGAGGCACAGCTCGCGGATGTGAAATTCCCAATCTTCGGTGAGCGGCCGGTCGTCCTCCGGGCGGAGGAAGCGCCAGCCGAGGTGCTGCAGCTTATCGACACCGTCGAACAGCACGGCGGTCAACTCCGAAGGATCCGTCTCGGTGAGATGCCGCAGTACCTGAAACAGGTTCTGCTCGCGGCGGGCATGCAGTTCGATCCAGGGTCCCAGCTCGGCGTGATCGGATATGCCTTCGGTGGCCTTTTCCTCCAGCTTGATATCCATGGCCAACTCGCGCTGGTTAAAGCCGGGGATGGCTTTGATCTTCTCGAACAGACCCTCCGGCCAGCATGCCAGGCGTAACTGCTTCCAGGGCACCCAGCCCGGTACGACGTATCCGGAAATATGCGGCGGCGGGAACATCGCCGGGTAATTAATAGTGGTGGTGCGCAGGCCCCCGGCGGAAGCGAGCGACCAGATGGTTTCGCACTGCACATCGTTGGAGTTAAAGAAGCGGATGTGCCGGCTGACGGGCGAGTCCATGCGGAAGAAATCGAACACGCCATGCTGGCCCGGCGTGCGCCCGGTCATCAGAGAAGTCCAGGCCGGGGGTGTCAACGGGGGCACGATGGTGCGCAATCCGGCGCGCGCGCCTTCCGCGAAGAACGACTTCAAGAAGGGCATGACGCCCTGATCCATGAGCGGATCGAGGACGGCGAAGGTGGCGCCGTCCAGGCCGATGAGCAGCGTGCGGATACTCATTGGACCCGCCTTGTGACGCTGCCGGTTTCAGCGGGGCCGCCGAGGTGGGTATTCACGAAATCGGCTAATTCCTTGATCGACAGATCGCGCTGTTGCTGGCCGATCTCCGCCAGCAATTCCGCGAAAGGCATCGGGGTTTGGTAGTGCTCCTGGATGGCGGTGCACAGAACCACGGCGTCGAGCGATTCAAACCCCAGCTCGGTGAACAGCCGCGATTCTGGACGCACGGGATCGGGATAATCCCAATCCTCGGTCAGCTCGCCCATTTTTTGCAGCAGGTAATCCAGAATCTCCTGCCGGCTTGGCCTCATTCGTACAGCTCCCTGTTGATAAATAGTCGCAGAAAACACAAAGTTGGATTCACGCGCCGTGTAAACAATTAGCGATTTCGCTTGCCATTGCGGGAACTGGTCGAGCGCGCCGTCGCGCAGTCCCACTTCCATGATGCCACTGGCGACCTCGGCGCGGGTGATGTGGAAAGCCAGCAGGCCGGCGCTCAGGCCGCGCCCCAGCGCCTTGCCCGCGGCCTCTTTGGCGCACCACATCCGCAAAGCCCATTCCTGGCGCAGATCCACGGGCAGCGCGGCCAACCGGCGGCGCTCATCCGGACTGAAGGCTATAGCTTCGAAATCCTGGCGGCGGTGAGTCAGACTTTCCAGATCGATGCCCACCCGCGCTCCCGAATCGAGGACTGCCAGCGCCACCGCGGTGCCCTGGCTGTGGGCGATAGAGAGGGATGGCTGCAACCGCTCCCTCACGGTCGCGGCTCCGAATGCGCCTTTCGGAGCCGCGCGCGTTAGCAAGCGGTCTGCGGGACAGCACACCAGTGGACGGCCGTAGGGATCCGGCACAATCTCGATTTCGGTGGGCGGCAGGTGCAGGTCCAAATCCCTTTCAAGCAGCGACCCCACGGCTTGCTTGGCGGCGCAGCGGCCCAGCAGCCATTCCTGGCGGCGTTTCTCCACCGCGCGCATCGAGCTCCAGTGGGCCAGTTCCCCAGGACTGAGAATCAGGTTCGCCAGTACATTTGGCTCGCACGGAAAGGCATCCAGGCGGCAACAGACAGACTCCGGCCAGGGGCCCAGGGGGCGCCCGTCAGGCACCCGTGCCTGCGTCGCAAACGAGTCGTGAACCAGATTACTGAAAGCGTTCATAAACGGCGGCGTTGTGGAGCTGATTACTGGACAGCGGTGGCGGAAACCGGGGCCTCCGCTTGCGGACGGTATTCTTTATCGTAATACTCGCGAACCCATTCGCGGTTGAGATCTTCTCCGGAGCGCAGCGTAATCTCCTGGCCGCACTTCCCGCACTTCATGCGAAAACCCATCGAGGGTACCATGGGTCCGCCACACGCCTCGCATTCCGCGGGTGTGTACTGCGCCAAGCCTTGGATCATCCGTACCCAGGTGCCTACTTTCAGAAAATAATGCTGCAAGTCCTTGACTGCTACTTGGCCCTCGAAGGCCTGCGCGTCGGATTCCGGCATGCGGCGTAACAGGAGCCGTTTACCGTCTTCGGTAAGATATCCGTCTTTTTCCAAAATGCCGGGGCCGAAAACTTCCACGGCGGTTTCCAGGATGGACTTATCGGGCAGGAAGATATGGAATTGGGTCTCGGTTTCCATGGTGATCTCGATCAGATCGAGCGACTCCGCGCCAAGGTCGGTCAGGTGCGTATCGGAGGCGATTTGCGACGCATCGATGCGCAGGCTTTTCGCGACGATCTGAGCGAATTTATCGAACACCTCCGATTCAGTCATGTTTGGCATTTTGAATTCTCCTCCGAAACCTCCGCGCTCTACCCGGCCCAGGCGCGCAACGCCAGCACGGCATTCTGGCCGCCGAAGGCAAAAGCATTAGCCAAGGCTGCGCGAACTGTGGCGGCACGGCTCTGGTTGGGAACATAGTCGAGATCACATTGTGGATCGGGCGACCGCAGATGCATAGTGGGCGGCACGTGGCCCTCGGCGATCGCCTTTACTGCGCAAATTACGTTGCAAACGCCTGCCGCGGAAATGGTGTGACCGATTTGGCCCTTGATCGAGGATACCATCAAACGCCGGGCATGCGGGCCGAACGCGCGTTTGATGGCGGCGGTCTCGATGGGGTCGTTCTTGGGGGTGGAGGTGCCGTGCGCGGCAATATAGTCCACATCTTCGGGGGCCAGGGAGGCCTGCCGCAACGCGATCGAAATGGCCTGCGCTTCGGCGCTCCCATCCGGGGAGGGGTCGGTCAGTGTATGGGCATTCAGGCTGGAGCCATAGCCAGCCAGTTCGGCATAGATGCGGGCGCCGCGCGCCCGGGCGCTCTCTAGAGTTTCCAGCACCACGGCGCCGCCGCCTTCGCCCATGACGAAGCCATCCCGCTGCCGGTCGAAAGGGCGCGAGGCCGACTCCGGATTGGCATTGCGGCTCAAAGCTCCCAGCAGGCTAAACGCCAGAATCGGCAGCGGGCTGACCAGGGCAGCGGCGCCGCCCGCCAGCATGGCTTTGACTTTCCCCAGCCGCACCAGCCGGAAAGCTTCGCCGATGGCGTGCGAGCTGGCCGCGCAGGCCGTATCCATGACGAACGCGGGTCCGGCAAGTTTCAGCAGCTTGGCGGGGACGCTGGCCATCATATCGCCCAGGCGGCGATAGAAACTGTTGTCCGGCTGCCGCCCTTCGCGGGCGAAGCGCGCCATATCCAGCGACGGGCTGTCCGGCTTGCGGAGCTGGAAATAGTGCTTCATCAAATACATGTCCAGGTAGTTGACGCTGGTCCCGACCGCGATGCCGATCTCCGCGGGCGCGGGATCCGCGGAGTCCCCGGCGCGGCGAAGTTGGGCATCCGCAAAAGCCTCCCGGGCCACCGTCAGGAACAACCGCACGCCTCTGCGGCACCAGGCCCCCGGGATGGCGTCCGACCCGGTGTCCGGCGGAACATGTTTAACCTCGGCCACCACTTTCGTGCTGTACTCCGCCGGGTCCCAAAAGCTGAGGGGAGCGATGCCGTTATCGCCCGCCAGCAGCCGCTGCCAGCATATGCGCAGATCCGGACCGAGCGAAGTGCTCATGCCCATTCCGGTGATGACCACTCTGTGCATTAGCTTTCAGCTCTCGACGCTCAGACGGACTGCGATGGCTGGGAAGGAATTAGCCTGCGGCGAGTAGTTCCGCGCCTTCCTCCTTCACGATTTCGGCGGTGTCGCGCAGCAGGAATCCTTGTCCGATCAGGTACTCCATAATGCGCTCGGCGTTCTCCTGCGGGGTGGTTGTGCCGGTAAGCAGGGTGATTTCCGGATGGAGCGGCGACTCGTAAGGGTCGTCCACTCCAGTGAAGCCCTTGATCACGCCGGCGCGGGCTTTACCGTAAAAGCCCTTCACATCCCGCTGCTCGCAAATTTCGACCGGGGTATCCACGAAGGTCTCGATAAAGCCGTCGCCGCGCATCATGGCGCGCACCCGGTTGCGGGTCTCGCGATAGGGGCTCACCGCCGCGCAGATGACCGCGCCGTGGTGCCGCACGATCTCCGCTGCCACATAGCCGATGCGCAAGATATTGGTGTCGCGATCTTCGCGCGAAAAACCCAAGCCCTTAGACAAGTGCGTGCGCACTACGTCGCCGTCCAGGATGCTCACCTGCCGGCCGTGCTCCATCAGCATGACCGTGAGGATGTCGGCGATGGTGCTCTTGCCGGCGCTGGGCAGGCCGGTGAACCAGACGCAGAAGCCTTGCTTGTGGCGCGCCGGGTATGCCGAACTCAGGATCTCGGCGGTTTCCTTGCGCGTGAACCAGGATGGCAGCAGGCGGCCCTTGGTCAGGTAATTGTCGCGCACCTGCGTGCCTGAAATGGAAAAGACCTTCCGGTTGGGCTGGATTTCGGTGACTTGCTCGTAGCGGTCTTCGTCGGCCAGGTAAACCATCTCCTCGTAAGGCAGGCATTTGACGCCGATTTCCTCGCTGTGCTTCTTGAGCAACTCGCGCGCGGCGGCCGGATCGTAGAAGGGCGTGCCCTTGGAGTTCTTGCCGGGGCCGGCATGGTCGCGCCCGACGATGAAGTGATTGCAGCCGAAGTTCCGGCGGATGATGGCGTGCCAGATGGCTTCCCGCGGACCGGCCATGCGCATGGCCAGCGGCAGCAGACTGAGCAGCGTGGTGTGGGGGTCGTAATAATTCTCGACCAGCGCCTTGTAGATACGCACGCGCGTGTAGTGGTCCACATCGCCGGGCTTGGTCATGCCGACCACCGGGTTCAAGAGCAGGTTCGCGCCGGATTCCTGCGCGGCGCGCTTGGTGAGCTCCTCGTGCGCGCGGTGCATGGGATTGCGGGTCTGGAAGGCAACCACGTCGGAATTGCCCATGTGCGACAGCAGTTCGCGCACTTCAGCGGGAGTGCGCCGCAATTCCGGAAAATCGAAGTGCTGCGGCATCTCGAGCACCTTGAGAGGCCCGCTGAGGCGGAACTTGCCCCAGGAGAGCATTTCGCGGTAAGTAGGATGTTCCTCATCGGAGCATCCCAGGCCCTTGGCCGCCTCCTCATGCGGGTCGGCTTCGAAGATCTCGTCCACGCGCATCCAGGCGATCAGGTTATTGTTGGCGTTGCGCAGGGCTATTTCCTGCCCTTCGTGAATGCCGTCCAGTTTGGCGACAGGCAAGGTAATCGGGATCGACCAGATCAGCCCGTTAGCCAGCCGCATGTTGTTCAGCACGCTGTCATAATCGGCTTTGCCCATGAAGCGGTCGAGCGGGGAAAACCCGCCACAGGCCAATAATTCCAGGTCGCATAAACTGCGCGGCGACAGTTGCAGGGTGGGACCCTCGCCGGCGCGGCGCGCCAAATCCTCGCGCTCGCTGCCTGCCACTAGCAGATCGATCAATTGGCCGCCGTAAGGCGTGTTCAATTCGACGTCATTTTTGGATTTCATGTTTTTCCGAAAGTTCATTCGTTTCATTTCACGCGACGGACCGAGAGCGTAGCGCAGGCAAAACCTGCATTATAGCCGCGTTGGCCATGTAAGCCAAAGTTAAGGATACTCTGCGGCTGGCTACACGGCAGCCTTACCAGTACCAGATCTTCCTGGTACCCGGCCATCCTTGTCAATCGGGGAAATCCTCGCAGGGTGCGTTTCTTTAACGAAATAGTCCACAGCCGACCTCGCTGCGGCTGTGCGCCAGGAGGCTCGATCCCTGCATGGATTCCGGTGTTTCAAATCCCGCCAAATCCAGTAAAGTGGGAGCGATATCCAGCAAATGCATGCCTTCCACCTCACCCTTCACCGGCAGATTGGGAGATGCCAGCAAAAAGCTGCCAAACTGTGCGTGATTGCAATCGTCGGGGCCGGTGTCGTTCTCCTGCAGATAAAGCGAGTCGTATCCCAACCCGCCGATCGAGCGCCAGTATAGCGCCCCGAAATGCACAATCAGATCCGGAGGCACGTTGTGCAGGCTGCGGTAAAGGTCGCGCGGCTGGAATACCAGCGATCCCATCGGCTCCCCGCGATCGTCGCGCAGCGCATGGAAACGCGCCGTCATATCGTCGATCAAATCGTCGTACCCGGATTCCGGCACAATGCCCTGGGGCTCGCGGCCTTCGACATTGAAGAAGACCCGCGCGTAATAGCCGCCCTCACTCCAGACCCGCGTGCGTTCCCAATCCACCAGGGACGGCGCGAAAGGTGTGGGCTTGGCGACCGGCTCTTTCAACACCAACAAGCCCTCGCGCCGCAGCCATTCGTTGACGCAGAAGCCGCCGTCCAAGCGCTGCGCGCCGTGATCGGAGACCACCAGCACGTTGGTATCGTCGTCCAGCAATTCCAGCAGGGTGCCGATTTCCTGGTCGACATACGTGTAGTAGTCGCGGATGAGGTTCTCGTACGGATTGCCCGGAACGTACTGACGGTGGGTCGGATCGTGGTACTTCCAGAAACCGTGATGCACCCGGTCCACGCCGATTTCGACGAATTGGAAATAGTCCCAGTCCACGGTGGTCATCAAATAGCGGATCACTTCGAAATGCTTCCGCGTCATGTCGTAAATCTGGTCGCGGAGCCATTCTTTGTTGTCCGTGCGGAAGCCTTTGACGTCTACCGGGTATTCCCCTACCAGGCGGTCGATCTCCTGGCGCACGCTGGCCGGATAGGTATAATCGTGCGTCTTGGTGTCCGGGGTCATGAAGCACCCCACATTGACGCCGTTCATGCGGCGCGGGGGATAGCTGGGCGGCACTCCGACCACCACCACATTCTTATGGCGAGCCCCCAGCACGTCCCAGATTGCGGTCTGCTGAATGGAACTGGAGTTCACGATGGACAGACCGTGGTAGGAATAATCTTTGCGGTTGCGAAATCCGTATACGCCCAGGGATCCCGGATCCTGGCTGGTAGACATGCACATCCAGGCCGGTACGGTGATCGGCGGAATCACGCTTTCCAGCCGGCCATAGCAGCCGCGCTCCATCAGCGCCCGGATATTGTTCAATCCCGGATGATGAAATAGAATCTCGGGTGCCGCACAATCCAGCCCAATGACAAGAGTCTTCACGTCATGCCTTCTTTACGAACCGTTTAGGATGTTGTCCCGCGCCCAGGGCAAGACTGGAAACCTGCTAACTTCGCTATTAAGGATCAGACCACAAAAGCACCGCCGGAGTCAAGTTTTCAGAGGGGTACTATAGTACTTGTGCCGTGCTATTAAGTCCAATAGCAGGTAACGGTTGCGTGACGGTCAGGCGATTCGGGCCGAGCCCGCTCTTAACATGCGCTTAACACGGCAAGCAGGATGTGTACCCTCGGAAACAGCAAGGGGCGGAGCCTTTTTGGACTCCGCCCGCCCCCTTGCCGTCTGGCTCAAAACTTAGGAAAAGAAACCGGCGATCTCTCGCCTAATTGGATTCTAAGCCGACTGCGGCAGGCGCGAAAAGAACTGGCTGTACGGTACCGGGTACCGGTCGG
>Ga0181532_10005767_pt1 | contig 10425 bp, 6 predicted proteins | sample PEATcosm2014_Bin_33_FD_119768 | JGI IMG/M metagenome (GOLD analysis project Ga0181532, IMG submission 119768) | Peatland microbial communities from MTU Mesocosm Facility, Houghton, MI, USA - PEATcosm2014_Bin11_30_metaG | ecosystem: Environmental > Terrestrial > Soil > Wetlands > Peat | place... | reverse complement strand
TCGCGCCTGGGACGCTTTGTCGCGCTCAAGTTCCTGCCCGACGACGTAGCGCGCGATCCGGCTGCACTGGAGCGCTTCCGCCGCGAGGCGCGCGCGGCTTCAGCGCTGAATCATCCCAACATCTGCACCATCCACGACATCGGCGAAGAAGACGGCCGCGTCTTCATGGTGATGGAGTTTCTCGACGGGGTAACGCTGAAGCATCGCATCGGGGGGCGTCCGATGGAGCACGAGCTGCTGCTCGATCTCGCGACCGAAGTGGCCGATGCGCTGGACGCGGCGCACGGCCAGGGCATCATTCATCGCGACATCAAGCCGGCGAACATCTTCGTCACGCGGCGCGGGCACGCCAAGATTCTCGATTTCGGACTGGCCAAGGTGCGGGCCAACGAATCGAGTTCCGACTCCGAGACCAAGGTTGCCGACTCCGGCGCGCAGCACCTCACCAGTCCCGGCACCATGCTGGGCACCGTGGCTTATATGTCGCCCGAGCAGGTGCGCGGCAAAGAGGTGGACGCGCGCAGCGATCTGTTTTCCTTTGGCGCGGTGCTCTACGAGATGGCGACGGGCAAGATGCCATTCGATGGCGCGACCTCGGGCGAGATCTGCAGCGCGATTCTGCGCGATGAGCCGCTGCCGCCCGCGCAGCTGATTCCCGATCTCTCGCCGGAACTGCAGAGCATCATCCGCAAGGCGCTGGAGAAAGATCGCAACCTGCGTTACCAGAGCGCGGCTGATCTGCGCACCGATCTGCAACGGCTGAAGCGCGATACCGAGTCGACGCGACTGGCCGCGGCGCATTCTTCTTCCTCCAGCGGAAGAATGCCTGCGGTCACCACACCTCGCCGGCGACAGGTGCCGATCTTCGCGGCGATTTGCGCGGTCGTGGCTCTTACGTTCGCTGCGGGCGGCGTTGCGTGGTATGTGCGATCCAGCAAGACCAAGCAGATCGATTCGCTCGCGGTGCTGCCGTTCACCAACGTCGGCGGCGATGCCAAGACCGACTACCTCAGCGACGGCATCACCGAATCGCTGATCGACAATCTGGCGCACGTGCCCGATCTGAAGGTGAAGTCGCGGCATTCGGTCTTTCGCTACAAAGGCAAGGACGTCGACGTGCAGCAGGTTGGCAAGGATCTGGGCGTGGCGGCGCTGGTCAGCGGGCGCGTGGTGCCGCATGGCGACACCATCGACGTGAGCGCCGAGCTCACCAACGTAAGCGACAACACCGAGATCTGGGGACAGCACTACAGCGGCCCGGCGGCCAACATCATCTCGCTGCAGCAGCAAATCGCCGGCGACATTGCGGGCAAGTTGCGCTCCGAGATGAGCAGCGCGGAGAAGCAGCAGGTCACCAAGCAGGGTACGAAAGATCCTGAAGCTTACGAGCTGTACCTGAAGGGCCGTTACGAGTGGAGCAAGCGCACGCCCGCGAGCCTGGCGGCGGCGATCGCGTATTTCAATCAGGCCATCGCCAAAGATCCCGGCTACGCCATGGCGTACCTCGGGCTGGCCGATGTTTATGGCGTGTTGCCGAGTCACGGCGGCTCGCCTGGCGAGGACTATCCCAAGTCGAATGCCGCTGCCCGCAGAGCGCTGGAACTGGATCCGATGTTGGCGCAGCCCCATGCTGATCTGGGATCGAACGGGCTCGAGTACGACTACGATTTTGCGGGAGGCGTAGCGGAATTCAAGAAGGCGTTTGCACTCGATCCCAACGACGCGACCGCACACCAGTGGTATGCGGAAGACCTGGGTTCCCTGGGCAGGATTCAGGAAGCTCTCGCCGAAGCCGCGCGCGCCCACGAACTGGACCCGCTATCGCCGATCATCGCCGCATCTCCTGCGCGGGTTCATACCTCAGCCCGGCAGTACGATGACGCGATCGTAATCGCCAAGCGGGTTGCCGCGGAGAACCCGAGCTTCCCGGTCGCGCACTACTACCTGTCCCTGGCCTATTGGGGAAAAGGTATGCACCCACAGGCCATTGAAGAATGGAAAACCTACGCTCAGCTCGAGGGCGATCCGAACGAGGTGGAATTTGCCGCGGCGCTGGACGAGGGTTACAAATCGGAAGGCTGGAAAGAAGCTCTCAAGCGGGGCATCGCGGTCCGGCTGGCGCAGCGCAAGAAGAGCTACGCCTCGCCATATTTGATCGCCGAGCTGTATGCTCAGGCGGGCGACAAGGAGCAAGCTTTCTACTGGCTCGATACGGCCTACCGCGAGCGTGATCTAGTGTACCAGCTGAATACCGATTTCCTGCTCGATCCCCTCCGCTCCGACCCGCGCTTCGCCGAACTGGTGCGCAAGGTCGGTCTCCCGCAAGGGTGAAGGAAGCTGTACTCTTACTCGGAACTCCACCTTCGCACTCGCGACTGCAGAAATCTTGGGCAAAACCGGCAGCTATCGGCGCATACAGTTCGGCGAGCGACTCATCGGCTGCTCAACCGTGTCCCGCACCGGAAGCTGACTCCGAACGTTCCCCCGAAGTCTTCTTGTGGGAAGTTGCCCGCCCGACCTGGTCACTCCCGTGACACGCCGGTCACGGAAACCACTTGGACGTATAGTCGGCGTTCCGCCCTTGTGGCCGCGACGTGGTGGAGTTCTTCAACAGCAAGGGTTGGGCGTTTTTCGTCCAAGTGAAGCGAAGACGTTCGTAAACACTGGCCGACATGGAGGGATTTACCGGGAATTCGATTCGACGGAACGCCCTGGTGACTTTCCGATCCGGTAATGCTTATGATGTGAGAAGGCAGATGGCTGACACCCATACTGAATCCAGCGAAACTCGCAGGCATATGGTTAAGGGGATGATTGGAGCAGCGGCCCTTGCCCGCTCTTATTCATTCGCCGCACCTCTCAACTCGGAGGGGAAGATGGATGTGGCAGAGGTCCGGCATTCCACCGTGAAGGTCGGTCCCGTTACCGTGTTCTATCGAGAGGCCGGGCTCGAGGGTCGTCCGGTTCTCCTGTTGTTGCATGGCTTCGCAAACTCATCGCACTACTTTCGGCACCTGATGCCGCTGCTCGCGAACCGCTTTCATCTGATTGCTCCTGACCTGCCTTCATTTGGCTTTACCAAGGTGGATGGGGAAGTTTATCGCTACACCTTCGCACAATTGACGGAGACCACCCAAGCGTTCGTGGACGGCTCGATCCCTCCAAGTGGCCACCAACTCAGCCGCTGTGGACGCCTCCTGTCTATAGCGATGGGCGCGCTGCGTGGACAGGGTCGCTGGCTGAGCGTCCCAACATCCCGATGCGGATCGAAGCCGCGGCATACCGGGGCAAGCCTGTCTACTTCGAGCGGAACTTGCGCCTTGGCCGGGGCGACCGCCGTGGGGCTTTCCGTCTGGCAGGTGTTGTTTTTGTGGCTTGGGCGATTGCTTGGCTTTTTGGCGCACATCACATCCCGAACTTCGCCGAATTCCCGATCTTCATCCAGTTCTTGGCCATGGGGCTTCTCTGTTCCTGTTTCTTCTGGGTCCTCTACATCGCCTTAGAACCCTATGTACGCCGCCGCTGGCCCGCCACGCTGGTCTCCTGGAATCGCCTGCTGGCGGGAGATTTTCGGGAGCCACTGGTGGGACGCGATGTGCTTGCTGGTTGCCTTTTGGGGGCGTTTGCGATCGCTATCGGAAGAATGGGATGGTTTGTGCCCTCCTGGTTCGGCTATCCTCCGCCGCAACCCTATTTGGGTCCGCAGTGGCAGTTTCTGGGCGCACGCACCATCATTGCTTCGATGTCGACCAAGGTGATCTTAGAAATTTTTATCTCGCTTGCGCTTCTATTTGTCCTGCTCCTTCTGCGGGCCTTGTTACGCAAGGAGCGGGCGGCAGCGGTCGCATGTGTACTTTTGTTCACGGTCTTCTACGCAGCGGGCAACCACGCTTTGTTTGTTCCCGTTGTCTTCGTGACCTGGCTGATCACAACTACACTGACTGTGTTTCTACTAATCCGCTTCGGCTTGCTGGCTGTGGTGGCAGCTGGGGTCTTTAACGATCTCCTGGGAAGCTTTCCCCTGACGACTCAAGGGTCTGCTTGGTATGCGGGCATCAGTCTGGCCGGAATTCTATTGATGGCGGCGGTAGCGCTCTACGCCTTCTACACCTCCCTGGGCGGTCGTCCGGTTTTCGGAGGCGCCGTGCTTGAGGAGTAACCTGCCGTTCGGGCACCCGCCCGCCTCGCTCCCGAATTGTCGGCTACACGGAAGCAATCCACTTTGACGGTTTGTCGGCTACGCGTGGAAGTGTGACGGACCCGCGCTTTCGGTGCGCCACATCCGCGCGTAGGGCGTTATACGGCCAGATGAAAGGAAAGCATTCATAAACACTGGCCGACTTCTCGGGAGTAATGTTCCACAAGCGTCTCTCTGGCCTGCCGTCCACTGTCGCCAAGAGTGCGGTTGGCATCACGGCGAACCGTATCGCTGCTTCTAGGGCAACACCAAACAGTCCCACGTCTCAGGAAGCGAGACGTGGGGGGCACATAAGTCGCTCTTGGTGGTTGCTGTCTTGCGGCATTGGAGTCAGTCCGGCACGGGTATAGCGCGATACGTGTGGATCTCGCCGCTGGTGGTCATGCCCAGTCCGGTGATTTCGCCTCGGGCATTGATCGAGCAACTAGTCAATAGATAGAGCGGCGAGTTAGGTTCCACCAGGGTATTGAGGTCGGTGGGAACGCCGCCGCGCCAAACAACGGCTCGCGTATTGCCGCTGGCGTCGATGGACAGTCCAACCACCACGCCAGGATCGTTGATGCTGATGGCAAGGCTGGCGACATCGCCTGGCAGAGTGCCCAAGTCACGCATTTGGGTGGCCGCGGTCCATAAGAAGGCGTGAAAGGTAGTGTCGCCGGAGAGGTCGGAGACACCGACCACCTGCCCTCTGTTATTAATGGCGTAGGCAAGATTACCCAGGGCCTGGCCAGTCGTTCCGCCGAGGTTGCCGAGGTCAACCAGCCGGCCGTTCTGCCACAACAACGCGTGCACGGATTGAAGATTGATCAGCAGGTTTGGGTTGAACGCGGTACAAATTCCGGATCCTCCGACGACTTGGCCATAATCGTTGATCCCCATAGCAAGTCCGTCCGGATCGCTACCCTCGGTCGGAAGTGCGATCGCCCGGCCGTACACCCAGGCGACGGGTTTGAACTGCAGCTTTTGCGGAGCTGGGCACGCCGGATCTTCGCTAGCAGTTTCCGCAACGCCGGCAGCAATTCCCCAGAGGTTGATTCGGTTGACGCCACCGTTGTTGCCGCCCAGCGTCGGCAGCGGGTACGCTCCTACGCCTTGCCACAGGACCGGCAAGCAAATCAGGTGCGTACCAAAACCGCAGAAGTCCTCTCCGTTGGGATCGGAGGTCGACGTTTCCGCTTCGCCTCCAGCCAGTCCGAGGTCATTGACGGCGAATGCGATGCTGTTTGGTCCGCCAAGCGTTCCCAGGTTGGTGATCCGCCCACGATCCCAGAGAACAGCGTTCTGATTATTGTTGGCCAGGTTCGACGAACCACTCACCACGCCATTGTCGTTGATGACAAATGGCTGGCTGAACGTGCCGCCCGGCAAGGTGCCGAGATCAATCACGGCATAGTGTGGAGCGGACGACTGCTGCGCATGCGCCGCCATCCCGGTCGTGATTGCCGCCAGTAAGCTCATTGCACAGAGGAATAACACAACTCTCGATTTCATACTGCCTCCTTCGGGTGGCCCTGAGTCTCCAATGCATTCCACCCTGTCCAGATAGGCGCAAACGGGCCGCGAAAACTATCATGGAACACGCGGCAGCCGTAACCGGTTGCGCAAGCCCTGAGCCCACGTCTCAGAAACGAGACGTGGACTGGGCCAAAATGCTCTCGTTCATTGCCGCCTTGCGAGCTTGAACCCCGTATGGGTATCGCGCGATACGTGTGAATGTTTGCGATCGCCGTTGCGCCGAGGCATGCCTTCCTGTTCATATTGGCGCAAACCGGTGAAGAAAACTATCATGCGAGGTCGCCGACGGCTATAATTCCGTCCACAGCACATGCCGGAAGCGAATATCGGGACGAATACCGGACCGAATCCTGGGCCGAGCGTCACTGTCCTGCTCCAAGCCTGGAGCAATGGCGACCGGGAAGCGCTCGACAAGCTGACGCCCGTCGTCTACCAGGAGCTGCGGCGCCTGGCCCGGCACTATATGCGAGGGGAACGCAGCGGGCATACCTTGCAAACACAGCGCTGGTCAACGAGGCATACTTACGGCTCGTGGACTTGAAGCGCATGTCATGGCAGGACCGCGCTCACTTCTTCGCCGTATCGGCGCAACTGATGCGACGCATTCTGGTGGACCACGCCCGCCGCCACAACTTGAAGCGCGGCGCCGGCATACAGCACGTGCCGCTGGAAGACACCGCGATCGTCGGCGGTGAACACGAGTCGGACTTTGTCGCGCTGGATTTAGCGCTGCGCGAACTGGCCGCGGTGGATGAGCGCAAGGCGCAAGTCGTCGAGCTGCGTTTCTTCGGCGGATTGAGCGTCGATGAAACTGCTGAAGTATTGAAGGTTTCTCCGATCACCGTTATGCGCGACTGGAGCACGGCGCGCGCATGGCTCTATCGTGAGCTTCGGCCCGCGCGCAGCGGCGAATAATCTGGTCATGGCCCATGCATCCGAGCGATGGAAAAAGGTGGAGGACCTGCTCCAGCGGGCACTGCGGCTCCCGCAGGACGAGCGCCGCGAGTTCCTCCGTCACGAGTCGGGCGCCGACGTCGCCTTGCAGGAAGAAGTCGAGTCGCTGCTGAGCTCGCACGATCAGGCGGGGAGCTTTCTGGAGCAGCCCGCAATCCATGTGGCCGCGCAAGCGATGGCGTTTACGGCGGAATCGTCGATTCCTCCGGTTCGCGACGGGCAGATCGTCTCTCACTATCGCGTCCTGCAAAAGCTCGGCGGCGGCGGCATGGGGGTGGTCTATAAGGCCGAGGACACCGAACTCGGGCGCTTCGTCGCGCTGAAATTCCTTCCCAGCGAATATGCGCACGATGCGCAATCCCTCGACCGCTTCCGTCGCGAGGCGCGGGCTGCATCGGCTCTGAACCATCCCAACATCTGCACCATTTACGAAATCGGCAGCCAAGAACAGCGTCCCTTCATCGCCATGGAGTTCCTGGATGGGATGACGCTGAAGCACAGGATCGCGGACCGCCCGATGGAGCTCGATATGCTGTTGCCGCTTGCGGTCGAGATTGCCGACGCGCTGGATGCAGCTCATAGCGGCGGCATCGTTCATCGCGACGTCAAGCCGGCGAACATCTTCGTCACCGCGCGCGGGCACGCCAAGGTGCTCGATTTCGGGCTGGCCAAAGTGATGGAGCCGCGAGCCGCAGCAACCGCAGCGCCGACGGCCGAGTCACGTCTCACGGCGCCCGGCAGCACGATGGGCACCCTCGGCTATATGTCACCAGAACAGGTGCGGGCGTTGGAGCTGGATGCTCGCACCGATCTGTTCTCCTTCGGTGCGGTGCTCTATGAAATGGCTACAGGCGTCGCCGCCTTCCGCGGCAACAGCGATGCTGAGATTATCGACGCCATCCTGAACCGCCGGCCAACTCCAGCCGTGCGCCTCAATCCCGACGTTTCGCCGGAGCTCGAGCACGTCATCGACAAGGCGCTGGAGAAGGACCCCGACCTCCGTTATCAGCATGCGTCGGAAATGCGTGCCGATTTGAAGCGGCTGAAGCGCGACTCGGATTCCGGGCGTCTGCAAGCGGTGCCGCTGCCGGCCGCGCGCAGGAACTTGAAAGGGGGACTCTTCGCCGCCACAGCATTGGTGGCGATCGTCATTGCCGCAATGCTCTTCTTACACTTTCGCTCGCAGCCGGCGAAGCTCACGAACCAGGACACCGTCGTGTTAGCGGACTTTACGAACACGACCGGTGACCCAGTCTTCGACGGCACGCTTCGACAAGGCTTGGCCGTTCAACTGGAACAAACACCGTACCTCAGCCTGACTTCCGACGCGCGCATCGGGCAGACGCTGCGCTTGATGGGCCAGCAACCGGATGTGCGGCTCACTCCGGAGACGGCTTTGGAGGTATGCCGCCGCACGCAAAGCGCCGCAGTCATCGACGGTTCCATCGCAAAATTAGGTGACGAGTATATTCTCGGCTTAAAGGCCGTGAACTGCCAAACCGGCGACACTCTGACCGAGGAGCAGGTGAGCGCCAACGGCAAAGAGCAGGTGCTCGGGGCCGTGGGCAAAGCTGCGGCGCAGTTGCGTGAGAAGCTGGGCGAATCGGCCAAGAGTCTGCAGACATTCGATACGCCGCTGGAGCAGGCGACGACACCATCGCTGGAAGCGCTGCAGGCCTACAGCCTGGGACGCAAGGTGTTTTATACGAAGGGGTACGCCGCCTCTCTGCCTTTCCTGAAGCGGGCGGTCGAACTCGACCCGAATTTCGCCATGGCGTACCGGGCCTTGGCGGCCACGTATGACAACCTCGATGAGCCGAATCTCCGGGCCGCGAACGCACGCAAGGCTTACGAGCTGCGCGACAAGGTGAGCGAGCGCGAGCGGTTCTTCATCGAGGCAAGCTACTACACGATGGCAACCGGTGATTATGAGAAATCATTGCCGGTGTACGCGCTTTGGCAACAGACTTACCCGCGGGACTACTCGCTTTACGTGCATTTGGCAGGTATCTACCTGGCCCTCGGCGACCTGGAAAAATCGCTGGACAATGCCCGCGAGGCAGTGCGCCTTGAGCCCAATCGTGCGAACCAAAACGAGGAGCTGATCGCTGCCTACATCAACCTTAATCGGCCGGATGAGGCGGAGGCAGCCTTGAGACAGGCCGAGCAACGGAACCTGCAAAGCGAGACCCTGCTGTGGCTCGGCTATCAGTTGGCCTTTCTCCGCGGGGACGCCACACGCATGGCACAGGCTCTAGCAGAGGCGATGGGCAAGCCGGGAGCGGAGGACCTGCTGCTGGCTGCGCAAGCGGATACCGACGCCTGGTACGGGCGATTTAACTCCGCGCGCGCTTTGACCCGGCGCGCCATGGACTCAGCCGCAGGCAACGATGCCAAAGAACTTTCCGCACGCTATCAGGCCGAAGCAGCGTTGCGCGAAGCGGAAGCAGGTAATCGGGAGCAGGCGCGTGCCTTTGCCAACGCAGCCGTAAAGCTTGCCGCAAACCAAGACGTTCTCGCAACTGCGGCCTTAGCCCTGGCGCGTGCGGGCGATACGGCCATGGCTGAAAAGCTGGCGGCCCAACTCGACAAGACGTACCCGTTGCATACGATCGTACAGAAATATCGACTGCCTACAATCAGAGCCGCCATAGCCTTGCAGCGAAACGACCCAAACCAGGCCATTGAATTACTCCAGGCGACGAGTCCCATTGAACTGGGGGACGAAGGGTTCATGCTTCCCGTTCATCTGCGCGGGCAAGCCTATCTCATGCTCCGAGACGGCAACCGCGCGGCCCAGGAGTTCGGAAAGTTTGCGGCTCACCGTGGGCTGGTTGGAAACTTTCCGCTGGGTGCGCTTGCCCATTTGCAGTTGGGACGGGCGTACGCAATGACGGGAGACAGCGCCAAAGCAAAATCCGCATACCAGGATTTCCTGGCCCTGTGGAAGAACGCCGATCCCGATATCCCCATCTACAAACAAGCCAAAGCCGAATACGCGAAGCTGCAATAGCAGTGGCTGTGCCATGCGCTCACTTGGCCGTGTAGTCGGCGTTCCGTCCTTGTGGCCGCGACGTGGTGGAGCTCTTCAACAGCGGTTTGGGCGTTTCCCGTCAAGTTGACTCCGAACAGGCCCAACTTCCGGGTGGCCCGTCATCATTCATCTTGGCCATTGGCTTCGTAGGGCGCAGAACATGCCCTTTGAGAACCCCTCAGCTTCCACGGCAAACGTGCGATTAAATCGTGCTCGGTAATTTTCCCAGCAGATAGCCGCATCTAACTCCACGAGTTCACGTTCAGAAAAATCTCTTCTGAGCTCTCCGCAGAGAGATCGGGAGGGCTACGATGGAATAATGAGGTAATACCTCTGGCTGCCTGTTAACCGCAAAGCCGCTCTGAGCCTACCCACAGTTGAGCCAGATCTCTGAGGTTGTCTTTGTATTTACGCGTTACCAGGTATTCCTTCCCGCCTTTTACACGCAGCCTGTACTCTCCCGTCGGTAAAGGTTGGATCTCCTCCACCGCCGAAATATTCACGACGACCGAGCGGTGGATGCGAATAAAACCGTAGGGTTTGAGCTTCTCCGCCATGGACGAGAGGGACTCGTGCACCAAATAGGGATTAGGTCGGTGTTGCAACGAAACGTAATTACCTTCGGCTTGCACTGCCAAGATGTCGGCTAAATCCAAGAGTAGGATGCTACCCTTTGCCTTGAACGCGATTCGTGGCGCCTGTCGTTTTGCTATAACCTCCAACT
>Ga0181532_10005765_pt1 | contig 10427 bp, 7 predicted proteins | sample PEATcosm2014_Bin_33_FD_119768 | JGI IMG/M metagenome (GOLD analysis project Ga0181532, IMG submission 119768) | Peatland microbial communities from MTU Mesocosm Facility, Houghton, MI, USA - PEATcosm2014_Bin11_30_metaG | ecosystem: Environmental > Terrestrial > Soil > Wetlands > Peat | place... | reverse complement strand
TGGTCATGAATGTTCCTCTTGTGTCGTTAGCTCTCGCGCGATCACGAGACGCTGGATTTCGCTGGTGCCTTCGTAGATCTGGGTGATGCGCGCATCACGGTAGTGCCGTTCCACGTCGTAGTCCTCCAGATACCCGTAGCCGCCATGAATCTGAATGGCCTTGGAGCATACCCGTTCGGCCATTTCCGAGGCGTATAGTTTAGCCTGACAGGCCTCCGAGAGACACGGCTGTGCGGCGCTGCGCAGGCGCGCGGCCTGATGCGTCAGCAGGCGCGCCGCATTGATCGAGGTGAGCATGTCGGCCAGCATGTTGCGGATGCTGCCGAATTCGCCGATCGGCCGATCGAATTGCCTGCGGGTTCGGGCGTAGGCGAGCGCCGCCTCGAACGCGGCGCGGGCGATGCCGACCGCCTGCGCGGCGATGCCGATGCGGCCGCCCTCGAGATTCGACAGGGCGATCGCGAGACCCTTGCCGCGGCTGCCGAGCAGACACTCCGGCGGTATTTGGCAATCCTGCAGGGTGATCGCGCAGGTATCCGAGCCGCGAATGCCGAGCTTGTGTTCGGGCCGCCCGACGATGAAGCCCGGCGTGTCGGTGGGGACGATGAAGGCCGAGATGCCTTTTTTCTTCAGTTCCGGGTCGGTCACGGCGAATACGATCGCCACCTTGGCGCGCTTCGCGTTGGTCACGAACTGCTTCGCGCCGTTCAGCACCCAGCCGCCGTTCTCGAGATGCGCGCGGGTCTTCAGGTTGGAGGCCTCCGAGCCGGCCTGCGGCTCGGTGAGGCAGAAGCAGCCGATCGATCTGCCCTGCGCCATGTCGGGGAGAAAGCGGCGCTTTTGTTCGGAGCTGCCGTAGTTGAGGATCGGGCCGCAGCCGACGGAGCTGTGTACGCTCATCAGCGCGGCGGTGGCCGCGCAACCGGCGGCGACCTCTTCGACGGCCAGGGCATAGGCGACGTAATCGGTGTACGAGCCGCCCCACTCATCCGGCACCATCATGCCGAGCAGCCCCACCTCGCCGAGCCGGGCCACCGCGGCGTCGGCTATCCAGCCGTCCTTGTCCCATTGGGCGGCATATGGCGTCAGTTCCCGGCGCGCGAAATCCCGCGCCGAGTCCCGGATCAAGCGCTGCTCCTCGGTAAAGAAGTCCACGTGTCGACGCTCCTCCGTAAGGGCCGGTCCCGCCGGCGCGCTGCATCGCGTAAACTATAGAGCCTGTGCGCCGCCGATTTGGTGTCCAATCCACTCAAAATGCGTGAGCAAAAATGCAACACTCCGGAGCCCGGCCCGACCGCGCCGGCCGTCGCGCGGATGGCGCGCGCGGAGCCCGGTACCATCGCCATCTGCTTCGTGGCGGCGGCGCTTCAGAGCGTGCGGGCGCGCAATCTGGACGCGGACGAATTGCTGAACCAGGTCGGCCTGTCGCCGAGCCTGCTGCAGGTGCCTCAGGCGCGCGTCTCGGCGAAGCATTATGGCCAGTTGTGGCGCCTGGTCGCGCTCAAGCTGGACGATGAGTTCTTCGGCCAGGATTCGCGCCGTATGAAGGCGGGCAGTTTCGCCATGCTGTGCCACTCGGTCCTGACCTGCCGGACGCTCGGCCAGGCGCTCGAGCGCAGCCTGCGCTTCTACCGGCTGCTGCTCGACGACATCTCCGGGTCGCTGCTGCGCGAGGGGGGCGAGGCCAGGATCACCCTTAAGCGCTGCGCCGACACGCCGCAGCGCACCTTTGCGCACGAGGTGCTGCTCATGCTGCTGCACGGCGTCGCCTGCTGGCTGGTGGGCAGGCGGATTCCCATTCTGCGCGCGGAGTTCAGCTACCCGGAGCCCTCGCACAGCGGGGAATATCGGCTGATGTACTGCACCAATCTGAGTTTCGACCGCCCGCTGACGGCGATCGTGTTCGACGCCGCGTATCTGGAACTGCCCATCGTGCAGAACGAGCGATCGGTGAAGGAGTTCCTGCGCAGCGCACCGGAGAATATCCTGGTGAAATACAAGAACGGCAGCAGCTTGAGCGCCGGCATCCGCCGCCGGCTGCGCCAGCTGCTGCCGGGCGAGGTGCCGGACTTCGAGACGCTGGCCGCCGAACTTCACATGACGGCCGCGACCCTGCGCCGCCGTCTGCACGAAGAGGGTGCCTCCTACCAGGGGATCAAGGACCAGCTGCGGCGCGATCTGGCCATCGGCTATCTGAGTCATTCGGACCGCAGCGTCATGGATATCGCGCTGGAATTGGGATTCTCCGAGCGCAGCGCCTTTCACCGCGCATTTCGCAAATGGACCGGCGCAGCGCCGGGAGAATTCCGCCGCGGCCTGCAGGCATGAGGCGCCCCGTCGGCACCTTGGCCGGTGCTCAAGGCCCCGCTGTTGCAAATTCGCTCATGGTGATTGATTGCTTTTGTCATGCGGACGGCGGGCCCCAGCCTCTATAGTTTCTATCCCTAGGAAGCGAACCTATGACGCATGCCGACGAATCGACACCCAGAAATACGCCAGGTGCCCGATTGCGTGCCGCCGTCGCCGCAGAGCGCCCGCTGCAGGTGGTCGGAGCCATCAATGCATACGCCGCGCGGCTGGCGGAGGCCTCCGGGTTCAAGGCGCTGTACCTGTCCGGCGGCGGCGTCGCGGCGAATTCGCTGGGCGTGCCCGATCTCGGCATCAGCACCCTCGACGACGTGCTGGTCGATATCCGCCGCATTACCGACGCCTGTGCCCTGCCGCTCCTGGTGGATGCCGATACCGGCTGGGGCGGCGCGTTCAACATCGCCCGCACCGTCAAATCCTTCATCAAGTTCGGCGCCGCGGGATTGCACATCGAGGATCAGGTGCAGGCCAAGCGCTGCGGTCACCGTCCGGGCAAAGAGATCGTCTCGAAGCAGGAGATGGTGGACCGGATCAAGGCGGCGGTGGACGCGCGCTCGGACGCGCAATTCGTGGTCATGGCGCGCACCGATGCATTGGCGGTGGAGGGCATGGAGCGGGCCGTAGAGCGCGCCGTCGCCTGCGTGGAGGCGGGTGCGGACATGGTATTTCCCGAGGCGGTGACCGACCTTGCCATGTACCGGCGCTTCAAGGACGCGGTCAAGGTGCCGGTTCTGGCGAACATCACCGAGTTCGGTCAGACGCCCTTGTACACGCGCGACGAATTGGGGTCGGCGGGCGTCGATATCGTCTTGTACTGCTGCTCGGCGTATCGGGCGATGAACGCGGCCGCGCTCGCCACTTATCAAGCCATCCGCCGCGACGGCACGCAAAAGAACGTGCTCGACCGCATGCAAAGCCGCGCGGAGCTGTACCGCTATCTCGACTATCACGCATACGAAGCGAAGTTGGATGAGCTATTTGCCGAGGGGAAGGAGAAATGACGGATACGGCAGCGGACGGCGTCAAACCGAAAAAATCCGTGGCGCTTTCGGGCGTCACCGCCGGCAACACCGCGCTGAGCACGGTGGGCAGGACCGGCAATGACCTGCATTATCGCGGCTACGACATCCTCGATATCGCGAGCGAGTGCGAGTTCGAGGAGATCGCGTACTTGCTGGTCCACGAGAAATTGCCGAACGCGGCGGAGCTGGCCGCCTACAAGAGCAAGCTCAAGCTGCTGCGCGCGCCACCGCCGGCGGTGCTCACCGTGCTCGAACAGCTGCCTGCCTCCAGCCACCCGATGGACGTGCTGCGCACCGGGGTCTCGGCGCTCGGCTGCTGCGTGCCCGAGGCGGCGGCTCATCCGGCCGACGGGGCACGCGATCTCGCCGATCGGCTTCTGGCGTGCTTGGGATCGATGCTGTGCTACTGGCACCACTTCGCCGTGAACCGGCGGCGCATCGAGGTGCAGACGGACGATGATTCCATCGGTGCGCATTTCCTGCATTTGCTGCACGGCCGAAAGCCGCCGGCGCACTGGGTGCGCGCCATGCACACCTCGCTCAATCTCTATGCGGAGCACGAGTTCAACGCCTCGACCTTCACCGCGCGCGTGATCGCGGGCACCGGCTCGGATCTGTATTCGTGCATCACCGGCGCGATCGGCGCACTGCGCGGGCCCAAGCACGGCGGCGCGAACGAGGTCGCCTTCGTGATTCAGAACCGCTACCCCACGCCGGATGCCGCCGAAGCGGACATCAGGCGTCGCGTCGCCGCCAAGGAGGTCATCATCGGCTTCGGCCACCCGGTTTACACGATAGCCGATCCGCGCAATCAGGTGATCAAGGAAGTCGCGCGCACGCTCGCGCTCGCGGCGAACGACACCCGCGGATTCGAGGTGGCCGAGCGCATCGAGAGCACGATGAGAGACATCAAGAACCTGTTCCCTAATCTGGACTGGTTCTCCGCCGTGTCCTATCACCTGATGGGAGTGCCGACCGCCATGTTCACGCCGCTGTTCGTCATCAGCCGCACCTCGGGGTGGGCGGCGCACATCATCGAGCAGCGCATCGACGGCAAGATCATCCGGCCGAGCGCTCATTACACCGGTCCGGAGAATCTCACCTTCCTACCCTTGAACAAGCGCCCCTAAAGGCCATTACCTCAAAGGCTTCCATGTCACACGACATCAGATCGGCAGAAAGACCGGCGCCCGATGCGTTGCTGGCCGCGATCGCCGACTATGCATCGGGCTACGAGATCAGGAGCGAGCTCGCCTACGAGACCGCCGGCTACTGCCTGATGGACACGCTGGCTTGCGGTTTTCAGGCCCTGAAGTATCCGGCCTGCACCAAGCTCCTGGGTCCCGTGGTGCCGGGCGCAACACTGAAGGGCGGCGCGCGCGTGCCCGGCACATCCTTTGAGCTCGATCCCGTCAATGCCGCGTTCGACATCGGCACGATGATTCGCTGGCTCGATTTCAACGATACCTGGCTCGCCGCCGAGTGGGGCCATCCGTCCGATAACCTCGGCGGGATACTGGCGGTCGCCGATTACCTGTCGCGCAGCGGCAAGTCGCTGAAGGTGCGCGACGTGCTCACCGGCATGATCAAGGCGCACGAGATACAGGGCGTGCTCGCGCTCGAGAACAGCTTCAATCGCGTCGGGCTCGATCACGTGCTGCTGGTTCGCGTGGCCTCGACCGCCGTGGTGACGGCGCTGCTCGGCGGCAGCCGGGAGCAGATCATCAATGCCGTGTCCAATGCCTGGATCGACGGCGGCGCGCTGCGCACCTACCGTCATGCGCCCAACACGGGCTCACGCAAGAGCTGGGCCGCCGGGGATGCGACCAGCCGCGCCGTGCGCCTCGCGCTGTTCGCGCTCAAGGGAGAGATGGGCTATCCGTCCGCGCTGTCCGCGAAGACATGGGGTTTCCAGGACGTGCTGTTCAAGTCCGAGCCGCTGGCTCTTGCGCAGCCGTTCGGCAGCTATGTCATGGAAAACGTGCTGTTCAAGATTTCGTATCCGGCGGAGTTTCATGCGCAGACCGCCGTCGAGGCGGCGATGGCCTTGCACGGGCAAATCCGCGACAAGCTCGAGGCCATCGAGCGTGTGACGATCGAAACGCAGGAGCCCGCAGTGCGCATCATCGACAAGACCGGTCCGCTCGCCAATCCGGCGGACCGCGACCACTGCATCCAGTACATGGTCGCCATACCGCTGCTGTTCGGACGGCTCACCGCCGCGGACTACGAGGATGAGGTCGCGCGCGATCCGCGCATCGATGCGCTGCGCGCCAGGATGCAGGTGAGGGAAAACTCGGGCTTCACGCGCGATTACTACGCGCCGGACAAGCGCTACATCGGCAATGCCGTTCAGGTGTTCTTCAAGGACGGAACGGCCAGCCCGCGCGTCGAGGTCGACTACCCGATCGGTCACCGCAAGCGCCGCGCCGAGGGCATGCCGGTGCTTCAGAAGAAATTCGAAGCGAGCGTCGCCGCGCACTTCGGAGCCAAGCAGACCGAAGCCATCAAGAGGATGTTCGCCGATCGCTCCGCGCTCGCTGCCATGCCGGTCAGCGACTTCATGGCGCAGCTGGTGAGCGCGGCCTGACGCCGGCGGCTCGCCACAGGCTAAAAAAAATAGTGCGCCGCGGGAATGGATTATGACGAATCGGGCTTGCCGAACACCGCCCTGTGTCTGGATAGTGCAGGCATGAAGGGACCCATGCGACAGAATTTCAACGATTGGGTCTCACGTCAGCTGCAAGGCCAGGTGCCGGGCGCGCCCGGCGCGGCCGGCGAGCGGCGCAACCGCGCGGACCGGCGGCACCGGGTATTCTGGTCGGCCGTGTACGGCAGCTTCAATCCGCGCCGCCGCCGCCCGCCGCGCCGCCTGGACGATTCGCGCTATCACGCGCTGGATTGGCATAGCGCTCATCTTCTCGCGGTATCCCTTGGCATCTTGATATTGAGCGTCGCGGACGCATTTATGACGCTGAGGCTGATCTCTGAGGGCGCCGTCGAGGTCAATCCGCTGATGGCGCTGTTCGTTGAACACGGCGAAATCGCACTGTTCGCGGCGCTGAAAATGGCGATGACCGGGGTCAGCGTGATGCTGATGGTGTTCCTCGCGCGCCATCGGTTCATGCGGTTGGTGCGGGTCGAAGTGATCCTGTATGGAATCCTGGTGGCCTACCTGGTCTTGATCGGGCATGAGCTTGGCATGCTTCAGAGAGTCGCCGACCTCGTTATCTTCTGATTTTCCTTGGGCTGCGTCACATTCCATAATGTGGCCCTTTGGGCTAAACTAGCAGTCCTGTTGCGCAATCTCCGTCCATTGCTCATCACCTTGATGTACTTGAGGTTTTGATCCTTCCGATGCACTCATGAGCGAATCACTTGCCGATCAACTGGCCAGTACGGCTCTGTACGGCGCGAACGCCGATTTCATCGAGGATCTCTACGAGCAGTACCTCAAGGACCCGAAGGCGGTCGATCCGGCGTGGGCGCGCTGCTTCAAGGCGTTGAGGCCAGGTTCGGCGGCCGAGCCCGACCACCGCCGGATTCGTGCATTGCTGGCCGCCAAACTGCAGAAGCCGGCCGTCGGCGCGGCCGCCGTCGCGGGCGGTGCCGGTTGCGCGAAGCCGACCGCCGAGGTGGCGAGCGCCAAGCAAGCTGCCGTGTCGCGGCTCATTCAGATCTACGCCAACCGCGGGCATCTGATCGCCAACTTGGATCCCCTCGGTCTGCAGCAGCGCCCCAAGCCCCGCGTCCTCGATCTCGAGTATTTCGGGCTGTCCGATGCGGACCTGGATACCGAGTTCTTCACCGGCAGCCGCACCGCGGCCATCGCCGAACGAAGCAAGCTCAAGGATATTCTCGCGACCCTGAAATTCATCTACTGCGACACCATCGGCGCGGAATTCGCCCACGTATCGGATACGGAGGAGCGGCTGTGGCTGCAGGATCAGTTCCAATCAGCGCGCATGCAGCGCCGCTTCAGCGTCGAGGAGAAGAAGAACATCCTCTGGCAGCTGACCGCGGCCGAGGGGCTGGAGCGCTACCTGCATACCAAGTACGTGGGCCAGAAGCGCTTCTCGCTCGAAGGCGCGGACAGCCTCATCCCGCTGCTCGATGATTTGGTGCAGCAGGGCGGCAAGGCCGGCATCGAAGAGACCATCATCGGCATGGCGCATCGCGGCCGGCTCAACGTGCTGGTGAATCTGCTGGGCAAATCGCCCAAGGATCTGTTCAGCGAATTCGAAGGACATTATGACCTCGCCACGCTGCGCGGCTCCGGCGATGTCAAGTACCACAAGGGATTCTCCGCCGACCTGAAAACAGACTATGGCAATGTGCACGTCGCGCTCGCTTTCAACCCCTCGCATCTGGAGGTGGTCAACGCCGTCGTGGAAGGCTCGGTGCGCGCGCGTCAAGAGCGCCGCCAGGATGTCCTGGGCGACAAAGTGCTGGCGGTGCAGATTCATGGGGACGCGGCGTTCGCCGGCCAGGGCGTCGTCATGGAAACGCTGCAGCTGTCGCAGGCGCGCGGCTTCTACACCGGCGGCTCCGTGCACCTCATCGTCAACAATCAGGTGGGTTTCACCACCAGCGATCCGCGCGACGCGCGTTCGACTCTGTACTGCTCCGACGTCGCCAAGATGGTGGAAGCGCCTATCTTTCACGTCAACGCGGACGACCCCGAGGCGGTGTGTTTCGTGGCGCGCTTCGCCCTCGAGTACCGGTTGACATTTCACAAGGACGTGGTCATCGACCTCGTGTGCTATCGCCGGCACGGCCATAACGAGGCGGACGAGCCTGCGGCGACGCAGCCGCTGATGTACCAGATCATTCGCAAGAAGCCGACCGCCCGGCAGCTGTACGCGGACAGGCTCGCTGCCGAGGGCCTGCTGACCGCCGCAGAGGCGGCGGCGATGATGGATCAGTACCGCAAAGGGTTGGACGAGGGCAGGCCGCAGGCGCGCGCCGCGCTTGGCCTGATCGGCAACAAGTTCACCGTGGACTGGAGCGAGTATTTGAGCGCGGACTGGTCCGAGCCCGTCAGAACCGCGGTGGACATGAGCCTGCTGCGTACGCTCGGCAAGGCCATCACCACCTATCCGTCCGACTGGAAGCTGCAGCCCCGGGTGCTGGCCATCATGCAGGCGCGTGAGCGCATGGTGTCCGGAGAGCTCGCGCTCGATTGGGGTTGCGCGGAGACTTTGGCATACGCGAGCCTCCTTAAGGCAGGCTACCCCGTGAGGCTGACCGGCCAGGACAGCGGACGCGGCACCTTCTTTCACCGCCATGCGGTGCTGAACGACCAGTCCACGGGGAGGCGCTACGTGCCGCTGCAGCACGTGGCAGCCAGCCAGCCCACCTTCACGGTGATCGATTCGGTGCTGTCCGAAGAGGCGGTGTTGGGCTTCGAGTACGGCTTCTCCACCACCGAGCCGCGCTGCTTGACGATCTGGGAAGGCCAGTTCGGCGATTTCTGCAACGGCGCACAGGTGATCATCGACCAGTTCATCAGCTCGGGCGAAGCGAAGTGGGGCCGGCTGTCCGGAATCACCCTGTTCCTGCCGCACGGTTATGAAGGCCAGGGACCCGAGCACTCATCTGCGCGGCTCGAGCGCTTTTTGCAGCTGTGCGCGGAGTACAACATCCAGGTGTGCGTACCCTCGACGCCGGCGCAGATGTTCCATATGTTGCGCCGGCAGATGCTGCGTCCGCTGCGCAAGCCGCTGATCATCATGACGCCGAAGAGCCTGCTGCGCCACCCGCTGTCGGTATCGCGGCTGGAAGAGCTCGCCGGCGGCGGCTTTCGCACGGTGATCGACGAAATCGACGAGCTCAAGACGTCCGCCGTCACCCGCATCGTACTGTGCAGCGGCAAGGTGTATTTCGATCTGCTGAAGTCGCGCCGCGAGGCCAAGGTCGATTCGGTGGCCATCGTGCGCCTCGAGCAGCTCTATCCGTTCCCGTCCGAAGAATACGAAGCCGTCGTGCGCAAATACTCGAACGCGCACGAGATCGTCTGGTGTCAGGAGGAGCCGCAGAATCAGGGGGGCTGGTATCAGATCCGCCACCGCCTGCAGGCTCCGCTCGGTGCGAAGCAGGTGCTGCTGTACGCCGGGCGCGCCGGCGCGGCGGCCCCGGCGACCGGCATTCCGGCGCTCCACGAGCAGCAGCAAAAAAATCTGGTCACCGCGGCGCTGCAAGGCGTCCCGCCCGAAGAGACCTCACGACAGACGATGCGCATCCCGCCGGCTCCAGCGACCCAAACTAGGACAGGATCATGACAATCGAAGTTCGCGTGCCGCAGCTGCCGGAATCGGTGGCTGACGCTACCCTCGTTTCTTGGCATAAGAAAGCTGGCGACACCGTGGCGAGGGATGAGAATCTGGTCGATCTCGAGACCGACAAGGTGGTGCTCGAGGTGCCCGCGCCGGCGGCCGGCGTTCTGAAGGAGATCAAGCTTGCCGACGGCACAGTCGTGACCAGCGGGCAAGTCCTGGCGGTGATCGAGGAGGGCGCGATTGCGGGTGCGGCCGCCACGGCGGCGGCGGCGAAGCCCGCGCCCGTCGCGGCTCCGGCCGCCGCCCCAGCCGCCAGCGGCGCAGCGGCGCCCGCCGCTGCCGCCGGCACGAGCGCCGCGGCGGCTTCCGCCGGGGCCGCCGCAGCCAAGCTGAGCCCCGCCGCGAAGCGCGTGATCGAGGAAAATCGGATCGATCCGAAGACCCTGATCGGCTCCGGGCGCGACGGGCGCGTTTCGAAGTCCGACATCGTCAACTATCTGCAGAACCAGGATGCGCCCGCGGCCGCGGCGCCGCGAACGGCTCCGGCCGCCAAAGCACCCGCGCCCGCGCCCGCGCCTGCGGCGCCGGCCGCCCCGAGCGCGCGCGGTGCGCGTGCCGAACAGCGCGTGCCGATGACCCGTCTGCGCGCACGCATCGCCGAACGCATGGTGCAGGCGCAGGCGACGCAAGCGCTGCTGACCTCCTTCAACGAGGTGGATTTGCACGGCGTCAACGAATTGCGCGCCCGCTACAAGGGGCC
>Ga0181532_10005764_pt1 | contig 10431 bp, 8 predicted proteins | sample PEATcosm2014_Bin_33_FD_119768 | JGI IMG/M metagenome (GOLD analysis project Ga0181532, IMG submission 119768) | Peatland microbial communities from MTU Mesocosm Facility, Houghton, MI, USA - PEATcosm2014_Bin11_30_metaG | ecosystem: Environmental > Terrestrial > Soil > Wetlands > Peat | place... | reverse complement strand
TATCGGCCGCGACCGGACAATGGCTCTGGCGATTCTCCGCGACCTCCTTTCCTCACCGAATTCGTAAATCACATCGGCCAGCTCGCGCTCGTCGATGTGGTTTACCACTTGTTCGGCGGTCTCGCCGGACATCGGGTTCATCCGCATGTCCAGCGGTCCTTCCGCCTGAAAACTAAATCCCCGCGCCCCATCCGAGAGTTGCAAACTGCTCAGCCCCAGATCGGCTAAGATGCCGTCGTACGCCGTCCGCCGTTCGCTGTTCGCTAGTTCCGCGAATGAACCGTGAATCAGCGTAACCAGCGGCCAGTCTGGAGGCTCGCCGTCCCTCGTTGGCTCCTCATCGACGCTCTTGCGAACAGCGAACGACGAAGAGCGAACTGCGAGTTTCTTCGCGGCAATCTCCAACGCCACGGGATCCTTATCGAAGCCAATCAAATGTCCCGGTGCGCCGAGGCGTCTTGCGATTTCCAAACTGTGCCCGCCCAGGCCCACCGTGGCATCCAGATAAGTTCCGCCACGCTTTACGGCCAGAAAATCGATCGCTTCTTTTAAAAGAACCGGGACATGGCCACCCGCCCCATGCCCACCCCGCTCGAGGGTGTTGTTTAAATCCAAATCCGCGTCCACTAGATGCCCAGGTCGTCGAGGATCTTCGTGTCTTCATCCGAGAAAGCTTGCTCTTTAATTTCCTTGTCCAGCGCTTCCAGGTTCCTGACTTCCAGATAGGTCAGATTCCCGAGCACTGCCACTTCGCCGCGAATCTGCGCCGACTCACGCAGGATCTGCGGCACCAGCAGGCGCCCCTGCCCGTCCATCTCTACGACCTGCCCGTAATAATTCGTGCGCGTTAGAAACTTTTTCTTTGTCGGATTGAACGTCGACAGCGATGCCAGCTTCTGCTCGATCCGCTCCCATTCCTCGAAGGGATACACTTGAGCAATATTTCCATCCAGGCTCGTGATGTAAAATTTCGGCGCATATTTCTCGTCGATCACGCGCTTGAATTCCGCGGGGATTTTTAATCGTCCCTTTTCGTCGACGCGCGTTGGATGATTTCCGCGAAACATGTGCCCTGCTCGTTATGGGGGTCCTTTTACGCATGGCTGCTACCACAGCCACTAGCACGAGGGAGGTAGAAGCGGTTACGACAGCAGTGGACTCGGGTTCGTTGGGAGAATGATTGCTCTCGTTTTTGTCGGTGTCAGTCGGCGAAACCACTGGCCCCTCGAAAGTTAGCGTTCTTATCCACGACCTCTAGTATTTACTCCACTTTCAACCACTTTTGTCCACATCCTACGCCTAAATCGTTTGTTGTCAACAAGAAAGTTTAAGGTTGAGGTCCCAATCAGGGACTCATCGTCCGGAGCACGAAATCTGGGGGTTAACCAGCCAGATGACCACTAGGGGTTGGGTTTACGGTCTAGGTGCCTTCGCCGTTCATTCGCTACGATTTTTCTTGCATTTCAGACCCTGATGTTATTTTCCCTGTGGAAATTCCAGTCGAGGGCTGGGTGCCCCACACATTCGCGTTCTGTGCGAATGTGTGGGATTCCACAAAAGCATCATGCGTGGGATTTTGTTGCGCTCCGTTTAGGTGGCGCCGGGAGACGGCATTTATGATTTCGTCAGCCGCTACTTTGCTCCGGCCAAGGGCATTCCGGAAGACCCAGTGACTGGTGCAGCGCACTGCATGCTGGCCTGAGTTGAGTAGACATTGCCAGTGGTTCTCTGCCGTCCAAGAATCTGGCGACTATTGCTTAAAAACCAACGGGGGCCCGCTGGCTCGCTTCACCTGGAGGGCGACAGTCACTTCGACGCGGTCGGCGATGGTGACGAAAGGAATGCCTTTATTCATCCCGTAGTCCTTACGGTCGAAGGCCATTGTCCCTTTAATATCACCCGAACCTGACCCTCGGGTGCCGGTAACGGTAAACGTCAGCGTCTCGGGCTTAGACACCCCGCGAATGGTAAACGTTCCCGGCAAATCAAAGGTGTTGGGTCCGGTCTGCACAATCTTGTCAGAGTGAAAGGTGATCAATGGGTCCTGCTTTACGTCGAAGAAATCTTTGCTCTTTAGCTTGCTGTCCTTCATGCCGCTTCCGGTATGCACGCTGTCGGCCTGAATCTTGATGTCCAACACGCCGGTCGAGACATCAGTAGAAGCGAACTTGAGAGTGGAATCCCAGGTTTCGAAAGTACCGACTAGCGCTACCGACGCCTTGACGTTGAACTTAATCGTGCTTTGTTCTGGTATAACCGCGAAAACAGGGATCTGGTCCTGACCAGGTGACGCCATTGCGGCGGACATTACAAGGCAGAGGACGACTAAACGTGCGCTGCTGACAACTCGACTTTCAATCATAATATTCCTTCCACGAAAGCGTTCCCGAGCATCCGAGCTTAACGCTTGATGTCTTCTGGCGGTACTGTCAAATCTGACAGGCATGTTCCGCCTGTGCCAGCAAAACCATGATCGACAGTAGTTGCGCCACAACTGTCGAAACCAGGCAATCATACTCAGAACCCCTCAACGAGTGTAATGGAAATTTTACGCCAACTACCGTGGCGCGATATGGACGAACTCTTCCGACGCCTTTGCGCGAACGCGCCTGAGTGCTCCCGCGATGCCAACGTTCAGAAATGCTTAGATGGCGAACAGCGGCAGGTCGTAGTCAGCGTTGGCGAAAAAAACACACTGAGGAAGATTGCGGTACAGTTCAAGCCAGGTGGAAATGCTTTAAGGAGATGATCTCGGGACAATTTGACTTCTCCGGTGGGTGCGCGATGCTGAATATTAAGAAAATTCTTCTGCCGGTTGATATCCCGGTTACTTCGCTGAGTGTGATTCATCAGGCTGCGGCATTGGCTCGCCATTTTCATTCTGAGATCGTGATACTGCACGTCGTGACGGCGCAGAGCCATGCCGCCGGTGTTCCGGAGGACAGCAGAGAGCTAGCGGGCTGGGACTTGCTGGCAGCGATTATTAAAGAGGCCGAGAAACAGCAGGACCAGTCTCTCGGGCCGGAGCTTAACGGCCTTGATATTCGGCGTGTGTTGGTGAAAGGCGACCGGGCAGCGGCAATTGTTCGGATGGCTGAGCAGGAAAAAGCCGACCTGATCATGATGCCGTCGCATGGCTCCACGTTCAATCAGTTTCTGATGGGCTCGGTGACAGCAAAAGTGCTACACAGGGCTGAGCGTCCGGTGTGGACCGGGGCCCACGTGGAAGAATCGCCAGTGCGGGAGTTTGCGATCCGCAACGTCCTGTGCGCGGTCGATTTGGGCCCACGTAGTGAGGAAGCGGTGTCGTGGGCGGCTCCAATGGCCGCCGAATTCAGCGCCCGTCTTACGCTCGCCCACGTCACCGCCTCGGTGGAGCTCTGGGGACCCGGAGGCAGTTACGTGGTTCCGGAGTGGAAAGAGTCGTTGGTGGCCGATGCTTCGCAGCGTATGGCAAAGCTGCAGCAAGACGCGGGCATCAAGGCGGATGTGTTGATCGGCAGTGGTGATGTGCCTAAGGTGCTGAGGCAAGCCGCGAAGCAGACAAAGGCAGATTTGCTGGTCACGGGGACTTACCCATATGGCGGTAATCTGCGGACTCACGGCTATGCCATCATCTGCGCGGTGTCGATTCCGGTTCTGAGCGTGTGACGGAGATGACTCAGCTTAGGGATTAACAGCAAGTATCCCAAAAAACTGGAATGACCCGGCGCAAAAGTTACAAACCATTGTAACTGCTAGGCATTGCAGAGGTTAGGCTGAGTAGTGCCCGGATTTCTAATTCGAGCGGTGCAGGTTCGATTCCTTCCGTACCTACCAGATTGTCCTATATGAGCCACCCCTTCGTGCCATTCCGCAGGGAGCTATCAAGACGTAAGGTGGTTGTGAGCAGACTTCGGGGGAGGGCTGTTCGACGAGCGTCCCGTGACTCTTAACCGAGTCCGGGCGCTTTCGTTTTTTTGGCGGACTTTGATGTTGGGGCCTTTGGATGGCCTTAGGCCTTCGGCGGACTTTTCTTTGGTTTCATCATTTCCCACTCTTTTTCTGTCAGCTCCCGACCGAGCGCCGTGAACTCGCCTGCTCCTTGCAGCCACTCTCCGCCATCCATGGTTACGACTTCTCCGTTTACGTAGCCGGAGCCATCGCTGATCAGGAATGCGGCCAGATTGGCGAACTCTTCGGTGGTTCCAAACCTTCCCAGAGGATTTCGTTTCTTCGCCGCTTCCGCCAGTTCAGGACGCGGCAATAGGCGCGAGAATGCGCCCTCGGTCGGAATCGGCCCGGGCGCGATGGCATTCATACGGATGCCACGATCCCCCCACTCAACGGCGAGGCTGCGTGTCAGCGCCTGCACGCCTGCTTTGGCTACTGCGGATGGCACCACGTACGCCGAGCCTGTCGTCGTGTAGGTGGTGGTGATGTTGAGCACCACGCCTCCGCGCCCAGCCGCCAGCCAGCGGCGGCCGCAGGCCATGGTGGTGTGCAGCGTGCCCATCAGGACAATTGCTATCACCGACTGGAACGCGCCTACGGAAAGTTCTTCGGTGCGGGCCAGAAAATTTCCGGCTGCGTTGTTCATGAGCACATCGAGTGGACTCTCGGCCCAGATGATTCCGATCATCTCCTCGACCGCAGCCGCGTCGCGTACGTCGCAAGGGCGGGAGTGGATTTTGCCTCCGGTGCGCTCGCGTAATTCCTGCTCGGTGGCGGCGAGAACGTCCTGGCGGCGGCCGCAGATGTAGACTTCGGCGCCTAGCTCCAGAAGGCGTTGGGCCGCGGCTTTGCCTAGGCCGGTGCCTCCGCCGGTGATCAGGATGCGCTTGTGCTGGAGCAGATCTTTCTGGAACATGATGAATGTCCTCCGCCGAAATCCAACGACGATTGTAAACGGACAAGTGTGGTGGTGGAGCGACGGGCGTCCCTTCGGCAAGCTCAGGGCAGGCTCTCGCCCGTCCGGCGGTTGGGTGGCCGGGCGGGGCGCCCGGCTCTCCACTATTCGCCCCTCTCCACTATTAAGGTTGGGTCGAGGGCAGTTCTAGTGTCACCACGGCCCAGCGCGCGTGTTCTGCTACCACTGGGTCCGGATCTTCGCTGAGCTTTTTTAGCGTCGGCACAAATTTTTTGTTGCCGCTGTTTCCCATTGCAACTACCGCATTCCTCCGCAGGCCGGAAAGCTTGGCGCGGCGGATGGGAGATCCGCGAAATACTTCCCGGAATTCTTCCGGCTGCATTTCGGCTAGCCAGTCGAGCTCCGGATTGACCAGGCCTTCCCTCGCTTCGAACTCCGTCGCGGAAGTCACGGGCGCTTTGCGGTTCCACGGGCAAACGTCCTGACAGATGTCGCATCCGAAGACGTGACGTCCCATGGCCGAGCGCAGTTCATCGGGAATTTCGCCTCGTTTTTCGATGGTCAGATAGGAGATGCACAGCCGCGCGTCCAGCTCGCCGGGAGCAATGATCGCCTGGGTTGGACAGGCGGTGATGCAGCGGGTGCAGGTCCCGCAGCGATCGGGGGCGGGCAGATCGGCGGTGAGTTCGTTCTTCGGTAGATCATTTCTCGTCAGTTCATTTTTCGTCAGTTCGAGCGAGGTCAGGATTACGCCCAGAAACAGCCACGATCCAAGTTGCTGGTTGATGATGCACGTGTTCTTGCCGATCCATCCAATGCCAGCGTACTTGGCGTATACGCGTTCGATGAGCGGGCCGGTGTCGACGTAGGAACGGAGCAAGTGCCCAGTACCCGGCATCCAGTGCCCAGTTGCTTCCATTAATCCGCGCAACTTGTCTTCTACTTGCTTCAGGCGGCGCAGAACGGCTTCGTGGTAATCCTCGCGGGACCAGGCGTAGCGCGAAATCCAGCCTCGACCGGCATCTTCAGGCTGGGTTTGAGTCGAGTAGGGATGCGCGGTGTTGTAGTTGATGGCACACACGATCACGCTGCGCGCCCAGGGAGCGACTCGCGAGAGCGATGCGCGCTTGAGTTCTCCGGTGGCATCGTTAGTGCGCGCTTGCATGTATTTCATTTCGCCGTGTTTTTCGTGTTCGATCCAGGCGGGAAAGACTTGCAGTTCGACGAAGTCGTGGACCGGAGCAATGCCGCAGAGGTCGAACCCGGCGTCGCGCGCGCACTGCTTGATGCGAGTTGAAAGGTCGGAGAGCAAAGGGCAATGGCTAGCGGCGAGTTCAGCCGCGGGGTGCACTTACATGGGCGCACTCACATCCTTCAAGAGGCTATCACTGCGGGGTTATCAGTGAAACCTGGCTTGTACCCTGCTTGCAATCACAGGCGCTTCGCTTTTCTAGCTCAGCCCGTGAGGCGACTCAGCCGGCATCCCTGTCAAATGTGACAGTTGCCGCGCCGATGGCCCGGAGCTTAAATCGAGGGTGGAATTAGAGCTCCGCGCTAGTGTCCAATCCAACCAGATAGGCGGTTCTTTGCTTGTGTGAATCGTTCGGCCGGAGTTCGAGTCCCTGAGGAGAGACTTCAATGAAAATACAAAGCCAGACTCACCGCATAGTTGTTTCTGTGGTTTTGCTTATCTGCACTGTCGCCCTTCCAAGCCTGGCGCAGGAAGGCACCCTCAAAATTCACGTAACCCCTAAGCAGGCATACGCCTTCGTTGACGGCCGGGCTTACGGCGAAGCGACTCTTCACGCCTTGTACCTCAAACCGGGCGACCACAAGATTGACCTGTACAACTACGGATATTTGCCGGCCAGTGCCAGTGTCTCGATTGAAGCCTCGAAAAGAACAAACCTTGCGGTCACCATGACACCGATTCTCTCGCGGATACCTGGGCCATTCGGCGCCATGACAATTGAAGGAGCGAACCGCGATGCGGTGCTGCTCAACGGAAAGACACCCGATTTCTTCGTCGGCCACGGCGACGAGTTCGATCACGACTGGTGGTGGAAGCAAGAGCTTGTCGTTCCACCTGGCAAGTACCTGGTTACGATCTTAGCCGCGGGTACGGGCAATGAGGTCTGGTCGGGCTCAGTCGACGTTCCCGCCAATCAACGCGTGGTTATTGATATTCCAAAAGGAGTTCGAAAGACTGTCGCCTGGCCTCGCGGCGAACAGCTCAAAGATAAAATCGGTTCGCTCGCCCGCTTCTCCGTGGGAACGGCTAGCGCGGACGTCGCGATCGCCAGGCCTACCCCCCAGTTGTCTGCCACCAATGCGCAGCTCAACTGCGGCGATGCTACGCAACTGAGGTGGTCGTCGTCGGACGCACCCCAGGTTGAAGTCACTCCGGTTGGGGCGGTTGCGCCTGATGGTGAACAAACGGTTCAGCCCAAGGAAAATACCGTCTATCTACTCACAGCGTTAGGTCCGGGGGGCACGGTGACGACCAGCACGACCGTCAATGTGAACACGGCCGTCCAGGCAGATCTAGGGCTATCGTCGCCGGAGGTCCATTACAAGCGCGTGGGCGAACAGGTTGTCGAGGAGAGCAGTACGGCGCTGAACTGGACGGCCTCGAACGCCTCGAAAGTATCGATTGAACCGCTGGGCGCCGTGGATGCAAGCGGAAATCGCGCGCTGCAAGTGGTACCGCGCAAGACTGATCCGGGACCTGTCGATGAAACTGTTGTCTACACCCTCAACGCTTCCAATCCTTGTGGCGGGGCGGAAACTCGGACAGCCACGCTGCGCATTGTGGGTTCAATCGAGCCAGAGCCCACGCTTGCGATGCGCAGTGTTTTCTTCCCAACCAATCGGCCGGTCAGGCTCAAGTCTGATGCGGCCTTGCTGCCGAGCGAAAAGGACACACTCAAGACCATTGCCGATGAGTTCAAGAAATATCTTGCTTTCAAGCCGGATGCGCGCCTGGTGCTCTCCGGTCACGCCGACCAACGCGGACCGCAAGCCTACAATAAGCCCCTTTCAGAGCGGCGAGCCGAACTCGCCAAACGCTTTCTGATCGAACAAGGGATTCCCGAAGGGGATATTCAGACTGAAGCGTACGGCAAGGAGAAGAATCTGACCGCCGATCAAGTGAAACAACTGGTGGAGCAGGATTCCAGTCTGAGCGCCGAAGGACGGGAAAAGGCTCTCCATAAGTTACCCAACATTGTCTTGGCCTACAACCGCCGGGTGGATCTCACCTTGAATCCCGGGGACCAGGTGTCGAGCCGCCTCTATCCGTTCCAGACGGAGGATTTCGCGGCGCTGGTCAGACGGGATGTTCCGGAAACGGAAGGGCCAGTAAAACTTGCCGCCCAGAAAAAGAGGATTGCGAACTAGAAGAACATTTTGACTTCCGGCGGTTCAGGCGGGTTCACTGCGGCGGAAGCAGGAGCCGGGCTTGCGGACTGACCGCAGGTTTTCAGATTCTCGTGGTTCGGTTGCCGCCGGTAAGTTTTGACAGTTTCCGAGACACGCGACGCACCCTAGTCTGGCTTAGATCGAACAACAGCTCCTGTCTCTCACGCGCCTCGTCCAAGCTCGGTTTTGGGCGAGGCTTTTTCGGTCACCGAAAACGTTGTTGTGGGTTTGTTTGGACTAACGACCATCGGCTAACGTAAGGCTGATTTTCGGCACAGCTTCAGTAGCACAGAGCCGCCATGACCGAAATGAACATCACAAAACTTGCCGCGGATCGCTATCACGTCGAGGTCAGGGACCCCTTCATCCATGGCGTGGTCAGCGCATCACAATTCCTCGCTATGGCAAGCGAGCGGACCAGTCCAATGGCCGCCGTCGAGATTCTCCGGGTCTTGGATGCGCAGTTCATCGGCTACACGATAACAGTTGATTACGATGACCGATCGGAAACGGACCAACTGCTTACGGGGTGAAGGCGTCCGGCTGATCTTTGCTTATTACATCGGTCTTATAACATCGATTCACCGTCAATCGGAGGTTAGGCTTTGCGGCCGCGGCCAGCGGCCGCTTTTTTGGCGGCTGGGGCGAAGTGCTCGATCCGGTTTCGGCCTTTCTCTTTAGCCGCGTATAGGCCGGCATCGGCCTGATTCAGCAACTTTTCCATTTCGTCTTTTCCACCGCAACCAGAGATGGCGACTCCCATGCTCATGGTGATGGATCGCTCCACGCCGGAACTGACCACAGGCGCGCTGGCAATGTTCTGGCGCAAATCACCTGCGCGCCGCAGAGCGTCGGGCAAGTCGCAGTTGGGAAGAACCATAAGAAATTCTTCTCCGCCGTATCGGCCAACACCGTCGTAGACGCGGAGTTGCGCTTGCAGTCGTCGGCTGACTTCCCGGAGCGCCTCATCGCCAAAAAGATGGCCCAGGGTATCGTTCACGCTCTTGAAATGGTCGATGTCGCCAAGAATCACCGCTACCGGCTTATGGTCGCGCCGGGCTCGTTCCAATTCCCGCTGGAGCATGGCGAGAATCTCTCCGCGATTCATCAATTCGGTGAGGCTATCGTGGGTGGCGGCGTGGCGCATGGACTCGCGCGCCGAAACCAGTTCCTCCTGCAGTTCGAGAATCCGCTTGCCGACCAGCAGGCGCGCCTTCAATTCCAGCTCGTCAAAGGGCTTGACCAGATAGTCGTCGGCCCCCGCTTGCATGGCCTCGAGCATATTCTGACGGCCTTCTTTGCTGGTCAGCAGGATGACATAGACGTAGGCGCCGGATGATCCGGGTTGACGGATGCGCTGGCAAAGCTCAATGCCATCGAGATCGGGCAGCACCCAGTCGAGCAGAACCAGCTTGGGAGAATCCGGCCGCTGCAGGATTTCCCAGGCCTGGGAGCCAGTCTCGGCGAGAGTGACGTCAAAGCCCCAGCCCCGCAAATGATCACCGATCAATTTGCGATAGATCACGGAATCATCAACCACCAAGGCCCGCATGAGTCTTGAACCTCCGCCCTCCGTTGTACGAAACAACGAACAGCCGCCCATGCAAGCTCCCATGGCAGGTCAGTGCCCTAGTGAAATTGACCCACCATCATACGACCAGGAGGCGCTTGTGGAGGGCTGGCAATTGGCTGGCCCGTACATCCTGAGATACCTCTTGAGTGATCGGCAAAGCCGGCCAGATGCATTACTTGGCGGATCGCTGTTAGCCCTTGGCTCTTCGCTCTCCGCCTCTCCAGAGTGCGAAAAGATTCGGTCTTAAATCGTCCCGAAGGGTCAAGCTCGGCCAGAAGGGGGGGCCGAGGGTTGACCGGGGCTTCGCCTGCGGCCTAACATAGCCGCCGACGGCACTGAGGCCCTGGGAATGATCGGCCAGACAGTCTCCCACTATCACATTGTGGGAAAGCTCGGCGGTGGTGGCATGGGCGTTGTGTATGAGGCGGAAGACACGCGCCTGGCACGTCACGTTGCTCTCAAGTTCATTCCCCAGGAGATGGTCCACGACCGCAAGTCGCTCGAACGCTTCTTGCGTGAAGCCCGCGCCGCTTCCCAGCTGAACCATCCCGGCATCTGCACTATCCACGATATCGATGACAACGAAGGT
>Ga0181532_10005760_pt1 | contig 10433 bp, 8 predicted proteins | sample PEATcosm2014_Bin_33_FD_119768 | JGI IMG/M metagenome (GOLD analysis project Ga0181532, IMG submission 119768) | Peatland microbial communities from MTU Mesocosm Facility, Houghton, MI, USA - PEATcosm2014_Bin11_30_metaG | ecosystem: Environmental > Terrestrial > Soil > Wetlands > Peat | place... | reverse complement strand
TGGCAGGGATGCCGTCGAAGACCGCCGCGTCGGTTTGACGTATAACCCTGGGAGTGCCGGCCAGGATACGGGTAAGCTGATACAGGATGCCGCAGAAAGCCATGAGCAAGGCCGTCAACACCAGCGTGCTTACAAGGATGTGGCCCGCCGCGAAGCCACCGCTTAAGACAGTCATCTCGCTGAAGAAAAGGCCGAAGGGCGGCAACCCCGTCGCGGATACCGCAGCCAGTCCCATGCAGAGGGCAGTCAGCGGCAGCACTTTGACCATGCCCAGGCCGATGAGCCGCATCTGCAAAGTGTGGCAGGTTTGGTGAATATTGCCCGCGGCAAAGAACAGCACTGGTTTGGTCAGCGCGTGATAGCCCATGTGGAGCAGGGCGCCGAAGATGGTAACGGGCGAGTTGAGCCCCACGCCCACGCAAATCAGGCCGACGTGCTCCAGGCTCGAATACGCCAGGAGCCGCTTGAGGTTGGTTTGGACCAGGATGAAAGGCGCGGCCAGGAACATGGAGCCCAAGCCAAACAGCAGGAGCAGGGTCCGGCTGAACGGCGAGCCCAGGCAAGCCGCGGTCAGGATGTGAAAGCGCAGGAGGGCGTAGAGGGCGACCTTCAGCGATACGCCCGACAGCATCGCGCTGGTGGGAGACGGCGCTTCGCTATGGGCGTCGGGCAGCCAGGTGTGCATGGGGGCGAGACCGGCTTTCGTGCCGTAGCCCACGAGCACGAAGACGAAGGCCAGCTTGATCATGCGGTGGTCGAGTTGGCCGGCCATTGCCATCAGGTGCGACCAGTTGAAGCTGGGCAAGGTGGTCGAGGTCTTGTCCACGGCCGCCGCATACGTGAAGACGGTGCCGAAGAGCGCGAGCGCCAGGCCAAGGCTGCCGAGGATGACGTATTTCCACGCGGCTTCGAGCGAGGTGTTGCGGTTATACAGCGCGACGAGCAGGACGGACGACAGCGCGGTGGACTCCAGCGCGAACCACATCACGCCCATGTTGTTGACCAGCACGACGAGCAGCATGCCGGCGGTGAAGAGCGGTGTGAGCACGAAGAATTCCTTCACCCGCCCGGCAGAGACAGCCCCGGCCGCCAGGTCGCGGCGGAAATAGCGTCCCGCGTAAAGCGAGCTGCCCAGTGAGACTACCGCAATCAGCAACACCATCCAGGCGCTCAGGGCGTCGGCGCGGAAGAACTCGCCGCATTCGGTGACAACGTGCGGCGGGGCCTGGACGGCGTTCAACAAGCCGACACCGAGCGCCAGCGTGATGGCGAAGGCGAGGATGTTCAGCACCTCCATAAGGATGTGGCCCCGAGAGGTCCCGCCGGCAGGGCGCGCTGTCCCCAGCGCGCCGTCTGCGGCCTGTCCCGGCGCGCTGGAGACAGCGCGCCCTGCCTTGTTTTGCCGCCAGGGGGCCACCAGGCAGAGCAGGGCGGCCGCCGCAGGCGCGATCAGGATGGGAGAAAGCAGCATCATCCTTTGAGTTGGCTGAGCTTATCCACATCCATTGAGGCGAACGTCTCGCGGATGCGATAGACCAGAATGCCCAGGACCATTACGGCGACCAGGACGTCGAAGAAGATCCCCAGCTCGACCACGAGGGGCATGCCGTAGGTCGTCAACGCAACCGCGGCCAGCATCACCCCGTTTTCCACCGTGAGGAGGGCCAGCACCTGGGTGATGGCCTTGCGGCGGTTGAACATGAGGAAGAACCCCGTCAGCAGAAGGGTAACGGCGATGCCGAGCGTGTTGTTGCCCAGGCGCTCCAGCGAGGTGAAGGGCCGCGCGACGATGTAGCCCAGCAGCGTGAGGGCGCCGCAGAGCAGCATGGAAGCCGTCGAGTTCAGCAGGGGCTCGATCTCCTGGTGAATCTGGATGCGGCGGACAATCCGGTTCAACAGCCACGGTAGAAAGAACACCTTGCCCACCAAGGTGAGGCCCGCAACCCAATAGACGTGAGTGGCGTTGTGGAAGTAGGCGATGATCGCGGCGATGGCTGCCAGCATGAGCGATTGCAGCGCGAAGAGACGGATGTTCGTGAGCAGCATGCTCTGCACCACCATCAACAACTGGATGACGAGCATGCCCGCGGCCAGCAGGGTGATCCATTGGGAGGCGAGCTCTGGTTGCGCGGGGTTCATACTTTACTGGGATCGTGGACACCAAGGTAGGGTGCGCAGTCCTCTGCGCGCCCTACCAGTCTTGGCTAAGAATTGAGGCATATTACTGGAAGAGGAACGTCGAGAGCAGAGCCAGCGTGGCCAGGATGAAGGCGGCGCTGAGCAGGTCCGGCACGCGGAACAGCCGCAGCTTGGCGTTCGTTGTCTCCACCAGGACCACCGCGCCGGAGAGGGCAAGCAGCTTGGCCACAAACCACAGCAGCGACAGCCCGATGGACTGCGCGCTCAACTGCGTCGCAATGCCTACGGGGAAAAAGATGTTCACCAGCAGGGCCATCAGGATGAGCTGCTTCACCGAGGCGCTCCACTCGATCAGCGCCAGGTAGCGCCCCGAGTATTCCAGAATCATCGCCTCGTGAATCATGGTGAGCTCCAGGTGCGTGGCCGGGTTATCCACAGGGATGCGACCGGTCTCAGCCAGCAGCACGATAAAGAGCGCGGCAAAGGCCAGCACGTGCGCCGGGTTGAGCATCTTCCAGGTCGCCCCCTGAGCCGCGAAAACCATCTGGCTGAGGTTCGTGGACCTGTCGGCGGTGATGGCGACGGTGAAGATGGCCAGCATGAGGGCCGGCTCCGCCACGGCGGCGATGGTCATCTCGCGGCTGCTGCCCATTCCGCCAAAAACGCTCGCCGGGTCCAGCCCGCCCAAGGCTAGGAAGAAGCGCCCGAGAGCGAGCAATCCCACGAGGGCCAGCACGCCGCCGAACAGGCTCAGCGGCGCGGAGGCGATGACCATCGGCACCATCAGTCCCGCCAGGAGCGTGGAGATGAACAGCACGAAAGGCATCGCCCGGAAGATCCAGGACGCGTGCTCCGAGATCACCATGTCCTTGCGCAGGAACTTGGCCAGGTCCAGAAACGGCTGCCACACCCGTGCTCCGCGGCGGTTCTGCAGCTTGGCCTTCCAGTTCCTGATGCAACCGGTGAGCAAAGGCGCCAGGGCCAGGAGCAGGAGCGTTTGCAGGAGGATGGCGAGCGCGATCATTGCCAAGCGGGGGTGAACGTCCGAAGGCCGAAGACCGAAATCCGAAAGAAGCCCGAAACCCGAAATCCGAAATGCGAATCAAGGAAGGCGGGTGAGTGGGCTTCTCGAAGGGCAAAAACGCCCTGCCCACCGAGCACCCTTCGGAATTCGGCATTCGGAATTCGGCCTTCTTTCGGATTTCGGCCTTCGGCCTTCGGCCTTTTTTTCGGAAGCAGGCCCTCGGCCTTCGGATTTCGCTCGTTCATATCGCAAACAGCAGCAGGAGGAGCAGCGTGATGAAGATGTAAATGAGGTAAGCCTGTATGCTCCCCGCCTGCAAACCCCGCATCCGCCGCGATACGCGCAGAATGCCACGATTCAACGGGCGGTAGAGCTGCGTTACGAAGGCCTCCTCGATGTGGCTTTCAAAGCGGAGCGTCTTGGCAAAGTACGGCGAGTAGTCGTATTCGCGCTGCACCTCGCGCCGGGGACGGAACAGCGCCTTAAAGATCATCCGGATCGGCTTGGAGAAGCCGGTAGCAGTGTACTCCATGTGCGGGGTTAGCCCTCGCAGGCCACAATCCCAGGTCGGGCCGACGTGGACCTTTGCCCGACGCCCGAAAAGAAACCACAGCACGAGCGGTATCGGCAGCAGGCAAATCCCCATCAGAGCGATGCCCGAGGTCGAGACGGTGCCTCCCAACTCCTGGGTGGTTCCCAGCACCCAGCCGTCGGCCTGGCTCAGATACGCCGGCAGCGGCTGCCCGAGGAGTTGCTGCGTCACCGGGTTCAGCAGCTTGAGGAACAAGGTGGGGAAAAGGCCGAGGAACACGCAGGCCGCGGCCAGCACCCCCATGCCAAGCACCATGGTCGGAGCGGCGTCGCGCGCCTTGGCCGCATGCTCGCTCCGGGGCTGGGCGAGGAACGTGATGCCGAAGGCCTTCACAAAACACGCCGCTGCCAGCGCGCCGGTCAGCGCGAGCATGGCGCCGCTGAGCGGGAACATCAGCCGCACCAAGCTCCCGGTTGTGCCGAAGCCTTGCAGCAAAGACTGGTAGGTAAGCCACTCGCTGACGAAGCCGTTTAGCGGCGGCAGAGCGGAGATGGCGACGGCTCCAATCAGGAAGCAGAAGGCCGTCTTGGGCATGCGTTTGATTAGCCCTCCCATCTCCTCCATGTTGCGCGTGTGGGTCGCGTGCACGACCGCGCCCGCGCCCAGGAACAGCAGCCCCTTGAAGATGGCATGGTTGATCGTGTGGTAGAGCCCCGCAATCAATGCCAGCGCGGCCAGTACAGGATGGTCTGTGTGCAGGAACATCAACGACGCGCCCAGGCCCATCAGGATGATCCCGATATTCTCGATGCTGTGGTAGGCCAGCAGCCGCTTCAGGTCGTGCTCCATGAGCGCGTAGAGCACGCCCAGCACGGCGGAGATGGTGCCAAGGGTCAGGATCGTGACGCCCCACCAGTTGGGCGGCGTCCCCATGAAATCGAACAGCACACGCGTCAGCCCGTAGATGCCGGTTTTGATCAGCACGCCCGAGAGCAAGGCCGAGGCGTTGCTGGGAGCGACGGGATGCGCCTCCGGTAACCAGATGTGCAGGGGCACGATGCCCGCTTTCACGCCAAAGCCGAACAGAAACAGCAGAAAGGCCGCGTCGCGCCTGCCGGGTGACATCTTGTCACCCAACATGTGGAAGCCGTCGAACGCATAGTCCCCCGGGCTGTGCCCGCCGGCGGCCTGGAACAGGAGCAGGAAGCCGAGGATCAGGCAGCCGGTGCCGACGTGGGACATGATGAAGAACAGCACGCCCGCATTGCGCGCCTCGGCCTGCTCGTGCTCGAAGCTGACCAGGCAATAGGCGGTGAGGGCCATGAGCTCCCAGGCAATCAGGAAGAAGAAGGCATTCGAGGCGGTGAACACCAGCGTCGTGGCCATCAGCAGGGCATTGTAGAAAGCCGCCAGGATGCCGACGTTCTTCCTGCCGTAGAAGCCCCGCGCATAACCGAGGGAATAGACCGACACTGCCAGCCCGAGCACTGAGACGATCAGCAGGAAGAAGCAGCCCAGCGGATCGAGCCTCGCGGTAAGCTGGAGGTAGGGCACCAGCGACGGCCCGAGCTTGAATGCCCCGCTGCCTTGGCCTGGTCCGGCGATCAAGCCCGCTAAGGCCGCCGCGATGCCGAACGCGCCGGCCACGCTGGCACAGCCAAACCCAAACAGGTTGGCCATCCTCTCATGGCGTAAGCACAGCAAGCTCGCCACCGCTCCGGCGCCATAGAGGCACAGGGCGATTTGCAGCAGCAGGGTAGAGGAGGCTAACTCCATCTCGCTTGCCGGTCAGGCCTGCCTCAACCTGATCTGCTGCAGCGCAGCCAGGATGGCCTCGGCGCTGTCCGCGACACGGAGTTCGGCTAAAAGCCCGGTGTGCTGGCCCAGCTTGGCGAGGCTGGCCAGCAGGTGGAGATAATTGGCGGCGTCAGTGGCGGGCACGGCCAGCAGGAAAATGAGTTGCACAGGATAGGAGCCTTTGGCTCCCCAAATGATCGGCTGCGGCGTGCGCCCAAAGGCAAACTGCAAGCGCTTCACCCCGGTCAGGCGCGCGTGCGGAAAAGCCAGGCCGGACGCCAGCGCCGAACCGGCCAGCAGTTCCTGGTTGAGCGCCGCATGGTAAAAGGGCAGGAGGTCCGGCACATAGCCCTCGCGCTGCAACGCCTGGCTGAGTTCGTTGACCACCCCGGCGGTGTCCCGCTGGCGCAATTGCGGCACGATCAGCCCTGGCTGCGTATAATCTGCCAGGGTCATTGGGGCAGCAATGGAGAGTGTCGCTTGCAGCGGCATAAGTGAATCGGCCTAAGCTGAGGCTTGGTGCGGCGGGAACCCGGCGCGTGGCCGGGGGGTCAGGCAGCGTGCGCGAGCGCCCGGCGCTTGCGCGGTTTGGCTGCCGGTTTCGCCGCCTCCAGATGCTGCAGGAATTCGTTCTCCGCCGGGTCGGGCAGATAGAGATAGCGTCCACAGCTCTCGCAGAGTTGGATGTCTTCGCCGCGCATCAGCACCGTGATCAGGCCGATCGGCACGTGCATGTGGCACCCGGTGCACGACTGGTTGCGCACAATGGCGACGCCTTTCTTGTCGCGCGCGCGCAGCCGGTCATAGTGGCCCAGGATTGGTTGGGGGATCGTTCCGCGCAGTTCGGCGATCTGCGCAGCAATGTTCTTTCCGCTGGTTTCGCCGAAATCGAGGGCCTGGAGCTTCAATAGATTCTGCAAGACATTATTCATAAGAGTTGAGAAGTGCTAATTGCATACCAACCGACCGCCGACACCAATAACAAAATATAACGCGGCCCAGCAAGCCGTTCAAGCAATTTAACATATTAATTTGGCGGCCTGGCGCCCGGACGTTTGTTCCGGCCAGCGGCGGGGATGTGCACCTTGGCTTTAGAACCAGCGCCGCCCTTCCTCTGAAACGGCGCCGGTTCCGGCCTGCAACGCTCACGCATCAGGCATGTCCTTGCCATCCCTTCCGATTAGCGCTTACGGAAACTGCGCTTGGCAGCCTTGGGGGCTGCGGGCGCTGTCGCGGCGGCGGCCTGCGGCTGGGGCTGTGCCGCGGGGGCAGCCGTCGGCTGGGCCTTCGGGGCGGCGGAACATGAACAAGGAGTTTGAGTAGCTTGTGTTGCTGAATTAACGTTTTCGCTCATAGTATTTGTTTCATTTGTATGGTTGCCGCTTTAGTTGGCAACTACCTTGCCTCTAACGCAAGAGGCATACCACGCTCGGTTACAGAATCCTAAGCGGCGTCGGGAAAGGGACTTGCATCAAAACCCTCCTTCTCTCCCGCAAAGCGGATTACGCCTTCAGCGCAATTCTTGCACCGCCCAGGTCCGGGCGCGTGCAAAGCTAAAAGCCTAGCTCGCGGCCTCGTGTGGGCGCTTTGTGGGTTCCCGGGAGGCGGCCCCCTCCAGCAGACCGTACTCCTTCAGCTTATATTGCAATGCACGCCGGCTGATCCCCAGGGCACGCGCAGCCTCCTCGCGGTTGCTGGTCACGTGCATCAGCGTCTGGCGGATCAGCAGCTTCTCGACCTCCGCCAGCGGGGTGCCGGGCCGCACGGTGAACGTGGTCGTATGACGATCATACTCGCGCAGAAAATCAGGCAGATGACTAACACCGACCTCTATTTCACGGCACGTGATGACCAGGCGCTCGATGACGTTGCGCAGTTGGCGCACATTGCCCGGCCAGGGAAAACGCTGGCACAGTTGCAGCGCTTCAGCCGACATCCGCTTCCGACGCCGCTTGTGCTTGGCGGCGAACTGCTCGAAGAAGCGCTCGATCAGCAGCGGAATATCCTCCGCCCGCTCCCGCAAGGCGGGCATGACAATGGGCACAATCTGCAGGCGGTAGAAGAGGTCCTCGCGGAACTTGCCGGCCGCCACCGACTCCTGGAGCTTCTTGTTCGTGGCCGCGATCACCCGCACATTGACGCGGATGAGCTCCGACCCGCCGACCATCCGAAACGCCCCGTCCTCGAGCACCCGCAGGAGGTCCCCCTGTCCTTTGGGCGAAAGGTCGCCAATCTCGTCCAGGAACAGGGTGCCCCCGTCGGCCAGTTGAAACCGCCCGGGTTTGTTCGCGATGGCGCCGGTGAAGGCCCCTTTGACGTGGCCGAACAACTCCGCCTCCAGCAACTGCTCCGTCAGCGCCGCGCAGTTGACCGAAATGAACGGCCGGTCGCGGCGGGCGCTCTGCGTGTGGATTGAGCGCGCGACGATCTCCTTGCCCGTGCCGCTCTCACCTTCGATCAACACCGTCACATCGCTGCTCGCCACCTCCTCGATGAGCCGTCCCACCGCCCGCATGGTCTCGCTCTCCCCCACCAGCAATCCCGCCCCGGTCCGCCGCTTCAGCCGCAGCCGCAGCTCGTTGTTCTCCGCCACCACCGCCTGAAATTCCAGCGCCTTCTGCACCAGTGCCCGCAGCCGTTTCATATCAATCGGCTTGGGCAGATAATCGTAAGCCCCTTGCTTCATCGCCTCGACTGCGCTCTCCACCGTCCCGAAGGCCGTCATCAGGATGAACAACGTGTCAGGGCTGCGCTCGCGCACCTGCTTCAGCAGCTCGAGCCCGCTCAGCCCGGGCATCTTGATGTCGGAAATCACCAGGTTGAAGAGCCGCTCATGCGTGAGCTTCAGCGCCGCCAGGGGCTCCGTGGTGGCGTCCACTACATACCCCTCCCGCCGTAGCGCCTCCTGCACTCCCGCGCAAAGGCCCTGCTCGTCGTCCACGACCAGGATCTTGACCTTGGTTCTGTCCATTTAGACGCTAAAGCAACCACAGACGAACACAGATGGACACAGGTATTCCCGGATAGAGCCCGTCACTCTGTGCGCACCGCCTCGAACGGGGCTACCATCCGCGGTCGGCCAGCCCCTTGTCTCAGCCTGTCTCTTAGGTCTGTTCACCTGGGTCCAACTGTGGTGCTCAGCGGCAACCTTATGGTCAGCACCGCCCCGCCCGAGTCACCGTTCTGCGCGTGCAAACTGCCACCGTGCGCCGTCACTATCTGCTGCGCGATCCACAGCCCCAGGCCGCTCCCCTCGGTTTTCGTCGTGAAATACGGGTCGAAGATAGACGCCAGCTTATCCGGGGGGATGCCCGGCCCGTTATCGCTGACAACCACGCATACCTGGCTATCGGCCACCGCTCCGCTGACCTCCACGCGCCCTTTCTTCTCCACGGCCTGGATGGCGTTGATTACCACGTTAAGCAGCGCTTGGGTCAGCCGGACCGGGTCTGCCATCACCCGCGGCAGGGCACCATCCACTCGCGTCGCGATTTCAATCTCTCTCGCCGCCGCCTCGGGCCGGAGCAGCTCGCACACATGCGTCAGAATCTTGGCGATTTCCACCGGCTCCAAGTCCACCCCCGCCGGACCCGCCAGTCGCAGGAACCGCTCCACGATTCCTTCCAGCCGGTGCAATTCCCCGTGAATGATTTCCATTCGGGAGGTCAACTGCTCCCGAATCTGCGGCGCGAGCGACCCCAGGTCTTCCTCCAGCAATTGAAAGTGGATGTCCAGCGAACTCAAGGGGTTGCGGACCTCGTGGGCCAACCTCCCCAGCAGCCGGGCCAGCAGGTCACGCTTCTCTGCTGCTGCCATCTGCGAGGCATCCTGCCCCAGTGCCTTTGCCAAAATGCTTTCCACTGCCCTGCACCATAGTAAACCCCGCCTTGCCCGTCCAGCCGATGCCAACCGCGCAGTCGGCACACGGGCGGCGTGCGGTGGTTGCGGAGACCTCCATCCCAGCCAAGAGCAGGGGCGAGGCCAGGGTGTAGCCCCGGCGATACCCCGGTGTGTCTCCCATGGGCAGCGATCCCCATGGGAGACACACCGGTATATCGCCGTTGACTATCCGCAGAGTATCCATGTCAGGTCCCCCGTCAGTCGTTGTACGCGCTCTCCCCGTGCTGCGAGAGATCAATCCCGATGGTCTCGTCCTCCTCGTTCACGCGCAACCCTACCGTGGCATCGGCAATCTTAAGCAGGAGGAACGTTGCGCCGCCCGCAAAGACCACCGTGAAAGCCACGCCTTTGAGCTGGTTGAGAAACTGGCCTACACTGCCCGCGAGCGAGACCACGTGCCCATCCACGCTGCACGTCGCGATCGGTGGGTTGACCGTCGCCGTTGCCAGAAACCCGAGCATCAGCATGCCCACTGTGCTGCCTACCCCGTGGACCCCGAATACATCCAGCGAATCGTCGTAGCCGAAGCGCGCCTTGAGGTGCGTCACTGCCGAGTATCCCAGGCACTTGCCCAGCACCAGCGCGCAAACCAGGGCCGATACTCCCGAACTGATATGCACCACCGTGCCGCCCGCGAAATCCAGCACCGGGACCTTCCCGCCCAGCGCCCAGTTGAACCATCCGCCCTTGCCCCACATCATGTGTGCGAGGGGGAAATAGACCACGGTAATCCAAAGGGTGGCAAACAGCAGGTAAGCACTGAACCTCATCCGCTCCGCGACCGCCCCGCTGATCAGCGCCGGTGTGATGATGGCGAACATCATCTGGAATAGCATAAAGCTTTGCGCTGGCACGGTCGCGGCATAATCCGGGTTCGGCGCCGTCCCCACACCCCGCAGGAGGAAATGTTTCAGCGGGTCGCCACAGAAGGCGTTCCCCTCTCCGAAAGCCATGCTGTAGCCAAAGAGCACCCAAAGCACCGAGACGATGCCCATGAGGATAAGGCTGTGCATCATGGTCCCGAGCACGTTCTTGCGGCGC
>Ga0181532_10005752_pt1 | contig 10442 bp, 4 predicted proteins | sample PEATcosm2014_Bin_33_FD_119768 | JGI IMG/M metagenome (GOLD analysis project Ga0181532, IMG submission 119768) | Peatland microbial communities from MTU Mesocosm Facility, Houghton, MI, USA - PEATcosm2014_Bin11_30_metaG | ecosystem: Environmental > Terrestrial > Soil > Wetlands > Peat | place... | reverse complement strand
TGCTCGAGGCCGGCGGCTCGGACGCGCGCTTCTGGATCAAGACGCCGATCGGCTACGGATACACGTTCGCCGATCCGTCCGTGAATTGGAAGTATAAAACGCTCGCAAGTCCCGGCCTGCAATCTCGCACCATGTATTGGCCGCGCGGGCGCGTCATCGGCGGCTCGAGCTCCATCAACGCCCTGGTGTATTGCCGCGGCATGCCGGCGGACTTCGAGGACTGGCGCAGCTTGGGAAATGCCGGCTGGGGCTGGCAGGACGTGCGCCCGTATTTCGAAAGAACCGAGCGCCGCGTCGATGCGAGCGGCCGCGCCGTGCAAGGGCGGCCCGGCGCGGCCTTGCGCAGCGCGGCCTTGCACGGCCCGGCGGATCCTCCGCTCGACGTCAAGGACGTCACGCCTTTCCTGCATCCGATGCGCACGCAGTGGCTCGAGGCCGCCGTGGAGTTGGGATTACCGGTGACCGATGACTTCAACGGCGATCACCCGGAGGGCTTCGGCTGTTATCAACTGACCGTCCGCGACGGCCGGCGCTGGTCGGCCGCCGATGCCTTTCTGCGGCCTGCCCTGCGGCGCCGCAATGTGAAGCTCGAGACTCAGGCCTGGGTCCGCAGGCTGCGCTGCGAGGGGCGCCGCGTGCTCGGCGTCGAGTACTTTCGCGGCGACGAGCCCCGCTACGCCGGCGCGCAGCGTGAAGTGATCGTGTGCGCAGGGGCCGTGAACTCTCCGCAGCTGCTGCAGCTCTCGGGGATCGGTCCTGCGCGCATCCTGTCGGCTCACGGCATCGAGCCGGTGCTCGACAACCCCGCCGTGGGCGGCAATCTGCAGGATCATCTGGCGGTGGTGTATTCCTTCAAGGCCACGCGGCCGACGCTGAACGATGAGCTCAACTCCATGCCACGCCGGTTGATTGCAGGTCTGCGCTATCTGCTCGCCCGACGCGGGCCGATGGCGCTCAGCGTGAACCAATTCGGCGGCTTCGTGCGCGCCGCTCCCAACGCCACGCGCCCGGATATGCAGCTGTACTTCAATCCGGTGACCTACGCGGCGGGCGATGCGACCAGAACGCGCATCCAGCTGGACGCCTTCTCAGGGTTCTACCTGTGTTTTCAGCCGACGCGACCGACCAGCAGCGGCCGCATCGACATCGCGAGCAGCGATTTTCGCCAGGCGCCCGACATCGCCCCGAACTATTTGTCCACCGACAAGGATCTTCTCGACGTCGTGCATGGCGGGCGCCTGATGCAGACCATCGCGCGCACCCGCGCGATGCGCAGCTTGATACGCGAGCCGATCGAGCCTGATCTTCTGAAAATGCGTGACGATGAGCTGCTGGCTGATTTTCGCGCGCGCGCTGCCACCGTGTATCACCCGGTGAGCACCTGCCGCATGGGCAAGGCCATCGGCGAATCGGTGGTCGACTCAGCGCTGCGTGTGCACGGGCTCGAACGGTTGCGGGTGGTGGATGCCTCGGTGTTCCCCACTGTGACTTCAGCCAACACCAATGCGCCCACGCTCATGGTGGCACAGAAGGCCGCCGACCTGATCATGAAACCTTAGGGATGGGGACCATATGAAACTCGACAGCATCAAAGTTTTCGTGGTGGGCAATCCGCCGCCGGGCTACGGCGGCCGCTACTTCGTTTTCTTGAAGCTCAAGACCGCGTGCGGCATCGAGGGCGTGGGCGAGGTGTATGCCGCCACCTTCGGTCCGCATGTCCTCGCCTCGATGATCGAAGATGTGTTTGCGCGCCGCTTCGCGGGCCGCGACCCATTCCGGATCGAGGCGATGTGGCGCGAGAGCTACGGCTCGGGCTTCAGTCAGCGCCCGGACCTCTCGCTCGTGGGCGTGATCAGCGGCCTGGAGATGGCTTGCTGGGACATCGTCGGCAAAGCGCTCGAGCAGCCGATTTACCAGCTGCTCGGCGGCCGGGTGCACGAGCGGTTGCGAAGCTACACGTATTTGTACCCCGCCGACGGCGAGGGCGAGGATTTCTACCTCGATCCGCAACGCTCGGCCACGCGCGCGGCGGAGTACGTCAAGCAGGGCTTCACCGGCCTGAAGTTCGACCCGACCGGCGGTTATTCGGCATACGATCCCCGGCAGCCGACTCAGGAAGCACTCGAGCGCACCGTGCTCATGGTGCGCTTGGTGCGCGAGGCCGTGGGCCGTCAAGCGGATCTGCTGGTGGGCACGCACGGCCAGTTCACCAGCTCCGGGGCGATCCGGCTCGCCAAGCGCTTGGAGATCTACGATCCGCTGTGGTTCGAAGAGCCGGTGCCGCCGGAGATGCCGGAGCAGATGGCGATCGTGGCGCGCGGCACCAGCATTCCCATCGCGACCGGCGAGCGGCTGACCACCAAGTATGAGTTCGCGCGGGTATTGGCCACGGGCGCGGCGAACATTCTGCAGATGAACCTGGGGCGCGTCGGCGGCCTGCTGGAGGCCAAAAAAGTGGCTGCGCTCGCGGAGGTGCATTACGCGCAGATCGCTCCGCACCTGTACTGCGGGCCCGTGGTGGGCGCAGCCAACATCCAGATCGCGACGTGTTCGCCGAATTTTCTGATCCTGGAAAGCATCCAGCAGTGGGGCGGATTCCACGCCCGGATCATCAAAACGCCGATTCGCTGGGAGGCGGGATACGTGATCCCGCCCACCGCGCCCGGGCTGGGGGTGGAACTCGATGAGGCGGTGGCGCTCGCCCATCCATACCGCGGCGATGGTCGGCTGCACCTCGAGATGGCCGATCGCCCGCTGGGCTAGGAGCATCGATGCGTTACGGCTTCGTGGGTTTGGGACATCTGGGCAGGCATCTCGCCGCGAATCTCGCGCGCCGGGGCTTTGATGTCGGCGTGTACGACTTGGACCGCGGCTCGGCCGACGCCCCGATCGCGGCGGGCGCACATTGGGGCGCCTCGGTGGCCGCGCTGGCGCACGCCAGCGATGGCTTGATGACCTGCCTGCCCTCGCCGGCGGCCACCGCGGCGGTGATGGCGCAGGCGCTGCCCGCCATGCGCGCCGGCAGCACCTGGATCGAGATGAGCACCAATGATTTCGCCGAGGTCGAAGCGCTGGCCGAGCGCGCCCAAGGATCGGGCATCAGCACCCTCGCCTGTCCGGTCACCGGCGGGGTCCATCGCGCCGAGGCCGGCGACATCACAATACTCGTTGGCGGCGCGCAACAAGTGTTCCAAATCCATGAGCCCGCGCTGAAGGCCATCGGAGGCCGGGTCATTTACTTGGGCGGCATCGAACAGGCGGCCGTCACCAAGGTGGTCACCAATATGCTGGCGTTCATTCATCTGATCGCCGCCGGCGAGGCTTTGATGCTGTGTGCGAAAGGCGGCGTCGACCTCGTCAAGGCGTTCGAGGCGATCGCCGCCAGTTCCGGCAACAGCTTCGTGCACGAGACCGAGAGCCAGGTCATTCTCAACGGCAGTTATGATATTGGTTTTACAATGGATCTTGCCTGCAAGGACGCCGGATTCGCGATCGAGTTCGGGCGCCGGTTCGGCGTACCGCTGCGGCTCGCCGCAGTGATGGAGCAGACCTTCATCGAGGGGCGCGCGAAGTACGGCGGAGCAGCCTGGTCATCTATGATCGTCAAGCTGCTGGAGGATGCCGTGGGCACCCCGCTGCGCGCCCCGGGGTTCCCCGCGCGCCTCGGTCCGGAGCATTCCTGACGCTCGTGAGCATCGAATTTTCGCATGCCCGAATCTAAATTCAGCATATGAAGATGCGCCATTACAACAAAACGGAGCTTCCGTTCAGTCGCCGCGATGCTATTCTTTACAGTAATGTGACAGCTCCGCGCGCCCGGAGGACTGGAACCCACACTGAACGGGGGATGGCAGCATGAACTCGAACTCGAAATTATCCTACGCGATCGCCGCGATCTTGAGCGGATCCGCCGCCGGCGGGTTCGCCCATGCGGCGGCGGCCACCGACACGGCGGACACCAGCTCCGACTCCATCGCGGAAATCGTGGTGACCGCGCAGCGGCGTACTGAAAATGCGCAGGACGTGCCGATCACCATTCAGGCAATGACTGCGGCCACCCTGCAGGAGTTGCACGTCCAGACCTTCGATGATTTCGTCAAGTACCTGCCCAACGTGACTGTGTCGAGCGCAGGTCCCGGCCAGGGCAGTATCTTCATGCGCGGCCTGTCCGTCGGAGTGACCGGCCAGCAGGGCACGGGAACAACCGGCCCCTTCCCAAACGTGGCCGTGTATCTCGATGAGCAGTCGGGCTCCTTGCCGGGCCGCAACTTGGACGTGTACGCCGCCGACCTCGAGCGCATCGAAGTGCTCGAAGGTCCGCAGGGCACTCTCTTCGGTTCCGGAGCCCAGGCAGGCGTGCTGCGCTACATCACCAATAAACCCAAGCTCGACACCACCGAAGGCACGGTGAACGCGGGCTACAGCTACACCGCTGGCGGCAACCCCAACAGCAACGTCAATGGGATGATCAATATCCCGCTGATCGAGGATACCTTGGCGGTGCGCGGCGTGATCTACACCGACGGCCGCGGCGGCTATATCGACAATGTGCCCTCCACCTTCACGCGAGCGCAGACCGACGAAGGCTTTAATGCTCATGATTCCACCTATGGTGGCCAGATCAAATTGCCCACCGACAGCGTGTCGATCAACAACTACGCCGTCGCAGGCAATGACATCAACCCGGTGACCTACAGCGGCATTCGCGTATCGGGGTTGTGGAAGATCAACAACGACTGGGATGCGCTCTTGGCCCAGAGCTATCAGAACATGGACGCGCAGGGCGTCTTTTATCAGATGCCCTACGGTTCCGAAGGCACCAAGTTCAACAGTTTGGGCGAACCCTACGGTGGACAGCCGCTGGGGCCTGATCAGGTGACGCTGTTCACTCCTTCGTACAACAAGGACAAGTTCGAGAACACCGCGCTGACCGTCAACGGCAAGATCGGCGACTTGAAGCTGGTCTATGCAGGCGGGTATCTGGTGCGCAACATCGAGCAGCAGCAGGACTACACCAACTACTCGCGCGGCGTGTGGGGATTCTACTATCAATGCGCGGGCTATTCCGCCGGGCCCGGGGCCAAGCCCACCGGGGTCTGCTACTCGCCCGCGGCTCCGTGGACGGAAACCGAGAAGAACACCCACAACACTCAGGAACTGCGCGTGAGCACGCCGGACGATTGGCGCGCGCGAGCCATCGGGGGCCTGTATTGGGAGGAATACAAGATTTACGATAACACGGAATGGCTGTACAAGACGGTTCCCACCTGCTCGCCGACCTTCAACGACAATTGCTTCAACAACGTCCAGCCGTGGCCCGGCGTTCCGGCGAACCAACCGGGCGTGCGCAACGACAATGTCGGATTCTTCGACGATTTCCAGCGCACCATCATTCAGAAGGCGGCGTTCACCTCGATCGACTACGACATCATTCCGAAGAAGTTGATACTGACGGCGGGCACGCGCTATTACCGATTCGATGAGAGTGAACAAGGCGGTGACGTCGGAAGCTTCTATTGCAAGGCCTTCGCGCCGACCACGTATTTCGGGCCTTGCACCTCGGCGACCAACGGGAACGGGCTGCCGGGCGGCGTGGGCAACATCGGCGCCGCCCCGTACGGAGTCAACCTCAATAAGCAAAATCCCAACAGCTCGGTGTACACCGGCTTTCGCAGCCGGGCGAACTTGAGCTGGCACGCGACCGACGATATTTTGCTGTACTACACCTGGTCGCAGGGCTTCCGGCCGGGCGGGTTCAATCGCGGGTCGACGACCACTCAGCCTGAATTTTCGCCGAATTATCAATACGCCACGCCGAAGACGTATAGCCCGGATACGCTCACCAACAACGAACTGGGATTCAAGACCGAGTTTTTTGCGCACCGGCTGCAGTTGAACGGCGCTGTGTATCAAGAGGACTGGAAGAACACCATCGTGGAGTTCTTCGACCCGCAAGGCGGCTTCGGCAATCTCACGTTCTCGACCAACGGGCCGAATTACCGGGTCAGGGGCTTCGAGCTGCAGGCCATCGCCCGGCTCACGGAGGGATTGACGGTGACGACTTCGGGCGCCTACAACAAGAGCACCCAACAGAACTCGCCGTACCTGGTCAACAACAATCCAACCAGTCCGGATTTTGGGAAACCGATCACCACGATTACGAATGTCTTTGGATTGGAGGGCTCGCCGCTGGCCCAATCGCCGCTGTATCAGATCAATTCGCGCATCCGGTACGAGTTCCCGCTGGGCGAGTACCAGGCATTCGCGCAGGTGGGCGGGCAATATAACGCGAGCACTTGGTCAAACGTCGGCGTTGTCGACAATTATTACCAATCGCCGTTCGCGACCTTTGATGCATCTGCGGGTGTTGCGAAGGACAAATGGAACGTGCAGCTCTTCTCGCAGAACCTCGCCAACAAGAATGCCAGCACGTACACCAGCACGGCGCAATTCGTGCAAACGCAGACGGTACTGCGCCCGAGAATCGCCGGCGTCATGTTTGGCTATAAGTTTTAGGACCCATGCGGCCGGACGGCAGCCGCCGGCCGCCGGCGGCTGTAAGGTGCAAGCGGCGATTAAAAATACACTGCCCATTCACGTCGAGACGGAGCTCAAGCGGATCCGCGCGCTGCTGGAGCGCAGCGAATTCGCCTCGGCGCTCGTTGCCGCGCAGGCGCTCAGAGCGCAGGCGCCGGAGAACCGCGATGTGCTCTACATGCTGGCGGTCGCGCAAAGGTATGTGCAGCGCATTCCCGACGCCCTCGCCACGCTCGCCGAGCTGGAAAGGCATCATCCACGCTACGGCCGATTGTTCCAGGAACGCGGCCATTGCCACGTAGCGGTACGAGCCGCCGAGCCCGCCATCGAGGCGTATCTCAAGGCCGTCGCCTTGAATACCTGTCTGCCGGCGAGCTGGAGCGCGCTCGAGAAGCTGTTTCGCATGACGGGACGTGCCAGGGATGCCAAACACGCGGCTGATCAGGCCGCGCACCTCGCGGCGCTGCCTCCCGAAATCATGACCGCCTTCAGCATGTACGCCGACGGCGAAGTCACCGAGGCGGAACAGCTGGTTCGTGGCTATTTGCTCACTCACGGAAATCACGTGGAAGGCATGCGGCTGCTCGCGAAAATCGGCATGGACCTCGATGTCACCGACGACGCCGAGTTTCTCCTGGAGCAGGTCCTGGTCCTCGAGCCGAATCACCAGGTGGCGCGCTATGAATACGCGCAGGTACTGCTTACGCGACACAAGCACGTGCAAGCCCGCGAGCAGATGGAGATGCTGCTCAAGCTCGATCCCGACAATCGCGCCTATCGCACCACCTACGCGACGGTATGCACGGGACTTGCCGATTACGATCGGGCGCTGCCACTGTACCGCGAAGTCCTCGCCGAGACGCCGAATGAGCCGGAACTTCATCTGTCGATCGCGCACGCGCTGAAGACGCTCGGCAAGACATCCGAGGCGGTCGAATCGTACCGCGCCGCGGCGGCGGCGAGGCCGCGCTATGGGGAAGCGTATTGGAGTCTCGCGAATCTGAAGACCTACCGCTTCACCGATGCGGAAATCGCGCAAATGCGCACCGACGAAGCGGCGAGTGATGTTGCGCTCGCCGACCGGTACCATCTGTGTTTCGCGCTCGGCAAAGCGCTCGAGGATCGGGCCGAGTACGCAGAGTCGTTCGCCTACTATGAGCGCGGCAACGCCCTGAAAAAGACCGAGTGCCGCTATCGCCCCGAGCCTCTGGACAAAAACGCCCGTCTGCAGGCTTCCGTGTGCACGCGGGAATTTTTTGCCGCGCGCGAGGGGTGGGGCTGCCAGGATCCCTCCCCCATTTTCATCGTCGGGTTGCCGCGCTCGGGTTCGACCCTCATTGAGCAGATCCTCGCCTCGCACTCCCTGGTGGAGGGCACGATGGAGCTCGCGGACATTCCGCGGCTGGTGCAGGAGCTTCAGGGGCGCGAGAGGATCGACTCGAATCCGCGCTACCCTGGGATAATGAGCGAAATGACCGCGGACGAGTTCAAGCGAATCGGAGAGGGTTATCTCAACAGCACGCGGGTGTACCGCACGGGGAAGCCGTTTTTCATCGACAAGATGCCCAATAATTTCCGGCATTTGGGCCTCATTCATTTGATCCTGCCGAACGCCAAGATCATCGATGCACGACGTGACGCGCTCGCATGCTGCTTCAGCAACTTCAAGCAGTTGTTTGCCTTTGGACAGCAGTTTACCTACGGCATCGAGGACATCACCCGCTATTACCGCATGTACGTGCAGCTCATGGCGCATTGGGATCAAGCGCTTCCCGGCAAGATCCTGCGAATTCAACATGAACACGTGGTCGAGGATCTCGAGTCGAACGTTCGACGCATCCTCGACTTCTGCGGGCTGGATTTCGAACCGGGCTGCCTCGAGTTCCACAAGACCGAGCGGTCCGTGCACAGCGCGAGTTCCGAGCAGGTGCGCCGGCCCATCAATCGAGAGGGTGTGGATCAATGGCGTAACTACGAACGCTGGCTGGGTCCCTTTCAACAGTCTCTGGGTACCCTGCTGTGACGGCTGCCGTCAAAAGACCGCGCTCCTCCGTCCCCTCGCCGGTCGAGACCGAGGTGGCCCGAATTCAGGGCCTGATCCAGGCCGGGCAGTTCTCCGAAGCGCTGGAGGCCGGCAATCGGCTGATCGCGGTGCTGCCCGAAAATCGTGACGTGCTGTATCTCATCGCCGTGAGCCAGCGCTGTCTCGGCCAGATCGCGCAGGCGCTCGATACACTGGCGCGCTTCGAGAAGCTTCATCCGCGCTTCAGTCGCTTGTTTCAAGAGCGGGGCCACTGCTTCGTTGCAGCACACAATCCCGGTGGCGCCATCGAGGCGTTTCTCGCCGCCGTGAACATCAACACGGCGCTTCCCGCGAGTTGGAATGCCTTGCAGATCCTGCTCCGAGCGGCCGGGCGAGACGCCGAGGCGGAGATGGCCGCGGCTCACGTGGCGAAACTCGCAAGCCTGCCGACGGCGGTGGTGACCGCGACGGGATTGTTCGCAGATGGCGACATTCTTCTGGCGGAACAAATCATTCGCCGTTTTCTGCAGATGCACGGCGACCACATCGAGGCGATGCGGCTCCTGGCGCAGATCGGCATGAAGCTCGATGTTTTCGATGACGCTGAAATCCTGCTGGAGAACGTGCTGGTATTGGCAGACGATTACCACCTGGCGCGATACGAATACGTTCAAGTTCTCTTGCAACGCCACAAGAACGTCAAGGCGCTGGAGGAGGCACGGAAGCTCATCCGGGCGGACCCTCGAAACAGGAATTACCGCACCATCCATGCCACCGCCTGCATCGCGGTCGGACGGTACGAACAGGGCATCGCCGACTACCGCGAGCTGCTGCGCGAGACGCCTCGGGCGGCCGGCATCCACCTATCGATGGCACACGCCTTGAAGACGCTGGGAAGAGTGCGGGAAGCCGTCGACTGCTACCGATCCGCTGCGGCGGTCATGCCGAGCTATGGCGATGCCTATTGGAGCCTCGCGAATCTCAAAACCTACCGGTTCCTGGACGATGAGATCGAGCAAATGCGTCGCCAAGAGGCGCTCCCGACCACGACCCTGGTCGACCGATATCAACTGTGCTTCGCCCTCGGCAAGGCGCTCGAGGACCGGGCCGACTATGCCGAGGCCTTTCGCTACTACGAGCGCGGCAACGCACTGAAGAAAAGCGAGCTCCGCTATTCGCCCGAGCCGCTCGAACGCACGGCGCGGCAGCAAATGGCGATCTGCACGCCGGAGTTCTTTGCGCAACGCAAGGATTTTGGCTGCCCGAGTCCCGACCCGATCTTCATCGTCGGATTGCCGCGGGCTGGATCGACTTTGCTCGAACAAATTCTCGCCTCCCACTCGATGGTGGAGGGCACCCGCGAGCTTGCGGAGATTCCACGCCTGGTGCACGCGATCCATGGGCGAAACCCCGATGAATCGACTCCGGGGTACCCAGCCGCCCTGAAGGAAACGAGCGCGGAGCAGTTCGCGAGATACGGCGCAACATACCTTGCGGATACGCGCATTTATCGCACCTCGAAGAGCTTTTTCATCGACAAGATGCCGAACAATTTTCGCCACATCGGCCTCATCCATTTGATCTTGCCGAATGCCAAAATCATCGATGCGCGCCGCGAGCCGATGGCCTGCTGCTTCAGCAACTTCAAACAGCTGTTCGCGTCGGGCCAGGAGTTCACCTACAGCATCGAGGACATTGCCCGCTATTACCGGATGTACCAGGCGCTGATGGATCACTGGAACGCGGTATTGCCGGGCAAGATCCTGAAAGTTCAGCACGAGGACGTCGTCGAGGATCTCGAGGGCAGCGTGCGCAGGGTGCTCGAGTATTGCGGCTTGGAATTCGAGCCGGCGTGCCTCGAGTTCTACAAGACCGAGCGCAG
>Ga0181532_10005750_pt1 | contig 10442 bp, 8 predicted proteins | sample PEATcosm2014_Bin_33_FD_119768 | JGI IMG/M metagenome (GOLD analysis project Ga0181532, IMG submission 119768) | Peatland microbial communities from MTU Mesocosm Facility, Houghton, MI, USA - PEATcosm2014_Bin11_30_metaG | ecosystem: Environmental > Terrestrial > Soil > Wetlands > Peat | place... | reverse complement strand
CTTCGAAGACCAGGTCTTCCATCTGAGCGTAAGCGGACTCTTGGCCAGGCTGGTTGAAGAGCACCATCAACACCACCCATTTCACCTGTTCGATGTCGATCTCGTCGGCTTCCAGCGCCATCAAGCGATCGATGACCAACTCGCGCTGAGTGCCGGAAAGGATGTGCACGTTCTCCAGGTACATCAGATAGCCGCGCACGTCCGTGTCGAGGCGCAGCAGTTCTTGGCTGCTGAAGACGCGCACCGCCCGCGCGGTGGCTTCGGCGACTTTGCCCAATTGTTCACCCGACAGGCCGTCGAGCCATTCCAGCGCACGATCGATGTCCGGCTCTGGAAACCCGGCCTTGTCCAACTCGGTTTTCAAGGTATTGCGATCGGGCCGCGGTTCCTCATCGGTGCTCATGTAATTCTCGAAGAGATATATGAGCAAATCGAGAACGTTATCTTTCACCTCCGGCTCTCCTGTTGACGACTCGGGAGTAGCGGCCCCCGGGGGCGGCCTGAACGTGGCCTTCGAGCTCGAGGATCAGCATCATCGAGGACACGGCTTCTGGTTTGAATCCGGTGCGGCCAACCAGCATATCGAGGTCCGCGGGATCAAAGCCGAGCGCATCTAACAAGATTTTGTGATCCTTGTCCATGGCCGCAGTGCCGGACATCCGCCCCGCGCCGGGTGGGGTGGGGCGGGAGTCGCTGGCGAAAATGGCCGAAAAGTTTAGGTTCCTCAATATGTCATCGGGGGTATCAGCCAGTTTAGCGCCCTCCTTGATCAGCCCGTGGCAGCCGCGGCTCAGGGGATTTTGGATGGATCCGGGCACGGCGAATACCTCCCTGCCGAGCTCGTTCGCCGCACGCGCCGTGATCAGCGAACCGCTCCCGAGGGCTGCCTCGATCACCAGAGTGCCCAGGCTCAATCCCGCGATGATGCGGTTGCGCTGCGGAAAATGGGCGCGCAGCGGCGCGCTGCCGAGCGCGAATTCGCTGATCAGGACGCCCTGAACCTCGATGGCCTCGCTGAGCTCGGCATTGCTGCGGGGATAGACGACATCGAGCCCGCAGCCGAACACCGCCAGAGTAATTCCCTGCACCGCCAGGGCCCCGCGGTGCGCGCAGGAATCGATGCCTTGAGCGAGCCCGCTGGTGATCGCCAGCCCGCGCTCGGCCAAATACTGAGAGAACTCGTAGGCGGTGTCGCAACCCTGCGCTGTGGGATTGCGGCTGCCGACCACCGCCAGCTGCGGATCACAGAGCGTATCGATGCTGCCGGCCGCATATAGTGCGACAGGATGGTGCGGGAATGAGCGCAGCAGCTGGGGATACCGCGCATCAGTGAACGGCAGCAGGTGATGGCGCGCATGCTCCAGCCATTTGCGCTCCGACGCGCCGGGAGAGGGCCCGCGGCGAAGATATTCACGCGCCCGCGCCGGAATCCCGGAGCGTTCGCGAACGGCGTCGGAGGCCGCCATGATGCCGCCGGCGGAGCCCAGTCTTGCCAATGCAGTCGACAGCGTCTCGGAGTCGAGGGCCGGCGCACGGGCCAGCGTCACCCAGGCCAGTACCTCGTCGCTCAGCGGCATGCGGCCAATGATCGCGCGCGGCTTGCGCGGCCGCGCGCGAAGAATCCAGCCTCAACGTGCAGATTTGCGCAAGTCCGGCACAGACTAGGGGTTTTTGACGATATCCCCGACTCGAATCACGTCCGTGGCTTCCATGATCAGCCCGTAGCTCATGCGGTTGAAGGTCTTGAACACCATGAACGTGCCGGATCGATATTCCGGCAGCCTCACCTTGGGGGAAAACATGGTGGATACACCGGTCACGAAGCCATGACTTGCGTTGTCGTGGACCATGTCGCCCCGCGCAAACACGGCCAGTACGTTGCCGGGAGTCAGGCCGTCACGGGCGCCGCGGTTGATGACGACGACTTGGTACTGACCGATCACGGTCACCCCATCGGACACCGCAATGATGCTCCCCTGGGTTCTCATAGTCGGCGCGGTCGGCACGAAATCGAGCGGCACATCGACACTGCCGGGAAACAGCTTGTCGCCGGGGTAAGTTTCACGCGTCGATTCGGTCATGATGAGGGATACGGGGTCCCCGACGCGGGTCACGTGGCCGGTGCCTGTGAACACGCCGTTGTATCCCAGGATGCTTTTGTCATCCGGATCTCGCAACGCCTCGCCGACGCGCACCAGGTTGTAATGCATGCCGACTTCGACCGGCTGTTTGAAGCCGCGAGCGTAGACCGTATCGCCTTCGGCCATGACTATGTGCTGATCGCGGGTGGCGAGTACGTAGGGCGCGAGCTTGATCTGATCCTTTTCGAGCACCGAGGGCTTGGACATGAAGGCCGCAATGGTTTCGTAGGGAATCGTCGTGACTGCCGCCTCGAGCGGCTGGCTGCGCACTCGGGGACTCACTCGTGCGGCCTCTCCTCGCAGCAGTCCGGGCTGCAGCAGAATGCGCGGCCGACCGTCGATGTAGACCAAGCGCAGGGTGTCGCCCGGATAGATGAGGTGGGGATTCTGTATCTGCGGGTTGACCTGCCAGATTTCGGGCCAATACCACGGATCGCGCAAGAACACCTTGGCGATGCCCCACAAGGTGTCGCCGCGCTTCACGACGTAGCTGTCCGGCGCATTCGGCGCCAACGGGATGCCCTGCGTCTCGACCGGTGCGCTCGCAGGGGGAGCTTCACCCGTAGGGATCGCCGCTTCCATGGCCGTCCGTTCGTCGCCCACGGCCTTGCCCTCGACGGCCGTGTCGGTTGTCGGCATCGGCACCGGCGCGGCTTGCGGAGGTTGCGTATGGCAGCCCGCGACCAGCGCGATCGGCAGTAGCAGGGCAAGAATCTGATGGCGTTGCATTCGTTTCGCTCCCGTGAGTCGCCTGTCTTATGGTGCCCGGGCGGCTGGTATACTGCCGACCTGCCGCCCAAGACTGGGACGTGTCGCCCGTTTTTGCCGATTGCCAGCGCCGTATGCGCCGCCAATTCGGGCATTAAGTTAAGCAGCGGCGGAACTTTAGCAACAATCTTCGGCCAAAAACACGATATCCATCTCATAACTCCCATGACAAAGCTCGTAATTCTCGAGTATCCGGACCCGCGGCTGCGCACCAAGGCCGAGCCTGTTTCGACGGTCGATGATGCATTGCGGCAGCTTGTCGACGACCTGCTGGAGACCATGTATGCGGCGAACGGCGTCGGTCTGGCAGCGACTCAGGTGGATGTTCACAAGCGACTGGTGGTGATCGACGTGAGCGATGGGCGGAACAGCCCCTTGGTCCTCATCAATCCGGAGATTCTGGCGGCAGAGGGTCGTGCGCCGGTCGAGGAAGGCTGCCTGTCCCTGCCCGGTATCTACGATAAGCTGCAGCGTGCGACCCACATCCGGGTGCGCGCCCTGGGCCGTGACGGCCAGCCGTTCGAAATGGATGCGGACGGTTTGTTGGCGGTGTGCATCCAGCACGAGATGGACCACCTGGATGGCAAGTTATTCGTCGATCATCTGTCCGAGCTCAAGCGCCAGCTGATTCGCCGGCGCTTGGAAAAAGAGCGCAGGCAGCGTTCCGCGGGGAGCGACATTCGCGCCAGGGCGCCCGGCGCTTCCGTACCGGCTCTTTGAGCTTTGAGCGGGCAGCGCAGCTCCTTGAGGCTGGGCTTCGCCGGCACGCCGGAATTCGCTGTTCCGGCGCTCGAGCGTCTCGCGCGCTCGGCGCACACCGTGGCGGCGGTCTTTACGCAGCCGGATCGACCGGCCGGCCGCGGACGGGCGGTGCACCCCAGCCCGGTCAAGAAGCGGGCGCTCGAACTCGGCCTCACCGTGCTTCAGCCAGCCAGCTTCAAGACAGCCGAAGCGGTCGAGGCGTTGCGCGCGTTGCAGCTGGACGTGCTGGTCGTGGCCGCCTACGGCCTGATTTTACCGCCGGCCGCGCTCGCAGCACCCAGGCTCGGCTGCATCAATATCCATGCCTCTCTGTTGCCACGCTGGCGCGGCGCCGCGCCCATACAGCGCGCGCTGTTGGCCGGTGATGCGACCACCGGCATCACCATCATGCGCATGGACGCGGGGCTCGACACCGGACCGGTGCTGGGCATGCGCGAGATCGAAATAACACCGCGGGACACGGCTGGAAGCCTGCACTTGAGGCTCGCCGTGCTCGGCGGCGAGCTCATCTGCGAGACGCTCGACGCTCTCGCCGAGGGCCGCGTTCAGGAAGTCCCGCAGCCGCAGAGCGGCGTCACCTATGCCGCGAAGATCAGCAAGGCGGAGGCGCTGATCGATTGGCAGGAGGACGCGGTGCAGGTGCTGCGCCGTATCCGCGCTTTCAATCCCTCACCGGTCGCCGAAACGCGTCTGGACGGGGCGCAGCTGCGTATCTGGGAGGCCGAACTCACGCCCGCCGATGCTCGAGCGGCGCCGGAGCGCGCCGCGCCGGGAGCCGTGCTGCACGCGGCGCCGCAGGGCATCGATGTCGCCTGCGGCCGCGGCAGTGTGCGAATCACGCGCCTGCAGCTCGCCGGCCGCAGGGCGCTGACGCCGGACGAATTCATCCTGGCTCGACGGCTTGCCGGGGCGAGTTTGACGAGCTCATGAGCAGCGCGAATACGGCGCATGCTGCGGCCACCAGCGCTCGTTCGCTCGCCGCGCACGCTGTGGCGCGGGTCCTGCGTGAGGGCGTCACGCTCGATGCCGCGTTGCAGGCTGCCCTGGCGGCTGCGCCGGGCGGGTTGGCGCCGTCGGTGCGCAGCTTGAGCTATGGGGCGGTCCGCGGCTACTACCGGCACGAGGCCCTTCTCGGCCGCTTATTGTCGCAGCCGGCAAGGTCCCTGGACTTCCTGGTGCGCGCCTTGTTGTCGGTTGCCCTGTTCGAGCTCGAGGATGCGCGCACCCCCGAATACGCCGTGGTCGACGCGGCGGTCGATACGGCGAAGGCTACGGATGCGGCGCGGGCCGGCGGGCTCATCAATGCGGTATTGCGCCGCTACCTGCGCGAGCGCAAGGCGCTGGATGCCGAAATCGCGCGCAGCCCTGCCATGCGCCATGCGTCGCCGATCTGGCTGGCGGACCGGCTGCGCGCCGACTGGCCGGTGCGCTGGACTCAATTGCTCGCGGCGGGCGATGTCCAGGCGCCGATGTGGTTGCGGGTGAACCGACAGCGCGCCACGGCGGCACAGTATCTCGCAACGCTTCGAGATGCGGGTATCGGCGCACGCGCCGAGCCGCTCGTGCCGCAGGCCGTCATGCTCGATGCGCCGTGCGAAGTGGAGGAGCTGCCGGGCTTTGCCGGGGGCGCGGTGTCGGTTCAGGACCTCGGCGCACAGTGCGTCGCGTTTCCGCTCGAGCTCGCGGCGGGCCAGCGGGTGCTCGACGCCTGCGCCGCCCCGGGCGGGAAGACCGCTCTCATGGCCGAGTGCGAGCCGCGGTTGGCCGCGCTGGTCGCGGTCGACATCGATCCGAAGCGCCTCGCGCGGGTGCACGATAATCTGGTGCGAGGCTCATTGTACGCCGAGCTTGTGGGCGGCGACGCGACCGATCCCCGCGCCTGGTGGGACGGTGTGCCGTTCGACCGCATTCTTCTCGATGCGCCGTGTTCCGCGCTCGGCGTGATCCGCCGGCATCCCGATATCCGTCTGCGTAAATCCCCGTCGGAAATCGACAAGTTGCCGCTGCTGCAGGGTCGGCTGCTGGCGCAGCTCTGGGGGCTGCTCGCCCGCGGCGGACGCCTGGTTTACGCCACCTGCACCCTCACCCGCAGCGAGAACCGCGACGTGATCGGCGCGTTCCTCGAGGGGGCGCCGGATGCCCGCAGCGTGCCGGCCGAGGAATGGCCGGGCTGGCCCGGCTTCGGCGAGGCCGATGAATTCGGCCGGCAAATCCTGCCTGGTGAGGCGGGTGCCGACGGCTTCTATTATGCTGCCCTGACCAAACAATGAGTTCGTTGCCCACAATTCGATTGCCTCACGTGCTGCTGCTGGCGGCCGCCTGCGTGGCAGCGGTGTGGCCGCTGCCGGGCCGCGCCGACGGGCTCGAGGGGCGTTTCGAAGTCCGCTCGGGAGACTTGGAGCTCAGGGACGGCGTCTATCATCTGAACGCGCGCTTGGACCTGCCGGTCGGGGATGCCGTGAGACGCGGTCTGGCCGAAGGCGTGCCGCTGACCCTGGAGCTCGATCTCGACGTCGAGCGCGTACGCCAGCTGCTGCCGAATTCGCGGGTCGCGGAGCTGACCCAGCGCTACCACCTGCAATACAACGCCGTGAGCGCGCGCTACATCCTGCGCAACGACAACAGCGGGCAACAGGTGTCGTTGAGCACGGTCGATGCGGCGCTCGAACTGCTGTCCGAGGTGCGCGGCCTGCCGGTTCTCGACAAGGCTCTGCTGTCGGCGGGGCGCCGCTACGAGGCGAGCGTGCGCGCGAAGATCGACTACGGCAGCGTGCCGTTCAGCCTGCGCCTGCTGATGTTCTGGCACAACGAGTGGCATCGAGAGAGCGATTGGTACACATGGACGCTGCAGCCATAGTTCGAAAATACGGCTCGACCGTGCTCGGCGCCGTGGGCGTGGTGCTGTGGCTGGCCGCGCTCTTCTTGCTGGCTTCCGCTGCGCAGAATTCTGCGAAATTCGATCGCTGGCTGCCTTGGATTCTGCTCATCAACATCTCGGGTCTGCTGACGCTGGTGGTGCTGCTGGCGGCGAAGCTGTCGCGCCTGGTGCAGGACTTCCGCAGGCACGTGCCGGGTTCGCGCCTCAAGGGCCGCACCGTGGCGATCTTCAGCGCGCTCGCCGTGGCCCCGATTCTGGTGGTGTATTACTTCTCGCTGCAATTTATCAATCGCGGCATCGACAGCTGGTTCGAGCTGGAGGTGAGCCAGGGCTTGAAGGACACGCGCGAGCTGTCGCACGCGGCGCTCGAGGTGCGCGTGCGCGAGTTCTTGCAGCACACCGAGGTGGTCGCCCACGAGCTGTCGAGCCTGCCGGACTTCGACCTGATCGGCACGCTCGACCGCGAGCGCCGCGACAGCACCGCCCTGGAATTCACCGTGGTGGGCGCGCAGACCCAGATCATCGCCACCAGCTCTGATCGGCCCATGGATACCCTGCCGGTGCCCGCGACCGACGAGATGATGCTGCAGATACGCCGAGGCCGGCCTTATGTCAGCCTGGACACCGATGCCCAGGGCGGGTATGTGATTCGCGCCGCGGCCCCGCTCGATCCAAACGCCAACGCGGCCTCGCGCGTGCTGATCTCGCTGTATCCGGTGCCGCAGCAGCTCAGCCAGCTCGCCGACACCGTGCAGCGCTCCTATACCCAGTATGCGAATCTGGTGCAGCTGCGGCAGCCGCTCAAATCGACCTTCGTGCTGATTTTGACCTTTGTCGTGCTGATGTCGCTGATCGCGGCGGTTTACGGCGCCTTCTCCGCCGCGCAGCGCCTGGTGCAGCCGGTCCAGGACCTGATCGCCGGCACCCGCGCGGTGGCCAAGGGCAACTACGACACGCAGCTGCCGCTGCCGTCGCGCGACGAGCTCGGCTTCTTGGTGACTTCGTTCAACGACATGACCAAGCGTCTGGGCAGGGCGCGCGAGGAGACTCGCCGCAGCCAGCAAGCCGTGGAGGCAGAACGCGCGGGGCTGGCCGTGATCCTGGCGCGCCTGTCGACGGGCGTGGTCTCGCTCGCGCCGGATCTGACGGTGCGCACCGCCAATCAGGCGGCGAGCGGCATCCTCGGCGTCGATCTGGAGGCCGCGGTGGGCGCGCAATTCGACGAATCGATCAGCGGCAGCACGCTGTTCGCACAGTTCCTTGCCGCCGTGAAATCGCGCCTGGGCGCCGATCAACTCGATTGGCGAGAGCAGATCGAGCTGCTTTCGGAGTCCGGCAAGCGCGTGCTGATGTGCGCGTGCACCGCGCTGCCGAACGAGATGGGCGGGGCCACCGGGGTGGTGCTGGTATTCGACGACATCACGACCTTGCTGCAGGCGCAGCGCGACGCTGCCTGGGGCGAGGTGGCGCGGCGACTGGCGCACGAGATCAAGAATCCGCTGACGCCGATCCAGCTCTCCGCCGAACGCATGCGCCGCAAGTTTCTCGACAGCATGTCCGAGCAGGATGCGCAGATTCTGGAGCGCGCGACGCATACCATCATCGCCCAGGTCGATGCGATGAAGCAGATGGTCAACGCCTTCAGCGAGTATGCGAGGGCGCCGGACATGCATTTTTCGCGCTTCGACTTGAACCAGCTGATCACCGAGGTCGTGGATTTGTACAGGGTCCAGGACAGCGCGGCCGAGCTCAAGCTGTTGCTCGAGCCCAATCTGCCGCTGCTCTCGGCGGACCGCATCCGCATCCGCCAGATACTCAATAACCTGGTGACCAATTCGCTCGAGGCGCTCGAGGGCAGACCGGGGGCGCGCATCGAGATCGAAACTCAAGTCGCCGAAGATGGTCCCAAGCAGGTAGTGGTGATCGTGGTGTCCGACAACGGCCCGGGCTTCCAGCGGGACTTGATCGGTACCGTTTTCGACCCTTATGTCACCAGCAAGCCCAAGGGCACTGGCCTGGGGCTGGCGATCGTGAAGAAAATAGTAGAAGAGCACGGCGGGCGCATTGAAGCGGATAATCAGCGCACAGGCGGCGCCCGTGTACGGATTCAGCTGCCGTTGGGCGGTGGCGCTCGGTCGGTGGGCGGGCGAGAGCCGCGAAAAGGCGAACAGAGGAGAGAACGCGTATGACCGCTTCAAGAATATTAGTGGTGGACGATGAGGCGGATATCCGCGGATTGTTGAAGGAGATTCTCGCCGAGGAGGGCTACGAGGTGGAGGTCGCGGCAGACGCCACCCAGGCGCGCACCTCGCGGGCGACGCATATCCCGGATCTGGTGCTGCTCGACATCTGGATGCCGGACACCGACGGCATCACCCTGCTGCGCGAATGGTCGGTGACCGACGGGTACGACTGCCCGGTGGTCATGATGTCGGGGCACGGCACGGTCGAGACGGCGGTGGAGGCGACGCGTCTGGGGGCCTTCGATTTCGTCGAAAAGCCGCTGTCGCTGACCAAGCTCTTGAGAACCGTGGAGCGTGCACTCGATGCCGGCCGCCGCAAGCGGCTGTCCGAGCGCACTCAAGGGTCGAGCCTGGTCGTGCCGATCGGCAAGAGCAAGCTCACTCAGACTTTGCGCGAACAGGTGCAGCAAGCCGCCTCGAGCTCCTCGCCGGTGCTGTTCATCGGCGAATTGGGCTCCGGACGCGAGGCCTACGCCCGCTATTTGCACTCCCTGAGCGCCCGCTCCGCGAAGCCGTTCTTCATGGTCGTGGCGGCCAGTTTGGGCGCCGATCCCACCGCCGCGTTGTTCGGCAGCGAGCGCGACGGCAAAGTCACGCCCGGTGCGCTCGACCAGGCGGCGGGCGGTTCGCTGTACTTGAATGGACTCGAGGATTTAAACAGCGAGGCGCAGCGCGCATTGCTCGGCGCGATCGAGCAAAAAGGCTACACACGGGTTGGGGGCCGCGAGCGGCTGCCCATCAACGTGCGCTGGATCAGTTCGGCACAGGACGGGTTCGAGTCGCGTACCGCCCCGGAGCCGTTGCGGCGCGATCTGATCGCGCACCTTAACGTGATCACGCTGCGCGTGCCGCCGCTGCGAGATTATGCCGAGGACGTGCCTGACCTGCTGCGCTACTACGTTGGTCGGCTGGTCGACGATCAGCATCTTCCGCTGCGCCGCTTCGGCGTCGCCGCGCAGAACCGGCTGCGCAATTACCCGTGGCCCGGGAATTTGAACGAGCTGAAGAATCTGGTGCAGCGGGTGTTGATCTTAGGCTCGGGCGAGGAGATTCGACTCGAGGAGATCGAGCGCGAGCTCGCCGTCAAAATGGGTCTCGATGAGCCGCTGGTGAAGCAGGATCTGCTGGCGCTGCCGCTGCGCGAGGCGCGCGAGCAGTTCGAACGTGCCTATCTGCAGCAGCAACTCCTGCTGTGCAACGGCAAGGTGGGCCAGCTGGCAAAGCGCGTCGGCATGGAACGGACGCATCTTTACCGGAAGTTGCGGGCATTAGGCGTCGATTTTCGGCAATTAGGCGACGATTGAGCGCACCGGGGCCCGCTACGCGCATCCGCTGCGCGCGTCCGCTACGCGCGTCCCCTTAGTCGCCCACCCGGATCACCAGGACGTCGACATCGGCCTTGCGCAGGATGGTGCGCAGGCGATTGAGTTCGTCCAGTTTCGAGATCGGGCCGATCCGGATGCGATGCCAGGTGTCGTTGTCGACCGATACCTTTTGCACCTTGGACTCGATGCCCTGGAGTGCCAGCTGCGCGCGCACGCGGTCCGCGTCGGCGAAGTTCTTGTAGGAGCCGGCCTGAAGCACGTAGGTGCCGCGGCGGGTTTCGGGCACGGCACGAACGTCCGGGCGCACGTCCTTTTCCTTCTCTGG
>Ga0181532_10005743_pt1 | contig 10448 bp, 8 predicted proteins | sample PEATcosm2014_Bin_33_FD_119768 | JGI IMG/M metagenome (GOLD analysis project Ga0181532, IMG submission 119768) | Peatland microbial communities from MTU Mesocosm Facility, Houghton, MI, USA - PEATcosm2014_Bin11_30_metaG | ecosystem: Environmental > Terrestrial > Soil > Wetlands > Peat | place... | reverse complement strand
CAGTCGAGGTAGAGCCGACCGGCCGGTGTCAGGAAGGTACGCGGGTCGATTGCACCGTGATGGTTGAACTGGCAGACGAGCGGTGGGCCGGGCACTGGTGTGAACGGACCGGCAGGCGCTGTGGCCGTGGCGACGCCGATGCACTGGGCACGCTGGGAGAACCCGGTCTCGTCAGCTTGGAAGTAGATGGACTTCTCGGCCCAGGCGTCGAAGTACATCACGTAGCGCCCAGCTATCAAGCGGACGTCCGGTGCCCAGGTGAAGCCCGTCTCGGCCCATGAGGGCACGCTCGCAAGGGCCGTGCCGGTCTTGTCCCAGCGAAACAGAGTCGGGCCGTCGCTGATCGTCAGCGCCACCGGGGGCGTAGCGAAACCGGTTTGACTCGAGTACAGGTAGTAGCGGCCGTGCCACTCCACTACAACGGGATCCGGTAGGTTGCGGTCGACGATGAGCACGCCCGGGGCCGAGCTGTCCGCGTGTGGCGGTAAGGACCGGGCCGGCTGGTGTGCTCCAGACCGGCGAGCAGCCGGGCCTGCCAGCGGGGCGTTGCCGTCTGCCTTGTTGTCGGTGACGCCAGGCGTCGCCCCACGACCAGCACTCGCGGTGAACACGAACGCTCCGACGACGGCAAGCACGACGGCGCTTGTCAGCGCCACCTTCCGAGGCAACGTCGCGCGCCGCACTGCCGGCGGCGAGGACACGGGCTGTCCTGTCATACCGCCGACGATGGTAAGTGCTACCGGGCGGGTGGTGACACCGCCTGAGAAACCAGGACTCGAGTGACAACCGCCACGCCCCGGACGATGGGGAGGAGGCACGAGGAACCCTCCCGAGCTTCGGAGATCCCTTCAGGCCATACTGGTGGTGGAACAAATGCGTCAGGATCTAAGGGGGCGCCATGCGTGCTCTGGACGCGAAGCGGTGGCCCACCGCCTGCGGGCGCCTTACGTTGCTGAGCGCGGCGGGCGTCCTCGTGCTGGGCGTCGTGCTGACTGCCGTTCCCTCGGTATCAGCAGCGGTGCCCTGGTCGGCCCGGTCAAAACCCTCCCCGGGCAACGAAGGCACCCTGAACGGCATAGCTTGCCCCTCAGCTGGCTCGTGCGCCGCCGTTGGCTACCTCGGTGACAGGACTCTGATCGAGTCTTGGAACAACTCGGAGTGGTCGATCGTGCCCAGCCCAGACCGAGGGCTGACCAGCATGCTCGAGGGTGTGGCCTGCCAGTCGAAAAGCTCCTGTGAGGCCGTCGGTGACTACAGCTCGAACGGACTCCCTCGAACATTGGTCGAGTCCTCGAACGGCGCCGGCTGGTCGATCGTTCCCAGTCCGGACCGTGGAATCACAAGCAACCTCAATGCGGTCTTCTGCATCTCGGCCAGGTCGTGTGTTGCCGTCGGAAGCTACGCCAGCGACAGCGGCCTCGCTCAGAGCTTGATCGAGTCCTGGAACGGCATCGCCTGGTCGATCGCCCCGAGCCCGACCCTCGTGTCGAAACAAAGTGCCTTGAACGGCGTCTCCTGCGTGTCTTCCAAGTCGTGTATCGCCGTCGGAGACCACGGCAGTGCCACCCTGTCCGAATCCTGGAACGGCAAAGCCTGGTCCGTCGTGCCGAGCCCGACCCCGGGCTCGTACGGCGGCCTCTCCGGCGTGTCCTGTTCGTCTGCCAGGTCGTGTGTCGCCGTGGGCAACTACAGCGACGGCACGGGCAGCGCCGCCAGCATCCTGCCGAGGAGCTTGGTCGAGTCCTGGAACGGCAGGGCCTGGTCTGTCGTACCCGGCCCGAGCCCCTCGGTTGCCTACCTTTACGGCGTGTCCTGCGTCTCGGCTGAGTCATGCAAGGCGGTGGGCGACTACGCCACCGAGAGCCACCTCCATCAGACCCTGGTCGAGTCGTGGAACGGGACCTCCTGGTCCGTCTCGGCGAGCCCAACTCCCGCCACGGCATATCTGTACGGCGTGTCCTGCACCTCGACCAGGGCCTGCAAGGCGGTTGGCGAGTACGTCGGCAACAGCGGTCTCGGCCCCACCGTTGCCCTGATCGAATCGTGGAACGGCATCGCCTGGTCGCTCTAGGCTCCCGGAGCGCGCGGGGTCGGCACGTATGTAGCGCCCGGCGCACCGGACGTGACGCCTGCATCCCAGACAGCGACGACAGCTCCTCGGCCAGCCAGGTCCGAGACTCGGCGTCATCCACCTTCTGAGCGTCGCTCGGCGTGCCGCACCGGGGAAGTCGGGCTGAGCCTCAAGAGTCGACCGAGTCCTCGTCGAACCCGCTCAATCACTGGCCATCGTCCGACCCGCGGCCAGGCACGCCGAAGGAGTAGGCCAGCCGCAAACTGGGCAAGACTGAGAACATGGATATGCGCCCAAGGGCATGGATGAGCTGGAGCAGTGGGAAAGACAGCGCCATGGCGCTCGAAGTGGCACGCTGCGAGGGCACCGTCGAGGTCACCTCGCTCTTGTCGACCGTGAACACAGACGCGAATCGGGTGGCAATGCACGCCGTCCGGCGGAGCCTGCTCGAAGCCCAGGCGGATCGACTGGGCCTGGCGCTCGTCACCGTCGAGATTCCTGCGTCGTGCTCGAACGAGCTCTACGAGGAGCGCATGGCTGAGGCGATAGCTCTCGCGCAAGCAGACCGCATCGCCCACGTCATCTTCGGAGACCTCTTCCTCCGGGACGTGCGAGCGTACCGGGAAGACCGTCTCCGCGGAACCGGCATCTCCCCGATCTTCCCCCTCTGGGACCGGCCGACGGACGTTCTAGCGAGAGAAATGCTCGCTGCCGGCCTGAAGGCGGTGATCACCTGCGTCGACCCACGCCAGCTGCCGGGTGAATTCGCGGGCCGGCCCTTCGACGCCAAGCTGCTCAGCGAGCTTCCTCCAGGAGTCGACCCCTGCGGCGAAAGGGGAGAATTCCACACTTTCGTTTGGGACGCTCCAGGGTTTCGGTCACCTCTGAACATCGAGCTCGGCCAGATCGTCGAACGGGACGGCTTCGTCTTCTGCGACGTGAACGAATCCGGGCCGGCGACCGCTTCGGCACGCAGCGGATGAGAACCGACGAGATCTCAGGCGCCCCGCGAGACTCGACGCGACGAGCCGCGCGGATTCAGCACTGACCTTGTCACCGCGTCGGGAACCGGAACCGGCCGGTCTCCCGACAGCACCTAAGGCCCCCGTCGTGCAGTCGTCCCGCCGCCCTGTGACTCAGCGTTTGCGCGCCTGCAGCGAGTAACTCGCTGCCAAGCGCCACGGCCTGTCGTCGAGACGCCACTCCCCGAAAGCGTCTGGGCTCATCCGACCGGGAAGGGCATTCCACGGGACGCTGTCGTGCTCGACGAAACCGGTCAGGTCCATGCCCGCCTCCATGACTGCGGTGATGGTCTCGCCGAGACCGTGGTTCCACTCATGGGTGACCGTGCTGGAGAACTCGGCGTCGGTCTCTACGTAGGTGCCACCGTCTTCGAAAACGAGCGGCTCTTCCAGCTGGAAGTACGGGTAGTCGACGACGAGACGGTCGAGATGGGTCTCGTCGAGGGAGAAGAGCATGGGATGGCCCTCTCGGATGAACAGCCGTCCACCTGGCCGGAGCAGGCCGGCCACTACAACAGCCCAGCGGGTGACGTCGGGCAGCCAGCACAGGGCACCGACGCCCGTGTACACGAGGTCGAAGGAACCTCGCTCGAGCACCTCGAGGGCGTTGTAGACGTCCGCCTCGACGAAGTCGACCGAGGTCCCCGTCCGGCGCGCGAGGTTCCTCGCCTGGTCGAGCGACGCAGGCGAGAAGTCGAGGCCCGTCATTCGAGCGCCGAGGCGCGCCAATGAAATCGTGTCGGTGCCGATGTGGCACTGAAGATGGACTCCCCTGGTTCCTGTGAGATCACCGAGCCGGGGACGGTCGAAGCTGACAACCGAGGAGAGGAAGGAGGCATCCGAGACGAAGCGCTCGACTGCGTAGTCGGGTGAGGCTGCATGGGCGGCGGCCCGCTCGTCCCAATTGGCCCGGTTGACCTCGATGTAGTCCCGCATCTCATCATGATCTCGCGAGCACGCGCGAAAAGGCCAGGGACCCTCCTATTGGCTCCCGGGCTCGCCGCAGGAGGCGAAAGGGCCCCCAACGTGCCATGAAAAGGTGGAGGCGCAGCTCGAAGATGGCTGCGATCGCCGCAGGCTCAGACCTGCGCTGGTCCACGTGTCCCGCCGTCAACCCGGGCGCCGACCGTCGTCGACAATATTGCCAACTGGGGCGGAGTGCTTCGTGCGGACCAGGGCGAACAGGCGGGTGCTCAAGGTGACGACACGGCGGACCGATGAAATGAGTGGGTGCACGACCCGCGTTGCCTTGCGAGGGAAGCAATGAGCCGTGCACCCGACTAGTTACCGCTTGGCGCTCCCAGTTCGGCCACCGTCAAGCCGCGATCGCGGGCACAAGCTTTCGGGGACGCCGTGAGGTGGGCCGAGTTCTGCTCCGGACTATCGAGCGGCTGCACGCCGGGCCGGTTGCCGGTGCGTAGGAAGGCACTGGATTTCCGCGTACCACCCGTCCGGGCGCAACTCCCACGGTCCGATCTGGCTGCCGATCAGGGCTTCCGCGCTGGCCGTGTCCGGTTCCGAATCGTCGAGGCCCCCGACGATTCCCGGGACGCTCAGGACCGGGCCATCCGCCCCAGCCAGCAGGTAGAGGTATCCCGCGTACTTGCCACCCTGTTCATTCGGCACATAGGCGACTTTGGGGCTTCGGAGGTCGTACCGAGCTCTGAGAGGTCGAAAGTCTGATTCGATCATGGGGAACAAGCCCTTTCTCTCAGAGATGCCCACGCACCAACCTCGATCGGGACGGCAACTCGTTGGCGCCGTCCCGAGGAGCCCTTCTTGGCCCGGCCGGCCCCGCGCGACAGCACCACCCGCCGTGATGGTCCGACAAGCAATGCGCCCTGGCTTCCGAGCATCGTCCACCTCCGACTTTCCAGAAGTGTCCTCGCTATGCGCCATTTCCGGCCGGCGACACCGCCGACGACCGGAGAATCCCCCGGCTCGCGCTTGAACCGATAACTGATTGTGATTCGGCCTCGTGGGCCACTGCAATGGCGATTCGGTTACAGGGCTGTGCCATCGGACGTGTGGCCCGAACCCTGACAGCGGAAAGCCTGAAGTTGTCCAGGTCAGCTCGCCGAACCGACTGCGGCAAGGCGGACGTCCGCCGCGCTGCGCCCGGTGTCATCGGGCCCTGGCGGCGTGGCCGCAGAAGCAAAACGGAAGGCTAGGTAGATGGCCTCTCGCTACCACCGGTGAATGCGGTACGTCCGCCCGATGGTCGGAACCTGTTCTTCGGCCCCGGCGAAATGTGTCGTTCGGCCCTATTTCGTCCGCAAACCCGGGCGCATACTGGACACGGGTTGATAGTGATCGTAGCTCAGGCCGCCGTCCTCGGGGGTGACTGGCAGATCGTGTCCCCTATACCAGCACCCCGGATCCCCCCCCGGGGTGCTGTCGCGTAAAGTGCCCGCCTTTCCCCCATCACAGGTGATCCCCGCTCCAACACCATCAAGCCGGCCACTGCGAGGAGGCGGCGAAACAGGGCCCCGCTCGCCAGAGCTGCCATCGAGCCCGACGACGCCTTCCGATTGCTTGGTCGTCGCCACCCGCGTCGGCCCCGTGGTAAGCACCAGGTGCACCCGACAGGTTCGCCTCTCTAGGTGCAGAACACGATGCTTTGAGCCGCGGCAGTTCTGCACAAACGTGCTCAGCAACCTCGGAGTACAGGCAGATCCCGGCTTGAGGAAGTTAATCCCCATCTGCAGTGAGCTAGTTCCCATACCATCAGTCCCGACCCGCGGAAACTAGGTTCGTCAGCAAAGAGGAGCGCCCAACATGCAAACACCTGACCCCCGTACCAGAGCAGGCTCCCGGCGTGACATCGCTGTGCTGACCAGCGCTCTCACCCTTGAGGAGAAAGCCGCGCTCAGCGTGGGGATCGACAATTGGCGAACCGCGAGCTTTGCTCGCCTGGGCATACCGTCGGTGAAGACGACCGACGGCCCGAACGGCGCTCGCGGAGACATCCGGGACCATGTGAGCATCACGCCCTCTGTCTGCATACCCTCGGCGTCCTCGCTCGGTGCGACCTGGGACCCTCAAGTCGTCGAGCAGGCGAGCGCGATCGTCGCCCGACAGGCTCGCGAGAAGGGCTGCAGAGTCCTCCTCGCTCCAACCGTGAATCTGCATCGTCACCCTCTTTGGGGTCGGAATTTCGAGTGCTTCTCGGAAGATCCCGTTCTGACCGGGAAATTGGCGGTCGCGTACATCCGCGGCGTTCAAGAAAACGACGTCGTGGCGACGATCAAGCACTTCGTGTGCAACGAGGTCGAGCACGAGCGCAACACCTGCTCGTCAGATGTCGACGAGCGGGCCCTGCGAGAGCTGTACCTCCTGCCTTTCGAATACGGGGTCCGTGTCGCCGGTGTTCTGGCGGTCATGACCTCCTACAACAGGGTCAACGGAAACTTCGTCCCCGACGACGCCCGCCTGCTCGATGATGTCCTCCGCAAGGAATGGGGGTTCGCTGGGTTCGTCATGACCGACTGGTCCGGCATCGCAACGACTCTGGAGGCAGCCAAGGCGGGGCTCGACCTGGAAATGCCCGGCCCGGCACGTGCCTACGGTCCCGCCCTCGTCGACGCCGTCCGCTCCGGCCAGCTGGACGAGTCACACCTCGACCAAATGGCTCACCGCATGCTCACGGTCTTTGACCAGGTGGGCGCACTCGACGACCCGCCAACTGACGAGCATCCCGAGGACCGAGAGGAGGATAGGGCCTTTGTCCGCCACGCCGCGGCCGACGGCATGGTCCTTCTCGCAAACGATGGCCTGCTGCCCCTCAGTGCCTCCGGACTCGGTCGCGTGGCCGTCGTCGGGCCGAACGCCGACCGGCTCGCCATCATGGGCGGGGGAAGCGCCGGCGTCACCCCTCATTACGTGCTGTCGCCCCTCGGCGCGCTGCGGGAGCGACTGGACAGTGCCACCGAGATCACCTACGCCACCGGGGTCGCCGGCGACGGTGTCGCTGACGCGGTGAGCATCCAAGCTGCCGTCGACGCGGTCCAAGGAGCCGATGCCGTGGTGTTGATGGTCGGCACGGACGACGTGTGGGAAAGCGAGGGCTACGACCGCGAGTCGATGGAGCTCCCGCGCAACCAGGACGAGCTAGTGAGACGGGTCCTGGCGGCACACCCACGAAGCGTTGTGGTCGTGAACTCCGGTGCTCCGGTCAGTCTCGGCTGGGCCGACAACGCAGCTGCGATCCTCCAGACCTGGTTCGGGGGTCAGGAACTGGCGAACGCCATCGTCGACGTACTGGTCGGCGACAGCGAGCCGGGCGGAAGACTCCCGACGACGCTGCCGATGTGCATCGAGCACACGCCGGCATTCGGGAGCTTTCCCGGCGAGTCGAGCCGGGTCCGCTACAGCGAGAGCCTGCTAATCGGTTATCGCTGGTACGAGACTCGCCGGCTGCCCGTGCGCTTCGCGTTCGGCCACGGACTGTCGTACACGAATTTCGAGATCGGCATACCGCGCCCGTCCGTTGCGAAGTTGGAGCCGGGCGGCAGCCTGAGCGTCGCGGTCCCGGTGACCAACGTCGGCGGGCGCCGCGGCGCCGAGGTCGTCCAGCTCTACGTCGCAGCCCCGGGAGCAGGACAGTCCCTGACCGGTGGCCGCTTCCGGCCTTTGAAGGAGCTACGGGCCTTTGCCAAGGTATGGCTCGACCCGGGAGAAACGACAACGGTGACACTCGCGCTCAACGAGCGTTCCTTCGCCTATTACGACATCGCCGACACCGACTGGCCGGCACTTTGTGCCCGGCTGCCGGGCAGCGTCTACAACCACGGCCACGCGCCCTCGCCGCTACACCGCTCCGCGTCCGGCTGGTACGTCGATGCGGGTACCTACCGGCTCTGCATTGGACGCTCGTCCGCGGACATCGCCCACGTCGTCGACGTGGAGGTGACAGGCAGCGGTTCGCCTCTTGCGAGCTCGCTACTGCCGCAATGAGGCCGCGGCGAGGTTCCCTCCAGCGAGCTTCGAGGGCGCCTGTGCCGCCAACCGGGAGAGCCAGAACCGGCCGCCGGGCAACCGGCCTCTCTGAGACGCGGTCCGAGGCCGCAAGCAGCAGCCCGAGTCAGTTCGGCGGTTAGGTGACCGAGCTGTTCGCCCCGCTGAAAAGCCGGGCATTCCGGTGGCTCGAGGGAACGGCGTTGTTCTCCAACGCCGGCGTGTGGATGATCACCCTGGTCAGCGGCTACATAATGGAGCGTCTGACGACATCGCCGGTCCTGGTCACCTTGGCGGCGGCGATGGGCCCGTTCGCAGGCATCTGCGCCGTCTTGTTCTCGGGTGCCGCGGCGGACTCGCGCGACCGCCGTGCGCTGCTCCTCCTGGCCAAGGTCCTGCTGATCACATCGGTGACGTTCCTCGTGGTGATGTCGTCGTCGCATCTGCTGACACCCGCAACGCTGCTCATAGGGCTCGCGGGCATGGGGATAGCCGGGGGGACGTCGTCGCCCTCGTGGTGGACGACGGTCGGCATGCTCGTCCCGCCTGAGGTCGTCCCCGTCGCGCTCAGCCTGGACAGCTTCCAGTGGAACATAGGCCAAGTCGTGGGACCAGTGCTCGGGGGGGCTGTGCTCCGGAATGCCGGCACGACAGCGTTCTTCGCCCTCTGCGCCGCCGTCATGATTCCCCTCGTCTCGTTCCTCGTGCTGTGGCGTGGGCGCAACGACCTGCGCCTGTCCACACCTGGGGGTTCCACGGCCGAGAGCCTCCTCGGCGCTATATCTTCGGGTTGGCGTTACTTCTCGAACACGCCGGGCCTGAGAGCCATCGCCGCCCGCACAGCTCTTTTCGTGACACCAGGAGTGGCTCTCGGAGCACTGTTCCCCCTCTTCGCGGCGCACTATCTCCACACCTCCGCCTTCGGCTACGGCCTGCTTCTGGCACTCAGCGGTGTGGGCGCCATGCTCGCGGCCCTCCTGTTCGGCCGCCTGCAGGGTCGCCTGCACTTGGACACCGTCGTAGCTGTCGCGACCTTGGCGTGCGCGCTCGCCGTCGCCGCGCTGGTCATCTGGCCAACGCGCTGGGCGGCGGTGCCCGTGCTTCTTGTCAACGGCGCCAGTTGGGTTTGGGCGCCGGTGTCCTTCGTCGTCGCCGCGCGCCAGGTGACTCCCGAGTGGGTGCAAACCCGTTCGCTGTCGCTCTACTACGTCGTGCTGCAAGGCCCGTTCGTGCTCGGCGGCCTCGGTTTCGGTGTGATCGACACCTTCCTGCCCCTGCGGGAAACCCTGCTCATCGCGGCCTGCGCCTTCCTCCCGGGCATCCTTCTCATCCCCCGCTTCCGCCTGCCGGTGGTGGACCGCTCCTCGCTGCAGGTAGTCGCGAGCCCGTCGCTACCCATCGGAGAACACGTCCGACCCGACGACGGCCCGGTGCTCATCCTCATCGAATACCGCGTCGACGGCGAGGCCGTCGACGACTTCTTGGTCGCCATGGCCGAGTTGCGTGTCGTGCGGCGACGCCTCGGCGGGACACGCTGGGGCGTGTTCCAGGACGTGACCGCACACGGCAAGTTCTTCGAGACCTTCCTCGTGCCCTCGTGGAACGGCTACCTGCTCCAGCGTGATCACTACACGAATGCAGACCGGGCCATCGAGGCGCGGGCCTTCGCATTCCACCGGGGCGCCGATGCACCCAAGATAAACCGCTTGGTGCACCCCGAAACCGTCGAGGCCGCCAGGGCTCGCTCGGCCTGGCGGCGAGAAATGCTCCGACTGCTCAGACCGCAGTAGGGCGATGGGCTGAGGGCTGTGGGGGTACCTCGGAGCTACCTCAGGTGGGCCGGCCTCGCCGGCGGCGGCCGCCAGGCTCAAGCCTCCTCGAAACCAAGCAAGCAGGTGGTCCGCCTGAGCGGGCACGGGACGGGGGCCATGCCCAGCCGTCTCTGGGGATCCCTGGCGTGCCCTACCATTGACAAATGACCTCCGTGTGGTGGCTTCGGTGGCTGATGGTGGTCATCGGATCGCTCATCGGTGCAGTGCTGATCCTCGGCCACCACGTGATCATCGGAGTCCTCATCCTGGCCATGGCGATGGTCAGGGCAGCCGTCCTGGTGGCGGTGCGCAAGCGCCGGGCGGCCTTGAGGACGAGGCGCGTCGGCAGGTTCGGAGCGCAGCGCTACTAGCGACGCGCAGAGATCCCGGCGAGCGACTTGATCCCGCAGTCGGCTCGCCCATTTCCCGGGCCAGGCGGCTCGTCTTAGTCCTTGCGGCCCGTGAGGGCAAGGCGAACACCGACAGCCATGATGGCCAAGCCGCCGATGCCACCTATCAGCTCGAAGCGTCTCGGTGAGCTCGCGAACCAGGCTCGAACCGTGCCGGCGAACCAACCCCAGGCATTGT
>Ga0181532_10005739_pt1 | contig 10453 bp, 9 predicted proteins | sample PEATcosm2014_Bin_33_FD_119768 | JGI IMG/M metagenome (GOLD analysis project Ga0181532, IMG submission 119768) | Peatland microbial communities from MTU Mesocosm Facility, Houghton, MI, USA - PEATcosm2014_Bin11_30_metaG | ecosystem: Environmental > Terrestrial > Soil > Wetlands > Peat | place... | reverse complement strand
GCCCCAGGGGAGGCTTCATCCGTTCGGCGAGCGGCGATGAGCGTGACGGCCAGGCGTTCACGGAAGGCCTCGTCCACGACCGCCCCCATGACCACCTGGGTATGCTCGCATTGGCGATTGATCTGCTCCATGACGCGGTTCACCTCGGCCATCGTCAGGTCGGGCCCACCCATCAGACTGACGAGCACGGCGTCGGATTCGCCGAGGATCTGGCCACCGTCGAGCATGGGATGGGCGAGCAGCTTGTCCATCACCTCGCGAGAGCGGGTTGGCCCCGTGGCCTCCGCCACGGCGAAGGCGCTTTCGACGTGGCGATCGCGGAGGAGTGCGGCGAGGTCGGCGAAGTGAATCTCGATCAGGCCGGTGTGAGTCAGGAGGCGCCACACACCACGGACAGCATCGGCCAGGAGCTGGGAAGTGATATTGAAGGTCTCGACAACGCTGGTGTTCTCGTCAATGAACTTGAAGACCTTCTGGTTCGGCAGGCAGATGACGCCATCGGCGGCGGCCTTGAGCGTGTCGAGGCCGTGCTGGGCGAGCCGCTGGCGGCGGACGCCTTCGCACGCGAAAGGGAGGGTCACAAAAGCGAGGACGAGCGCGCCCGACTCTTTGGCCGCGCGCGCCAGCACCGGGCTGATGCCTGTGCCCGCGCCGCCTCCTAGTCCCGCCAAAAGGAGAATGACGTCAGCCCCCTGGCACAGCGCCTTAAGCTTTGCCAACTGTTCCTCGGCCACCGCGCGCCCGCGTTCCGGGTCGCCACCGGTGCCAAGGCCGCGCAGGAGCCTGGTTTCGAGACTCACTCGCTCGAAGCCCGTGGCGGGCGGGACAACCTCTGCGTCGGTATTCACCGCAAAAAAGCCCACGCCGGGCATGCCGCCCTGGGTGAGTAGCCGAAGCACGCTGGCGCCGGCGTTGCCGACGCCGAGGACTTTAACGCAGAGGCTCTTCTTCTGAACTGCCGGAGGTGCGGTCTGTGCGCTGGTGGTCATAGGAGAGGCTTCTGGGTCTAACTGCGTTTGAAGATCTGGTTCAGAGTGTTCTTCAGCCCGGCGGTGAGGGAAGGCCTGCCCGCACGTTTGCGCTGCTGGAACGAGCCGAACTTGACCAGGCCAATGGCGGTGGCGAATTCAGGCTGGTCGAGGGCGGATTTCAAGCCGCTGATAGAGTTGGTCTTGCCGATGGTGGCGGGCATCTGGAGGACGTGCTCGGCGAGCTTGGCAATCTGCGGGACGCGGGCGCCGCCGCCGCAGAGAAACACCCCGGCCCGGGCATAATCCAGCGCGCCGGCCTGCTCGAGGTCCTGGGCAACGAGCTGGAAAACCTCCTCGAGGCGGAGCGACATAATGCGCTGCAGGTGTTCGAGGTTGACCGGTTTGAGAGGCAGCCCTACCTCGCTCGTAGCGTTGAGCGTCTGGCCCTTGACCGAGTCTTCGAGCCTCGCCGAGCCCTGGTCAATCTTAAGCTGCTCCGCGCGGCTGAGCGAGATCTTCAGGCCGTAAGCGAGGTCGTTGGACAGGTGGTCGCCGCCGACGGCGAGGACGCCGGTATGTTTAATGATGCCGTTGGCGTAAACGACGTACTCGGTTGTTCCACCCCCAATGTCAATGACTACGGAGCCAAGTTCTTTCTGCTCATTAGTCAGCAGCGCGAGTGAGGAGGCGAGACCGTTGAACACGATTTCATCCACCTCTAGCTGAAGCCCCTTCACGGCGCGAATAGCGTTCTGGAAGCGATTGCGGTTGCCATGGACGACGTGCACGTCCACCTCGACGCGGGCGCCCAACATGCCGACGGGATTCGTGATGCCGTCCTGACCGTCCACAAGGAAATGCTGGCGGATGGCGTGTATGACGTGGTTCTCAGCAGGCAGGTTAATGGTCTTGGCGTTCTTAATCACGTCCTGCACGTCTTCTTCCGTGATCTCACGGTCCGCGGATGCGACTGGATGAACACCGCGATTGTTGAAGCCGCGCACATGACCGCCCGTGACCCCGAGATACACGCTGCGGATTTCGACGTCGGCCATTTGCTCGGCCTCGACGATGGCCTGGCGCACGTCCTCCTCGGCGGCAGGAGCGTCGGCGATTTCGCCCTTACGCACCCCGCGGGAGCGAGCCTGGCCGAGGCCGACGATGTTCAGGGCACCATCGCCGCTGAGTTCGCCGACCACGGCGCAGACCTTGGAGGTGCCGATTTCCAGTCCAACGATGATCGAGGAGGGATCAAACATGTTTCTTCCTGGTGCGGGGGGGTTTGGAGAGCTTCGGAGTCTCGGGAGGCAACGCACTGGCTTCGAGCCAGCGAACGGGGACGTTGTTGCTGACCGCAAGATCGAGGGTGGCAATGGCCTTGCTGAGCCTGTGCCCCATGTCGGCGATGTCGTGCCAGCGCCGGAGTTGGTGGTCCAAATCGGTCAGGCCAAACGTGACCTCGCTCCCCTGCCCTGTGATAACCAGGAGGGTCTCCGGCGAGGAGACATCAATGCGCTTCAGCTCCACCAGGCCGGCCAGAGGGGACTGTTCGAAGGCAACGATGAGCTGGAGTGCGGCCTGGACTGGGCGGCTGTCGATGCGCCGGCCCGGCTGCACCTGCGTGGCGTCAAGGCTATCGAGGAGAGGCAGTTGGTCGGCTGCTTCGTTGTTGAGCGGAGCCGCGCGCTGGCGCGAGTCCAGCGGCAGCATGATCCACCCTGCCGCGTCCACTTGATACGTCACCAGTTCCGGGCTGGCGTTGGGACGTGGACGGAAGACATTGATCTGGGCGATCGGCTCACGCTCGACGACGCGGATGCGCAATGTGTGCGGCAGGATGCGCTCCACGGAAGCAACCTGAACGAGAGGCACCAGTTCCAGGTCCCGCTTCACGCGCGCGAGATCGAGCGCCAAAAGGTTCTCGTCGAGCTTGACTCCCGCCCACCGCCGAAGCTGGTTGGCAGAAATGACGCCGTCCGTTTGCACATCCAGTTCCTGCAGCGCGAATGCCTTGTTTTCATAGACCAACTCGTCGAGCCCCCAGCCGCCGACGCGGTAGGCCAGGTAGAGACCAAACCCCACCGCAAAAAGGCCGCCCAGCGTCAGGGCGAGCTTCCGTGACCGCACCGCACGAACCTGGCTGGAGCGCAGTTTGACGTCCAGCACGTGACCACGTCCGAGCCGGCGATTCCTGGGTTTGCGCTTGAACCACATTCGCAGGTCAGTATTCAGTCCGTCTTGCGTCGCCGGCGCAGTGCCATATCCACCATCCGCTGGCACAGCTCGGCGTAGCCGATGCCGGCTCCCGCGGCTGCTTTTGGCAAAAGACTGCTGTCCGTCATACCGGGAAGTGTGTTGACTTCGAGCACGATCGGTTCGCCGCCAGGCTTCACGATGACATCCACACGGGAATAGTCACGGCCGCCAATGGCTCTGAAGGCTCCCAGCCCCGTTGCCTGAATCCGCGCCGTAGTGGCCTTGTCGAATCGGGCCGGGCAGAAGTATTCCGTGGTCCCGGCGGTGTACTTGGTCTGGTAATCGTACACGCCGGTCTTGGGGCGGACCTCCACCAAGGGCAAAGGTTTGTCGTCCAAGATGCCGACCGTGCATTCACGACCGGCAATCTTCTCCTCCATCAGAACTCGGGAATCGAAGCGCATGGACTCGGCAAGTGCCTTGCTCCAATCAGAGACCCGCTCGACGAATTGCAAGCCGACACTGGAGCCCTGGCGGGCTGGCTTCAGCACTACGGGCGGGTTCCAGCCCATAGGCCAGCTTGCCGCGAGGGAATCCAGCAGGATGAAACGTGCGGTGGGGACGCCGGCGGCCACGCAACGCTGCTTGGTCAGGTACTTGTCGAAGCCAATACGGCTGGCCTCGGCATCGCAGCCGGTATAGGGCACACCCAATTCTTCGAGCCGGCGTTGCACGGTTCCGTCTTCGCCATAAGTGCCGTGAAGCGCCAGAAAGACCAAGTCGGTTCCGTTTGGAAGCTCCCAGTTCTCATCGCTCGGGTCCACCTCGCCGACCTCATGCCCAAGGGAGCGAAGCGCCTTGGCCACTCCGGCGCCCGACCGCAGGGAAACCTCCCGTTCGGCGCTTGGGCCCCCGAGCATTACCGTAACCTTTAACTTCTCCAGCTTGCTGCTCATTCGTCACCAATGATCTCAACCTCGGGTTCCAGTTCGATGCCGCGCTCACGATGGGCGCGTTGCCGGATGATCTCGATGAGCCCCAGGATGTCACGCGCCGTGGCAGCGCCGTCGTTCACAATAAAGTTGCCGTGCTCGATGGAAACGACCGCCCCGCCTACTCGCGTGCCCTTCAGGCCAAGCTCGTCAATCAGCCTGCCCGCGGGAATGGAGGCCGGATTCTTGAACATGCACCCGGCGCTGGGCGCCGCGGGCTGCGATTGCCAGCGCTTCCGGCTGTGTTCGTTCATGCGCTGCTCGATGGCCTCGCGCTGGCCGGGTTGGCCGCGCAGCAACGCAGCGAGGGCGACGTGGGTCTTCAACACGGCGCAGGAGCGGTAGGAGGCCACGATCTCCCGCGCGGGCCGCTCGTGCGCTTGCCCTTCAAAATCCATCAGGCGCACAGATTCGACCACCTGGAAAATCGAGCCGCCCATTGCACCGGCGTTCATGCGCAAGGCGCCGCCCACGCTCCCAGGAATCCCTTCCAGGAATTCCAGCCCGGCCAAGCCGTTCCGTTTGGCTTCCACCGCCACTGCTTTGAGCTTTGCGCCGGCACCGCAGCAAAGACGCTCGCCGGCCACCTCGATCCGGCCGAAGTGCGGATGTGCCAGGCAAATCACTACACCGCGAAAGCCGCCGTCCTTCACCAGCAGGTTCGAGCCGCGCCCCAGCACGAAGCAGGGCTGTGCGCGGCGCCGGCACCATCTCAGGACTGCTGCGAGGTCCGCCTCTGAGGCGGGCTCCACGTAAAGGTCGGCTGGGCCGCCCACTCGCAGTGTAGTGTGTTTGGCCAGAAGCTCGCGAGGGCGAATCAGGGTCTCGCCCGAGACATTTTGAGCCAGTTCCTCGGTGGCTTGAGTCTCTGTTAGTTTCGGGCGATCCACAGTCGTGACGAGTGATTTCATGGGGTCACCTGCGCCTCCCCATCGTAGGCGGAAATAATCCCGCGCCCGGGAAAGGCGCCGCCAATTTGCAGCCGGCATCCGTGCGACAGTCCGGGGGGCTTGCCGCCGTTGCGAGGACCAACGGTCGGGGAGCCGGGAGGCGTAGCCGAGGACATTTCCACGGGCTTCCCGGTGCGAACCTGAGCGCCCAGCGTGGTCAGCATCGCTTCCGCGATCCGCTCGGCTGCCTGCGGGGTGTGCCATTGCGCCAGGGCGTTTTGCATCCGTTCGCGCACCGTTGGCTTCGCGATCAGGTCCCACAGGACGTCCGCCAGCATTTCTGCGGTTGCGCTTTTCTGCTCGAGGAGGCGCGCGGCGCCGCTCGCCTCGAAGGCGCGCGCATTATGGAACTGGTGGTTGCCGGTTGCAGACGGGTATGGAATGAGCACCGCCGGCACACGGATGGCGGCCAGTTCGGCAAGCGAGGAAGCGCCTGAGCGGGAGATTGCGGCCGTCGCGGCGCCCAACGCCAGTTCCATTTTCTCGAAGAACGGGAGCACGACCGCTTTCAGCGGCATCGCAGAGTAGGCTAGAGTCACTTTCTCCGCATCGCGAGCGCCAGTCAGGTGAATCCACTGCAAATCGGGAGCGCGTTCCGCCAGCAACGGCAAGGACTTAATCACGAGTTCATTGACCGCCGAGGCGCCCTGGCTGCCGCCCATGACGAGCAACACGGGGCGCGACGGATCAAGACCCAGGCCCGTGCGGCAGGCCACTGGATCAGCGGCGTGGAATTGAGCCCGCACCGGTGTGCCCGTGACCGTCACCCGGCGATTGTGCAAACGACCGGCCGCGGAAGGGAAGCCAACGAAGGCCTGATGCACGCCCCACGACAGCCATCGGTTCGCGCGCCCAGGGATGGTGTTGGACTCGTGCAGAAACGTCCGCGCGCCGGACCTCCTCGCCGCCAGAATCGGCGAGGCACTGGTAAAGCCGCCCATGGCGAGCGCGGCCTGCGGCGGGCGGGCCTGAAAGAGCTTCCTGGCGGCTCGAAAGGAGCGCAAGACGCCCCGAACAAACGCGAGTTCACCGCCACGCGTCAGACCGACGGCCGGGAGAACACAGATTTCCATCCCGGAAACCCCTTCCACTGCATGTTGGTCCACCTCTTTCGGCGACACGGCCAGCATCACGCGGCAACCGTGACGCAGTAAGGCTTCAGCTATGGCCTGGCCGGGAAACAGATGCCCTCCCGTGCCGCCGCACGCGATCACGACCCGGGGGGAGGCTTCGGCTGTGGCAGTCATACGGCAGCACCTCGGGTGGCCGAATTCGTGGTCCGGCTTTTGAATGGGTTGGGGTCCTGGAATTCATCGCTGTGGGGCGGCAAGTCGGCTGTTGCTCCCGATGGGCGCCCGTACCGCGCAATGCTCAACAAGAGGCCGGCGCTGGCGAGGGTAATCAGCAGATTAGACCCGCCGTAGCTGATGAACGGAAGCGGCAACCCCTTGTTGGGAAGCGCGCTCGTCACGACGCCTATGTTGATGAACGCCTGCAAGCTGATGAGGAAGGTGATTCCTGTGCCCAATAACAGCCCAAAGGTATCGCTGGAATGCGTGGCGATGCAGATGCCGCAGAAGAGGATCGCGGCAAACCCCAGCACTACCAGCAGCGTGGCGATCAATCCCAGCTCTTCGCCGATGATGGAGAAGATAAAATCGGTGTGGTGCTCAGGCACCCAGCCAAGTTTCTGCAGCCCATCGCCCAGCCCCTTGCCGGTCAAGCCGCCACTCCCGAGTGCGACCATCGCCTCGTAGGCCTGCATGCCCTTGCCCTGCCGGGTTTCCTCCACGTGCAACCACGAGTAAATTCGCTCGGAGCGCATCTGGTTGTGCTCAATGAACACGCCGACCGCAATGGCGCCAGCCAGCACTGGCGGAAGGAAGTATCTCAGGCGAATGCCCGCCGTAAGCAGGAGGACCCCGCTCACTGTAGCCAGCACCAGTCCGTTGCCGACATCCGGTTCTTTGAACAGCAAGCCCACCGCAAGACCGATCACCAGTCCGGGAATGAGGATCCCGCGCGTCCAGGTCGGCATCTGTCGCTGGAAGTGTTCGCCATACCACGCCAGGGCGATGATGACGGCAAGCTTCGCAAACTCGGAAGGTTGAAAGCTCAACCCCCCGAAGCTGAACCAGCGTCGCGCGTGGCCTCGCACGGCGCCGAAGTGCCTATTCAACACGAGCGCCAGCATCACTAAGGCCACGACCAGCAGAAGCCACCAAATCTTCTTAAGCTGCCGATAATCCATAGCCGCCGCCACAATGCATGCCGCCAGGCCGAGCACGCACCAGATCAATTGCAGCATGAGGTAGCGCGCGCCGACCTGCGCACTGCTCGAGCTATAGAGCATTACCATCCCCAGCGCCAACAGGGCGGCTATGCAAGAAACCAAAATGGTAACGGCTGCTCTCATCGGCAAAAGTGAACGCCGTCAGCGGGCTCGGGTTGCCCAGCCTCGGGTTCAGTCCTTTACCGCCCGGACGGAGTCGAAGGCGGCGCACCCGTTGACGCGCCAGGCATCGGCTCAGTCGGTGCTGCGGTGCTGGCAGCCGGAGTGGATGCCTTCGCAGGAATCTTCAGCTTCTGTCCGACCGTGATTCTGTCCGTCTTCAGGTTGTTCGCGCTACGAAGAGCCTTAACTGTTGTGCCCTTCTCCTTGGCGATGGTGCTCAGGTTGTCGCCGGATTTCACCGTGTAGATCTGCTCTCCACCCGCGGCGGAGGACTCGGTGGGGGTCGTGCCGGTAGCAGTCGGCGCCGTCGGCGCAGCCGCCGCCGGAATGTTAATCTTTTGCCCGATCTTCAGCTTCGTCGGGTCAACGCCAGGATTCGCTTCCCTAATGGCTTTGGCCGAGACATGGTGTTTCTTGGCCAGCGAGCCAAAAGTGTCGCCCTTGGCGACGACATACTCCGTCCCAGGGGCCGAAACCGCGGGCGGTGTCACGGTTTCGACCGGAGCCGGATTAGTGGGCGGGATCGGCGCCGGCGCGGGCGCGACTGCCACGTTGGTCGGCGAAACCGCAGTGTTGGTGTTAGTGGGCTCCACAAACGCCGGCGTGGCGTTCGTCGGCTCCGGTGAAGCCGCCGGTGTTTCCGGGGGTTTTTGGCATCCTTGCATGAGCAAGGCCATCAAACCGATGCCGTTGATGGAAAGAGCGACGAAAACCGCGATCATTACGCGGGTGCGGCCTTCGTTCTTTTGCTCCAGGAAGGAACTCTGCGGGACAAGTGGACTTTGGTTGTTCATATTCAAATGACGCTTTGGTGTCTGTTCTCGAGGTATTGTTCTGGTTTAATTCGTTGCGCTACGGTGTCTTCCCTCAAAAAGCTCCGCAGCAGATTCTTCATCACGTTCCGGCTTCGTCTTATGCTACTTACCATTTATATTGGGGCTGCCACCGTGGCCACCCCTACCTATTGATCTCACCGGCTGGCGAAGGCCTGCACCCCGATGGTGACAATTGCGAGACTGATCCGAGCTCGAATAAGCCGGTGAAAGCAAAAACACGTCGCCTGGAGCCGCATTTCTCGCGGCTCTGAGAACCACTCTTACCAATGAGCCCGCAACCCCGCAAGGAGTAAAAGGATCCCCTGCGCTCGAGGGACGCACCAGGACACCCTGGGCTACAGGGACGGGGATCGTGCCTGCCGTGCAGGGCGGCAGTCTGCCACCCGGAGCGGTGCTCGAATCCTCCACCGTGGCCGCCACGCGAACGGCCATTCCGCCGGGCCGGAGGCCCAGCTCTACGGCAGCCAGGATGCGCGGGGCTACGTAATGGTTCTGGCGTTCAGGCATTTTTCTTAGCGGATCTTAAGTGTGCTCAAGGCGACCACAGCGAACAGCACGCACAAGATATAAAATCGCATGACGACCTGAGATTCGTACCATCCCTTCTTCTCAAAATGATGGTGGATGGGTGCCATCAAAAAGATCCGGCGTCCCTTTCCGTACCGCAGCCGGGTGTAACGGAACCAACCCGTTTGCAACATCACCGAGACTGCCTCGAGGACGAACACTCCGCCTGCGATGACGAGGACCAGCGGTTGGTGGATCAGAACCGCGATAATGCCGAGCGCTCCTCCCAGCGCCAGTGAGCCGGTGTCACCCATGAACACTTGCGCCGGATGGCAATTAAACCAAAGAAAGCCCAACCCCGCGCCGATCATGGCTGCGCAAAAGACAGTCAATTCGCCCGCCCCCACCACGTGCGGAATCTGCAAATAAGCAGAGGCGTTTTTATGTCCAGCAAGGTACGTCAGGACCACGAACACGAATGAGACAATGAGCGTGCAGCCGATCGCCAGCCCGTCCAGCCCGTCGGTCAAATTGACCGCATTTGAACTGCCCACGATGGTCAGCATCGTCAGGACCAGCCCAATCAGGCCCGCGCCCGTGGCGACGGGGAACTTATAGAACGGCACCATGATGTTCGTAATCAGCTCCCGGGTGGAAGGCCGGTTCCACAGATAGAGCCCGATGAACAGTGCCAGCACGGTCTGCACCGACAGTTTTACGAACGAGCGGACGCCCCCACCTCTTTGCCGAATGATCTTCGAATAATCGTCGTAGAACCCCAGCCCGGTCAGGACCACGACGGAAAGCAGCGTCAGCTCTATAAGAGTGTTCCACTGGGCCCAGAGCAGGGTGGTCAGGTTCAGCGCCAGGACGATCAGGATACCGCCCATGGTGGGCGTTCCTTTCTTACTCAACACGCGCGCTGACATGCCGCCGCTCTCTTCCGCTTTGTCAGCGTACTCCTGGCCAAACTTCAACCGCTTCAGCCAGGTGATGACCCGGGGACCGAACAACCAACTCAGGGCCAGGGCGGTCACGGCGGCGCCGGCAGAACGAAACGTGATGTAGCTTAAGAGCCGCAAAGCGGAAAGCCGATGGGCCCAAGGCGTCCCCGCGGACCAATCCAGCAAGTATTGGCTCAAATAATACAACATGACTCTTTCCTCAGGGCCCCGCCGCCGCGTAACAATTCGGCGATGCGTTCCAAGCGCATGACGCGCGAAGCCTTTAAGAGCAGCAGATCGCCGCTCCTGACAAAGCTCTTCACCACTGGGGCGGCCGTTTCCACGTCGCCAAATTCAAACACCCGGTTCAAACCGGCTTCGCGTGCCGCGCGCGCTGTAACTGGCGCCATCTTGCCGATGGCAAACAACTGGCCAACGCCCAATTCCGCAGTGCAACGGCCGACTTCCTCATGCGCCGCCTCGCTGTAAGCCCCCAATTCAGCCATATCACCCAGCACCGCGACCCGCCTCCCGGTGCAAGGCAAGTCCCGCAGCGTTTGCAGGGCCGCCCGCACGGAGTCCGCATTCGCGTTGTAAGCGTC